>ERZ827168.495-NODE-495-length-64821-cov-8.632214_pt1 | contig 64821 bp, 58 predicted proteins | sample MGYA00519868_ERZ827168 | MGnify/ENA primary metagenome ERZ827168 (study PRJEB31778, sample SAMEA3449271) | human gut metagenome | biome: human gut; feature: human-associated habitat; material: faeces | place: United Kingdom | collected 2010/2012 ... | reverse complement strand
GTAATAAGGGCTTATAGCCCTGAGCGAACCACCCGTTTGACGGGTGGAAGCGATTAATAAAGCGTTGAAAGGAGGAACAGGCACCGATGATTGAAAATATTAACTGGTATCCCGGCCATATGAAAAAGACGAGGGAGCTGATTGCAGAAAATTTAAAGATGGTTGACATCGTAATCGAAGTCATAGATGCCAGAATTCCCGTATCCAGCAGAAATCCGATTATCGACGAGCTGGTAAAAACAAAAAAAAGAATTATAATTTTAAATAAAAGCGATCTTTCGGATGGCAAAGCCAACGCACAGTGGTCGGACTATTTCAAAAAACAGGGCAGCATGGTACTTGCCATGAACTGCATGTCGGGCGGCGGAGTCAATCAATTATATAAGATATTAAATCGCCTGCAGGACGAAAAAAACGAAGGGCAGATTCGCAAAAAACCGCTCAGAATGATGATCGTGGGCGTGCCGAATGTCGGAAAGTCCTCGCTTATCAATCGCATGACCGGAAAAAAGAGTGCCAAGACAGGCGACCGTCCGGGCGTTACGAAGGGAAAGCAGTGGCTCGGACTTGAAAACGGAATGCAGCTTCTCGACACTCCGGGTATCCTTTGGCCGAAGTTTGAGGACCCTGAAGCAGGCTTGAACCTTGCGTTCTGCGGATCCATTAAAGATGAAATTTTAGATGTGGCAACGCTTGCGCTGGAGCTTATCAAAGTCCTTCAGAGAGACTACCCACAGCTTTTAAAGGATAGATACAAACTCGATGAAATAGAAGAAGACGCGCTCACCAATATGGAAAATATCGCGCTCAAGAGAGGCTTTATCTTACCGGGCAGGCGAATCGACTACGAGAGATGTGCAAAGACCGTTCTTGACGAATTCAGAAGCGGCAAAATCGGAAACATTACACTGGAACAGACATCGGAGGCCACGCAATGACAAAAGCAGAAAGAGAAAAGATGCTCGCAGAAAAGCTTGAAATCATGCAGGAGCTCGAGCGAAATCTGAGAGCGGAGGGACTGAAATATATTGCGGGAATCGATGAAGTCGGAAGAGGACCTTTGGCGGGACCTGTCGTAAGCGCCTGCGTTGTTTTACCGGAAGATTTTGATGTGCTTGGTGTGGACGATTCCAAGAAACTTTCCGAGAAGAAGCGAGAGGAACTTTTTGATAAAATTTTATCAAAAGCGATTGCGTGCGGAATCGGAATGTGCGATAATAACATCATTGATGATATAAACATACTGAATGCCACAAAGAGGGCAATGACCGAAGCCGTGGAAAACGCGGACAAAGTGCTGCGTGGGAAGACAGGAAGCGGTATTGATCATCTGCTTATCGATGCACTCAGACTCGAGGCTGTGGATATTCCGCAGACAGGAATCATCAAAGGGGATGCAAAAAGCATATCAATAGCGGCAGCCTCGATTGTAGCGAAGGTGACACGAGACAGAATGATGCAGGATTATGCCAAGGAATATCCATATTATGCGTTTGAAAGCAATAAGGGGTATGGAACCCGGGCGCATTACGACGGAATTGCGAAATACGGTATAACGCCGATTCATAGAAAAACTTTTTTAAAAAATATATAAGCAGGAGGAGACAAAATGGAATTCAAAAGCGACATTCAGATTGCACAAGAGTCTGTTATGACAAACATCAGCAAGATTGCAGCCGATGCAGGAATCGATGAGAAATACATCGAACAATATGGTAAGTATAAAGCAAAGATTGATTACAGTCTTTTAAAAGATAAGGCGGATGCTCCGGATGGCAAACTGGTACTCGTAACCGCCATCTCTCCGACACCTGCGGGCGAAGGAAAGACAACCACTACAGTAGGTCTTGCAGATGCGCTTCACAAACTCGGCAAGAATGTATTCGCGGCATTAAGAGAACCTTCCCTTGGTCCTGTATTCGGAGTAAAAGGCGGTGCAGCAGGCGGCGGATACGCACAGGTTGTTCCGATGGAGGACATCAACCTCCATTTCACAGGCGATATGCACGCAATCGGTATTGCAAACAACCTCGTTGCAGCATGCCTCGACAACCACATTCAACAGGGCAATCAGCTTGGTATAGATGTTAAGAAAATCACCTGGAAGAGAGTTGTCGACATGAACGACAGACAGCTCAGAAACATCGTTGACGGACTCGGCGGCAGAATGCAGGGCGTACCGCGTGAAGACGGATTTGAAATCACGGTTGCAAGTGAAATCATGGCAATCCTTTGCCTCTCAAAGGACATTGCAGACTTAAAAGCAAAAGTCGCACAGATTATTGTGGGTTACACTTATGACGACAAGCCGGTAACCGTTGCGGACCTTAAGATTCAGGGCGCAGTTGCAGCTGTTCTTAAGGACGCGCTGAAACCAAACCTTGTACAGACACTGGAGCATACTCCGGCATTTATACACGGCGGACCTTTTGCGAATATTGCACACGGATGCAACTCCGTTATGGCTACAAAGATGGCATTAAAACTCGGAGATATCGTTATCACGGAAGCAGGTTTCGCTGCTGACCTCGGAGCAGAAAAATTCGTTGACATCAAGTGCAGAAAAGCAGGCCTCAGACCGGATGCGGCAGTTGTTGTTGCAACCGTAAGAGCACTGAAATATCACGGCGGCGTTGCAAAGGCCGACCTCAATAACGAAAACCTCGAAGCACTCGAAAAGGGTATTCCAAATCTCTTGCAGCACGTGGAAAACGTAACGCAGAATTACGGACTCCCATGCGTGGTTGCAATCAACAGATTCCCGACCGATACAGAAGCGGAACTTCAGCTTGTCAGAGAAAAATGCAAAGAACTCGGTGTTAATGTTGCACTCTCCGAAGTATGGGGAAAAGGCAGCGAAGGCGGAATCGAGCTTGCGGAAGAAGTTCTCAGACTTGTGGAAGGTGAAAACAACTTCCACTTTGTATACGAAGATGAGCTCAGCATTCAGCAGAAGGTTGAAACGATTGCAGAGAAGATTTACAGAGCAGACGGCGTTGAATTTACGGCAGCCGCAAAGAAGCAGCTTGCTACGATCGAAGGGCTCGGATTCGGGGCTCTCCCTGTATGTATGGCGAAGACGCAGTTCAGCTTCTCCGACAATGCTTCTCTTCTCGGTGCACCGAGAGGATTCAAGATTTCCATCAAGGATGTTAAGGTGTGTGCAGGAGCAGGCTTCGTCGTTGTAAAGACAGGCGACATCATGACGCTTCCGGGACTTCCTAAAGTTCCGTCCGCAGAAAAGATTGACATCGACGAAAACGGTGTAATCACAGGTTTGTTCTAAAAACAGAATAGGCGTAATAAAAAATATACATAATAATAATTAGGCGGAGCAATCCGCCTTTTTTGATGCAAATGTTTTGCAGATATCATGCAGAGACAGAGCGCTATTTTATCTCCTGCTCAAGGTCTATAAATACCGAAGAAGCAAAAAAGTCTTGAAGAGAGATTTCCAAACCATCGCAGATTTTTTTGATCGTAGACAGAGTGACACTGTTGTTTCTGCCATTCATAATATTATTGAGTGTTGATTGAGTAATGCCGCATATAATCGACAGCTTATTGATGGTAATACCACGCTCATCACATAGTTCCCATATTCTGTCATGTACAGCCTGTTTTAATGTCATAAAAATTCCTTTTTTATACTAAAATGAGATACCGCGATAAGTCAATAATAAATGTTTATAGCACTCTGAATTAACCCTTTTGAGTTGACTTTTTGAAGCCATGATGGTAAAGTTAACTCAATAGAGTTTGAAAATTGTATGTAGAAATGAAAAGGAGGAATAAAAATGGCAAATCATTGTGATTTTTACGAGTACAAATCAAGTTTTTTTTCAGGTGGACATTGGTGTGTCCTTAAGGATAAAGAAATATCCTCAGATGTATATAAGCAATTTTGCGAGTATGCTTCTTCCGCAAAAAATTGTCCGTTCAGAAGAAAAGACAGTTCGTCCGATTGTTTTTTGACAACCGCATGTGTAGTGGCGAAAAATTTACCGGATGACTGCTATGAACTGAAGACTTTGCGAGGCTTCAGGGATTCCTATATTAAAGGATTGCCAAATGGAGAGGAAATAATCAAAGAATACTATAACATCGCACCGAAAATTATTGAGGCAATTGAGGCAGAAGGCAATTCGACTGCTATTTTCAATCAGTTGTATGACAAACTCGTAATTCCATGCGTTCAATACATAGAGGATGATAAGAAGGATGAAGCATATGAACTGTACACAATGACAGTTGTAACACTTAAAGAAAAATATTTAATGTAGTGAGAGGAGAATAAAAGGATATGATAATTTTTTTATGTATAATTGCATGCGTTGTAATTTATCTTGTATTGCAATTTACAGGAAAATCAGGAGAAAAGAAAAGTGTTTCGACGAACAATCCTTCTAATGCATCAGAAATCGCTAAAGATTTTGCAAATGAAGCAATTCAATTCTTTGACGGTTATCTGTGCCTGTGCCAACATCATTCTGTGAAGGGAAACTGCAGTGTGCTATCTACCGGTGTAGAGGATGGGGTAATTAGTGCTCGAATAGAATGCCGTGTAATTCAAATAGATAATGAACATGCGGATGAAGTTTTTCGCACCTTGCGAGATGATGAGATGATAAAATCATTTTTCGGCTGTGCAGAATTGCATTATGCATTTACAGAAGTTGATGAATACACTTTTGAGGATGGATGGGCAATTATCTCTTTTGAGAGAAGCGTATATATCCTGTGGGGAGGAAAACCAAGCGGAATTAAATGGATGCCGACTTTACAATATATCCGACAAGAACTACAGAGAAAATGGCCAAATGCATCAATAGATGTTGGTAACAGTGGGATTATTGTGGAAGCATGATTACAATTTCAGAAGCAAACTAAGCAAAATATGAATTTTAAGATGCAATATAAATAATGTGAGGAAATAGAAAGATGGAATTAATTATTGTAATAGTAATATTGGCAGTTGTATTCATAAATGTTGTTAATAAATCTAAAAGAAACAATAACTCAGCAGATGCTGCAAAAGAAACAAAAGAGATTTTAGTACAGGAAAAAAATGAACCTCTTTCAGATGAGGAAATAATGAAAAGTGCTGCATTTCAGCAAACACTGCAAATGGCGAAGGATGCGATGAAGTGGATGACTTTTGCAGGAGGAACAGATCCAATGCTTTGGCCATTGATTAAGAAACCTTTTGATCAGCCGCACACCATAATATTTGAAAAAAAAGGATATGACCTGTGGACAGAGCATTATAAACAGTATGTAAATGGAACTGTTTGGGCTGAGCGAGAGAAGGCATTAAACGCGTTCTGCGTTGATTTATTTGAAGACCATGCAGAAGAAATGGAGAAAATCATAAGTATAGAGTACATTGCAGATTATTTAATCGAATTTGATGATATGAGTGGATATGATTCAGATTTCATATTGCGATATACGCTCCAGCTCCATTGGCAACCCGAATGGGGAACTCCTCAAAGAGTTAGAGATTTATATGTACGAGAATTGAGATAGCAACTGCCCACTTGCATTCCGCTCGAATCTATAATACAATTAGCCTATAAAAACTCGCAGCGAAGAAAGGTGAGGCGGCATGGTGAAGAAGGAATGCGGAAAAATTAAGAACGAGCGCGAACTGGAATTTGCTATTTTTTGTATAGAAAATGTTGCGCAGCGGCTCGGCGAAGGTGGGGAAAAAGTTTTTTTCGACCTCACAGTGGCAAGCAATATTTTGTATGATTATATCGTTCCATGCTACGAAACTTTGCATACACAGGATAAGGAGTACATCGTTGACGATATTCTGGGAGTTATGAAGGAAAGAGGTGTGTGCGCATGATAATCTATCACGGCTCATATTTAGAGGTAGAATCTCCGGACATTGTTCATTCCAGACCGCGGGTCGATTTTGGCAGAGGCTTTTACGCGACGCCAATCCGTGAGCAGGCTGAGAACTGGTGCGGAAAGTTTTTGCGTCAGGGGAAAGCGGGCATTGTCAATCAATACGAGTTTTCCGAGGAAAAACTTGCGGAATTTCAAGTGCTTCATTTCGAGAAATACTCGGAAGAATGGCTGGATTTTATTTTGAACTGCCGCAGAGGAAAAGACATGAGCGAGTTTGATTTCGTGTCCGGCGGCGTGGCAAACGACAAAGTTTTCAATACAATTGAACTTTATTTTGATGGCTTGATTGAAAAACAGGAGGCCTTGAAACGGCTGCAGTATGAACATCCAAACCTGCAGTATTGTTTCCGTTCACAGGAGTTAATTGACCAAAGCTTGAAATTCGTGGGGAGTGAGAAAATATGAATGCAAATCCGATTCTTTTGCAAAAAAAATATGCTCGTGTAGTAGCTAACTTCGCAAAACGGACAGAACTGTCTCTCGCAGAGGCACTGAATTTTTTTTATGCGTCACGAACTTATGATTTAATGAGCCACGGAATTTCTGATATGCACTGCATGAGCGACGATTACTTGGCGGAAGACCTTTGCCGGGAATTCAGAGAATTCAACGAAAAATAAAGGAAGAAAAAATGTTAGGAGCAATTATTCTGCAAGTCGTGCTAATATTCTTGAATGCGATTTTTGCAAGTGCCGAAATCGCGGTAATTTCAATGAATGACACGAAACTTGAAAATATGGCAAGGAAGGGGAACAAAAAGGCAAAGAAGCTTGTGGACTTAACCGCGCAGCCTGCCAGATTCCTTGCAACAATACAGGTGGCAATTACTTTGGCGGGATTTTTGGGAAGCGCCTATGCTGCGGATAATTTCGCAGAGCCTCTGGTCAAAAAACTGGTTGAAATGGGTGTATCTGCTTCACCGGCAGTATTGAATTCCGTCTGCGTTTTTGTAATTACCATTATCATTGCATATTTCAGCATCGTCTTCGGAGAACTGATTCCGAAGCGGATCGCGATGAACAAAACCGAACAGATTGCATTGTCAGTTTCCGGTGTTTTGTCCGTCGTGTCAGTTGTGTTTAAGCCGCTGGTATGGCTTTTGACGACTTCCACAAACCTCGTCCTTAAGCTTATCGGCATCAATCCGGAGGAGGACGAGACCGTAACGGAAGAAGAAATTCGCATGATGGTTACGGCAGGAAGCGAAAAAGGTGTAATCGATTCCGAAGAAAACGAGATGATTCAAAATGTGCTTGATTTCAACGATATTTCGGTTGAGGAGCTTTGCACGCACAGAACCGATGTCGTGATGCTCTACACGGAAGATTCGCTTGCCGACTGGAAGGAAACGATTACAAACAGCAGGCATAATTACATGCCTGTCTGCGGTGAAGACAGCGACGACATCATCGGCGTTATGGATGTTCGTGATTTTTTCAGAATGGAGTGGTCGGAAGGCTTGACGAAAGAAACTGTTTTGGAAAAATGCCTGCGAAAAGCGTACTTTGTGCCGGAAAACATGAAGGCGGATGTGCTTTGCAAAAGGATGAAGGAAACTGGCGTGCATTTTGCGGTGGCAATCGATGAATATGGCGGGATGAGCGGTATTGCAACCATGCATGACCTTGTGGAATTGCTAATCGGTGAATTGTTTGAGGAAGGCGAAACGCCAAGGCCTGCGGAAATCGAGCCGTTGGGCGAAAATAAGTGGAAAATTCAAGGGTTTGCGGACATCGAAGATGTGGCGGAAGAGCTGGACATCGCGCTGCCGATGGAGGAATACGATACTTTCGGAGGATATATTCTGGGAGAAATGGGAAACATACCGCCGGACGGGACCGCTTTCGAATTGGAAACAGACAGGCTGATGATAAAAGTCGAGAACGTCAAGGAACACCGAGTCGCATCCGCGGTGGTAACAAAGAAAAACGAATAAAAAATACGGGCGGAGCGAGTATTCTTCGCCCGTATTATTTTACATACATTTAACTTTTCTTTACGAAAATTTCAGGTAAAATAGAATTGGACGATAATGTGAAAAAGGAATGTTAAAGAAAAGTTAGAGGAGAACAGTAATGGATTTTTTTGGGATTCTTCAGCTGATCGGCGGGCTCTGCCTGTTCCTGTTCGGCATGGAGACAATGGGAGACGGACTGAAGAAAGCGTCCGGAAGTAAACTTGAAGAAATTTTGAGCCGCCTGACATCGAACGTGCCTAAGGGAGTGCTCCTAGGAACGGCAGTAACGGCGGTCATTCAAAGCTCGTCAGCGACGACTGTCATGCTGGTGGGTTTCGTAAACTCGGGAATTATGTCGCTCAGACAGGCGATTCCGGTCATCATGGGCGCGAATATAGGAACAACGGCTACGGCCTGGCTTCTCAGCCTTTCCGGAATTGAAGGTGACAGCTTCCTCATTCAGATGCTGAAGCCGATGTCATTTTCGCCGATTCTTGCGGCAGTGGCAATCGTCTTTATGATGTTTATGAAGAGCGAAAAGAAATATGACATCGGATTGATTTTAATCGGTTTTGCGGTACTGATGTACGGCATGGATATTATGAGTTCGGCAGTAAAGCCGCTGGCGGATGTGCCGGAATTCATCAGTGTTCTGACGATGTTCAGCAATCCGGTTCTCGGTGTTGCGGCAGGAGCTGTTTTTACCGCAGCGATCCAAAGTTCATCCGCTTCGGTCGGCATTCTGCAGGCACTTTGTAAAACCGGAGCGGTTACATATGGGACAACCATTCCAATTATCATGGGACAGAATATCGGAACCTGTGTGACAGCAATTCTTTCCTCCATCGGCGCAAACCGCGGAGCCAAGAGAGTTGCGGCGGTACACCTCTCCTTTAATATTATCGGAACTATTATATTCCTGGCAGTATTTTATACTGCGAATGCACTCGTGCATTTCGACTTCCTTGGTGATGTCGTAAATCCTGCCAATGTTGCAGTTATCCACAGCATCTTCAACATCGGCTGTAGCTTGCTGCTGCTGCCTTTCACCAAGGCTTTAGAAAAACTGGCAAATCTGGTAGTAAAAGATGCGCCGGAGGCAAAGAGCCAGGACGAGACATTAAACCTTTTGGAAGAGAGATTTTTGGCAACTCCGAGCTTTGCGGTAACGCAGTGTAAAGCTGTTGCAACCAAGATGGCAAACCACGCAAAGGACTGTATCTTTACCGCTATGAAACTGATGAAGGAATTTGACAGGGATAAATGCGATTATGTTTATCTGATAGAAGAAAAAATCGACCGCTATGAGGATGCCTTGGGTGCTTATATCGTAAGACTTTCAAGGCTTGACATCAGCGAGGAGGACAGCAAAACGCTGACGATGATTCTGCATAACTTAGGGGATTTGGAGAGAATCACAGACCATGCAAGAAATATCGCAGAGACCGCGGAGGAACTGCATAGGAAGAATCTCAGCTTTTCGCAGAACGCGCAGGCAGAAGTGGCTGTTTTTATGGATGCTGTCAAGGAAGTTGTGACTCTGGCAATCGATGCGTTTGAAAATGATGATCCGATTACTGCAGCAGAGGTTGAGCCATTGGAGGATGTTATCGACGCAATTCATGCTGAGGTAAAGAGCAGACATATCAGACGTTTGAAAGAGGGAACCTGCACGATTGAACTCGGATTTATTCTTTCCGACCTCGGCACGAATCTGGAGCGTGTCGCAGACCACTGCTCAAACCTGGCGGTCTGCGTGATTGAAACCGAAAAAGGCAATTTTGATATGCACCACTATCTGGACGACCTTAAGCTGTACGGACACGATAATTTTGATGAGAAAATGCATAAATACGAAGCAAAATATGCGCTCCCGAGATAATTTGACGAGAATCAAAAGCAGGCAAAGCCCTTCTGCGATAAAGAGGGGCTTTTTTTCATATGCGCTTTATGATACAATATAAAAATGCACATTAGGGAACGAGGTTAAAAAATGGAGAACATTACGAGAAAAATTTTTCAGCAGTTTAAGGACTGTGCGGATACTCTGAAAGCCAACGGCTTTGCGAAAGCCGAAGGAACACGAATTCTTTTTGAAGCGGATGAAAAGGTTTTCGGAACTAAAATCGGAGCGGACATTGCAAATCTGAAAGAGGACGATATTGAAGAAGTTGAAATGAAGAGACTTCCGATGTCACGCAAAGGGAAAAAAGCGATGATTTTTTCCCAGACCTTTTATTGTCAGAAGTGTCTGGCGGAGGCAGTGCCGTTTGCAGCGTCTTTGGACGACATGGCGCAGATTATCGGGCCTGCCGTATATGTAGCGGACGGGCGAACCGCAGACCGCTCGTCGGGAAAAAGTTTAAAGAAGGCTTTAAAGAGAAGCAACGGCTGTCTGGTTCTTCGTGCAGTGGATGGAAAGGGAAAAGGTATCGGATACAGCATTACCGTCGGCAGAACGCTTCACGAAGCGGCGACGGCGCTGACCGTAATGGAAAAGGCTGCCGAAGCGGAATGGAAGTCGGAGCGCCTTGGCGGAAGCAAGCCTCTTGATAAAAAAGAAGTGAAAGCTATGCGGCAGAATTATGAAAAGAATTATTCCCAGCAGACGAAAGCGGAAACCGTCCCGACGGACTTTCCGGCGGAAGAAACGGAGCTTCGTGAGCACCTTGTGACATACGGAAACAAGCTTACAGAAAAGAGGCTTGTGCAGGGAACCTGGGGAAATCTTTCTGTAAGACTCGACAGCGAAACGATGCTTGTCACACCGTCCGGCATCGACTATGCTTTGCTGGAAGCAGGCGATATGGTTAAGGTAAACATTCACACCTTGAAAGCAGAAGGCGTGAATAAGCCGACCTCCGAGCTTGAGCTTCATGCGGAAATTTATGAGGCAAGGGAAGATGCCGGTGCAGTCGTGCATGCGCACTCGAAATATGCGAGTGTTTTTGCGTGCGCGTGCAAGGCCATTCCGGTAGCCTCCAAGGAAAAAGACGCAAGAGAGCTTTTCGGAGCAACCATCCCAGTCGCTGCATATGCGCTTCCGGGGACGCATACACTTGCAGTCAATACCGCTTCAGCACTTGGAACAGGCAGCGCGGTCGTGATGGCGCACCACGGAATGGCAGTCTGCGGTAAAGACATGCGGAGTGCATTTGAAAATGCGCTTAAATTCGAGGAAACCGCGCGCGTTTCATGGTATGACTACGAAAAAGAAGATTTTGAAGAAGAGCCGGAAGAGTAAGAAAGAATTTTAGAATAAAGGGACAGGAGACAGAAATACATGGAACGATTGAAGGGAAAACCCGTAGCGGAGTGGATTGATGAAAGGACAAAGGCGGAAGTTATGCGTCTGATCGAAGATGAGGGCATTGTTCCAACGCTTGCGATCCTTCGCGTGGGGAGCAAAGAGAGTGATATTGCGTATGAAAACAGTGCAGCGAAGAAAGCACAGACCTTAGGCATTCATATTGAAAAATTTATCATGGACGCAAAAGCAGATGAATCTGATATTATGGACATTGTAAAATTTATCAATGATTCCGAAAATATTCACGGTATGCTGATGCTCAGACCGCTGCCGGAAACCGTGGATGAAGAAAGAATCTGCAACCATGTAAAATCGGAAAAAGATATCGACGGCATAACCGAAAAAGTTTTAGGCGGAATTTTTACGGGAAACCAGCTTGGATTTCCGCCGTGCACGGCAGAAGCTGCAATGGCAATTTTAAAATATTATGGAATCGATCCGAAAGGCAAACGAGCAGTCGTAATCGGCCGCAGTCTCGTGATTGGAAAGCCTGTTGCCATGATGCTGATGGAGCAGAACGCGACGGTTACTGTCTGTCACAGTAAAACGACACCGGAAGATTTAAAAGAAATCTGCCAAAATGCTGATATCATCATCTGCGCGACAGGAAGACGCCACACGCTGACGAGGGAGCATGTGAACGGAAAGCAAGTCATTATAGATGTTGGAATCAATTTTGATGAAAATGACAAAATGTGCGGAGACGCGGACTTTGAGGAAATCAAAGAGAATGTCGCAGCGATTACTCCTGTACCGGGAGGTGTCGGAACGGTTACGACAGCACTCCTCATGCACCATGTGGTACAGGCTGCGGGTGGGGCTGCCGACAAGCAAGTTTAATATTTTTGTATGCGGGCGTGTGAAAAATGCATGCCCGCATTTTTTTGCAGAGCACCTCTTGACGTTAATTGGCTAAAGTGTTATACTTGTATACAAGTTTAAAAAATGTTTATTCGGGAGGTAAAAATATGCTTGAGATTTCCAATAAAACGAATCTTTTAGAACAGAATATTTACAAATATTCTCTGCAGGATGTGGAAGAGCCGAACCTTTACAGAGAAATGTTTGATTATGAGGAGGTTCCCAAAATTGCATTCAACCACAGAAGGGTGCCTATGAATATGCCTACCGACATTTGGATTACCGATACTTCTTTCCGTGACGGTATGCAGTCGATGGCTCCGTACACGGTTAAACAGAGAGTGGATTTGTTTAAATACCTTGCAAGACTTGGTGGTCCGTACGGAATTATCCGCCAGTCTGAATTTTTCATATATACGAAACAGGATCAGGAAGCAATCGAAAAATGTATGGAACTGGGCTACAAGTTTCCGGCGATTACAACATGGATTCGCGCAAAGAAAGAAGACTTCAAGAAAGTAAAGGAGCTTGAAATCGAAGAAACGGGTATTTTAGTTTCTTGCAGTGATTATCATATTTTTAAGAAAATGGGAATGAACAGAAGACAGGCAATTGACTTCTACCTTGAGACGATTAAAGACGCTTTCGATGCAGGAATCGTCCCGAGATGCCATTTGGAGGACATTACAAGAGCGGACTTTTATGGATTCGTAGTGCCTTTTGTAAACGAAATTATGGATTTGTCGCACGAAGTCGGCATGCCTGTAAAGATCAGAGCATGCGACACAATGGGCTACGGTGTGCCTTATACCGAAGTTGCGCTTCCGCGAAGCGTTGCGGGAATCATCTACGGACTTCAGCATTATGCCGGAGTGCCGAGTGACATGATTGAATGGCACGGACACAACGACTTTTATAAGGCTGTGGCTAATGCGACGACAGCCTGGCTTTATGGGGCAAGTGCAGTAAACTGCTCGCTGCTCGGAATCGGAGAGCGTACCGGAAACATCCCGCTCGAGGCGATGGTATTTGAATACGCGTCACTTAGGGGCTCTATGGATGGCATGGATCCTACGGTAATTACCGAAATTGCGGAATATTTCCGCAAGGAAATGGGCTATGACATTCCTCCGATGACTCCTTTTGTAGGCGAAAACTTCAATGTGACAAAAGCGGGAATTCACGCGGACGGTCTCATGAAGGACGAAGAAATTTATAATATTTTTAATACGAAAAAACTCCTCAAAAGGGCTCCGGGAGTATCGATAAGCAATACATCCGGACTTGCGGGAATCGCATACTGGATTAACGAACATTTTCAGCTTGAAGACGAGAAAAAAGTTTCCAAAGATCATCCGCTCGTTATTGAATTGAAAGAGTGGGTGGACACGATGTATGCAGGGGGCAGAACGACCAGTCTGTCAACCGGTGAAATTGAGGATAAGTTAAGCGAGTCAGAAGAATGGAGGGAACTGCTCAATGATCGATTATAAGAACACATCCCTTGCGAATCAAGTATTCGCAGCGATTGAAAAAAATATTTTGACAGGTGTTTATCCGGCAGGCGAGCCAGTCAGCGAGCCGAGGCTTTCCGCAGAACTGGGCGTGAGCAGAACTCCAATCAGAGAAGCAATCACAAGACTGGAAGCGGAGAGATTGATTAAGCAGACTTCAAGCGGAATGATCGTTGTAGGCATTTCTAAAAAAGACGTGGAAGAAATGTACGCCGTAAAGAAGGCGATGGAGCCTTATGCGACAGAACTTGCTGTAAAGAATATGTCCGCGGAAGGTCTTGAAAAGCTCAGAGAAATTTTAGAACAGCAGGAGTTTTATGTGACAAAGAGCAATGCTGAAAAAATCAAAGATCTGGATACGGAATTTCACGATATTATTTATAGCGAGAGTGCCAGTCCGACACTCGAATCCATTCTTTCCCCGCTGCACCACAAACTGATGCGTTTCCGTAAGGTTTCCCTTCAGTTCAGCGACAGAAGCACGCAGTCGGTGGAGGAACACAAGCAGCTCTTTGAAGCAATCGAAGCGGGCGACGCGAAAAAGGCAAAAGAGTTGATGGCAGAACACGTAAATAATGCGTGTAAAAATATTATGGGAGGTATGTAAGATGGGACTTACGCTGGCACAAAAAATTATCAAAGAACATTTAATCCGCGGTGAAATGACCGTAGGAAATGAAATCGCAATCAGAATAGATCAGACATTGACGCAGGACGCGACAGGAACAATGGCTTATCTGGAATTCGAGACGATGGGCGTTCCGCGTGTGAAAACCGAACTTTCGGTTGCGTATATCGACCACAACACGCTTCAGTCCGGATTTGAGAATGCGGACGACCACCGCTTCATTCAATCCATGGCAAAGAAGCACGGCTTATACTTCAGCAGACCGGGAAACGGAATCTGTCATCAGGTGCATTTGGAACGCTTCGGCAAACCGGGTAAGACTCTCATAGGCTCCGACAGCCATACACCGACAGGCGGTGGCATTGGTATGCTTGCGATGGGCGCCGGCGGACTTGACGTTGCGGTTGCAATGGGCGGCGGCGCATACTACATCACGATGCCGAAAATGTATAAAGTCAATCTGACAGGAAAGCTTAGAGATTTCGTAACCGCGAAGGATGTCAGCCTCGAAATTCTCAGAATTCTGAGCGTTAAGGGCGGCGTAGGCGCGATTATCGAATGGGGCGGCGAAGGCGTAAAGACCCTTTCCGTTCCGGAGAGAGCGACAATCACCAATATGGGAGCAGAGCTTGGAGCGACGACTTCCATCTTCCCATCCGACGAAGTTACAAGAGAATTCTTAAAGGCAGAAGGAAGAGAAGCGGATTTCACACCGCTTGCAAGCGATGAGGATGCTGTTTATGATAAGGTAATCAATATCAATCTTTCTGAATTGAAACCGCTGATTGCTTGTCCGCACAGCCCGGACAATGTAGTGACGGTTGAGAGTCTGAAAGGAACGAAGGTGGATCAGGTCTGCATCGGTTCCTGCACGAACTCTTCTTTATATGATATGCTGAAGGTCGCAGCACTTTTAAAAGGAAAGACCATCAGTCCGGATGTAAGCCTTTCCATTTCCCCGGGCTCCAAGCAGGTGCTTTCCATGCTTGCTGACTGCGGTGCATTATCGGATATTCTCACAAGCGGCGCGAGAGTGCTGGAATGTGCGTGCGGACCATGTATCGGCATGGGATTCTCACCGAACTCCGCAGGTGTATCGCTTCGTACTTTCAACCGTAACTTTGAAGGGCGTTCAGGCACAAAAGACGCAAAAGTGTACTTAGTATCTCCGGAAACCGCTGTCGCTGCAGCACTTACAGGTGAAATCACAGACCCGATGCTTCTCGGTCAGATGCCGAAGGTTACGATGCCGGAAGCATTCAAGATAGACGACAGCGCAGTTCTGGCTCCCGCACCGGAAGCAGAAGCTGCATCGGTAGAAATTCTCAGAGGACCGAACATCAAGCCGTTCCCTGACAGTTGTCCGCAGGAAGACGAGCTGAAGGCAGGTGTATCCCTGAAGGCAGGCGATAACATCACCACCGACCATATCATGCCTGCAGGCGCGAAGATCCTTCCGTATCGTTCCAACATTCCGCACCTGTCACAGTACTGTTTTGAAGTATGCGACAAGGAATTCCCGGAAAGAGCAAAGGCGATGGGAAGCAGCATCATCGTGGGAGGCAGCAACTACGGTCAGGGATCATCCAGAGAGCATGCGGCACTCGTACCGCTTTATCTGGGCGTGAAAGCAGTCGTTACCAAGAGCTTTGCAAGAATCCATGCGGCAAACCTTATCAACGCGGGAATTATGCCGCTGACATTTGCAAATCCGGAGGATTACGAAAAAATCAATCAGGAAGACGAAATCCGCATTACGGGTGTTTTTGCAGGAATGGAATCCGGCGAAATGACCCTGGAAGACCTCACAAACGGCGAAAAGATTAAGCTTGTATGCAGCTTCACAGACAGACAGAGAGCGATTTTGAAGGACGGCGGTCTTTTAAAATATGTCGGAAAGGGCGGAAACTAAGATGAGTCAGACAATGGATAAAGAAAAATATATAAAAGAGGCTTCGGAAAAATTTGAAGCTTTGCTCAGAGAGCAGATAAAACGCGCGGAAGACATGAAGAACGCAGCAGGTGCGAAAGACTTTGCAGCATTGCCGCAGATTACAATCGGTCTTTGCGGAGGAGACGGCATCGGCCCGATTATCATGGCAGAGGCAGAAAGACTGCTTACAAAGCTTCTCGCAGAGGAACTTGCATCCGGCAAGGTTGTCCTCAGAAAAATTGAGGGACTTACGCTTGAAAACCGCGTGGCTGTCGGCAAAGCGGTTCCCGATGATGTGATGGAAGAAATTAAATCCTGCGATGTAATCCTGAAAGGACCAACGACGACTCCAAAGGGCGGAAGCATGGGAAGCGCCAATGTAACGCTCAGAAGCGAACTTGACCTCTATGCGAACGTCCGCCCGGTCTGCGTGCCGGAGGAAGGCATCGACTGGATGTTCTACAGAGAAAACACGGAAGGCGAATATGTGCTTGGAAGCAAGGGCATTGAAATTCCGGGAACTTTGGCGGTTGATTTTAAGGTTACAACCGAAGAAGGAACGAAGCGAATCGCAAGAGCCGCTTTCGACTATGCGAAGAACAATGGCAAGACCAATGTCGCAATCGTAACGAAAGCCAACATTATGAAAAAGACCGACGGAAACTTTTCGGCTATCTGCCGCGAGGTTGCGGCGAACTATCCGGGAATCGAAGCGGAGGACTGGTATATTGACATTATGACTGCAAACCTTGTGAACAAGGCAATCAGAAATCGTTTTCAGGTTTTCGTAATGCCGAATCTGTACGGCGACATCATAACCGACGAGGCAGCTGAAATTCAAGGCGGAGTCGGAACCGCAGGAAGCGCCAATATCGGAGACCGCTATGCGATGTTTGAAGCAATTCACGGCTCGGCACCGCGAATGATCGAAGAGGGTCTTGCGGACTATGCGAACCCTTCGAGTATTTTCAAGGCGACGGAAATGATGCTCAGACACATCGGATTTACCGATAAGGCCGATAAGCTTGCCGAAGTGCTTCACATCTGCTGCGATGTTGAAAAATCCGTTGTAGTGACAGGAATGCGTGATGGTGGGACTTGCCGCGAATTCGCAGAATATATGATGAGCAAACTGTAGTTTGCTGCTTGACATTTATCCCGCCGCGATATAAAATAAATCTATTGAAAATTCAATAGAAACGATGACGAAGAGGAGTAGAAAGAGACCTGCCCTTTACAGAGAATCGGGGACGCGGCTGAGAGCCCCGGAAGAAGGCGTTTTTTGAAGGTTGCTTCCGAGTTTTAATCATAATGAGGGTCTGTTTTCCGAGGCGGAAGACAGGAACAAAGGTGGTACCGCGGAATGACATTTCGTCCTTTGTAAGCATTGGCTTGCAGAGGACTTTTTTTATTCTCATGCACGCCGCAGACGAAAAAGAGAAAGGAAAATCGAAAAGATGGAAAAAAACTTAGCAAAAACCTATAATCCGAAAGATTTCGAAGACAGAATCTATGAGATGTGGGAAACAAACGGCGCATTCAGAGCAGAAGTAGATAAGGATAAAAAGCCTTTTACAATTGTTATGCCGCCACCTAACATCACAGGACAGCTTCACATGGGACATGCGCTCGACCAGACTCTGCAGGATGTGCTCACAAGATGGAAGAGAATGCAAGGCTACAGCGCACTTTGGCTTCCGGGATCCGACCATGCAAGTATCGCAACGGAAGTTAAGGTCGTTGAAAAAATCAGAGCCGAAGAAGGTCTGGAGAAAGAAGACCTCGGAAGAGAAGAATTTCTCAAGCACGCATGGGCATGGAAGGAAGAATACGGCGGAAGAATTACGCGTCAGTGCCGTAAGCTCGGAGACTCCTGCGACTGGTCCAGAGAAAGATTTACGATGGATGAAGGCTGCAACCACGCGGTCAAAGCTGCATTCATCAAGCTTTACGAGAAAGGCCTGATTTATAAGGGAAACCGTCTTGTAAACTGGTGCCCGCAGTGCGGAACTTCGCTTTCCGACGCAGAAGTCGAACACGAGGACAAGAACGGCAAGTATTGGTATTTCAAATATCCTGCTGCAGCACCGACCGCTGATTTTGACGGAATCGTAGTTGCTACATCAAGACCGGAAACCATGTTCGCAGATGAAGCAATCGCCGTTCATCCGGACGATGAAAGATATAAGGAAGTTATCGGCAGGAAGGTTATCCTCCCATTGGTAGGCAAGGAAATCCCAATTATTGCGGACAGCTATCCTGACCCTGAGAAGGGAACCGGTGCCGTTAAAATTACTCCGGCGCACGACCCGAACGACTTTGAAGTAGGACAGCGCGCAGGACTTCCGGTTGTTTCCTGCATTAACAAGGACGCAACGATGAACGAACTGGCAGGAAAATATGAAGGTCAGGACCGCTACGAATGCCGTAAGAATTGGGTTGCGGATCTTGAGGCTGCGGGTTATCTGGTTAAGACCGAAGAAAAGGTAATTCCGATGGGCACCTGCTACAGATGCCATACGGTTATCGAAGATATGGTATCCGACCAGTGGTTCGTAAAGATGGAAGAACTGGCAAAACCGGCAATCGAAGTTGCGAAAAACGGTAAGTTGAGACATATACCGGAAAGATTTGAAAAGATTTATCTGCACTGGCTGGAAGGAATCAAGGACTGGTGTATTTCCAGACAGCTTTGGTGGGGACATAGAATCCCGGCGTACTACTGTGAAGAATGTGGCGAGACCGTTGTTTCTTACGACGCACCGGAAAAATGTCCGAAATGCGGCTGCACGCATCTGAAGCAGGATGAGGATGTACTGGATACATGGTTCTCCTCTGCGCTTTGGCCGTTTTCAACGCTCGGCTGGCCGGAAAAAACTCCGGAGCTCGACTATTTCTACCCGACGGATGTACTTGTAACGGGATATGACATCATCTTCTTCTGGGTGGTAAGAATGGTATTCTCCGGCTTGGAATATATGGGAGAGGTTCCTTTCCATGATGTATACATCCACGGGTTGGTAAGAGATGCACAAGGTCGCAAGATGTCCAAGTCTCTCGGAAACGGAATTGACCCGCTTGAAATTATCGACAAATACGGCGCAGATGCCCTCAGATTCATGCTTTCCACGGGTATTACGCCGGGCAATGACATGCGTTTCACCGAAGACAGACTGGAAAATTCCAGAAACTTTGCGAATAAGCTTTGGAATGCGTCCAGATTCGTAATTATGAACCTTCAGGATGAAGAGGGCGAATTCAAGCCGCTTGCAAAATGCTGCGACGACTGCTGCGGCGGCGCATGTGCAAACACGACGAATTTTGCGAATATTCCGCTTAAGGATGAAGATAAGTGGATGATTAAAAAAGTAAACGACGCCATCGAGTATATCGACAACGCGATGGAAAGATACGACCTTGCACTTGCGGGACAGAGGGTTTACGACCTGATTTGGAATGAATACTGCGACTGGTATATCGAGCTTGTAAAACCGAGACTTTGGGGCGACGATGAAGAAGACAAGAAGGTGGTTCGCTTCGTACTGGTAATGTGCCTGAAGAATATGCTGAAGCTCCTGCACCCGTTCATGCCGTTTATTACGGAGGAAATCTGGGGATTCCTGCCGCACGGCGACGACGAGCAGGGCTATCTGATTGCTGCCGAATGGCCGAAGACAAGTGCTTCCTACATCTATCCGAAGGCAGAAAAAACCGTTGAAATGGCAATGGAAGCAATCAAGGCAATCCGTAACATCAAGGCAGAAAAAAATGTTGCGCCTTCCAAGAAAATTAAGGCAATCATCCTTGCAGAAGGCGAAAAAGCGGAAACTGCAAAAGCAGGCGAAGCATATCTTAGGAACCTTGCAAATATTACGGAAATTCTCTTCACAGATTCCAAGAAGGATGTACCGGAAGACGCAGTATCGGCGGTTATCGACGGCGCGGAAATCTATATCCCGCTTGATGATCTGGTAGATTTCGCAGATGAACTGGCAAGACTGGAAAAAGAGCAAAAGCGTCTCGAAGGAGAGGTTAAGCGTTCGAATGGAATGTTAAACAATCCGGGATTCGTAAATAAGGCACCGGAAGCGAAGATTCAGGCGGAAAAAGAAAAGCTTGCTATGTACGAAGACATGCTTGCAAAAGTTAGTGCACAGATAGAAGCAATTAAGACAAAATTACAATAAATACAATCATACAATACATTCACAAGAGGTAAGAAATGGCAGATTTAAAGGGCGCAGCCTATGCTGCAGAAGGAGCAATCGGCAAAATACATGAGTTTGAAAAATTCGGATCGGTGCTCGGACTGGAAAGAATGACAAAACTGCTTGACATTCTCGGAAATCCGCAGAATGAGTTGAAGGTTATTCATGTTGCCGGAACCAACGGCAAAGGCTCAACTTGCAAATTTATTTACAGTGTATTACAGGAATGCGGGTATAAAGTGGGGCTTTATACCTCGCCCTTTCTGGAAATCTTTAATGAAAGAATCGAATTTGACGGAAATTATATCAGTGATGAGGATTTGTCCGTATACACGGACAGAGTTCTTGCTGCCGTAAAACAGATGACAGACGCAGGGCTGCAGTCACCGACGGAATTTGAAGTGATTACCGCCATAGCTTTTTTGTACTTCAAAGAAAAGAAAACGGACTATGTTGTGCTTGAAGTAGGCTTGGGCGGAAGAGGAGACTCCACCAATGTTTGCAAGAAACCGCTTATCTCGGTAATCACATCCATATCCTATGACCACACGGACCGCCTCGGCAATACCCTTGCGGAAATTGCCTCGGAAAAAGCCGGCATCATCAAAGACGGCTGCCCGGTTGTCACAAGCGCCGAAGCAGACGAAGCACTCACCGTCATCGAGCAGGCCGCGGCAGAACACGGCTCCATGTACTTCGAAACCCGCAATCTGCCTTGCCTGATTACAGCCGAAACCTTCGGTGGCTCCAAATTCGACATTGATATTCAGGGAGTCACATTCAAAAACCTTGAAATAAGCATGATAGGCCGCCATCAGGTCAAAAACGCAGCCGCGGCTGTAGCAGCCCTGTGCATTTTGGAAGAGAACGGAGACATCCGACTTCCGAACGAAGCACTGCGCGCCGGGCTCAAGAAAGCAAAGCAGATCGGCAGATTCGAGATTATGACGCCGCCGGGACAAAAGCCGGTCTACATCATTGACGGTGCACACAACCCGGACGGCGCTCTTGCTCTCCGCAGAACGATGACAACCTTCTGTGCGGATTCGAAAATTCTGATGGTTACCGGTATGCTTGCCGACAAAGATACCGATACTATATTGAAGGAATTTACGCAGATTACAGGCGACTTTATTGTCACGGAGCCGGTAAATCCACGCAGAATGTCAAAAGAAGAGCTGAAAGCGAAAATAGAGGCTCTGGGCGGCAGTGTAAAAGCGGCTGCAGAGCATGAAGAGGCTCTTCATGCAGCAAAGGCAATGCAGGACGAGTACGATGTGATCTTATTTGCCGGCTCGCTGTATCTGATCGGAGAAATCAGGAGGATGTTATGAAATTTATTTTGCGTTCGACAGACGAATACGACAGACTCGTCAAGTTTTTCGTAGAGAACAAGCTGGAATTCGACGGCGACGAAGAAGTGGATACGGATATTCTCAAATGCTGGAAGATATCCCAGGCGGAGGGAGATGACCTCAAGCATATCAAGACAGATAACCGGGACGGCAAAGATTTTATTGCTGCGGGGTGTGTTTTGGCGATGAGAGAGGGTAAATACATCATAGACGGAATCGCTGTAGACCCGGCCATGCGAAAATTCGGTCTGGGCAGACTTTTGATTAATAAAGCGAAAGAAGAGGTTTTGGCAAGAGGCGGAGATGCACTCTATCTAGTTGCCAGAGCACCTGAATTTTTCAGACGGCTGGGCTTTGAAACAATACCTGCCGACAACGCACCGAACTTCTTCGAATGCAAGTACTGCCCGCAGTACGGGAAAGAATGTCATCCCGAAATAATGAAATTGGATTTGAAATGAAAGAAAAAGACATGAATTACAGTAAACTTTTGCAGGGAATACTCGACATAGCCGAAGAAATGCTGGTCGCAGGCGCGGAAGTCAGCCGCGTTGAGGACAGTGTGGAGCGCATGTGCAGCGCATACGGCTGTGATCGGGTAAATGTTTTTGTTATTACCTCAAATATACAGGTTACAATGGAAGACCCGGACGGGGAGATTGTAACGCAGATACGAAGAGTTGTAAGAAATGATGTCAACTTTGACAGGCTTGATTTTCTTAATGACTTGTCAAGATATGTGTGCAGAAATTTACCATCGGTCGAAGAACTGCGCGAACGCTTCGACGAAGTGATGCAGAGAAAGCAGCAGCCGATTGCCTTGAGCCTTCTGAGTGGGATGGCAATCGGCGGAAGTTTTGCTGTCTTTTTCGGGGGAAACATTCAAGACGGAATCGCAGCGGCAATCTGCGGTCTTGCGACCGTCGTGCTCAATTTAGTGGTTTCGAAGCTGGGACAGAATCCGCTTGCAAACATATTCATTGTTTCGTTTGCAGCGGGAATTCTTTCGGTTATTACGGTATGGCTCGGAATCGGCGTGCATACCGACAAAATAATGATAGGTGTAATCATGCTTCTGATTCCGGGAATTGCGATGACAAACGGAGTCAGAGACATGCTTACCGGGGACATTGCTACGGGGATGCTCAGAGTTGCAAATGCGCTTCTGCTTGCGATTGCAATTGCATGCGGTTTTGCGCTTTCCCTTTTTGTGACGGGAGGCGGACTGATATGATGATACAGATTGCAGCAGCTTTCATAGGATCACTTGGATTTGCCGTTTTTCTCAAAATGAAAGGAAAACAGGCTTTGATGGCAGGAGTCGGCGGCGGACTCACATGGGCACTTTTTCTGGCTTTGCAAAATTATATGGGGGGATTGTTCTTGCCGAATCTTTTGGCCTCCGTATTTGTGGGCATATACGCAGAAATCATGGCACGCGTAAACCGCGCTCCGGCAACGATTTTTCTGACCACAGGTGCGGTTCCACTGATTCCGGGCGGAAGTCTTTATTACACCATGCTTGGCCTGGTATCAAACGATGAGCTTATGTTCGCTGAAAACGGAAGCAAAGCGGCGATTATTGCGCTTGCTATTGCGCTTGGTTTTGTAATCGTAGCCATAGCAAACAACCTTCATCTCAGAATTCAGAAAGGGCAGTAACATGAGAAAACTTGCGGAATTCATAAAAAAACACAAAATTATAACGATTCTGCTCGCTGTAGCGATATTGCTTCTTGCAAAGAGCCTGTTTTTTAAGGATGAAGCAGCAGGTTACCTTCAGGAGACAGCGGAAAAGCGCGACATCGTAACTTACAACAGCTTTGTTGGCAACGTGGAACCGGCATCGGACATACAGCTTGTGGCACAGGCCTCGGAAGAGGTGGTGAGCCTAGCGGTGAAAAACGGAGACAAAGTCAAAGCCGGAGATGTTATCGCAAAGCTTGACACCACCGCAATCGATTACAATATCAAGCTCCAGGAAGCGAACCTGGAAACCGCAAAGAGAAACAATAAATTCAACATTTCCGATGCAAAGCACGGATACGAAAGCTACAAGGAAAGCATTGACAGGGGACTCAACACTTCCATTGAGAGTGCAAGAACACAGATGAACAGTGCCAAAGATGCGCTTCAAGATGCAAAAGACGAGTATGAAGACGCGAAGAAATCGTTGGAAAACGGCAGCTATGAAGGCATCCAAAGCATATTTCTGCAGCGGGAACAGGCCTACCGGGCATATTTGAGTGCCTCCCAAGCCTCTTCGGATGCGTACCGTACATATTCATCAAAATATAAAGAATATACAGAGGCAAAGAAAGCGTATGACGATGCGGTAAATTCCTCCGCAGAGAACATTGCAATACTGAAGACAGCAATGGACAGTGCGAAAATGGTAATGGACTCCGCAAAGACGCAGGCAGATGCGGCGGACAGAAGCTACGAAAACGCACGCGATACATACAATGACACAGATACGGCATATAAGAACTCCAAGAAGAGTATTCTAAAGAAACTCGAAAGCGCTGTTGACACTGCACAGACCGGGTACGACACCGCTAAGAAAAATTTTGAAATTGCGGAGTTTCAGGTTAATCAGCAGCTTGAGAGTTACGAAGCCGCATACGATAAGACAAAAGCACTCAGCGATGTAAGTGCAGCGGAAATACAGCTCAACCAGCTGAAAGCAACGCGTGCGGATTATATCATCAAGGCGCCTTGCGACGGAACCGTGACGCAGCTTTCTCTTGAAAAAGGGGAAATGGCAACAATGGGAATGCCGGTCGCAACGATTTCAAATCTTGACGGAATGCAGGTGAATATCAAGGTAGACGAATACACGATAAAAAACGTGCATGTTTCAAGCCCGGTAAAGATCTTGATTGATGCCATCGACAAAGAATATGAGGGGACTCTCGTTGAGGTGGATAAGACCGCAACCGTTGAAGGCGGCGTGTCCTATTTTAACGCAAAAGTAAGCTTTACCCCGGATGAACTTGTGAAGGCAGGAATGAGCGTAGAAGTAAAACTCACGAGAACCGACGAAAGAAATGTTTTGAGCGTTTCACAAGTGAGCCTGCAATACAATGAAGACAATACGGCATATGTCCTCGTTAAGGATGCGGGCGGAAGCATGGAGCAAAGACAGCTTGTGCTGGGCGCCTCGGATGGCATCTATGTGGAAGTTAAGGACGGGCTCAGCGAAGGCGAAGAAATATTTTATCCGAAAAAATTTGATTTTAATATGGAAGAAATGGATTCCATGCGAGAAGCAAGAAACTCCATGATGCTGGGTGAATGATATGGCAGTGAAAGAAATTCTCAGAATGGAAAAAATTGTGAAGCAATATATCATGGGCGAGGAAGTCTCCACCGTTCTTAAAGGCATCGACCTTACCGTGAACGAGGGTGAATTTCTTGCGGTTCTGGGTCCTTCGGGAAGCGGCAAGTCAACACTCATGAATATCATAGGCTGCCTCGACACGCCAACTTCGGGGGACTATTACCTTTCCGGCAGACATATTTTCAACCAGGATGAAAAAACACTGGCGCATATCCGAAGCAAAGAGATCGGATTTATTTTCCAGTCCTTTTATCTTTTGCAGCGTCAGAGTGCCCTTGACAATGTAATGCTTCCTCTGATATATGCCGGAATGAATACGAGGGAACGCGAAGAAAGAGCGAAACTCATGCTGGAGCGTGTCGGACTTGCGGATAAAATGTATCATTTTCCGAATCAAATGTCCGGCGGTCAGCAGCAGCGCGTTGCGATTGCAAGAGCAATTTCAACCAATCCCACGATTCTGCTTGCGGATGAACCTACGGGTGCACTGGACCAGAAAACAGGCGAACAGGTCATGGAAATCTTCCACGAACTCAATGAAGAGGGCAGAACAATTATAATGATCACGCATGATTCCAAAATCGCATCGCATGCAAAGCGCATCGTGCGTATTCTTGACGGAAATATAAGCGAGGGAGGCTTGGAAGATGCCTAAACTCAGCATGATAAAAGAAAGCGTAATCATGTCCGTCCAAAACATCGTTTCGAACAAGATGCGTTCCTTTCTTACCACACTCGGAATTATCATAGGTGTAGCTGCGGTAATCGCGATGGTAACGACGGTTTCTGCCGTTTCGGACTACATGATGGATGAGTTTTCGAGCCTCGGAGCGGGGACTCTTACCGTCAACGCACCCGGAACGGCTCTTAAAGCGGGTCTTACGGAAAACGACTTGGAAGAGATAAAAAAACTCGACAATGTCAAGGGAATCGCACCGTCTGTAAGCGTATATGCAAAAGTCGTAAGGAATGACTATGTCAGTGACGATGTAACCGTAACCGGAAAGAACGAGACATATTTTCAAAAAAACGACGAGATGGTGACCTATGGAAGGGCCTTCACAGCACAGGACATGGATGGAACGGTTACCGTCTGCTTGATTGACGATACTCTTGCGAAAACATTTTTCCTGGGAGAAGATCCCCTCGGGAAAACGATTCGCATAGGTGGAATCCGCTATACCGTAATCGGGCTTTGTGCCCCTGACGATACCATGATGAGCATGATGGTCGGAGTGAAAGAGAGCGACGGAAATATCTACATCCCGTACAAAAATGCGCTGAGCATGAACGGCAGGAATTTTGTTACGAGTCTTGAAGTATACATTGACAACACAGAACTGACAAGCACTTTGGTAGACAATCTTGAAGCTTTTCTTGACAACACATTCAACAATTCCGAAAGTGCGTACAGCATTATCAACATGGAGAGCCTTCTTGACATGATGGATACCATGTACGATATGATGAATAAACTGCTTGCTGGGATTGCCTCAATATCGCTTCTTGTCGGCGGAATCGGCATTATGAACATGATGCTTGTAAATGTGAGCGAAAGAACACGGGAAATCGGACTTCGCAAAGCACTCGGTGCGGAGCCGAAGATTATACAGCTTCAATTCCTGATCGAGTCCATTATTTTGTCACTGATGGGTGGCGCAATCGGAATTTTATCCGGCGAGCTGCTTTCCTATGTGGCGCTTTCGGCAATCGGAACGGGCTTTGAGGTGAACTTGTCAGCGGTTGCCTTGGGATTCGGATTTTCATTTGCAGTCGGAATTATCTTCGGCTGGGCACCCGCAAGAAAGGCAAGCCGGCTGAATCCAATTGATGCCCTTCGCAGCGAATAAATATAGGCATACTTTTTCTCTAAAGTAATAGAATGTATAGACACTAAAACTTTAGGAGGAAAAAATGGAAAGTAATGTAGCGGAACTTTGCGGTGTTGTGCTTTCAGAGTTAAGATTCAGTCACAAAACTTACGGCGAAATTTTTTATACTTTCGTTCTGGGAATCGAACGCAGAAGCGGATATATCGATGAAATAAACATTATGGTTTCGGAGCGGCTGATTTTTGACAATCCGCCGAGAGAAGGAGATTTTGTTGAGATAAAAGGCCAGATAAGGACCTACAACGAGATTGTGGATGAAAAAAACAAACTTAATGTTGTTGTTTTTGCCAAGGAGATATATCAAAGCGAAAATTTCGGATATAACGAGAATTACATCTATCTGGAAGGGTTTCTCTGCAAAGAGCCATTGAAGCGAACCTCGCCTCTCGGACGCGAAATCTGCGATATGATGCTTGCTGTAAACCGCATGTATAATAAATCCGACTACATACCGTGCATCGCGTGGGGCAGAAATGCCGGATATGCCGAAAAACTCGGGGTTGGCACCAAGCTTGCGCTGGAGGGAAGAATTCAAAGCAGAGAATACAAAAAGAAGCTTGATGACGGCACTGCCGAGATGCGGAAGGCTTTTGAAGTATCCGTAGTCAAGCTGGAGGAAGCATAATTCAAAATAATATTACCGATACAAAATCCATTTTGCCTGCGGCGGAATGGATTTTTGACTGCACATAAATTATCCGTGAAAATCCTCCTTGACACATCCCTGCCTTATATGCTACAATAGCTGGCGAAAGAAATCTTTAAGCACGATACAGAGATGTCGGCAAGATGGACATAGGAAGACAAACAGCGGAAGCCCTCAGAACAGGTGCTTGCGTTAGTGTGTTATGTATGACCGTAATCTTGCCGGAGGGCAGGATTTTTTTATGCCCAAAAGGAGGATTGGCAATGAAAAAATATTTCGCGGAGCGTTTTAAAGAAAAATATAAGAACAAGTTTGGCGATTTCTCCGATGAATCGTTTTTGATAATCCCTTCTTTTGTGGATGTACATGTACATTTGCGAGAGCCGGGATTTTTTTATAAGGAAACCATAGCAAGCGGAAGCCGTGCGGCAGCAGCTTCGGGATACGGACACATCTTTTCGATGCCGAATCTGAATCCGGTGCCGGATACGCTCGAAACCCTCAAAGTGCAGCTCAAGCTAATCGAAAAAAATGCCTGCATCGATGTAAGGCCTTACGGAGCAATTACGATGGGTGAGCAGGGCAGGGAGCTTGCGGAGCTTGAAGAGATGGCATCGTTTGTCATCGGTTTCAGCGATGACGGTGTGGGGCTGAATGACCCGGAGCTGATGAAGAAGGCAATGGAAACTGCAAAGTACCATAACCTTCTTATTGCAGCGCATTGCGAGGATCTGACTCTGAGAAACGGCGGCTATATTCATGACGGAGATTATGCGAAGAGACACGGGCATAAGGGGATTTCCTCCGAAAGCGAATGGAAACCGATACAGCGGGATTTGAAGCTGGCAGAAGAGACAGGCTGTAAATACCACGTCTGCCACATTTCCACGAAGGAAAGCGTGGAAATTATCGCCGAAGCCAAGGCAAGAGGCGTGGATGTCACCTGCGAAACCGCGCCGCACTACCTGATTTTTAAGGACGAGGATTTGCAGGAGGACGGAAGATTCAAGATGAATCCGCCGATTCGCAGTGAGAAAGACCGCGAGGCACTCAGAAAAGGGATTCTCGACGGAACCATCGATATGATTGCGACCGACCACGCGCCGCACAGCGAAGAAGAAAAAGCAAAGGGACTTGCGGGCAGCGCGATGGGAATTGTGGGACTGGAAACCGCATTTCCGGTGCTTTATACGGAGCTTGTAAAGAGCGGAATTCTGCCGCTTGAGCGATTAGTCGAATTGATGGCAGAAGCCCCAAGACGCAGATTCGGTCTACCGTCGGCGGAAGAGGCAGATGATTGGGCGGTATGGAATATTGCCGAAAGCTATACAATCTGCCCGGAAAACTTCATTTCAATGGGAAGAGCGACGCCGTTTGCGGGGCAGGAGGTTTACGGAAAATGCGTGCTGAATCTACTCGGCGGAAAGACGGTTTGGGAGGACAAAAAATGAAGCAGAATACCTATCGAATTGCAGAAAACAGAGCCTTGACAGAAAGCGTATGGGAAATGACGCTAAAAGGCGATACTTCCGCTTGTGAAAGACCGGGACAATTCGTTAATATCAAGCTCGAAAGCTTTTTTCTGCGGAGACCGATTTCCGTCTGCGATTATGACGAAAACACGATAAAGATTATATATAAGACCGTCGGAGCCGGAACGAAGGAAATGTCGCAGATGCGGCAGGGACAGACGCTGGATGTGCTGACAGGCCTCGGAAACGGATACGATATCGCTAAAGCGGGAAATATGCCGCTCTTAATCGGAGGAGGCGCAGGGATTCCACCGCTGTACGGTCTGCTTCGGCACCTGAAGAAAGAAAATCCGGAATGCGAAGCGAAAGTCATTTTGGGCTTTAACACGAAAGAGGAAATTTTCTATAAAGAGGAATTTGAAGCACTTGGTGCTGAAGTTTTCCTCACGACCGCAGACGGCTCGGCCGGCACGAAAGGCTTCGTAACCGATGTGATGAAAGTTCTTACTTACAGCTACTTCTATGCCTGCGGACCGGAAGCCATGCTGAAGGCAATTGACGCAGAGGCGAAAACCTCAGGGCAACTCAGTTTTGAAGAGCGGATGGGGTGCGGATTCGGAGCCTGCATGGGCTGCTCCTGCAGGACGAAATACGGAAACAAGAGAATCTGCAAGGAAGGACCGGTTTTGGAAAGAGAGGAAATCATATGGTAGATAGAGAAAAGAAAGCCGCCGGCACTGCGGAAGCGGATATTTCCACCGAGCTTTGCGGAATCCGCCTTGATAATCCGGTGATTCCGGCGAGCGGCACTTTCGGCTACGGAAGAGAATTTAACGAATTTTACGATATAAACTGCCTGGGAACCTTTTCATTCAAAGGAACGACCTTGGAGCCGCGCTTCGGTAACCCGACGCCGCGGATTGCGGAGTGCCCGGACGGCATGATTAACGCGGTCGGCCTGCAAAACCCGGGTGTGGAGAAGGTCATCAACGAGGAACTTCCCGCACTGGCAGAGATTTTTCATAAGCCTGTGATGGCAAATGTCAGCGGATTTTCCGTGAGCGATTATGCGAAGACAGTCGAAAAACTCGAAGCCGACGAAGCGGCGAGCCGCCAAATCGGATGGTACGAAATCAACATCAGCTGTCCGAATGTGCATGGCGGCGGCATGGCGTTCGGAACCTGTCCGCAGGCAGCGGCAGAGGTCACGAAGGCAGTCAGAAAAATGACGAAAAAGCCGATGCTGCTGAAACTTTCCCCGAATGTGTCGGATATTACGGAAATCGCAAAAGCCTGTGAAGATGCGGGCGCGGACGGCATCAGCCTGATTAACACACTGCTCGGAATGCGAATCGACCTGCGGACAAAACGCCCGGTCATCGCCAATAAAATGGGCGGATTTTCGGGTCATGCGATTCTGCCGGTGGCACTGCGTATGGTGTGGCAGGTCTACGATGCGGTAAAGATTCCAATCGTCGGAATGGGCGGTGTTTCAAGCGCCGAGGAAGTCATCGAAATGATGCTTGCCGGAGCGTATGCAGTGGAAATCGGAGCGGCAAACCTGACAGAACCGTTTATCTGCAAAAAAATTATCGAAGAATTACCGAATACATGTAAAAAATACGGAATTACAAGTTTAAAGGAAATCATAGGAGGTGCTCACTAATGGGAAAAGACGTAATTATCGCCTGCGATTTTGCTTCGGCAGAGGAAACGCTGGCATTTCTGGACAAATTCACCGAGGAAAAACCGTATGTCAAAATCGGCATGGAGCTTTACTATGCGGAGGGACCGCAGATTGTGAAGAAAATCAAGGAACGCGGACATAAAATTTTCCTGGATTTGAAGCTGCATGACATTCCGAATACCGTTAAAAAGGCGATGAAAGTCCTTTCGGCTCTGGATGTCGATATGTGCAACCTTCACGCGGCAGGCACAGCCGCGATGATGGAAGCAGCACTCGAAGGTTTGACAAGAGAAGACGGCATGAGACCTTTGCTGATTGCGGTTACGCAGCTTACCTCCACCGACCAGGAGCGGATGGAAAAGGATTTACTGATTGAAAAGCCTTTGGAAGAGGTGGTCGACCATTATGCAGCAAACGCGAAAAAAGCAGGGCTTGACGGCGTGGTATGTTCGCCTCTGGAAGCAGCTCGGGTGCATGAGCTTTGCGGAGAAGGCTTCCTGACGGTAACACCGGGTGTGCGCTTTGCGGACGGCGATGCAGGCGACCAGGTGCGCGTGACGACCCCGCAGCGGGCAAAGGAAATCGGCTCAGACTATATCGTGGTCGGTCGTCCGATTACGCAGGCAGAAGACCCTGTGGCGGCCTACAGACGCTGCGTCAGCGAGTTTGTCGGCTGAGAGCAGAAGCCGTAAAACGGCGAAAATGAAATTGTAAGTTACAGGCATGTTAAGTATAAAGGAGATTAGTATGGATTTTAAACAAGAAATTGCAAAGGGTCTGCTTTCCATCGAGGCGGTTTTTCTCAGACCGGAAGAGCCGTTCACATGGGCGAGCGGAATTAAAAGTCCGATTTACTGCGACAACCGTCTGACGCTGACATCGCCGGATGTGCGTACGATGGTGGAAAACGGACTTGCAGAAATTATCAGAGAGAACTATCCGCAGTGCGAGGTTCTGATGGGAACCAGCACGGCAGGAATCGCACATGCGGCGATTACCGCACATCTGATGGATCTTCCGATGGGCTATGTCAGAGGCTCTGCCAAGGATCACGGGCGCACCAACCAAATCGAAGGAAAACTTTTGCCGGGACAAAAAGTGGTCGTTGTCGAGGATTTGATTTCGACCGCGGGTTCCGCCGTTGACACCGTAAAGGTGCTTCGGGAAGCGGGCACAGAAGTCCTTGGAATCGCCAGCATTTTTACATACGGCATGAAGAAAGGCCTTCAACGCCTTGCAGAAAACGAAGTAAAAAACGTGAGCCTCTGCGACTTGGACGCTTTGGTGAAAATTGCGGCAGAAAGTGGATATATCAAACAAGACGAAAAAGCAAAAATTTTAAAGTTCAGAGACAACCCTTCCGATGAGGGCTGGATGAAAGGAGACAAATAATGAAAGAAATCAGAAACCTGATTAACATCACCGACTTAACTGTAGAAGAAATCGACGAGCTGATTGCGGTTGCAGACGACATCGTTGAAAATCACGCGGAATATGAGGATATCTGCGCGCATAAAAAACTTGCAACACTGTTCTTTGAGCCGAGCACCAGAACCAGACTCAGCTTTGAAGCTGCAATGCTCGAGCTCGGCGGAAGCGTTCTGGGATTCTCCGAAGCAAGCTCCAGTTCCGCGGCAAAGGGCGAAAGCGTGAGCGATACGATTCGCACGGTCGGCTGCTATGCGGACATCATCGCAATGCGTCACCCGAAAGAGGGCGCGCCGATTGTTGCAGCGCAACGCACGACGGTTCCGATTATCAACGGCGGCGACGGCGGACATTTCCACCCGACACAGACTTTGACCGACCTTTTGACGATTAAGAGAAAGAAAGGCCGTCTGGATCATATGACGATTGGGCTTTGCGGAGACCTGAAATTCGGTCGTACCGTTCACTCCCTCATCGAAGCAATGCTCCGCTACGAAGGCATTAAATTCGTGCTGATTTCACCGCAGGAGCTTCAGGTACCGGACTATGTAAAGGAAAAGATGGACGCGGCAGGAGCAGAATGGACGGAAGTGGAGACTTTGGAAGAGGCAATGCCGCAGCTTGACATCCTGTACATGACCAGAGTACAGAGAGAGCGTTTCTTCAACGAAGAAGACTATGTAAGACTGAAAGACAGCTATATCCTGAATCTTGAAAAGCTGCAGCCTGCAAAGGAGAATTTGACAATCATGCATCCGCTGCCGAGAGTAAACGAAATTTCGGTTGAAGTAGACGACGACCCGCGCGCATGCTACTTCTTCCAGGCACTTTGCGGAAAGCACATCCGTATGGCACTCATTCTCTTCCTGCTCGGCATCAAGAGAGCGTAGAGCGAAGGGAAGCTACAGAGTTTAGAGTTAATGAAAACGAAAATAGGGAGGAAAAAATGAACATAGATGGCGTAAAAAACGGAATCGTACTGGACCATATCAAGGCAGGAAAGAGCATGATGGTTTACGAACTTTTGGGACTGGACAAGGTTGACAACTGTGTAGCGGTTATTCAGAATGTTTCCAGCTCCAAATACGGAAAGAAAGACATCATTAAAATCGATGAAAGCATCGAACTGGACTTAGATGTTCTGGGTTATATCGACAGCAATATCACTGTAAATCACGTGAAAGACGGAAAGCTGGAAAAGAAACTACACTTAGAGCTTCCGCTGACCCTCAAAAATGTAGTAAGATGCAAAAACCCGAGATGCATCACAAGCATTGAGCAGGAAATCGTGCATACCTTCCGTCTGGTTGACAGGGAAAAGAAAGTATACCGCTGCGCTTACTGCGACGCGGAGCATCGGGTAAAATAGCTTTGAAACGCTTGCGGCGGGATGGATTTTGTGCTAAAATGAGCTTTAGCATATTTTATACAAACGGAGGGAAACAAAATGTTCGATGCTAGCGGAAGAGACAACAATACTTACAATGTTGACAATTTCGAATTTATTAAAAAAACATCGCCTGTAGTCGGCGGATTTATTGAAAAAGAGTACTATCGCCAGAAGAATAATGTGGAGCTCATCGCTTCCGAAAACTACTGTTCAGAAGCAGTCCTTGCGGCATGCGGAAGTTGTCTGTCATGGAAATACGCGGAAGGGTATCCTTATGTACGTACTTCCGGAAATACCAGCCGCTACTACGGCGGAACTGAGTTTGTTGATCAGCTGGAAGAGTATTGCTGTGATGTCTGGAGAAAAGTTTTCGATACGGACTATCATGTGAATGTACAGCCGCACAGCGGTTCACAGGCGAACTTTGCAGCATATAAGTCAATACTGAAACCGGGAGATACTATTTTATCTTTGTCCCTTGACAACGGTGGACACCTTACTCACGGCTCTTCCGTAAACTTCAGCGGCACCCTTTACAATATGGTATTTTACGATGTAGATGAAAGAGGATATATCGACATGGAAGATGTCCGCAAGAAAGCTTTGGCTTGCAGACCGCAGCTCATTCTTACAGGAGCATCCGCTTACTCCAGAACTATTGACTTCCCGGCATTTGCTGAAATTGCGAAGGAAGTGGGTGCTTATTTCATGGTTGACATGGCACATATCGCAGGACTTGTTGCAGGCGGTGCACATCCGTCACCGTTCGGTTATGCGGACATTATCACAACCACCACGCACAAAACGTTGAGAGGACCTCGTGGGGGATTGATTTTTGCAAGACAGGACCTTGCCAAGAAAGTTGACAGTGCGGTATTCCCTTATGCACAGGGCGGCCCGCTTGAACACATTATTGCAGGTAAAGCAGTGTGTGCAGAGGAGGCTCTCAGACCTTCCTACAAGGAATATGTACATCAGGTTGTTAAAAACTGCAAAGCTTTGTCCGACGAATTTATTCGTCTCGGCTACAAAGTCGTAACAGGAGGAACCGATAACCATCTGATTCTTCTTGATCTTTCCGACGAACCGTTCAGCGGAAGAGTCCTGCAGGAAGAATGTGACAAGATTGGAATCACACTCAACAAGAACTGCGTTCCATGTGAGAAACGTTCTCCGAGAGAAACTTCGGGTGTCAGAATCGGAACCGCGCCGATGACAACCAGAGGCTACCTTGAAGAAGATTTCGTAAGAGTTGTTCACAGAATTGATGAACTCATCAAAAAACTCAGAGAAGAATATAAATAAAACTTTTGGACTGTAATGAAATGCCCGCCGAAGATTGCCTTTGGCGGGCATTTTTTGTGGTTCTATAATAATGCTGAGCTGAGAGGCTCCTTACCAGGTTACAACTTCCGGTGCTTCCGTGAAGGAGCAGAATGCAGCGGCAGCGTCTTTGATATAATAAACAACTGTATTACCATCGTCAGGTTTGTAAATTGCCTGAAGGCTCGGATATGCGTCGAGCATGGAAATACGCGCTTCGATTCTGTCATCTTCCACGAGTGTGCCTGTCAGTCTGATCCAGCGGTCACTTCCGACCATAGCGGAAATTTCAACCTTTCCGTTCGCCTGAATCTGCTTGGAAACATCTTTGGATTTTCCCGTCTGAACATAGAGTTTTCCTTCAAAAATGTTGATTGTACCGAACGGTCTTACATGCGGCTGGTCGCCGTCAACGGTTGCAATATAGTATACGCCTGCGTTTTTCAAAAATTCATAAACTTTTTCCATATTCGTTCCTCGCTTTCTTTTTCAATAATTATATTCTAAACGCATATCAAAGTAAAGTCAACTTATCAGGATTGAATTTCGTTTTGCCGTATAGGACTCGCACCGTTTGCGCTTACCTTGACTCCGAACATATCCTTAATGTTTATCAACCGCTTTTCGGCTTCCTATGGCGGTGAAAAAGCGATTGCAGCCTATGCTTGCATTTATGCTGATTCTGCCGAGATTCTTTGGCGGGCAGATTATGGTATGGTGGAGCACCGTGCTTGCACAAATCAGTGCAGCAGCACTTGCTGTTTTTTTTGCGGTAAAGACGCAGAAAAGTTCATATGCAACCGGAGAATTTATCAATGCGTTTGCAAAAAAATATATTCTAAGCGTTGAATTTTAAACAGCATTAAGTATAATTTACAAACAATCAGAAAATAATATTTTAAAAGTTATATCTGATAAAATATTATTTCTATATTGTTTTTTAAGTTACAATTTGATAAAATAAAATCATCACAGAAGGGAGAAATGGACTTATGATTAAAAGAGAATCATATATGAGTCGTATCCGCCCGTTTATTGGCGGTGATTTAATTAAGGTTATGACTGGTATCCGACGCAGCGGAAAATCTGTCATGCTGGAGCTGATAAAGCAGGAATTACTGGAGTCCGGTGTCGGCTCACAGAATTTTATTTCTATAAATTTTGAAGATTTGCGGAATGTACCGCTTTGTAATATGCAGTCTTTGCATGAAGAAATTTTGCGGCGTGCGGAATCCATTCACGGAAAGGTTTACCTGTTCTTTGATGAAATCCAAGAGGTGCAAGATTGGGAAAAATGTGTGAATTCTCTGCGAGTTGCGCTGGATTGCGATATCTATATTACCGGCTCCAATGCCAAACTGCTGTCCGGTGAACTGGCAACCTACTTAGGCGGACGTTATGTTGAATTCGTAATCTATCCGTTCTCCTTTGCGGAATTTCTTGCGTTATACCAGCCTATTGCACCGCAGGATTCCATACAGCAATGTTTCCAAAAATATCTGCTTTCGGGCGGAATGCCATACCTTGCGAATTTACAGTATAGAGAGGAACCGTCATGCCAGTACTTGACTGACATATTCAATTCTGTGCAGCTCAAGGATATTGTCAAACGAAACAAAGTCCGGGATGTGGATTTATTGGAACGTATTCTGGCATATGTCATGGCAAATGTAGGGACGACCTTTTCAGCCATGTCACTGTCCAAGTTTTTTAAGAGCGAGCAGCGTATCGTCGCACCGGAAACCATTATGAACTATATCAAATACTGCTGTGATGCGTATTTGTTCTATAAGGTCAAGAGGCAGGATTTACAAGGAAAACAAATTCTGACAACCAACGAAAAATACTATATTGCCGATCATGGTATCCGCGAGGCAGTGTTCGGTGGCAATATGCGGGATATCAATCTGATTTTGGAAAATATCGTTTTTTTAGAGCTGCTGCGCCGTGGATACACAGTCACAGTAGGAAAGTTAGGAGACAAAGAGATTGATTTCGTTTGTGAAAGACGCAGCGAAAAAATCTATGTGCAAGTTGCCTATTTGTTAGAATCAGAAGAAACTGCAGGCAGAGAGTTTGGTGTCTATGACAGTATTCGCGATAATTTCCCGAAGTATGTCGTATCGCTGGACGAATTCGATATGAGCCGCAACGGTATTAAACATCGAAATATCCGTGATTTTCTGCTGATGGACACATGGGATTAATGTTTCATATTACAAACTGATTGACGCAAGTTATAACTTGGAATTTGTGAGAGAAAACATGAGCAGAAAAAAAGATAAAATGATTTCAGGTGCGCTTTTCCGGATTTATCGCAGATCAAACGAAAAAATACTGGACGCTTGTTATCGTTGGCTATACGATGCAGGTGCTGGCGATCCCGGCTTTGGCATCGCATAGTTCCTCGGAAGTTGGATTCTGGGCATTTTGTACGACCTCAGCCCTATGTACCTTGCCACCACAACAAAAACACGAAAAATACCTTTTATTTCTCTGCCTGTTGTGATATAGTTTAGTATGTATGAGTATGCTTATGCTTATGTAACAGGAGGTACAATAAATGAAGATTATATTGGACGGAATGGGCGGCGACAACGCACCTGCATCAGTTGTGGAAGGTGCGGTTTTGGCCTCAAAAGAAATGGAGCATGAAATTGTTCTGATAGGGCAGCAGGAGTTAATTGAAAAAGAATTAAAAAAATATAAATACGATGAGAAGAAGATCAGCATTGTTGACGCGAGAGAAGTCATCACAAATGATGAGGCACCGGTGCGTGCGGTGCGTTCCAAGAAGGATTCTTCCATTGTAAAGGGAATCAATATGGTGAAATCCGGAGAAGGGGATATTTTTATTTCCGCAGGAAGTACAGGAGCACTTCTTTCGGGAGGACTTTTCATTCTCGGAAGAATTCAGGGGATCGACAGGCCTGCACTTGCGTCGGTGTATCCGATTATCGGCGGCAGAGCGTCTCTTCTTGTAGATGCCGGTGCAAACTCGGAATGCAAGCCAAACAATCTGCTCGAGTTCGGAATTATGGGAAATATCTATATGGAGAAAGTAATCGGCCGTGAGAACCCGAAGGTCGGACTTGTAAACATCGGAAGTGAATCAAAAAAAGGTTCCACATTGACCAAAGCGGCATATGAGCTTTTGGAACAGAGTGATATGAATTTCATCGGCAATGTCGAGGCAAGAGATGTGCCGAAGGGTGCATGTGATGTTATCGTAACAGACGGTTTTACCGGAAATGTTATTCTGAAACTCACAGAAGGCCTTGCATGGAATATTCTGCAGGTCATCAAGAAGAAATTCACCGAAGGTGTTAAGGCAAAACTCGGAGCAGCACTGCTGATTGACAAACTCGGAAGTCTCAAGCAGGAATTTGACTACTCTTCCTACGGCGGAGCACCGATTCTGGGTGTAAAAGGTCCAATCTTAAAAATGCATGGTTCATCAAGTGCAAATGCCGTGAAAAACACGATTCTGAAGGGAATCCCTTATGTGGAGGGAAATGTTGTCGGCACAATTCAGAACTCAGTTCTTGAAATTGAAGAAATCACATTGAATGAGTAAAACATTTTTTGAAGGATATGCAGAATGAAAAATATCGGAGAATTAGAAAAGAAAATCGGATACAGCTTCCGAAGCAAAGATCTGATTGAGCGGGCACTTACCCACAGTTCCTTTAACCGTGAAAAAAACACCAGACACAAGGACAACGAACGCCTTGAATTTCTAGGCGATGCTTTTCTGGATGCGATCGTGGGTGCGGAGCTTTACAGCAGGATGGATGCGGTAACCGAAGGAACACTTACAAAGACAAGAGCTCTTATTGTGTGTGAAAAGGCCCTTGCAAAGGTTTCCAGAGAATTCAATATCGGCAAATACATGCTCATGGGACATGGTGAGGCAGCGACAGGAGGCAGAAACAAGGATTCCATTCTTGCAGATGCACTGGAAGCACTTATCGGAGCAATCTATCTGGATGGTGGATACCGTGCGGCACAGAAATTTACGGTAACGGCTTTTGAAGATACAATCTGCGGAGCCATTTCGGGAAAAATTTTTTCGGACTACAAATCAGAAATACAGGAGATGCTTCAAAGCAGCGGAAAATCCGTTAACATAAATTATGTTGTCGACAAGGAAGAAGGACCGGCGCATAACAAAACATTCTACTTACACCTGGAATGCGACGGACAGAAACTGGGCAGCGGATACGGAAAAACAAAAAAGGAAGCAGAGCAGAACGCTGCAAAATCAAGTTTAGCAATCCTTGAGAGGAGACAACCGAATGTACTTTAAAAGAATAGAAATGCACGGATTTAAGTCCTTTGCCGAACCGGTGGTAATTGAATTTCACGAAGGTGTTACTTGTATCGTAGGACCCAACGGGAGCGGAAAGAGTAATATCAGTGATGCAATCCGATGGGTTCTCGGGGAGCAAAGCCCCAAGATGCTCAGAGGCGGAAAGATGGAGGAAGTTATTTTTGCGGGAACCGCGAGCAGAAAGTCGCACGGAATGGCAGAAGTGACGCTTGTAATTGACAACTCTACGGCAATTCTGCCAATCGACTACAGCGAAGTTGCGATTACTAGAAGAATGTACCGCTCGGGAGAAAGCGAATATCTGATTAACAACAATCAGTGCAGACTGCGCGACATAAAGGAACTCATCATGGATACCGGAATCGGTGTTGACGGATACTCCATTATCGGGCAGGGCAAGATTGCTGATATTGTAAGTAACAAACCGGAAAGCAGACGCGAAATTTTTGAGGAAGCTGCCGGTGTTGTAATGTACAAAAGCAAGAAGGCCGAAGCGGAGCGAAAGCTGCAGAACACGAACGCAAATCTGGAGAGAGTCAACGACATCGTCGGAGAAATCGAGGGGAGAATCGACGGACTCAGAGAGGACAGCATTAAGGCAAAAGAATATCTTGAACTCAGAGAGAAATATAAAGAACTTGAAATCAATATTACTTTAAAGAATATAGAAAAACTTGATCTCGCTACGGAAACTCTCAAGGATGATGTAATGACAATATCGGCAGATATTGAGGAATTGTCAGCCCAAAAGGTTCGTCTGAATGAAGAACTTGCCGAAAGCAGGGCGAAGAATGACAGATTGGAAGAGCTCGGAAACGAGGCACGTGACAAGCTTTTAAGCAAGGTGGAGGAAATCAATGCTCTTTCGAACAAAAGTCAGCTTGATAAGGAAAGATTGAGCACAATCGAGAGAGATACCGAACGCTTTTCAGATGAAAAGCAGGAACTCGACGAAAAACTCATCAGAGAGCTTAACAATCGAAAAGAGCTTGAAGAAAGCAGGGACGAGATACAAAAAAGCCTGGAGAGCGAAGAAGAAAAGCTTCGTGTAAAGATTGAGGCATATAACGAAATTACAAAGAAGTCCCTGGAAATTTCGGATGAAATCGACACGGCGAAGAACCGTATGATTGATCTTCACAGCACCGCATCCTCACGCCGCTCCGAGGCCAGAAGTCTGCAAAGCTACCGTCAGTCTCTTGAGAAGCGCAAGGAGCAGATCTTAAGCGACGGCGAAGCAATCAAACAGAACATTGCAAATTATGAAAGTGATAAAACCGCTGCGTCCGGCGAAAAAGAAGCGGCAGCGGCAGGGCTTGCAGATGCTCGCGGGGAGATTTCCAAAACACGTAGCGATATTGCCAAACTGAACAATGAGATCAATTCGCTTTCAAAGGAAAACGAAGATCTTAGAATACGTGTCGGACAGGCAAACACCCGAAAGAAAACCATTGAAGAGATGGAACATAACTATGAGGGATATAACGGTGCGGTAAGATTTCTTATGAAAGCAGGCATACCGGGAATCAAAGGCGTGGTTGCGGATTTGATGAAGGTGCCTTCGGGCATGGAAGTTGCAGTGGAAACCGCTCTCGGCGCGGGAATGCAGAATATTGTCTGCAGCAAAGATGCCGACGCAAAGAAAGCAATCAACGAGCTGAAGGCCAATAAAGCGGGAAGGCTTACCTTCCTGCCGCTGGAAAGCATTCACGGAAATCCTGCAAATGTACCGCAATCGGTACGACAGGATGCCGGTTTCAAGGGACTGGCCTGTGATTTGATTGAATATGACAAGGCGTACGAAGGAATATTCAAATATCTGCTTGGTCGCGTTGCGGTCGTTGACAATATGGATACGGCAGTTAGGCTTTCCAAGACTGCCGGAGGCGGAATCCGATTTGTAACGCCGGACGGCGAAATTATCAATGCCAGCGGTGCGATTACAGGCGGAAAATACAAAAATGCAACCGCCAATCTGCTTGCCCGCAAGACGGAGATAAGCACACTGGAAAGCGAAATAAAGCGCCTTACCCGTACATATAACGAGAATAAGGACAAGCTCGAAAGCCTCAAGGCAGAAGCGGATGCTTTACTTAAGAATTGCTCCGATTCGGAGGAGAAGGCCAGAAAGCTTGAACTTTTGGTACTTGAATCAGAGACAAGATTAAAAGCCCTTGAAGACAATTACAAGGACACAAAGGAAAGCAATGCAAAAAAAGAGCGTGAACTCAAAAGCATCGAAAATGACTTTGTAAATCTTGCACAAACCGAAGCAACGCTTCTCAGAGAAGCGGATGAAGCAGATGCGGAGATAAAACGACTGGATGAAGAAACCACCGAACTGATGGAATCTTTTGAGGAAATAAAGCTTCAAACACAAAATGCCGGAGAAGAGATAACGAAGGCAAGAATTGCAAGGACGGAATGCGACAGCAAATTCGAGGCGGCAGGACGCATGCTCGAACGCGTCGGAGCGTCCGTCGATGAGATTCAAGCACAGATTGAGGCTAAACAGATGAGCCTGGAGGCACTTGAAAAAGAAAAATCCGAGATCCTGTTCGGAAGCGAAAATTCCGAGGATAATTACCGCAGCAAACTGGAAGAAAAGACGAGACTGGAAGAATACATTGCAGAAATAGCATCCGAAAAGGCACAGCTTTCGTCCGATTTGGGGGAACGCACCACGGAATTTGCCGAAATCGGTGATAAATTGAATTCGTATCAGGACAGAAAGTACCAGATTGAAATCAAATTAGCCAAGAACGAAACGCAAATGGACACATGGAAGGAAAAACTTTGGGAAGAGTTTGAAATTTCGTATGCACAGGCGGTTTCGATGAAGAAGGACGATTTTGTCCTTTCAACGGCAACGAGAGAAAGTCGGGAAATAAAAAATAGAATGAAGGAACTCGGCGATGTCAATATCGGTGCAATCAAGGAATACGAACAGATAAGCACCCGATATGAATTCCTTACAGAGCAGAGAAGCGATATCCTGGAAGCAATGCAGGAACTGCAATCCATTATCAGCGATATGGATAAAACGATCAAGACCAAGTTCAAGGAAAACTTTGATCAGGTGGTCGTAAACTTTGAAGAAATCTTTAAGGAACTCTTCGGCGGCGGGCACGCGGAACTGACACTTGATAACGAAGATAATCCGCTCGAGTCGGGCATCGACATCATCGCACAGCCGCCGGGCAAAAAACTGCAGAACATTAACCTGATGTCCGGTGGTGAGAAGACGATGACCGCAATTGCACTTATGTTTGCAGTTCTGAAGACAAAGCCGACACCGTTCTGCATCTTGGACGAGGTTGAGGCGGCACTTGACGATAATAATATCGATCGATTCGCAAGATATTTGAGAAGATTCGATGGTATTCAGTTTGCAATTGTAACACACCAAAAGGCAACCATGGAGCACGCGGATGTGCTTTACGGCGTAACCATGCCGGAACAGGGAATTTCAAAGGTACTCTCACTGAGATTGGGAGATGACTTTGATATCTAGCGAAGGCATACAGTTAAAGGGAAAAAGAGAGGAAAAAATGTCACTATTCAAAGAAAAAAAATCCTTCTTCGGAAGGCTTTCGGAAAAAATCAGCGATGTCATAATGGCAAGGGGGACCGTTGACGAGGAACTAATGGATGAACTTGAAGAAGTCCTAATCACTTCGGACATCGGCATGGATACAACCATGAAAATCATGGAAAAACTCAGAGCCTATGTAAAAGGTGAGTATGTTTCCACCCCCGAGAATGTTAAAAAAGGACTTCAGAAGATCATGACTCAGATGGTCGATAAAGGCGATGCACAGAAACTCTGCGACGAAAGTCCTTTGGTGATTCTTATGATAGGAATTAACGGCGGCGGTAAGACTACAAGCATAGGCAAGCTTGCACACAGATGTAAGAAACAAGGCAGGAAAGTTATGCTTTGTGCAGCAGATACATTCAGAGCGGCTGCTGCAGAACAGCTTGCCGTATGGGGAGAAAGAAACGGCATTAATGTAATCCGTCATCAGGAAGGTGCAGATCCTTCAGCAGTAATCTTTGATGCAATCCAGTCGGCAAAAGCCAAGAACATGGATGTTCTTATCTGTGACACCGCAGGCAGATTGCAGAACAAGAAAAATCTGATGAATGAGCTCGAAAAGATGAACAAAGTAATCGACAGAGAATATCCGGAGGCTCACAGAGAAACTTTGCTTGTGCTCGACGCTACGACGGGTAAGAATGCGGTTTCTCAGGCACAGGAGTTTGGTCAGGTGGCGGATATTACGGGAATCATCCTCACCAAGCTTGACGGAACGGCCAAAGGCGGAATCGCAATCACAATCGCAGAGGAATACGATATGCCGATTAAATTTATCGGTGTAGGCGAAGGGATTGAAGATTTGGAAGAATTCGATGCCGAACGTTTTATAGGAGGTATTTTCGATGAGTAAACCGATTGTTGCCGTTGTAGGGCGTCCAAATGTTGGAAAATCAACTTTTTTTAATAAAATTGTCGGAAGAAGAGTGTCAATAGTTGAAGACACTCCGGGCGTAACCAGAGACCGAATTTACGCTGAGGCCGAATGGAACGGAGTGCAGTTTGCACTTATTGACACCGGAGGAATCGAGCCGTCAAGTGCGGACGTTATTCTGTCGCAGATGCGCGAACAGGCGCAGATTGCAATGGATATGGCAGATGTAATCCTTTTTATCACGGACGGAAAAGACGGACTTACGCATGCGGACCGCGAAGTTGCTTCCATGCTTATGAGAACGGGAAAGCGTGTAATCCTAGTTGTAAACAAGATTGACGCACCGTGGAATCTGCCGGATGACTTCTATGACTTTTACGAGCTCGGTCTCGGAGAACCGATTCCGATTTCCGCAGCAAACATGCTCAACTTCGGTGATGTTCTTGATGAAATCGTGGAGAGCTTTCCGGACGAAGCATACGAGGATGACGAAGAAGTAACGAAAATTGCCGTAATCGGCAAGCCAAATGTTGGAAAATCTTCGCTCATCAACTGTCTGCTTGGGGAGAAGAGAGTAATCGTTTCGCCGATAGCGGGAACCACACGAGATTCCATCGATACTCCGTTCGAAAAAGACGGAAAGAAATATATCTTGATTGATACGGCGGGAATCCGCAGAAAATCAAAGGTAAACGAGGACATTGAAAGATACAGCGTAATTCGTGCGGTTGCCGCAATTGAAAGGTGCGATGTGTGCCTTCTGATGATAGACGCGGCCGAAGGACTTACCGACCAGGATAAGAAGATAGCCGGCGTTGCACATGAAGCAGGCAAGGGAATCGTTATTGTGGTGAATAAGTGGGATTTAATTGAAAAAGAAACCAACACCATGCGTGACTTCAGGCGTCTGCTTGAAGCTGATATGCAGTTCATGTCATACGCGCCATCCGTGTTCATATCCGTAAAAGACAAGCAGAGGGTGAATCAGGTCATTGAGATGGCGGAATATGTATCGGAAAAGAGAGCACTCAGAGTGCCTACGGGACAGCTGAACAGCCTTATTCAGGATGCAATCATGATGAAACAGCCGCCTTCGGACAAGGGACACCGGCTCAAGATATACTATGTAACACAGGTGGGCGTAAAACCGCCGCTGTTCAGTTTCCAAATCAACAAGCGGGATCTGATGCACTTCTCATATGCAAGATATCTTGAGAACAGAATCAGGGACGGCTTCGGATTTGAGGGAACTTCCATAAAATTTGTATTCAGAGAAAAAGGCGAGAAGGTAGAATAGGATGCAGTTTGATTTTTACGATATAATAACGATTCTGTCCGCATATTTAATCGGGAATATTTCCCCGGCAATCATATTGGGGAAAATCAACGGAATCGATATAAAGAAAGAGGGCAGCGGCAATGCCGGAACCACAAACGCACTTCGTGTACTTGGAAAGAAGGCGGCAGTCATTACCCTTGTCGTTGACATTTTGAAAGGCGTTGTAGCGGTAAAATTCGGGATGATGCTCGGATATGAGACCGGAATCTGGTGTGCGCTCGCAGTGTTTTGCGGGCACATCTGGCCGTGTCTTTACCGTTTTAAGGGCGGCAAAGGTGTTGCGACTGCTTTTGGGGCAATTTTGTCCGTCAACTGGCTCCTTGCACTGACGGCTCTTGCAATTGTCGCATGCGGACTTTTGATCAGCAAACGAATGTCTGTCGGTTCCTTGCTTGGCGCGGCGACCTTTCCTGTGGCCTGTTGGTTTATGGAAAAGGATTTTATCATCGTCGGATGTATCATGGCGGCAATTGTTCTTATCAAACACCGTGCAAACATCGTCAGACTTTTCAAGGGCGAAGAGCCGCCGATGGGAATTTTTAAAACAAAAAACCGGGAGGATAAGCAGGCAGAATGAGTTATGAAAATAAAAGAATTGCGGTAATCGGAGCGGGAAGCTTTGGTACGGCTCTTGCGATGACGCTTTCAGGCAGAGGGCATACCGTAACAATGTGGGCAAGAAGAAAAGAGCAAATTGAAGAAATGTCAAAGGAACATAGCAATTCGCACTATCTTCCGGGAGTGGTTCTGCCGGAGGAACTCTTGTTTACCGATAATCTGGAAGATGCGGTAAGCGGCAAGGATCTGCTGCTTTTTGCAGTGCCCGCACAGAAATTCCGCGAGGTCTTTGCAGAAGCAATGAAATATGCGGATGTGCAAATCCCGATTGTGAATGTTGCGAAGGGAATTGAAAAAGGAACGCTTCTGAGACTTTCGGAGGTAGCAGAAGAAATTTCCCCGAACTGTAAGTTTATAGCACTGTCCGGCCCGTCCCATGCCGAGGAAGTCGCTCGCAGAATGCCTACAACAGTGGTTGTGGCGGGAAAAGACCACGATTTGGCAGTGGAAATACAGGAGGCTTTCAGTACGGACCGCTTCCGTGTATATACAAATGAGGACCTCATTGGTGTGGAACTGGGAGGTGCTCTTAAGAATATCATTGCACTCGGAGCGGGAATTTCCGACGGTCTTAAATTTGGAGACAACGCCAAAGCGGCAATGATGACCCGCGGAATAACCGAAATGACGCGGCTTGGAATCGCTTTGGGAGCAAGAGCAGAGACGTTTTCGGGCCTTGCCGGAATCGGCGACCTGATTGTAACCTGCACCAGTATGCATTCCAGAAACAGAAGATGCGGAATTCTGATCGGAGAAGGACATTCCGTAGAGGAAGCTGTTCAGAAAATCGGCATGGTTGTCGAGGGACTTTCGACGGCGGAAGCTGCCAATATGATTGCACAGAAATACGATGCGGAAATGCCAATCACGCAGTGCATCTATCATATGATTGAAGGACGCGTAAACGCACAGGAAGCAGTTGAAATTTTGATGGGCCGCAAGAAAAAGAACGAAATGCATATTTAATTTCGAGCTCACGTTGGAGGTATAAAATTGTCAGACAAAAAAACATTTCATATAACCACTTTCGGCTGCCAGATGAACGAGCATGATTCGGAAACACTGGCAGGAATGCTGATTGAAAAAGGATATGTGCCGGCTGCGGAACGAAAAGACGCAAACATCGTGATTTTCAACACTTGCAGCATAAGAGAAAATGCTGACAAGCGTTTCTTCGGAACTTTGGGACAGCTGAAACGCCGAAAGACAGAACAGAGAGAGAATTTTACGGTATGCGTGTGCGGCTGCATGATGCAGCAGCAGCACATCATCGATACGATTAAGGCAAAGTATCCGTGGGTGGATGTGATCTTCGGAACGCACAATCTTCACCAGCTGCCGGAACTTCTCGATAATCTTTACAAAGAAAAACACAAGCAGCTTGCAATATGGGAAGAAGGCGGAGAAATTGTAGAAGGACTTCCTGCAAGAAGATTATTCAAGCACAAGGCGTTTGTGAATATAATGTACGGATGCAACAACTTCTGCACCTATTGCATCGTTCCATACACAAGAGGAAGAGAGAGAAGCAGAATTCCCGAGGATATCCTGAAAGAAGTACAGGCACTCGCAGCAGATGGTGTAAAGGAAATCACGCTTTTGGGTCAGAATGTGAACTCCTACAAAGGAATCAGCAGGGACAGCGGTGAAAAAACGGATTTTACCGACTTGATTTATATGCTCAGTGAGGTTGACGGAATTGAACGAATCCGCTTCATGACGAGCCATCCGAAAGATATATCCGATAAATTAATTGCCGCATACGGAAAATGCGAGAAGCTTTGCCATTATATTCATCTTCCGGTGCAGGCAGGCTCCAGCAAGGTTCTCAAGGAAATGAACCGACATTATACCAGAGAGGATTATCTTGAAATTGTCAGAAAACTCAGGGAAGTGGATCCGGACATTGCAATTTCCACCGATATTATAGTAGGCTTCCCGGGCGAAACGGAAGAAGAGTTTGAAGAGACTCTCACGCTGTGCGAGGAAGTACGCTATGATTCGGCGTTTACATTCCTCTATTCGGTACGAAAGGGAACGCCGGCAGAGAAATTTGAAAACCAAATTCCGGAAGAAATCAAGCACGAAAGATTTAACCGGCTTGTGGATGTAATCAACCGCATTTCTGCAGAAAAAAATGCGGAATATGTGGGACGCATCGAGAAGGTTCTGGTAGACGGACCATCGAAGAACAATTCCAAAACATACGGAGGAAGAACGGAAAGTTTCAAACTCGTAAACTTCAGAGGCACCCCGGATATGATCGGACAGGTCATAGATGTGCTGATTACCGGAGCAAACACCTTCAGTCTTGAAGGAGAAGTAAAAAATAAATAAACAGTAATAACCCCTCGCAAAAGCTCATATATTTTTTATAAAAAGCAGGTTTTTACGGAGGGGTTTTTATGATAAAGGGTAATATATATGATGATATAGCAAGACGGTCAAACGGAGACATTTACATCGGTGTTGTGGGCCCCGTCAGAACCGGAAAATCCACATTTATTAAGAGATTCATGGACGTTATGGTTTTTCCGAACATGACGAATCCTTACGAAAAAACTAGGATTATGGACGAATTGCCGCAGAGCGGGGAAGGTAAAACGATAACTACGACGGAGCCAAAATTCATTCCGCCGGATTCTGTGCTGGTATCCACGGCGAGCGGGGCAAATCTGAATGTCAAACTTGCAGACTGCGTGGGATACCTCGTACCGGGAGCTTTGGGCGACAAAGAAGAAGAAAAGGAAAGAATGGTTGCAACACCTTGGTTTGAGGAGAAAATTCCTTTCAGCAAGGCTGCGGAAATCGGCACGCGGAAGGTAATTGCCGATCATTCGGTGGTAGGAGCAGTCATAACAACGGACGGATCTTTCGGCGAAATTCCGAGACAAAATTATATCGACGCAGAGGAAAAGACCATAAATCAGCTCAAAGAACTCGAAAAACCTTTCGTCATCATTTTAAATTCTGCAACACCGCAAAACGCAAGGAGCAGGCAACTGGCTGAAGAGTTGGAAGCAAAATACGACACGCCCGTGATTCTTACAAACTGTCAGAGGATGAGCGAGGAAACATTCGACGAGATTTTTAATAAACTGATCTATCAATTCCCGGCGTGCGAAGTGGACTTTCATCTTCCGGGATATATGGACGCACTCCCTTACAATCATCGGATAAAAGAAATCATGATAAAAAGCGTGCGAAGCTGGATGGATGATTTTACAAGCATCGGGCAGGTTATGGATACATGCAGGCAGATTGCGGACGGAGAAATCATCAAAGATGTCAAAATTCTCAAGGCAGATATGGGAAACGGCGTTATTGTTCTCGAGCCGATCCTGAGCGAAGGCCTGTATTACAAAGTAATTGAAGAACTCATGGGTGCGAGCGTTACAAACGACAGTCAGCTTTTCATGCTTCTTAAGGAATATGCAAAGGCAAAAAAAGCCTACGATAATTTGAAGAGTGCACTGGATCAAGTAGCGACAGCCGGTTACGGAATCGTAGCACCGAAGCTGTCCGAAATGGTGCTCGAAAAACCGGAAGTTTTTAAACAGGGAAGCAAATACGGCGTAAGAATGAAGGCAAAAGCACCGTGCCTGCACATAATAAAGACCGACATCACCACGGAAGTTTCTCCGGTTGTGGGAAGCGAAAGTCAATCGGTCGACCTTGCGGAATACCTTACCGAGCAGTTTGCAAATGAAGAAACCGATATCTGGGAAACCAACTTGTTCGGAAAAACGCTAAAGGAAATGGTTACTGAGCAGATGGAAAGCAAGGTAAACAATGTGCCCGAGGCAATCCGCGGAAAAGTGCAAAAATCTTTACAGAGAATCAGTGATGACGGCAAAGATTACTTTATATGCATAATCTTATAAATTTCAAAGCATTCTAAACAGTATGAAGAAGAAATTACGAGATGATAAAATGCATACGCAGGAGCAAAAAAATACGATACTTGTAGCGGTAATAACCGCATTCATAACGACATTCATGGGAAGTGCACTGAACCTTTCGATTCCTTCTATGGGAAAAGAATTCCGGGTAAGCGCGCAGGAGATCGGATGGGTTATTACCGTGTATATGCTGACCTGCTGCTGCCTTGCGGTTACCTTCGGCAGAATGGCCGATGCATGGGACAGAAAACAGATATTAAGAACGGGAATCCTTATTTTTGCTGCAGCATCCGCAGCTGCCGTGATATCACGGAGCATGTGGGTGCTTCTTGTATTTCGGGCAATGCAGGGAGTCGGGGCATCCATGATTTTTGCAACAAACATTGCAGTTTTGACCGCAGCCTTTGATGAAGACGAAAGGGGGAAGATGCTGGGCTATGCGACCTGTGCAACCTATGTGGGGCTTTCGCTCGGACCGGTGCTGGGAGGGGTTCTTAACTATCATTTGGGATGGCGTTCGATTTTCATCAGTACAGCAGGAATTTCCGCATTGGCTTTTTATTTTGCAATGTTTAAACTTTCCCGTGAAAAGGAAACAAAACGGGACGAAAGAAAAGGAAAAAAGATGGATGCCGCGGGCAATGCGGCTTTTATTACCGGCATCTTTTTGCTTATGTACGGACTGTCGGAAATACGCACGAAAAACTACGCCCCATGGGTATTGGCGGCAGGAGTTCTTGTTCTTGTCGCTTTTGTCAGAATAGAATCGCAAAAAGAGAGTCCGTTGATAAACATAAGATTTCTGAAGAATAATTTACCGTATACGTTATCGAATTTCGCAGCACTGCTCAATTACGGGGCAACGTTTGCCGTAAGTTATCTGCTTTCAATGTATCTGCAGACAATAAAAGAAATGACATCGCAGAATGCGGGATTTGTTTTGATAACATCCACCGCAGTTATGGCAGTTTTTTCGCCTGTCTTTGGACGAATTTCGGACAAGAAGTCTCCGTTTTTTCTTTCGGCACTTGGGATGGTTCTTTCCGCAGTGGCGTCGGCAGCACTTTTCTACCTACAGGAAACAACACCGATTTGGCAGCTTCTGCTCATTCTTGCGGTGTCAGGCTTTGGATTCTCTCTTTTTGCATCGCCGAACACCAACGCGGTAATGTCATTTGTCCCAACAGAAGATTACGCTGCAGCGTCCGCACTGCTTGCGACGATGCGTTCGTCGGGGCACACGCTTTCGATGGCGGTGATTACGCTTGTGATGGGAATCTGCATGAACGGGGGGACTATGGAGAACGCTTCGGGCGACGAAATCATGAACAGCATTCACATTTCTTTTTTTATCTTTACAATCTTTTGTATACTTGGAATTTTTATGGCTATAAAGCGAAAAATATGATACAATAATATGATACATCATCTGATGAAAAAAAATAGGTATTAGGGGTTTGTTTATATGATTAACTATTTTAACTTTTCTACATCAATAGGATGGATAGCAATCTTGTATGTTGTCAACATCTTGTTGATTTTTGCGGTAATATTTACAGAAAGAAAGAGCCCGTCCGCCACGCTCGCATGGGTAATGGTGCTTGCGTTCATACCGATTGTGGGTTTCGTTTTCTACATTGTATTTAATCAGAATTTTTCACGGAGCAAGATAAATAAACTCACGGAGAAAGAAGAAGTCATTGTGAGTAAGGCTCTGAAGAAACAAATTGAGAGAATCAATGATGATGATTACAAGTTTGCGCGCCCGGAGACAAAAATCTGGAAGCATTTGATTAAACTCAATCAGGTATACGGGCACTCGTTTTATACCGAAAACAACAATGTCGAGTTAATAACCGACGGTGTGGAACTTCAGAACAAACTGCTCAATGACATCAAGAACGCCAAGAAAAGCGTGGATGTGGAGTATTATATAATCAAAAACGATTTCGTCGGAATGAAGCTGATAAACTTGCTGACCGAGAAGGCAAAGGAAGGTGTGGAAGTGAGACTTTTAATGGACACGCTCGGCAGCAGAAGCATCAATGATGTTGTCCTCAGCGAATACTTGGAGGCCGGTGGAAAAGTCGGATATTTTTTTAAACCGAAGCTGAAGATCATCGCACCGAAGTTTAACTACCGAAATCACAGAAAAATCGTCATTGTCGACCATGAAATCGGATATACGGGCGGATATAATGTCGCAAGAGAGTATATCGGAAGAAAGAAAAGATTCGGCTATTGGCGAGACACACATGTACGCATAAAGGGAAATGCAGTTGTTGACTTGTACGGAAGATTTGCTCTTGATTGGAGATTTACCACTAAGGAACAGCTTGATGTAATACCGAAGGATTTTGCGTTTGACAAAGAAAAAGGATCCATGGGAATTCAAATCGTATCATGCGGGCCGGAGTCGCCGTCCGTTGAAGTAAAGAGAGCGATGATGCGAATGATCACATACGCGGAGAAAAAGGTATGGCTTCAAACACCGTACTTCGTACCGGATCCGAGCATCTTTGAATCCCTCAAGATGGCGGCACAGTCCGGAGTGGATGTGAGGGTTATGATTCCGTGCAAGCCTGATCACATTTTCGTTTACTGGGCTACATATTCTTATGTCGGAGAACTGCTTAGATCAGGGGGCCGGGTCTTTATATATGACGACGGATTTCTGCATGCAAAGACTTTGGTTGTCGACGGAGAGGTTGGAACCGTCGGCTCCACGAATTTCGATAATCGAAGTTTTAAACTCAACTTTGAAACTAATGCGTTTATTTATGACAGAGAGTTTGCAAAAAAGATGGAAGACACTTTCCAAAATGATTTGATTAATCACGGACACGAACTAACCTATGAGGCGTATCTTAAGAGAGGCGTGATAATTAAGTTTAAAGAAGCTATTTCAAGACTTTTGTCAGATATTCTATAATACAATCAGGAGGAACAAGATGGAAAACAAACTTCAATATTACATGCGTGTTATAAAGGGCGCAAGCTTTGAAAAATTCTTTAAGGTGCTGGACAATGCCCATGAGCGCTCGGGAAAAAATAAAGTTTTCCTTTTCTTTGACATACTGAACTGCATGGCGCGCTACGGTGCAGGCTACAATGATTATGTCATATTTGAGTTTTGGAATTTGGATGCTAAGCAGAGAGATACCTATTTGACGCGTTTCAGAAGCAAGAAACTGATGATGTTTATGAACGATCACAGCTATGCACATATTTTTGACAATAAGAATGAATTCAACGAAGTTTTCAAGGATTTCATAGGAAGAGAATCCCTTGACCTTGGGACCGCTTCTGACGATGACATCCGGAAATTCTTTGAAACACGCAAAAAAGTGTTTGCGAAGATGAAGGATTTAACCTGCGGTATCGGTGCGGAACTTCTGGAAACCGCAAAGTTCAAGGATGCGGATGAATTCGTGGCATACGTCAGGGAAAAAGGCTTCGGTACGATTGAAGATGTAATCGAAAACCACCCGGATGTTGCAAAGATGTATCCGTACTCGGTAAATACCATGCGAATGATTACCATGGTGGACGCAAAAGGTGAGCCGCATCTCATCTACTCCGTTTTTAAGATGGGCAGAGACGGCAGAGTCGTTGACAACTACGGACTTCACGGACCGGTGGATCTTGAAACGGGAGAATTTCTTTATCCGGCACATTCCGGAGACACAACTGCCGGCAAGCATTATACGGAGCATCCGAATACGCATCAGCCGCTGCTGGGATACAAAGTCCCTTATATGAAGGAAGCCGTTGAAATGGTGAAAAAGGCAGCACTCGTCGTGCCGCAGATGCGTTATATCGGCTGGGATGTGGCAATCACACCGACAGGCCCCGCAATCATCGAAGGCAACAATTACTGCGCGCATGATTTCTGGCAGCTTCCGGGACAGACACCGGGAGGAATCGGAATTATGCCGACAATTCACAAAATTATTCCTGAGTTCAAATACTGATAAGAAAGGACTGTGCTGCTATGGGAAAACTCAGATTCTATTTTGCGCTTTGGGCCGCTAAGCTGTCCATCGTTGCACTCAAAATAACAAAACATAACGGGACAAACTTTCCCGGCGTGCTTGCACTGAAGCTTTGTCCGGACTTTCTTAAATATGCGGACAAGCCGAAGAAAATCATTGCAATTACGGGAACAAACGGAAAAACAACGGTTTCCAATATGCTGCTTGATATGCTTACGATGGACGGAAAACGCGCATTGAACAACAAGATGGGTTCCAACATCAATTCAGGAATCGCGTCCTCGCTGATTTACGGCGCAGGCTTTTTTGGAAAGAGCAAATACGAAATCGGTCTTTTCGAGGTGGACGAGCGTTCCGCCCTGCGAGTTTACCCGTATATGAAGCCGGAATATATGCTGATTACAAATTTGTCGCGTGACTCCATCATGCGAAACGGACATCCGGAATATATTGCGGACATACTTACGAAATACATTCCAAAAGAAACGAAACTTGTACTTAACGCCGATGATTTGATTTCCTGCCATGTAGCGCCGGAAAATCCGCGCACATACTTTGGAATCAAGAAAATGGATACGGACAGACAGGACTGCATCAACCTGATTAATGATCTGCAGATCTGCCCGGAATGCCACAACAGGCTTGAATACGAATATCTCAGATATAACCACATCGGAAGGGCATTCTGTCCGGCATGTGGATTCAAGGCACCGGAATACGATTATGCCGGTGAAAACGTAAACATTGAGAAGATGACAATTGATGTCCGCGACGCGGGCGGAGTCGGGCATTATAAGCTCCTGAACGAAAGCGTATTTAACATATACAATGTAGTGTCCGCTGTTGCGCTGCTTCGGGAGATGGGCTACAGCCATGAGCAGATCGAAGGCTTTTTCGGCAGACTCAATATAGTGGGAAGCAGATATGATGAGGAAAAAATCGGCTCCCGTACGCTCTACCGGCTGCTTGCAAAGGAGAAAAACGCATTTGCGACCACCCGTGTATTTGATTATATCGGAGGGATGCCGGGGGACAAGGAAATCATTCTGATGAACAGCTGTCAAGGTGACATGAAGCATTGGTCGGAGAATACCTGCTGGCTTTACGATTGTGATTTTGAATTTCTCAATCATGATAATATTAAGAATATTGTGCTTTGCGGGCCTCGCAGATTTGACCATAAGCTCAGACTTCTGCTTGCGGGAGTGCCGGAGGAAAAACTTTCTTTTGCGGAGAAAGAAACGGACGCACCTTCGTGCCTGAAGCTTTTTGAAAAGGACAATGTATATGTGCTTTATGGGACAGATTCCATTGCTTTAGGGAAAAAGGTCGGAGATATGGTACGGAAACTTTTGACGGAAAAGGCCGGAAAGGAGGCATAGGCAATGAAAATCGAAGTGTTATACCCTGAAATTGCCAATCTTTACGGCGATCTTGAAAATATAGATTATTTAAAAAAATCCTATCCTGAAATTGAGATTTCTAAGACGCATCTAAACGACGAGCCTTTGTTCGTCAGCGAAAAGCCGGATCTTGTATACATGGGAACCATGACGGAAAGTGCACAGCTTTTAGTCATTGAAAAACTCCGCACATATAAGGACGCTTTGAGGGCAAGAATTGATGACGGAACACTATTTTTAATTACGGGAAATGCGCTTGAAGTTTTCGGAAACTCAATCAAGGATAAAGACGGAACCGAAGTTGAATGCTTGGGGCTGTTCCCGACAACAGCAAAAAGAGACATGATGAACCGATACAACTCACTTTATCTCGGGAAATTCGAAGACATGACAATTGTCGGATACAAGAGCCAGTTCACGCATTCCTATAAAGATTTGAATGTTCAGGATTGTATATATCCGGACTTCCAGCCGGCGATAGAGTCTGAGCGAGGACCGGGGCTCAACCCTGATATAACAGGGGAAGGAATCAGACAGAACAATTTCATAGCGACCTACATCATCGGGCCGATTCTGATTTTGAATCCTCCGCTTGCGAAATGGATTCTGGAGCAAATGGGCGTGTCTGAGCCGGTGCTTGCTTTTGAAGATGCGGCAAAGAAGGCTTATGAAGTGAGAGTAGAAGAATACAGCAATCCGGACACAGGATTTTACTACTAGGCAAGGCAAAGGAGGAAACTATGTTTCTCAGTGTTGGGGAAATTTCGAAAATACTCGGTGTTTCCACGGAAACAGTCAGACATTACGTACAGGAAGGAGTCATATCTCCGCAAAAAAATGAAGAAAACAACTATTGGGAGTATTCTTCGGAAGATTTCCTGCGGCTCACCGATGTGCTTTTTTATCGTTCTGCGGGACTTTCCGTAAAGGAAATAAAGACGATTATGGACGGCATACCGGTCGAAGACATCGGAAAAGTTATAGACGCGAGAAGAAAAGAATTGACCAATACCATCAAGGAAGCCGCCGAAATGCTCCAAAGGCTGGATTACTGGGATGAATCCTACGAAAGCGAAGTTCGGATGGTAGGTAAGTATACCATAGGTGCGATGCCTCCGGAATACCGAAGAAATTCTTATTTAGATGAGCCTGTACATATCGCTGAATCGCTGAGGGAAAGCTTTGACCTTGACCGAGAAGACTGGATCTGCCTATCTGTGTCGTTTTATTATAATCTAAAGGAACCGGAAAAAGGCCTGCGAAAGTATTTCTCCTTTCCGGGAGATACCAGGCTCAAAATCAAGAATGCAACCACGGCGGGTGTTGAAGAAAAGGCGGACTGCTGTCTAATCACAGAGGTGCATATTTCGGAGGATGCTAATCAGATGATTGCGCCGCTGCTCGCATATGCCGCGGAGAACAACATTGAACTTGTCGGAGAGTTTTACGGAAGAGAAGAAACAAACTACTACAGTGACGGCAAAAGGCTGGGGCTGTACAAAGTCTATGCACCGATACGAAAAAAATAAATCAAGAAATATCTTGACCTCGGGGTTACCCCGAGGTTTAAAATTTTTTTGTCAGAAAAATCAGAAAAGGAGGTGAAACGATGGACAAACTGCGAAACCAAATCGCCGCATACTTTAACGAAAATCAAGATGAAATGCTCAGCGACTTAAAAAGTCTTATGGAAATTAAGAGCAAGAGTGAGGACAGACAGAAATGTGAAGACGCCTTGGTTTATGTTGCAGATCTTGCTCGAGGTTTTGGTATGAAAGCGACAATGGGAAAATATCGCGATGTATGCGTGGTGGAAGCAGGCGAAGGCGAAGAGACTCTGGGTATCCTCGTGCACGTGGATGTCGTGGAGGAAGGTGCCATCGAGCTTTGGGAATGCGAACCGTTTACACTGACGCAGAAAGACGAGCTGCTTTTCGGAAGAGGCATCATTGACGATAAGGGGCCGGTTATCGGAACTCTGTACGCACTCAAATTCCTAAAAGAAACTATAAGCACATGGAAGAGAAGAATATGGCTGATTATCGGAAGCAGTGAGGAAACCGAGTGGATTGACATGGAACACTTCAAAGAAGAATTCCCAATACCGGATTACGGATACTCTCCGGACGGAAACTTTCCGATTTTCAACGCGGAAAGCGGGTACATGGATGTGGTTTTAGAATTCCAAAACACGAATCCGAAGGTCTTTGAACATTTTGAAGGCGGTGTTTCAGAAAATGTTGTTCCGGCATTCGCTCGTTTTACGGCAAACGGAAAGGAATATGATTTTCATGGGAAATCCGCGCACAGCTCCACACCGGAACTTGGGGAAAACGCCATTCTTAAGATGGCAGAAACCCTTTGCGAGGGGGAATGGGCGACTCCGGACTTCGCAAAATTTCTTCATGATATGTTCCCGGAGGGGAGTTATGAATCCCTGCTCAGCCTGAAGAAAGTTTCTCATGCTCCAAATGAGAAAACTCTGCCGACAACCATTGTCCCGACTGTTCTTACACAGGAAAAAGATACAATATCGCTGAATTTCAACGTAAGGCAAACATTCGAAATTCCGGGACGAAATGTCATAGAGGCTTTCGAGAAGGAGAAAACAAAATATCATTATAACGTAATTATTAAAGAAAATTTGGAGCCTATCTTTGTTGACGAAAACAAATCTTGGCTCACAAGAATGAAACATGCATATGAGGCATACGGAAAGAAATGCGAGTTTATGGCGGCATCGGGCTGCACATATGCCAAGACAATGCCGAACTTCGTGACCTGGGGACCTGTTTTCCCGGAAGACCTTGACTGCGCGCATATGGAAAACGAGCAAATCTCCCTTAAGAGCTTCCTGCTCGGAAATCAAATGTATGCATATTTTCTGTTTAACGAAACTGCAGACAAATAATATTGGAAAGGAACTGTTATGGAAAAGAAAAAAAGAAAATTTCAAATGCCGACAGCGATAACAATCGTTATGATTTTTCTTGCGATTGTTGCACTGCTTACATGGGTTGTTCCGACTTCCGTAGTTGTTACGGATGAAGCCGGAAACAGCCAGATTATCTACAATGCGGCATTTGACGAAGACGGAAACATAATCGAAAATGCAGGTACAAGTCCGGTTGGACTGTGGGACTACTTTACCGCCCCGATTGAAGGCTTCATTGATGCAGCGGACATTGCAACATCCATATTGATTTCCGGCGGACTGATTGCAATCCTGAATCATGTGGGTGCGATGGACGCAGGTATCGGTGCGCTTCTCAGAAGATTTAAAGGAAGCACCCTGATTGCAATCCTTATGATTGTATTTGCACTGATGGGAACCGTATACGGCTCCTGGGAAGAACTTCCGGCTTATGCAATCGTAATTCTTCCGCTGTTTATCTCCGCGGGCTATGATGCGATTACCGGAATGATGGTAATTTTGATAGGAGCGAACATCGGTAATATGGCCAGTGTTGTAAACCCTTACTCGATCGGAGCTGCTGTAGCGGCAATCGGAAACCCGGAATTATCTCTCGGCTCCGGTATCCTGCTCAGACTTGTACTTTTCGTAGTGATGCTTACCATGGGCATACTCTTTGTCATAAGATACGCAAACAAGGTTAAGGCAAACCCTGAAAAATCCCTAATCGCCGGTCAGGAAAATCATCTTTTCAAGACGGAAAATGTCGGACTTGCGGAGTTTACACCTAGAAGAATCTGGTCTCTTGTTGTTTTCGGACTTGTAATTCTGTTCTGTGTAATGGGATATATCCCTTGGGATTCCATCACGACAAGCAGCGGAACGGCATTCGATGTAGTGAATGCGCCGCAGTATGCAAGCCAGGGACACTTCATCGGAAACCTTCTGGGCATGAATAAATTTACCGAATTCGGCTGGTGGTATTTCATTGAATTCTCGGTAATCTGGCTCATCGGAGCAATCGTAATCGGACTTATCAACAAAATGCCGGAAAAAGAATTCGTTTCCGTATTCGCACAGGGGGCAGCTGACCTTGTAACGGTTGTATTCGTACTTGCTGCATCGAGAGGAATTTCACTCTTCATGGGAACCAGCGAATCCGGAATGAGTATCACATTCATTTACTGGATTCAGAAAGTTCTCTCCGGAGTACCGCTTTGGGCATTCGTTGTTGCGGGCGTACTTGCATACTTTGCAATCGGTCTGTTCCTCCAGTCGACAAGCGGAGTTGCAGGTATCACAATGCCAATCTTCGGAGCGGTTGCATTCGCACTTTTCGCAGCATCAAGCGTGGGATCGGTCGGCGGACAGACAATCCTGCTTTCCACATTCACATGCGGCATCAACTTCGTATGTGCGCTTTATCCGGAATCAACGAACATGGGTATCTGCGAAATGGCAGGTGTTCCGTTCAATGTATTCTTCAAACAGTGGCTTAAGACGCTGCTGCCGATACTCATCGTTGCAATCATCATAATTTCGGCAGCACCGTATATCGGACTTGTATAGTTAAGTTACCCATAATTTTAAATAAATCGCTTCCACCCGTCAAACGGGTGGTTCGCTCAGGGCTATAAGCCCTTATTACCGACCCGCGTCTAAAGGCGCGGGCTTTCACTTTGTTCAAGCCTTATTGTCATTACCACTGTTGCTTGCCCCTCCAAGGGGCTACTTTACTTTGTAAAAGGATCTTCATACTCCTTTACGCTTAATTTATCCAAGGCAATGTCATGTTTCTCCTGTTCTCGTATATACTTTCTTATCGTTTCTTCATTGAGTCCTACTGTACTGACATATGTGCCCTATAAAATAGGAAAACTACAAATACAAGGCTTTTCGGAGCCTATAACATCTAAAAAAATAAAACAGAGCTATCACATTACGCAAAAGGCCGCCCGGTCAAGACCAAGGGCGGCTTTTTTGCGTGGAAAGCTCGGAAGGAGGCAGAAATTTTCTAAAAAATAAGTGCAAAATTTTCAAGCTCATTTTTGTACAAAATTACAGAAAGATTGGAGGTTAGCAAGTGGAGGAAAACAAAAATATTCCCACCACCGAAGGCGAGGCGATTACTCCCGAGGCACCTGTCACGGATATTCCCAGCACAGATGCCCCGCCCCCGGATTTGACCGCTGGAGTCCCCCAGCAGGAACAGGCTGGGGCAACGATGACCGAACCCGGTGATGTTGTCGTGTCTTTTGACAAGATCGAAGAGCTGATGGCAGAACGCCGGGCGGCTGCCCGTGATACCGTGGAAAAGGCCGAGCCCGCCGCCCCGGAGGTTGATGCTCCCGCTGTGGAGCCTGTCGATCCCATCCCGGATGCAAAAGCGGCAGAAAAGACCACGGAGGAAAAGCCGCAGGAGGAGGTTGCGGCTGAACAGAAAAAATCCCGCCGTGGCCGTCCCCCGAAAGCTGAAAAAGCGGAGCAGGCAGCGCCCGAGGCTGGAAAAGAGCAGACGGCGGCAAAGCCCCGCAGAGGCCGCCTACCCAAGGCGGATAAGGCGGCCCCCGACGAGGCCCAGCCGCCCAAACCTCGAGACAAAGTGTCCCGAGGTAAAAAAGCCGTTCCCGCCAAGGAGGAGTCTCCCACCCCGGAGTCGGTAGCCGTTAGCGGCAATACCGCCCCGGCTGCTGAGATCCCGGCAGAGCCCAAAGAGCCAGCACCCCCGCCCCGTCCCATTGAGGAGGGCAAAACCGTCTATATCAAGTTGAGCGAGCTCCATCCATTCCATACTTTCCGGGAACACCCTTTCAAGGTGGTGGACGATGCCGCCATGATGGATCTGGTGGGGACGATCAAGGAACACGGCGTTATGACCCCCGCCACCGTCCGCCCAGAAAAGGACGGGACGGGCTATGAGATCATTGCGGGCCACCGCCGCTGTCGTGGTAGTGAGCTGGCCGGTGTGGAGGAGCTGCCCTGTATCGTCCGGGATATGACCGATGTTGAGGCTGTCCGGGAAATGAAAAACAGCAACAAGCAGCGCGGCGACCCTCTCCCCAGCGAGCTGGCGAAACTTCTTGATTTGGAAGTAGAGGCCATCAAGCACCAAGGCGGGCGGCTGGATGGTGTTGCTCCCGGTGATGTGGGAAAACGCTCTGTTGAGATCGTTGGCGAAGCGCACGATATGAACTACAAAAAGGTCATGCGGTATCTTCGCCTTAATTCCCTTGTCCCGGAGCTGCTGAGTAAGGTGGACGAAAAGGGGCTGGGCTTCATGCCCGCTGTGGAGCTCTCGTACATCAAACCGAAAAACCAGAGGTTGATTGCCGTATCTATTGACGGTGAGCAGTCCTCGCCCTCCCACGCCCAGGCCAAACGGCTCCGGGAACTGGATCAGGCGGGCAAGCTCAACGGCGATGTGATCGACGGTATTCTGAGTGAAAAGAAAAAGGAGGATCGCGGCGTGATTATTTCTATGGCCGAACTGGAAAAGTATTTTGGCAAGGAGGTCACTCCTATCAAGATGAAGGAGCAGATCATGTCCCTGCTGGACGAATGGAAAGAGAAACAGCCGCCCGAGCTGACGAAGCCCGAGAAAAAGGCAGATTTGGAGAAGTAACCTCGAGACACTTTGTCCCGAGGTTTTTTCACGCCCTTTCACAGAGGGCTCTGGTGGTTTATCCCCCGTCGCCGCTCATATCCCGGCGCAGTCGGGAGCTGTCCGTCAAGGGGGCATTGGCCCCGCCGCTTGCGGCGGCTTGCTCTTGACGGGCGGCCCCGGCTGTGCTACTCCCAGCGGCGCAACGGGGGTATATCCTCCAGAGCCGCCCCCTTTCCCATGATTGGGAAAGGGCGGGGGATTGGGCTGAACCTACATTATTAAAATATCGGAGGTATTCAATATGAAACGACCCCTTGCGTATGTTACCGCCGCATGGTACGGCGGCGACAGCGAAAACGCAGAACGGGCGGCGCAGTATTGCCGCGCTGTGTATGAGGCGGGCTTTTCGCCCATCTGTCCCACCCTGTATCTGCCCCTGTTCCTCAATGACGCTGTTCCCGAGGAACATAAAAGCGGCATCGACATGAGCCGTGACCTGCTCCGACGCTCTCATGTGCTGGTGGTGTGCGGCCATACCGTCACCGAGGCCATGAAAAACGACATCGCCGTTGCCCAGCGGCTGGGGATCACAGCGACCACCCTTGAGGGCATTTTGACCGTCAAGGGACAGGGCCGCAGACGAAATGACGATTAAGCTGGGGAGCCTGTTTGATGGGATCGGGGTGTTCCCGCTGGCGGCAGCCCGCTGCGGGATCACCCCGGTATGGGCCAGCGAGATCGAAAAGGCCCCTATCTCCATCACAAAACGGCACTTCCCGGATATGGCCCATTTGGGCGACATCACTCGCATGGACGGCGGGGCCATCCCGCCCGTCCATGTGCTGGCCTTTGGATCGCCGTGTCAAAACCTGTCCCAAATCGGCAACCGGGACGGCTTGGCTGGCGCAAAGTCCAGCCTGTTTTTTCAAGCGATCCGCATTATCAAAGAAATGAGGGATGCAACTGACAATCTATTTCCAGTTATCGCTGTTTGGGAAAACGTCATGGGAGCGTTTTCTTCAAATGACCGGATGGACTTTAGAGCCGTGCTATCCGCGTTCAACGCCGCCGATGTTCCAATGCCTGCTTCTGGAAGATGGGCGGGAGCCGGAATGGTGCGAGGGGGAACGCCTGACCTCGCATGGCGGCGCATGGATGCCCAATATTGGGCAAGCCCCCGACTGGCACGACGGCAGCGTATCTTCCTCGTGGCGGATTTTGGAGGCCGACGTTCCCACGAAATACTATTTAAGCCCCGCCCAATGCGCCCACTTTCTGAAATTGGCGGAGATTGCGGGCTGTCCTCCCCCGAAGGAGATCGAGGCACTTTTCTTGAAACAGGGGGGCGCGTACCCGTCACCAGACCCTTTCAATGCTTCCGTATGCGGGCATCGGCCAAAGATAGGACGCCAGAAGCGTTCCGAAACAGCTTCGGATTACCAACTGACCCTTTTCCCACTCTTTTAGCGGGCGGCGTGGCTCCCTTTGCCTTTTGGTATGAGGACGATCCCGCCGGGGGCTTTGTTCGGTTTCTCACGGAGCTGGAGTGCGAGCGTCTGATGGGCTTGCCCGAGGGCTGGACAAAATACGGCGCGGACGGCGAGGAAATACGGGCGGCCAGCCGCTACAAGGCGTTGGGGAACGCCATCGCCCTGCCCTGTGCCGAGTACATTATGGCGGGGATCAAGGAGGTGCTGCATGACCCTGTTTGAAGCCTATGTTACTAATGCCGGGAAGTACGCCGACTATGGCGTGGATGCTGGGGAAATCTTAAAGTTCCCCACCACCACCGAGGAGGTGCAGGCACTCTTAAAGCGGATCGGCGTGGACGGTGTGCGGTATCAAGAAATTTTCATTACTTACTTTGACGGTGATGTTCTCGGCCTGTATGACTATCTGAACGAATATGAAAATCTGGACGAGCTCAACCATCTGGCCCATCTGCTCTCCGATCTGGATCAAGGTGAGCTGGAAACGCTGGAGGCCGTTCTCAACAAGGGCGACCACACTTCCAGCGTGGCCGACATCATCAACCTCGTTCACAATCTGGACTGCTACGATCTGCACCCCGGCGTATCGGACGATGAAACGCTGGGGCGCATTTATGTGGAAGACATGGAGCGGCTGGAGGTGCCCGAAGATATAATCAACTATTTTGACTTCGAGGCATACGGGCGGGATATGCGGCTGAACGAGGGCGGGCACTTCGCCCCCGGCGGCTATCTGACCCGAGTAAGCAATAACTTTGTAGAGCTGTACCACGGGATCGAGGACATTCCCGCAGAGCACCGGGTATTTGCATACCCCCAGCTTTCCATCCGGGAGCAGATGGCAGCCTACAAAGAAATTATTGACGGCTCTGCCCGAGACACGGGCAGGCACCCTATCATTCCGGGACATGAAGATCGTTAGCACTTCGAGACACTTTGTCCCAAAGCAAGGAGGTGGTATAGCTGGTTGACGAAGATATTTCCCGGCGTACAATCGCAATTTCCATGAAAGCCAGTAAGCTGACGGCCCGGAGCCTTGCCTATGCGCTCCGGGCCGTTGGCCGTAAGGTTGCCAAGGCCCGCCGGGAGGCCCAAACGCCCCACGGCAAACAGAGCGTGAAAAAGCTCATGGCCCACGGCGCGGCCACCAGCAGTATCGAGGTGGACGCGCCCAAGGTATTTGACCGGGTAGCCCGGAAGTGGAATGTGGACTATGCCTTTTATAAAACCGGGCCGGACAAATATTTGCTTTTCTTCAAGACAGGACAGGCAGACGCAATGACCGCCTGCTTTTCCGAGTACTCCCGGAAGGTGTTAAGCAAAGCAAAATCGAACCGTGTTCCCATCCGGGAACAACTGAAACAGGCGGCGGATCAGCTTTCCAAAGAAAAGCCGAAACAGAAAGAACGTGCAAAGGAGGTGGCCCATGAGGACAGATAAGATTAGAAAATATCTCATTCTGAACATTCCCTATCTGTTCATCCTGTGGGCGTTCCTCAAGCTGGGAACGGCCTACCGGCTGGCGGCGGGTAACGATTTTGCACATAAGCTCATCGGGCTGGGCCAGACGATTGGCCCGGCCTTTGCTGACTTTGCACCCGGTCTTGCTCCGCTGGATTGGCTTGTCGGTATTGTAGGCGCAGTTGGTTTCCGGCTGCTGATCTATTTCAAAAGCAAGAACGCTAAGAAGTTTCGGCGGGATGCAGAATACGGCAGCGCCCGGTGGAGTGCATAATTTTAAGTGTAAATGACACATACATGGACGCACAGGAGGTTATGCACATGACTGATTATAGCAAAATTACAGCCCTTTACTCCCGCCTTTCCGTGGGCGACGAGGACAGGGACGGCGGCGAGAGCAACAGCATACAGAACCAAAAAATAT
>ERZ827168.478-NODE-478-length-65491-cov-16.901568_pt1 | contig 65491 bp, 61 predicted proteins | sample MGYA00519868_ERZ827168 | MGnify/ENA primary metagenome ERZ827168 (study PRJEB31778, sample SAMEA3449271) | human gut metagenome | biome: human gut; feature: human-associated habitat; material: faeces | place: United Kingdom | collected 2010/2012 ... | reverse complement strand
TCGTTTCGTTCGTTGTTTAATTTACAAGGTACACGTCCCATAACCGCGGAACAGTCATTATCCTACCATATGCCTTTCATCTTGTCAAGTTATTTTTTTACCTTTTCTCGACAGATTTTTTACATACGAGGCTGACCTTTCCGCAAGAACAGCTTGCCTAATATAGCATAACCAGTCATATTTTGTCAACCCCCAACTTGAATTTTTCTTGAAATTATTTTGATAATCTTGACAGAGGTGCTACTATTATCTTATATGCTCTCTTATAAAAAAGCGGAGGATCTTGAATTCACTCACGGAGGTCGTGATATGCAAGCCTTTTTCACCGGTCTGCCGGCCGCGGCGATCCCCATCCTGCTGAGTCTGGGACGCATCGTCATGGCGGTGCTGGCCATCTGGATCGTTATCCGGTGTACCCGCTCCCTGTTCGAGCCGCAGGAGCAGGAGCATTGGGGCGTCATGACACTGGCCAACGGCGCAAGATACGATCTGTGCCACTGGGAGAATGTGATCGGACGGGCCAAGAACGCTGACGTGCGGGTCAACTTCCCCTCCGTCTCCCGCAGCCACGCGGCGGTGTGCCGGGATGACGGCGGGGATTGGACGCTCTACCCCCTACAGAGCCGCAACGGTATTCTGCTGAACGGACAGCGGGTGGACGGCCCTGTGCCGCTGGAGCGCGGCGATGTGATCGCCGTAGGCGGCGTGGAGCTATACTTCTTCCCCGCCGGGACGCAGGAGGAGGCGGCACTGGCGGAGCAGCGGGCCAAGGCCGGCCGGGCTGTGTCCGCAGCCGCCACGCTGTGGCTGCTCACCGGGTTTCAGGGGCTTGCGCTCATGCAGCTGCTGCCGTCCTTTACGGCAGAGGATTATCTGCCCATTTTAGTGGGCTTTGGCGGTCTATGCGCCGCTATGTGGCTGCTGTACGCCGTATACCGGCTGTGGAAGCGCACGGCCTATGAGCTGGAGACGCTGTCCTTTCTGCTGACCACCATCGGCTTTGCCATTGCCGCCGCGTATGCACCCTCCACATTATATAAGGAATTGGCCGCCGTGGTGCTGGGCCTGGTCATTTTTCTCATGCTCAGCGTGGCGCTGCGCAGTTTGCCGCTGGCGGTACGGCTGCGCTGGCCCGCCGCCATCGCCGGGGGAGGGCTGCTGGTGTTCACGCTGCTGCTGGGCCAGCGCATTTTCGGCGCGAAGAACTGGATCGCCATCGGACCGCTGACGGTGCAGCCCTCGGAGCTGGTGAAGCTGGTGTTCGTGCTGGTGGGCGCGGCCACGCTGGACAGGCTTTTTGCCCGGCGGAATCTGATCTTCACAGCGCTGTTCTCCGCCTTCTGTGTGGGCTGTCTGGCCCTGATGAGCGACTTCGGCACGGCGCTTGTGTTCTTTGTGGCATTCCTGTGCATCGCCTTTCTCCGCACCGGCGACCTTCCCTCGGTGGTGATGCTCACCGCGGCGGCAGGCATCGCCGGAGGCATCGTGCTGCACTTCAAGCCCTACATCGCCGACCGCTTCTCCGTATGGCGGCACGCATGGGAGTTTACCCAGACCACCGGCTATCAGCAGAGCCGCACCATGTCGGCCATCGCGTCCGGCGGGCTGTTCGGCACAGGGCCGCAGGAGGGCTGGCTGAAGCACCTGGGCGCAGCCAACACAGACCTGGTGTTCGGCGTGGTGGGCGAGGAATTCGGGCTGCTGCCGGCCCTGTGTATGGCGGCTGTGCCGGTGCTCTTCGTGGTGTTCACCGTGCGGGCCGCCGCCAACGCCCGGTCCGCGTTCTACACCATCGCCTCCAGTGCGGCGGCGGCCATGCTTATCACCCAGACGCTGCTGAACGTGCTGGGCTCGGTGGATCTGCTGCCGCTGACCGGCGTAACGTTCCCCTTTGTTTCCATGGGCGGCAGCAGTATGCTGGCCTGCTGGGGTCTGCTGGCCTATCTGAAGGCCGCCGACACACGGCGCAACGCCAGCTTCACCCTGCGGCTGCCAAAACGGAACACCGGGACGGCGGATGAGGCAGCCCCGGAGGATGGTGCGGCGGACGAGCCCCAGGCGGAAGCCACGCCCCTGCCGGAGCAGACGACGGAGCACGCGCCTACGTTCTTCGACGACATTGAGGGGCTGAATGTGGACGACATCTTCGGGAAGGAGGACCACCGATCATGAAACAGGTAAGGCAGCGGACGCTGCTGCTGTTGCTGCTGACGGCAGGCTTTGTGGCCGGCGTCGTCCTGTTCTGTGTGCTCTACGCCACCAAGGGCGGACAGTGGGCCGCGTTCTCCGCCAACGACCATGTATACAAGGACGGGCGGCTGGCTGTGGGGCAGATCCTGGACCGGAACGGCGTGACGCTGTACGACGGCGCTACGGGAGACTACGCAGAGGAGCGGAGCGTGCGCAAGGCCACGCTCCACGCCGTGGGTGACAGATGGAACAACATCGCCACCTCCGCCAAGGCTGCCTTTGACGGCCATTTAGTGGGGTTCAACGTGCTGACCGGCACGACCACCGGCGGCAGCCGTCTCTATCTGACCATCGACAGTGAGCTGAACCGGCAGGCATGGGATCTGCTGGATGGGCGCAAGGGCGCGGTGGGCATTTACAACTACAAGACCGGCGAGGTGCTGTGCATGGTGTCCACGCCCACCTTCGACCCCGCCGATCCACCCACTATACAGGACGGGGACAGCCGGTACGACGGTGTCTATATCAACCGGCTGCTGTCAGCCACGTTCACCCCCGGCTCTGTGTTCAAGGTGGTGACCACGGCGGCGGTGATCGAGACGCTGCCGAACTGGGAGAGCCGGACGTTCCACTGTGACGGGCGGTACGAGCTGGGGGACTTCACCATCACCTGCCCCTACGCCCACGGAGACATGACGCTGCGGGACGCCTTTGCCAAGTCCTGCAACTGCGCCTATGCGCAGCTGTCGGTGGAGCTGGGCGGCGGGACGCTGGAGCGGTACGCCAAAAAGGCGGGGCTGCTGGACAGCATCTCCGTGTCCGGGCTGCGCACAGCCCAGGGCAGCTTTACCGCGGCGGAGGACCAGGGGCTTTTGGGCTGGTCCGGCGTGGGCCAGCACGAGGATCTGGTGTGTCCCGCCAATCTGATGACGTTGATGGGCGCTGTCGCCAACGGCGGCAGGCCGGTGCTGCCCCACCTCATATATAAGGAGACAGACCTGGCGGGGCTGACGCTGTACCGGGACAACACGGGCCACGGCAGCCGCACCTTCTCCCGCGCCACCTGTGAGACGCTGAAGGAGATGATGGCCAACAACGTGGCCGTGACCTACGGGCAGGAGAACTTCGGGGAGCTGAAGCTGTGCGCCAAGTCCGGCACCGCGGAGGTGGGAGACGCATCCCCTCACGCCTGGTTCGCCGGGTTTCTGGACGACGCGGACCATCCGCTGGCCTTTGTGGTGTTCGTGGAGAACGGCGGCGGCGGCGCGTCCGCGGCCGGGCCGATCGCTTCCGCTCTATTGCAGGCGGCCACGGCGGAAAAGGCGGAGGAAAACTCTTGACAACCGCCTGACGGCGTGCTATGATGTGGCCACAATCCAAGGGGTGCTGGCGCAAGCCGGCTGAGATGAGACGTATCGCCGTCCGGTCCCTCGAACCTGATCCGGGTAATGCCGGCGTAGGAATGCGATCATATCAATTTTCAGATTTCCGCATTGCGACGCCTGCGTGGCTCGCCATGCGGGAATTTCTTTTTGGAGGTAAACACAAATGAACAATCACATGAAGCTCCGCGCCCTGTGCGAGGGCGCTGTGCTGGTGGCCATCGCCCAAGTGCTCAGCTATCTGAAGCTGTGGGAGATGCCTTGGGGCGGCAGCGTGGTGCTGTCTATGGTGCCCCTGGTGCTGTACGCGGTGCGCTGGGGTCTGGGCGCGGGCCTGCTCAGCGGTTTCGTGTTCGGCGTTCTGCAGTTCATGTTCGACGGCGGCTTCGCCATTGGCTGGCAGTCCATCATCGGCGACTATCTGCTGGCCTTCACGGTGCTGGGCCTGGCCGGACTGGTGGCGCGGCGCAAGAACGGCGTGTTCACCGGTACGCTTATCGCCGGTTTTGCCCGTTTCCTGGTACACTACGTGGTAGGCGCTACCATTTGGAAGGAATATATGCCCGAGACGTTCTTCGGCCTGACGATGCACAGCCCCTGGTTCTATTCCCTGCTGTATAATCTGGCGTATATGCTGCCCAACATCGCTATCACGCTGGTGGTGTTCGCCATCGCCTATAAGCCGCTGAACAAATATCTGACTGCCGCTGATATCTTTCCTTCCTCTGCTGCGGCCCAGCCGAAGAGCGATCCCAACTCTCCCAAATGGGATCCCGAGCGCTGACCCCCCTCTCGTCAGTACATTGGTGGTCGCAGCAAAGCCCGGCGCTTTCGCGCCGGGCTTCTTCCTTTTCAGGACAACCTTTCTTCAAAAAAAAGAAAGCACGGCAAAGCCGTGCTTTCCTTTTGGCAGCGGGAGAAGGATTCGAACCCTCACATACGGAGTCAGAGTCCGCTGTGCTACCTTTACACAATCCCGCTGTGTCCTGACGAACAAAAACTATTATACAGGTTTTCCGAGGTTTGTCAACAGTTTTTTCGCGGGAACGTGGCTTTTATTTTCCCAGGCACTGACGGAGACGCTGCCACAGCTCAACGGCGCGGAAGCGGAGGATATAGCCCTCCTCTTCCCTGATGAGCTTTACGTCGTTGCCGTCCAGGCCGGCGTCGATGGCCACCCGCTCCATGTCAGTGCAGGCAGTTGTGCAGAGGGGCGGATAGACCACGCACCACCAATTACGGCCTGCGCCTGCGCCGATGATCATCCGCAGCGCCGGGTAACGGCCCGCAGGCAGGGCGAAGCCATCGTACTCCTTCAGCGGGAACTCCGTCTCCGCCAGCTCGGCGCGGACGGGATATGCGCCGCCGCAGGCCGCTGAGGCGGTCTGCTCCAGTACGGGCAGCGCGTCCTCCAGACGCGACCAGGCATCGGTCATGTCGGCGGACTGGGTGAGAAGCTCCGTGGCACGGGCCAGCACGGCGTCCCGTACCTGGAGCTTCAGGGCCTGGTCCGCGTCGCTGTCGGAGTTGGCGATGACGTGGAGGCGGATCATCTTGCGGCTCAGGGTCTCCTGCCGGTGGAGGGAAGCCGCACCCCAAAGCAGGGTGGCAGCCAGCGCCAGAAGGAGCGCGATCTCCAGCTTTTTCCACATGTATGTACGCATAAAAACACCGTCCTTGCAGAATTAGCTGCATTGTGGACGGTGTTTTCGGTTTTTATACAGGCCGGGCCAAAAATATTTCCGGCCAGGCGGGGCGGAGGGCTTCGATGGCGGCGCGGGCGGCTGTCTCTGTATCAAACAGCCCGAACACGGCGCTGCCGCTGCCGCTGAGCAGCGACGCCAGCGCGCCGTAGGCGGCGAGCTGGGCCTTGATGTCCCACACGGCGCTGCCGGCGGGAATGGCGGCCTCAAAGCGGTTGAACAGGCCGGCGGCCAATGCGGGCAGGCCGCCTTGCAGCGGCGGGAGAGGCGGTGTGCAGGCCGGGGGCAGCTCGTCCAGGCGGCGGTACATAGCCGGTGTGGAGAAGCTCTCCGTGGGCTTGACGATGACGAACCAGCCGTCGGTCAGGGGCGGCAGAGGCGACAGCACCTCTCCCCTGCCGGTGGCCAGCTGTGTGCCGCCGCGGATGAAGAAGGGCACGTCGCTGCCCAGGGCGGCGGCCATGGTCTCCAGTTCGGTATCGGGCAGAGCGGGAGCGTACAGCTTCCGCAGAGCCAGCAGCGCCGAGGCGGCATCGCTGCTGCCGCCGCCCAGGCCCGCCTGGGACGGGATACGCTTTTCCAGCGTCAGGGCCGCGCCGTCGGCGATCCCCGTCTCCCGGAAAAACAGCGACGCGGCGCGATGGGCCAGGTTCTCCTCCCCCGACGGAAGCGCGGGATCGCTGCACGTCAGGGTGATGCCCTCCCGGGTCTGCTCCGCTGTCAGCGTATCGTGCAGACTGACCCGCTGCATGACGGATACGACCTCATGATAGCCGTCCAGGCGCTTCTCCCCCACCGCCAGCGTTAAATTGACTTTGGCGTATGCCTTTTCCACACAGCTCATGGCGGTGTCCTCTCAAAAAAGAATAAGGTCGCGGCTTTGCCGCGACCTTATTGTAGCACAGTTCCTGCAAAAACGCCAGTGGTTTACTTGACGATCCTGCGGGCCTCGATGTAATAGCGCTTGTCCTGGGCATGACCCATGGAGAAGGTCTTGCGGGGCAGCACGCCGTCAGCCATGACGGTCTTGAAAAGCTGCTCCTTGCCCATGGCGGGCAGCAGGAAGCCCATGTTGCCGGGCTTGCCGCCCAGCTCGCGGGTGACCTCGTCGCCGTGGATGTAGTCCACCTCGCCGCCGTTGTCCTTCAGGTACTGATCAATGACACCCTGGAGCGTACCCACGGCCAGCTGTACCTTGGGATCGGGGACGGTGATGAAGTGGCTCTCGCCGTTCCAGACGAACTCAATGGTGTGGCCATCGCCCTTGCCCTCGTAGGCGTTGGGATAGGCGGCGCGGAAGGCGTCCATGAACTTCTGGTGATCCACGCCGAACAGCACCCGGTGGATGGGCTCGAACTGCAGGGCATCGTCGTGGTTATTGACCACCTCCACCAGTGCGTAGCGGGCGGGAAGCGCCAGATACTCCTCGGGGGTCTTGCCCTTCTTCTGCTCCTCATAGCAGGCCTTGGCGGTGGCCAGGGAGTGGTTGCCGTCGCCCACGGCGAACAGCAGGGGCGCAACGCCGGAGACATTGTACTTCTTCTGCATGGCCTCGTCGGTGGTCAGGCCCTCCAGCGCGTTGGCCACAGCGTCGATCTGCTTGTCGGACAGCTTGAAGCCGCGGATGTGACCGCCGTTCTGCATCAGGTCGAAGTCATAGACCTTCTCCATACTGCCGGCCGCGGCGGTCAGCGGCTCGATGACGGTCTTTTCGGGGTCGTCGATGAGCAGCATAACGTGGGGCAGCTCGATGGGGGCGTTGCGGCGCACCTTTGCCCGGGGCGGGATGCGATCCAGCACCGTGCCCTCGGTGGCGCGGATCAGCGCACCCGAGCCGGGAGTGAAGTCATAAGCGTCCAAGTCCACCATGCCGATAAGGCCGTGGCGGATCTTGCCGTCGGACTGCTGGCGCTCGATATAGATCAGGCTGTCGGTCAGCGTTTCAAACACGCCGTCGGCCATGTACTTGCTCATGGCGGTGTTGATGTCGCCGATCAGCTCGTCCACGTTGGGGGCTTTCAGATTGGCTTCCGGCAGGATCAGGCGCAGCGTGGAGGGGGCGTCGCCCACCTGCTGCTCCACCGCCTGCCAGTACTCCGGCTCAGAGGTAAACTGGTCGCAGGCCACCACGGCCCACTTGGTCATATCCTGGCCCTTGGGCAGCAGGATGTCGGCGGGATAAAAGCCCAGCTTCTCAAACTTCTTGTTCATGGTCTCCTCCTTATATTTCTGTCCTTCAGGGGTACATACGAGTTCAACTACGGCCATCATACCAAAAACCGCCGCTGTTTGCAATGCGTTTTCCAAAATTGTTCAGGTAATCAGAAAAATTTTTGTGCATATCACAGGCGCTCCGGCACAAGCTATGGCAGAAAGCAGTTTTCCGCAAGGAGGTTATGAACGTATGAAGATCGTAGACCGTATTGCCCTGATACTGGGCATTATCGGTGCGCTGAACTGGGGCATCGTGGGTCTGTTCCGCTTTGACTGCGTGGCATTCCTGTTCGGCGGTCAGACCGGCGCGATCAGCCGCGTGATCTACGCGCTGGTGGGTCTGGCCGGGCTGTGGTGCATCACCATGCTGTTCCGGGAAGATCCCGCCGAGGCGTAACGGCACACCGCATACAAAGGAAAGCCGCCCGTTGGGCGGCTTTCCTTTGTTTACTCGCTTACTTCACCGACAGCTTCTTCACCAGTGCGGCGTCCGGGTCGGCCAGCAGGGTGTTGTATGTGGTGTAGACCACCATGCCGGGCCTTGCACCGGCGGGCTTTTTCACGAACTTCACCGGGGTGTAATCCACCGGGACCTTGGTGCTGTCCTGGGCCTGGGAGAAGTAGGCCGCCAGAGACGCGGCCTCCAGCAGGCTCTGCTCATCCGGCTCAATACCGCCGGTGCAGAGGATGACGTGGCTGCCGTGGATCTTCTGGGTGTGCAGCCACAGATCCCACTTTTCCGCGTCCTTGGCGGTAAGGCGGTCGTTCTGCCGGTTGTTGCGGCCCACCAGAATACGCAGTCCGGCGGAGGAACGGAACTCCCGGGGCTTGCTGGGCCGCTGGAAGGCGGCCTTCTTCCCGTTTCCGCCCCGGCGGAGATAGCCGCCGTCGGCCAGCTCGGCCCGGATGTCGTTGAAGTCCTGCTCGCTCTCTGCCAGCGCCAGCTCCTGCTGGACGCTCTCCAGATACATCAGCTCGGCGCGGCCCTTTTCCATCTGCTCCGTCAAGTATTTCTCCGCCGTTTTGGCCTTGGTATATTTCTTGAAATACTTGGCGGCGTTTTCCTGAGGTGACAGCCGCACATCCAGCGGGATGTCCACATCGGCGCAGTCGGGATCATAGTAGTTCTGGGTCGTCAGGCGGCTCATACCGCGCTCCATACGGTAGAGGTTGGCGGTGATCAGTTCGCCGTACACACGCCACTTGTCCCGATCGCGGCAGTCCAGCAGCTCCTTCTCCTGGGCCGCCAGCTTGCGGCGGATGCGGGAGGCTGACGTGGCGGCGGTCTTCAACAGGTCCTGCCCCCTCTGCTTGGCCCGCTCCGCCTGCTCCCTCTTTTCAAAGAAGTCGTCCAGCAGATGAGAAAAGCTGTCGTAGATCTCGGTTTCCATGGCTGCGCCGTACTGGCAGATGGACTCGTAGGTGTAGTCAGACGGGACGCCGTTCCGTTTCAGCATAACTGGTGTAAATCTTTTATCCTTTACAGACTCCGTCCACGCAGAAAAGCTGTCCCACAGGCCGGTGGTCTGCGAAACAGGGGCATCCACGCTGCCGCAGGCCCGGAACACCAGCTCCCGGGCTGTCAAGGGCGGCAGGGCGTTGAAGGTATTCACCAGCCATGTGTCCGCCGGCGTGTCCCCGGCAGACAGGGCCATGCGCTGGAACGCATCCTGCTCCACCGTGAAAGGGGACAGCTTATCCGGCGGCGCAGGCAGGCGGTAAAACAGGCCCGGCAGTACCTGACGGTCCGGGTTCATCTCGAAGTCGATGCGCCGCAGGCAGTCGATGATCCGGCCGTCCTTGTCGGCCAGCACCAGGTTGGCCCGGCGGCTCACCGTCTCCAGGATCAGGCGGAAGGTGCTGCGCTCGCCCAATTCGTCCGCCGCGGAGACCGTCAGCGTCACCACCCGCTCCAGCGGCGTCTGGTCCAGCGACTGGATGATGCCGCTGCCCAAATACTTGCGCAGCAGCATGCAGAACATGGGCGGCTGAGCCGGGTTGTCCCGCAGCGTCTCCGTCAGGTGCAGCCGGGGCTGCCCGCCGCCGGCGCACAGCAGCAGCCGTTTGCCGCCGCGGAGCGACAGCACTACCTGATCCCGGGCGGGTTGTTGGATCTTCTCGATGCGGCTTCCAACTACCTGAGGCGTCAGCTCCGCCACAACGCCCTGTAAACAGATCGCATCAAGAGGCATATCCATTCTCCTCCATCATCGCGCTGAACAGCTCCTCGATCCGGGCCTTGTCGCCCCGGAGGTACAGCCAGCCCAGCAGACATTCCAGCGCTGTGGCGGCGTGGTACTCCGCGTGGCTGGCGCTGCGGGGGATCGTGTGTACGTTGGCGTTGCGGCCGCGCTTATAGACCGCCGTCTCCTCCTCCGTCAGCAGGGGCAGCAGCTTCACGGCGCAGCGGGCCTGCTCCGGGGCGCAGACCAGTGCCACTGTGGCGCGGTGCAGCTCTTTGCCGGTGGCCTTGCCGTGAACACACAGCCAGGTGCGGACCAGCAGCTCATATACGGCGTCGCCCATGTGGGCCAGCCCAATGGCGCTGATGGCCTGCAGCTCCTGCGGTGACAGCTTCGGCGCAAAATAATCCATAGTATCCACTCCTTATCTGCATCAGTATGCCACTTTCCCGACCATTTGGCAAGGAAAAGTATCGACAAAGCCGGTAATACTGTGGTACAATACTGGAAAATACATAATGCTGTTTTTATCTAAAAATGTTGCAAGAACAGGAGGTTTTATATGCCACAAACGGAAAAACGCTTCAAAAAAGGCGAGATCATCTGCCGTCCCAAGGAAATGGTCATGAGTATGTATAACATTCTCTACGGCAGCGTAGGCGTCTATTTCGATTACGGAACGCCGGAGGAAGTGCCGGTGGTCACCCTCCGCGAGGGCGATTTCTTCAATGTGATCAGCTTCCTGGAGTCACGGCCGCGCAACACCACCGCCGTGGCCCTTGAGCCCACCATCGTCAGCGAGATCACTTATGACAATTTCAGTGCCTATTTCCGGGAAAAACCGGCCAAAATCATGAGTTTATTGCAACATATGAGTGCAAGGATGCGGCAGCTGCAAAAGGCGTATGTGGACACGTGTCACGCGCTGGAGACCTACGCCGATAAGGAGAAGCTGCACGCTGACAACAGTGATTGGCTGCTCAGCCACAACCGCACATACAACCTGCTGCGGGCCATGTTCCCGTCGCTGTACGCCCATGAGGAGGCCCACGGCAGCCCGGAGGAGCAGGAAAAATAGCTGTTAAAAATGGCAATTACATTTGAAAAAAGCCGGAAAAACTTTATAATTTGATAGAAAGATTTTAAAGCAGAAATAGAAAAAGGTGGAAATAATTTGAAAAAGCCGGTTTCGTTCTGACCGGACCGCTGTAAAGAGCAAAAAGCAGAGGGCTTGCGCCCTCTGCTTTTGCTCTTTACTCATTGTCCGGGTGCATGACGATGCCCCTCTGTCCTCGTTGTTCGTATATCGCGGTGGGTCAGACGGCGCGCCAAAGCAGCATGTTGTCCGCAAATTCCGCCGTAAGGCGGCCCTCCCCCTTCAGCCAGGAGAGGAATGAGCGGACAGTGCTGCCCACCAGGGCGTACTGCTGGAAGGTCATGTCGAGGCCGTAGGCGGTGAACAGCTTCTGCAGCAGCACCTCAGAGCACAGGGGCTGGGCGCAGAGCGTCAGAATACGGTCGGCCACCTGCTGCACCTTGTCGATGTTATACTGGGCCAGCTGGGACACGTCCTCCGCAGCGGCGGCATGGGCGGGGACAAACATCCGGGCCTGCATGGTCTTGACCGTCTCCAGGGTGGTCAGGTAGGCGGCTACGTCGTAGATGAAGGGGATCTGATACTTGTCCAGTGTCTCGCGGCTGGACAGGCAGTCCGCCAGATAGACCACGTCCTCCGCCGTGCGGAAGCCCACCATATCGAAGAAGTGTCCCGGCAGGGACAGCAGCTCGAAGCCCTTTGGCAGTACGTCCGCCGTCAGCTCATGGGCATCGCTGGGCTGGGCCATCAGGAATTTGTGGCGCAGCTCCGCCGGCGGGAAGCCGCCGTAGAGAAAGGACGGCTCCAGCAGCGGGTGGCGGGTGATGTCACACTCAATACCGGGGGCATAGACGGCGCAGCCCGTCTGCTTTTGCAGATACTGGTTGCCGCCCACGTGGTCGGCGTTGGAGTGGGTGTTGTAGATGGCGGTGAGATGCCAGCCGTTCTTATCCAGATGCTGGCGCACCTTGCGGCCCGCGTCCTTGTCACTGCCGCTGTCGATAAGGCAGACATCCGTTTCGTTCAGGCGGACAAGGCCGATCTTAGCGGGGCTTTCGATGTAATAGCAGCTCTCGCTGACCTGTATCAGCTCATACATGGGCGCGGCCTCCCTTCGGTGGAGTGTCTATCACTCGATAGGGCGGCTGGGCATGATGATGGCCATGATGATGTAGGCCAGCAGGCCGCTGCCGCCCAGGGCGCAGAACACCACCCAGCCCAAACGGACCAGCGTGGGGTCGATGTTGAAATACTCCGCGATGCCGCCGCAGACACCGGCCAGCATCTTATTTGTCTCGGACTTATACAGCTTCTTTTCCATAGTAAACTCCTTTTCGATCTGAATATGTTTGTGTTTGCGTGTATCAACCCCACAGGGTGGTGAGCATGGGAATGACCTGCTTCTTGCGGGACATGACGCCGGGCAGGAACACCGTGTGGTCCTTCGGCTCGACGGCGAAGGCGTTGCGGATGGTGTCGTCGCTGCCGACGTAGAGCAGCTGCGTGCCCTCCTGCAGCACGTCGGTGAGCATGAGGATGACCATATCGTAGCTGTTGGCCTTCTGCGCCCTGCGCATGGCCTCCAGGAGCTCATCCTTGCGCTCCATCAGCTTCTGGGAGTCGATGCAGGTGATCTGTCCCACGCCCAGCACCTGCTCGGCGATGTGGAACTCCTTGAAGTCGCTGCGCAGCAGCTCCTCGGCTGGCTTGCCGTCGTTGCTGCCGCTGAACAGCTCGCGGCCCAGGTCGGCAAGGGACACATGGGCAATGCGGGCCAGCCGCTCCGCCATGGCCACGTCACGCTTGGTGCAGGTGGGAGACTTGAACATGACCGTATCGGACAGGATGGCCGCCGCCATCAGGCCCGCCATGTGGGGCGACGGCGTGACGCCATGCTCCTGATACATGGAGGTGATGATGGTGTTGGTGCTGCCCACCGGCTCGTTGCGGACGGAGATGGGCTGCCGGGTCTGGATGTCCGCCAGACGGTGGTGGTCGATGATGCCCAGGATCTCCGCCTGGTCGATGCCGGGGACGGTCTGGGACAGCTCGTTGTGGTCAACCAGCACCACCTGCTTGCGCCGCGGCTTCAGCAGGTGATACCGGGACAGGGTGCCCACCACCTTCTCGTCCTCGTCCAAAACGGGGTAGCAGCGGTAGCGGCTCTTCAGCACCACCTCGCGGACATCGTCGATGTAATCGTCCAAATGGAAGGAGATCAAGCCCTCGGTGGCGCAGGGACGGTCGATGGGCGTGGCCTGATAGATGAGCCGGTGGACGCGGCTGGCATCCAGCGGCGTGGAGATGATGCAGGTCTTGCCCGCGTTCTCCAGCCAGGCCGGATCGACGTCCGTCTGGCACAGAATGAGGCAGGAGACCTGCTTATCCAGCGCCCGACGGATCATATCCGGCTGGCTGCCGCACAGGACGATGCTGTCGCCGCTGTCGAACAGCAGGTTCTCGCAGTTCTGGGGCAGGGCGATGGCCACTGTGCCGCTGACGGCATCCACCAGGTCGCCGCCGTCGCCCATGACGCGGCCCTCGATGACGCTCAGCAGGTTGAACAGCGGAATGGCCTCCACCCGGGGGTCGCCCACGGTGTTCAGGCTGAACGTGGCGATGTCGCCGGCGGAGAGCATACCGTGGAGCGTACCGTCCTCGTTGACCACGGGAATGGCGGAGATCTTCTGCTCACGCATCAGCTTCCACGCCCGGTCCATGGTGACGGAGGCATCCAGGCAGGGCGGCCGGTCGAACTCCAGGTCTCTGACCTGGGTGCGGACGTTTTGGATAAAGCGGGGCGGGGCAAAGCGGAAACGCTCCAGCATCCGGTTCGTCTCGTCGCTGATCGTTCCCAGGTGTACCGCCACATACTCCTTCTCGCCCAGCGCGTTCTTCAGTGCGGCGTAGGCCATGGCGGCCACAATGGAGTCGGTATCCGGGTTGCGGTGACCGGTCACATAGATCTCATTCATAGGCAGCTGCTCCTTTGCGAAAAATGTCTTCTATCGACCTTTTATTATAAAGGAACTTTTCCCGGCGGTCAATGTACGAAAGAGAATTTTACGTCCTTTTCACATTTTTGCCCGTTTCCCTGCGCTCCTGCTCGTATTTATAGCACAGGCGGTATATCCGCGCCATCGCTTTGACTTACATTTTCCACTGGTATTCTTACATTTCTGTCACCTGCAGGGGCTTTGCCCTGCCGCGCCACTTGCCATCCGCCGCGCGTTCCTATATAATGGAAAATATACAGAGCATCGTCCTGTCCGGAGGTACGCCATGCCGAAACAGAAAAAGGATCTGAACAACATCTACATATCGGAGCGGATGCAGGAGTGCCTGCGTCCCATTTCACGCTGCGCGCTGACCACCGTGGTCGCGCCGATGGGCTACGGCAAGACCACCGCGGTGAACTGGTTTCTCAGTCAGCGGGAGGGCGCTGAGGCGGTGCGGATCATCCGGATCAGCGTCTATTCCGACAATCCGGCCATCTTCTGGAAAAGCACGCAGGACGCCTTTGCCCGGGCGGGGCTTGACCTGCTGCGGGATTATCCCTGCCCTGCCGACGCCGCTGACGGCGGATTGCTGGCGGACGAGCTTTGCCACGGACTGGGCGGCGGTCTTCCCTGCTACATCTTTATCGACGACTTTCACCTGCTGACGGACGAGCGCGCCGCCCGCTTCATCTGCACCCTGACCAATCGGCTGCCGGAGAACGTGCATCTGATCGTGGCCAGCCGCGACCGGTTTCTTCCCGCGGCGGAGATCGTGCGGCTGGGCAGCCGGGTCTACCGGATCGGGACAGAGCAGCTGCGGCTGAACCACACGGAGCTGTCTGTCTACGCCCGCCGCTGCGGTACGCCGCTGACGGAGGAGCAGATCGACGCGCTGCTCTACTCCAGCGAGGGCTGGTTCTCCGCTGTGTATCTGAACCTGCGTGCCCTGTCCGAGCAGGGCGTGCTGCCGGACCGTACCTCAGACATCTACGCCATGTTCTCCGCCGCCATGATCGATCCCCTGCCGGAGATGCAGCAGGAATTTCTGGCGGTCATGGGACTGGCGGACGAATTCACGGCGGAGATGGCACGGTACGTCACCGGAAATGAAGAGACCGCCTCCCTGCTGACAGCGCTTTCAGAGCAGAACGCCTTTGTAAGGCGGCTGCCGGACAGTGCCGTTTTCCGCTTCCACCACATGATGAAGGACTGCGCCGAGCGGGCCTTCGACCAGCTTCCGGCGGGAAAGCAGCGTTTTTACCTTGACCGCTACGGCGCATGGTACGAGCGCAGCGGGCAGTATCTCCACGCACTGTCTGCCTATCGCAGAAGCAGCAATTTTGACGCGCTGCTGCGGGTGATCCAGAGCGACGCGGGCATCCTGCTGGCCGCGCTGAAGCCCGTCGATGTGCTGGACGCGCTGGACGAATGTCCCGTCTCCGTGCTGAAGGCCCATCCTCTGGCGCTGCTGGTGCTGATGCGCCGTATGTTCACCTGGCGGCAGATACCGAAAATGATGGAGCTGAAGGCGCTGCTGCTGGCCTCCATCGAGGAGCGGCCCGCCATGCCGGCGGCGGAGCGGGGCGACCTGCTGGGCGAGTGCGACCTGATCATGAGCTTTCTCTGCTACAATGACATCAGCGCCATGAGCCGCCTGCACCGCAGCGCCAGCGCGCAGATGTCACGCCCGGCCATCACCATCCGCAACGAGGGAGGCTGGACGTTCGGCTCGCCGTCGGTGCTGATGATGTTCCACCGGCTGCCGGGGCAGCTGGACAAGGAGCTGGCTGAGATGGATGAGTGTATGCCCCATTACTACCGGATCACCAACGGCCACGGGCAGGGCGCGGAGAAGCTCATGACGGCGGAGGCATCGTTCCTGCAGGGGCGCTTTGACGATGCCCACATCGCGCTGGAGCGGGCCTATGCCCAAATCCAGGGCAATGGGCAGATGAACATGGCTCTGTGCTGCGATTTTTTGGCATGGCGGCTGACGCCGTATACCGGCGCTGCGCCCCGATACACGTTCCAGCAGCGGCGCGGCCTGCTGATGCAGCACCACAACACGGACTGGCTGCATATACTGGACGCAGCCTGCGCCTACTACCACGCCCTGCTGGGGCAGCCGGAGAAGATCCCCGCCGTATTCCGGGAGCATCAGCTGTCGTCCATCAACTACCTTGCGCCGGGAAAGCCCATGATGGAGATGATTGAAAATCAGGTCTATCTGGCCCAGGGATCATACGCCAAGGTCATCGGGCGCAGCGAGGGGCTGCTGGCCATGTGCGGGGCGATGCATTACGCGCTGGTGGCGCTGCACATCCGCATTCAGACGGCGGCGGCCTACGAAATGCTGGGCAAGCACGGCGAGGCACAGGCGCTGCTGGCGCAGGCGCTCTCCGATGCCGCGCCGGACGGCTTTCTTCTCCCCTTTGCGGAGAACTACCGATACCTCTCCCCCCTGCTGCATCAGGATACCGCCGACCTTGCGCCGCAGATCATCGCACTGGGCGAGGCGGCAGCGTCACGGCTCACCCAAACGGCCCGACCGGCGGCCCTCGCCGCGCTGACGGAGCGGGAATATGAGGTCGTGGGGCTGATGGCGCAGCGGCTCAGCAACCGCGAGATCGCGGAAAAGCTGTTTCTCACGGAGGGCAGCGTGAAGCAGTATATCAAGCAGATCTATTCCAAGCTCCACATCGAGGGGGACACCCGGACCAAGCGCGGGCGGCTTTCGGAGCTGCTGGAGGCAAAAACCTAACCATTGGGGAATAGTTATTCCTTTTGATCCGCCGTACAATGTCTGTACGGTGGATCTTTTTCTTTGCACGTATTACACGCAGAAAGGAGGACGCGCCCTTGAACCGAAGGTATCTCACGGCTGTCACGCCGCTGGCCGACTACATTCTACAGGTCGATTTTGTGTCCGGCAGCCGCCTGCTTTTGGATATGAAGCCGTATCTGGATAAAATGCGTTTCTGTTCCCTCTCCGATCCGCAGGTGTGGAACAGCGCTGTGACAAACGGCATCTTCGTCCGCTTCGGAAATGTGGAGATGAGCCACAATGAGATATTGGCCATGGCAGAACAGGAGCATTGATCTCAGTGATCAAAAGAAGGAGAAAAAACGATGAAAAGCATGAAGAAGTATGTATCCCTTTTACTGGCACTGGTGCTGTGCCTTATGCTGACCGCCTGCGGCGGTGATGCCGGTGACAGCGACGACGGCAATAACGACGAGCCCGATACCCCCGATACCCTTGAGGATCTGGTCAAGGACTCGGCACTGATGGCCGACCTCTATATCTACGGCGGCGCGTGGGCCGGTGAGGACGGCAGCACGATGCTGGTGGCCACCAGTGAGGGCGGAGACGAGGTGCGCTTCGCGCTGTATGACGCCGGCGAGGCGCTGACGGCCAGCGGGTTCATCCAGTCCGTACCGGAGTACGACTATGACTATTTCTACAATGAGCATGACGGCGTGGCGTACCGCTGCTGGTCCGATGAGGTCGGCGCGCTGCACGTGGCGTATCTCGGCACGTTTTCCAAGATGCTCGGCGACGCGCCGGGCGAGAACATCGGCGACACCGGCTATGAGGCGCTGGAGGGCGTCTGGTATCTGGACGGCGAGGCCGGTGCGGCCAGCTGCATCGAGATCGACCAGTTCGGTAACTGGACGCTGTATGAGCGGGCAGGCGGCGACGGCGACATGACCGAGGTGGACTACGGCACGCTGGAGACGGACGAGGAGAATTTGGATCGGTACTTCGCCGTTTCCGACCAGTTTGACGATGTGGTCTACGACTTCAACGTCATTGACAACAGCGTGATGTACTGGGGCGGTGAATACGACTATTACGAGAAGGCGGCATGACCGCCGGGAGGAGAACATGATGATGAAAAAGCTATTTGCGCTGATGGCGGCGCTGGCGCTGTGCCTGAGCCTGACCGCCTGCGGCGGTGATCAGAATGAAGACCCCAACGATGTGGTAGGCGACGACTGGCGCGTTACCGGCGTGGTGCGGGCCGAGGGCACGATCACCCGGGATGGCGGGGACGTATATGTGCTGGTGTGCGTCAACGATGACGACGCTGTTTTCTGCTATGACGATGAGACGTATGCCGTATACGACTATGTGGACTACCCCATGACGCTGCAGGGCGACCCGTGGGAAGAGTTTCAGAGCATCGACTTCGCCGATCGAAACGGTGACGGCAACAGCGACGTGGCCATGCTGTTTGATCTGGACGGCGCAGGGGTGCTGATGGTGTGGTTCTGGGACGCGGAGGCGGAGGCGTTCGTGTTCCAGCCGGAGGAGTCCCAGGTGGAGGGCAGCGTCGAGGCCGCCATGGACCACGAGGGCTTTGAGGGCACGTGGTATCTGGACGGTGACGAGACGGAGGTCAGCGTCATCATCATCGGTACGGACGGCGACTGGGTGCTGTATGACCAGCAGGGCGACACCCGCACCGCCATGGACAGCGGCATGATTGAGGTGCTGGACGAGGCGCAGGGCCACTATACCGCCGTGTCGGAGGTCTATGACAGCGTGTCCTATAACCTGGTGACAGCCGGAGCGGACGGCTTCTACTGGGGCGTTTCCGGCGCGTATGAATTTTACGAGCGGCTGGACTAAGCGGCAGAAAGAAAGGCACGCCATGAAGAAGCATCACCTGTGCTTTCTGCTGACGCTGCTGCTTGCGCTGGGGCTGACCGCCTGCGGCGGCAGCGGCGGCTATGACCGCTCCGACGACCCGGCCAACACGTGGGACGTGATGGCTGACGAGGACTTCAGTGACGATGTCACCGCCTGGCAGGGAGACGATGGCAGCCAGCTGCTGGTGGACATCTCCACCAGCAGCTACACCTACCGCACCTGGTACAACCGCGTCGGAACGGGCAGCCTGTTCCGGGATGCGCACGGCCTGGGTCTCAAATACTGCGAGATCGGCGCGGAGTACTACTATTACCTGGTTCGGGAGGGCGGCGGCTTCACCGTGCGCCACATCGGCGACGGCGAGGGCCGCCAGTACGGCGAGATCAACGGCCTGCACTGTGAGCCCGCCCAGGGCGAGGCGGCGGCCTATGACATCAGCCTGCTGGACGGTGTGTGGCAGAACGCGCTGGGTGAGACCTTCGCCTTTGATACGGGACGGATGCGGGTCATCGAGTGCTTTACCGACGGCACGATGAGCAGCGGGCCGCTGTATGAAAGCACCGACGGGCGCGGGCCGTATGTGACCGGCCCGGAGATCCTCTATCCCTGCCTCAGTGCCGACGGCAACGCCTTCGTGCTGTTTTCCGACGGCAACGCGCCTCGGGCGGAGGACGCCGACAGCACCGGCGTGTTCTACCGCAGCGGCGACATGACGCTGTACGCCGACCCGGAAAGCGCGTGCTTTGAGGAGTCGGACGGACGGCTGTGGTATTACGACGGTGTGAACTACTTCGCCCTGCCGGAGGGCTATGCGCTGGACGCGGATGGGATGGCGTATGACGAATACGGCAGGCCCTTTGCCCCCGCGTGGCCCGAGGAGCAGTACGATCCCGCGGCGGTGTGGGGCAAGAACTGGCTGGCCGAGAACTGGGGCAGCAACGGATAGGAGGATATGCTATGGCAAAGCAAGCGGACAGAATGACGGACGAGCAGCTCTCCAAGCAGCTGGGGCGCTATCAGGCCACGGAGAGCATCGGAATACTACTGGGCGTGCTGCTGGTGATCGCCGGGTGCATCACGATGTTCATACGGCGTGACCCCCTCCTGATCTGCGCGATGGTCTTTCCCGGCGTGGCGCTGTTCCTGCTGGTGGCGAAGCCCGCCCAAAAGAAGAAAAAAGCGCTGATGCAGGAGCAGCTGGGCGGGTATTTCCGCACGGAGCTGACACGGGCCTTCGGCCCTGAGCCGAAAACAGCGGAGCTGCCCATCGACCGGACGTTTCTCGAAAGTGCCGAGCTGCTGGCCGTCCCATGGACGGAGTGCAGCGTGGAGGACTTCCACGAGGGCATACATAACGGACTGCGGTTTTCCGCCGCCAACGTGGAGCTGCGCCGCACGGTGGAGGAGAAGTCCGGCCCGGACAACGACAACTGGATGACGAGGACCGAGACGCTGTTCCGGGGTATCGTGGTACGCTGCAGGGATATATGCGACCCGGCGCTGGATATGGTCATCCGGGAAATGTTCCAGGAGCGGAAGAAGGACGACATCACCGACCCTGCCCTGTTCCGGAAGCATTTCACCGCCCGCACAGCGAACGGACAGGACGTGGATGAACAGGTAACGCCGCAGCTGCGGGAGCTGGTGCAGAAGCTGGAGGCATCTTTCAACAGTGCCAAGCTGGGCGGTCTTATCCTCCGTGACGGCGATCTGACACTGGCCCTGAACACCCGGTATGTGTTTGCGGGCGTTCCGGAGGAGTTGGATCTGCGGGATGTGGACGGAATACGGAAATGGTTCACGGCCTCGCTGACGGGCATGGGACGACTGCTGGATCTGCTGGCGGAAAGTCCGGTCATGTCCGCGGCGCAGGCGGAGAAGGAGTGAGTATATGGAAGAGCTGAAAAAGAAGATGGCGGATGAACAGCTGTCCTCGGCGCTGCGAAAGAGCAAGGGCGGCAGGCTTGGCGGTAAGATCCTCTCCCTGTTGGGTGTGGTGATTGCCGTGGCGGGTATGATCCTGGGCGGTAACTACGTGGTGGTCATCGCAGGCGGTGTGATCCTGGCCCTGGGGCAGATGGTGCAAGGCAGATCCAAGGGCAAGGCGAACCAGCAGGCCTTCAGTGCCATCGCGCCGGATATTGTGGACGCCGCCTTTGAAAACGTGCAGTTCGACCCCGCTTCACACATTCTGGATGCGGAGGACACGAACATTCCCGTGCCCAACCACACGTATTGCGGCGGCAGCGGATATGTCCGTGGGACGTATGAGGGGCTGACCACGGAGCTGTGCACCGTCCGGATGACGGATGTGGACGAGGTGCAGCGGGAGGAGACGGGCCTGTGGGAGCGGAACGAGCGGGAGGTCTACGCCGGGCAGTGGATGCTGTGTGAGCTGGGTCGGGAGTTCCCCACATGGCTGACCATCTGGCCGCGGGGCAAGCTGGAGAAGCTGCTCAATGCCCGGACCATCAGGACAGGCAACGAGGCCTTCGACAAGCAGTTCAATCTGAGCAGCGACGACGAGCAGGAGGCCCTTCGCATCCTGAATCCCAGTCGGATGGAGCGGATCATGAAGCTGGCGGACACGTCCTTCGGCAAGTTTGGCATCAATCTCAACAAGGACGGCAAGCTGTATATCGCCGTCCACAGCGGGCACGGCTTTTTCGACATCGGCAAGGGCCGGGAGACGCCGGAGCAGCTGCGTCGGCGGTTCACCGGGGAGCTGAAGTGGTTTACGGACATGATCGACGTGTTCCGCCCGGTGTAAAGGAGGTGTCGGTATGACTTTAGGGTTTGCCGCGGCGCTGCTGGCGGCGGCGATGATCGGGATCGCGCTGGCCTGCAAATACCTGCAGAAAAGCAGGGCGGCACGGACGCTGTGTATCGTTGGCTGCGCGCTGATCGCGCTGGCCTGCGCCGTTTATATCGGGCTGACGCTGCTGTTTGTAGACGCGGTGCGGAACAGTCCGCCGGCGGCATAGAGTGTTCACAAAATAGGGAGAAAGGCCCGCTGCCGGTGGCAGCGGGCCTTTTGTGGCAGGGCGTTCTGTTTCTTTGGGCGAAAAGCCGGTCCAGGCATTGTACTTTGTTTGTATATAGATTAACGAAAATGCGCGAATTATGTGCAAACAGCCGGTCAATCATCGAAAAAAATCATGAGATTTGTGCGAAAAAAACTTTGCATATTCCTTTGGTTATATTATAATACGTGTAACTATAATAAGTGAGAGGGTGAACACGTATGGAACTTCAAATTCAGGACCTTGTCTCTTCCATCAAGAAGGATGGGATCGACAGCGCCAACAAGGAGGCTGCCGCCATCCTGGCCGATGCCAGGAAGCAGGCGGACGCCATGATCGCGGAGGCAAAAAAGGATGCGGACAAGCTGCGTGAGGACGCCAAGGCAGAGATCGAGGTGTTCAAAAACAGCGCGCAGCTCAGTGCCGAACAGGCCAAGCGTGACGCGGTGCTGGCGTTCCAGCAGGAAGTTCAGAAGGAATTCGGGAAGATCCTGGCCGCTGACGTGAACAAGGCGCTTGATCAACAGGCGCTGGTCCGGCTCATTCAGGCCGCCGTACAGGGCGAGGACGTGTCTGCCTATACGGTGGAGGTAGACCAGGTGACGGACGCACTGCGTCAGGAGCTGGCCCAGGAGCTGAAGAACGGGCTGGAGATCCGCCCGTCCAAGAAGGTGGGCGCGGGCTTCCGTCTGGCTGCCAAGGACGGCTCGGGCTACTTTGACTGCTCTGAGCAGGAGATCGCAGAGATGCTGATGCCATTCTTCCGGGATATGCACCTGTAAGGAGGCGGCTATGGCATCCTACTACTATCTGATCTCCAGTCTGCCCATGCTGAAGACCCAGGGCGAGCCGCCTATGGACTACGGCACATTTCTGGATATGTGCAGAACTGCGGTGGGCAGCGGGGTCTACAAGACCCTGGAGGAGCTGACGGTGCAGGCAAGCAACGGGCCGCTGCTGTCGGAATGGGCGTCGTTTTATCAGGCGCTTTCCCGGGAGCTGGTCTATCAGCGCAGCGTGAAGCTGGGCCGCCCCTGTCCCGTTCCCTCCGACCGGGACGCCGGCATTACCCAGGCCGTGACGGCGGCGGTGAACGCGGAGAACCCGCTGGAGGGCGAACGCATTTTGCTGGATCTGGAATTCAAACGGCTGGACGACATGATCGGGCTGCACAATTTTGATGAGCACGCCCTGTACGGCTACGCCATGAAGCTCCGGCTCCTGGAGCGGCAGCAGGGCTTCCGCTACGAGGCGGGCAAACGGTCCTTTGACGGGCTGATCGCCCACATCCAGCAGCAAGTCTCCAGCCTATAACGAAACAGGAGAAACACAATATGGACAAAGTAACAGGATATGTGACAGGTGTAAACGGAAACCTGGTGTCCGCCAGCTTTTCCGGCTCTGTGCGCAAAAATGAAGTGGGCTATGTCCTGGTGGGCGATGACCGGCTCAAGGGCGAGATCATCCGCGTCAACGGCGACACGGCCAGTATGCAGATCTATGAGATGACCAACGGCATCCAGGTGGGCGACAAGGTGGAGCTGTCCGGCGAGCTGATGAGCGTGGAGCTGGGGCCGGGCCTGCTGACCCAGGTGTTCGACGGCCTGCAGAACCCCCTGCCGGATCTGGCGAAGAAGTGCGGCTTCTTCCTGGAGCGCGGCGTGTATCTCGATCCTATTCCCAACAGGGACTGGGAGTTTACCCCCCTGGTGCAGCCCGGTGACCGGGTCACCGCAGGCGACGCGGTGGGCAGCGTGCCGGAGGGGCTGTTCACCCACCTGATCATGGTGCCCTTCGGGGTGAAGGGCGAGTGGAAAGTGAAATCCGTCCGGGAGAAGGGCGTGTATAACGTCCGGGACACCGTGGCGGTGATCGAAAACGAAAACGGCGAGGAGAAGGAGCTGACCATGGTGTTCTCCTGGCCTGTAAAGCAGCCCATCCGCTGCTATGAGGAGCGCCTGCGCCCCGACGAGACGCTGGTGACCCAGCTGCGCTGCGTGGATACGTTCCTGCCGGTGGCCAAGGGCGGCACGTTCTGCGTGCCCGGCCCGTTCGGCGCGGGCAAGACGGTTCTGCAGCACATGGAGGCCAAAAACGCCGACGTGGACATCGTTATCGTGGCCGCCTGCGGCGAACGCGCCGGCGAGGTGGTGGAGGTACTGACGGAGTTCCCGGAGCTGATTGACCCCCGCACGGGCCGCTCCCTGATGGAGCGCACCATCATCATCTGCAACACGTCCTCCATGCCGGTGGCCGCCCGCGAGGCGTCGGTCTACACCGCCGTGACCATGGCAGAATATTACCGGCAGATGGGGCTGGACGTGCTGCTGCTGGCGGACTCCACCAGCCGCTGGGCGCAGGCCATGCGCGAGATGAGCGGACGGTTGGAGGAGATCCCCGGCGAGGAGGCGTTCCCCGCCTATCTGGAGTCCGTCATTGCTTCGTTCTACGAGCGGGCCGGCAAGGTCCGGCTGAAAAACGGCAAGGTGGCCTCCGTCACCATCGGCGGCACGGTCTCCCCTGCCGGCGGCAACTTTGAAGAGCCGGTGACCCAGGCCACGCTGAAGGTGGTGGGTGCGTTCCACGGTCTGTCCCGCGAGCGCTCCGACGCCCGCAAATATCCGGCCATCCACCCCATCGACTCCTGGTCCAAGTATCAGGGCGTGGTGGATATGGAACGGGTGGAGCAGGCACGGGCCATCCTGAAGCGCAGCAATGAGATCAACCAAATGATGAAGGTCATCGGTGAGGAGGGCACCTCCGCCGAGGACTACATCGTGTACCAAAAGGGCGAGCTGCTGGACGCGGTGTACCTGCAGCAGAACTCCTTCGATCCCATTGATGCTGCCTGCGACCCCGCGCGGCAGATCCACGAGTTCAACGTGCTCTACGATGTACTGACCCGGGACTTCGCGCTCAGTGATAAGAAGGATATTCGCGCCTTTTTCAACCAGGTCCGGCAGGAATTCCTGGATTGGCACGGCACTGTGTTCCAAACGCCGGAGTTTGAGGCCCAGGAGCAGAAGCTCAAGGACCTCTACATGAGCCGCGCGGCGGTGTGAGAGGGGTGTTACGATGCAGAAAGTTTACACGAAAATCGAATCTATCGTGGGCAACGTGGTGACCGTGCGGGCCAGCGGCGTCCGCAGCGGCGACCTGGCGCTGGTGGGCGAGAGCTACGCCAACGTCATCAAGCTGGACAAGGATCTGGTGACGCTGCAGGTGTTCAGCGGCACGCAGGGCGTCAGCACCACCGACCCGGTACGGTTTTTGGGCCGCCCCATGATGGTGTCCTTCTCCGACCACCTGCTGGGCCGTATCTTCGATGGTGCGGGCGTGCCCCGTGACAACGGCCCGGCTCTGACGGAGAATATGATCCCCATCGGCGGGCCGTCCGTGAACCCGTCCAGGCGTATCGTCCCCAACAAGATGATCCGAACCGGCATCCCCATGATCGACGTGTTCAACACGCTGGTGGAGAGCCAAAAGCTGCCCATCTTCTCCGTGTCCGGCGAGCCGTACAACCAGCTGCTGTCCCGCATCGCCATGCAGGCCCAGGTGGATGTGATCGTGCTGGGCGGCATGGGCTTGAAGCACGACGACTATCTGTTCTTCCGGGATACGCTGGAAAAGAGCGGCGCGATGGGGCGCACGGTGATGTTCATCCACACCGCCTCCGACCCCACCGTGGAATGCACCCTTGTGCCGGATATGGCGCTGGCTGTGGCGGAGCAGTTCGCCCTGGCCGGAAAGCGGGTGCTGGTGCTGCTGACGGACATGACCAACTACGCCGACGCGCAGAAGGAAATGGCCATCACCATGGAGCAGGTGCCCTCCAACCGCGGCTATCCGGGCGATCTGTACAGCTGTCTGGCATCCCGGTATGAAAAGGCCGTGGACTTTGAGGGTGCGGGGTCGATCACCATTCTGGGCGTGACCACCATGCCCGGCGACGACGTGACCCACCCTGTCCCCGACAACACGGGCTATATCACCGAGGGCCAGTATTATCTGAAAAACGGCCACATCGAGCCGTTCGGCTCGCTGTCCCGCCTGAAGCAGAACGTGAACGGCAAGACACGCAGCGACCACCGGGCGCTGATGGACGGTATGATCCGGCTTTACAGCGCGTACAAGGAGAGCCTGGAGAAGAAGTCCATGGGCTTTATGATGTCCGAGTGGGACGAAAAGCTGCTGAAATACGGCCACCTGTTTGAGACGAAGCTGATGGATCTGCGCGTGAATATCCCGCTGGAGGAGGCGCTGGATCTGGGCTGGGAGATCCTGGCCGAGTGCTTCGAGCCCAACGAGACGGGCCTGAAGACCAGTCTCATCCAGGAGAGATGGCCCAAGCGCGACGCCGTGGAATGAGGGTGCGCCTATGGCTGTCAAACTTACGAAAAACGAACTGAAGGTGCAGAAGGACCGCCTGAAGCAGTTTCAGCGCTACCTGCCCACCTTGCAGCTGAAAAAGCAGCAGCTGCAGGCCGTGGTCATGCAGGTGACAGCGCAGCTGGAGCAGGTGGAGCAGCAGCGCCGGGCCGCTGTGGCCGGTTTGGATGACTGGGTGGCGGTCTTTGCGGAAAACGACAGCTTCCCGGCGGACAGACGGCTGGAAGCACTCATCCGTCCGCACAGTGTGGTGTGCGGGCAGGAGAACATCGCCGGCGTCACCGTACCGGTGTTCCAGGAGCTGACATTTGAGGATATTTGCTACGATGTAGCGGACTATCCCCTGTGGGTGGACACGGCGGCGGTACGGCTGCGGGAGATCGCGGCGCTGGACGCCATGGCCAAGACGCTGCGGCGTCGAGTGGAGCTGCTGGAGCAGGAGCTGCGCTCCACGGCCCAGCGGGTAAATCTGTTCGAGAAGGTGAAGATCCCCGAGGCCAAGGAGAACATCCGGGTCATCGGCATCTACCTGGGCGACCAGCAGACCTCCGCCGTGGTGCGGGGCAAGATCGCCAAGAAGAAGCTGCAGGAGGTGAGCCGATGATCGAGAAAATGAAGGTGGTCCACATCGTGACCACTGCCTCGGAAAAGGCCGCCCTGCTGGACCGGCTGCGGGAGCTGGGCGTTGTCCACTTCGCGGAAAAGGCCGACGCCGATCAGCGGTATTCGGAGCGCTTCGCGGCGCTGGCTAAGGCGGCGGCGGTGTTGCAGGAGTATCCCCACGGGGAACAGGAAACGGCGGTGCTGTCCGACGGCGAATTTGAAACGTTCTTCCGGGAGCTGAACGAGTGCATCGGCCGCAGGAAAGCCCTGCAGGAGCAGCAGACCGCCGCCCACGCCGCCGCGGAAAAGCTGGCGGAATGGGGGCACTTCTCCCCCGCCGAGCTGCGGTCTCTGCGGCAGAACGGCTGGGATGTTCACATCTACCGCACGGACAAGAAGACTGTGGCGGCGCTGGAGAGCGATCCGGATGTAAGGTTCGTCCGGCTGTCGCCGGTGGGCAAGATGCCCACGCTGGCCACGTTCGCTCCCCTGCCTGCCGCGTACTCCGCCACAGAGTTCCCCATCCCGGAAAAGGGGCTGGACGAGCTGGAGCAGGAGCAGCAAAGCTGCGCCGCCAGGCTGCGGGAATGTGAGGCATTCCTGACGAACGCGGCCGGACACCTGCCCAGCATACAGGCGCAGCTGCTGAAAACACAGAACGATGCGGAATATTCCGCCGTGAGCAATACCTCCCAAAGCCAGGACGGGCTGGTGTGGCTGTCCGGCTATCTTCCGGCCAGCGAGACGGAGGGCTTTAAGAGAGCCGCCGCCCAGGCCCACTGGGCGTGGGCCATGGACGATCCCGCCGGGGACGACGAGAAGGTGCCCACCAAGGTGAAGTACAACAAGGTCACGAAGCTGATGATCCCGGTGTTTGACATTTTGGGTACAGTGCCCGGTTATCGGGAGTACGACATCTCCTTTTGGTTTTTGGGCTTCTTCACCCTGTTCTTTGCCATGATCATTGGCGACGCGGGATACGGATGTCTGTTCCTGCTGGCGGCGCTGGTGATGACGCTGAAGGGCAAGGGCTCGTCCAGCGCCGTACAGCTGCTGTGGGTGCTGTCCGCCGCCACGGTGATATGGGGCGCACTGACCGGCACATGGTTCGGCCTTGAGCAGGCTATGGATGTGCCGCTGCTGAAGGCATTAGTCATTCCCACCTTTGCCAACTACCCGGAGTACTTTCATGTGGCCACCACCACCCAGCAGAACACCATCATGAAATTCTGCTTCATTCTGGGCACGGTGCAGCTGTCTCTGGCCTGCGTTATGAACATCCGGCGCAAGCTGAAGGAGAAGGACCTGAGCTGGGTATCCGATCTGGGCTGGCTGGCCGCCATCGACGCGCTATACTTCGTGGTGTTGTACTTGGTCATCGGCCAGCAGGTGAACCTGATCCCTGTGGCCTGCGTGGTCATTGCCGGCTTCTTGCTGGTGGTGGGCTTTGGCGGTATGTCGCCGGACAAGAGCTTCGCGCAGGGCCTGAAAGCCGGACTGGGCGACGCCTTTACGGTGTTTCTGAACACCATCAGCGCCTTCGGCAACATCATGAGCTACATCCGGCTGTTTGCCGTTGGCATGGCATCACTGGCCATTGCCCAGAGCTTCAACGACATGGCCTTCAGCCTGAAAGGGCCGCTGGTGGTGGCCGCCGTGCTGGTGCTGCTCATCGGTCACGGGCTGAACGTTGTCATGGGCCTGCTGTCCGTGGTGGTACACGGTGTTCGGTTGAACCTGTTGGAATTCTCCGGCCAGTTGGGTATGGAATGGGCCGGTATCGCTTATGACCCCTTCAAAAAACGCGACAAGATCAAAAAATAAACGGATAGGAGATCAATTATGAGTACGAGTATTGCTTTTATTGGTATGGCGTGCGCCCTGGGTCTGTCCGCCATGGGTTCTGCATTCGGTTCCGGCTTTGCCGCTCAGGCCTCCGTGGGCGCGTGGAAGAAGTGCTACGCCAACGGTAAGCCCGCTCCCTTTATCATGGTGGCCTTTTCCGGCGCGCCGCTGACCCAGACCATCTACGGCTTCCTGCTGATGAACTTCATCCGCAGCGCTGTGGAGGGCGGCTGTGACGCTATGCTGGCCATGTTCACCGGCATCTTCGCCGGCCTGGCCATCGGCCTCAGTGCTTTCTTCCAGGGCAAGGTGGCGGCGGCTTCCGCCGACGCACTGGGCGAGACCGGCAAGGGCACGGCCAACTACTTCATCGTGATCGGCATTATCGAGACGGTGGCTCTGTTCACCCTGGTGTTCAGTTTGCTGCTGCTGCAATAAGACGCACGACGCATAAAAGAGGAACGGCACACCGGTGTGCCGTTCCTCTTTTTTCTATTCTTACCGGGCTTCCCTGCCGATCTTCAGTCCGGCCTCGTAGGCCTGCTTGTTCAGGGGCAGGAGCTTGGGCTTTTTGCCCAGCTTATGCTCAATGGTCCGCCACACCACATCCTCGGGGACAACCTGGGTATAGCCCACGTATGCACCCAGCATGATAATATTCAACACCTTGGCGCTGCCCATTTCCAGCGCCATTTCGGTGACGGGGACCTTGACCACCTTTATGTCATCCCGGGGGACGGCGCTGGTGACGATGGAGCTGTTGATAAACAGCGTGCCGCCGGGGACGAGCTTATAGAGGAATTTCGCAAGACTGGGGTCGTTCATAACGATGAGATCATCCATGTGATCCCCCAGGGGCGCGCCGATGTCGTCGTCGGAGATGACCACGTAGCAGTTGGCGGTGCCGCCCCGCTGCTCCGCGCCGTAGGAGGGGAAGAAGGTCACGTTCTTGTCGGTGCTGTCGCAGGTGGCCTCCGCCAGGAATTTGCCCAGGGTCATGACACCCTGTCCGCCGAAGCCGGCGACCATGAGATTTCTTTCCATCGTTACGCCTCCTCCCTGCTCTTATCGCGGATAACGCCCAAGGGAAACTCCCTGAGCATCTTCTCCTCCAGAAAGTCCAGGGCCTCCAGCGGCTCAAGACCCCAGTTGGTGGGGCAGCTGGTGACGATCTCCACCAGGGAGAAGCCCTTGCCGTCCAGCTGGTTCTGGAAGGCCTTGCGGATGGCCGCCTTGGTCTTTGCCACGTTGGCGGGGGTGTTGCAGCTGGTACGCTCCAGATAGTAGGGCGCGGTGAGCTGGTTCAGGATCTCGCATACGTGCATGGGGTAGCCGTGCTCCTTCGGGTCGCGGCCCTGGGGCGCGGTGGTGGCCTTCATGCCCACCAGCGTGGTGGGGGCCAACTGGCCGCCGGTCATGCCGTAGATGCCGTTGTTGACGAAGATGACGGAGAAGTTCTCGCCCCGGTTGGCGGCGGACATCGTCTCGGCAAGGCCGATGGAGGCCAGGTCGCCGTCGCCCTGATAGGTGAACACCAGCGACTCCGGATTGCTCCTCTTCGCGCCGGTGGCCACGGCGCAGGCCCGCCCGTGGGCGGCCAGCAGATAGTCGTAGGTGAAATAGTCCATGTGCAGGCCGCAGCAGCCCACGCCGATGGCGCAGACGGCCTTGTCCAGCCTCCCCATCTCCTCCAGCACCTCGCCGATGAGCTTGACGACGGTGGAGTGCATACAGCCGGGGCAGAAGCCGGACACCATGTCGGCCTTGATGCCCTTTGTTCTCGCGTAGACCTTTTCCATTACCGCACCTCCTTATCCGTCAGCAGCGCTTTGGCGGCGCTGATGACCTCGTCCCGGCCCATGATCTCGCCGCCTGCGTGGAGGCAGGTGTGAATGGGGCATCGGTCCATGACCGCCAGCTTCACGTCGTTGACCATCTGAGCGGGGATGGACATCTCCACATCCAGAATGGCCTTCACCCGGGTGAAATCCAGCCCGGCATAGGTGTCGTAGGGGAAGGGGTTGAGGGTCTTGGGTCGGATCAGGCCCACCTTGTACCCCTCGGCCCGCAGCAGCTTCACGGCGCTGCGGGCGATGCGGCCGCAGATGCCGTAGCCGGTGAGCACCAGCTCCGCATCCTCCAGGAACAGTGTCTCCACCTGTACGTCCTTTTTCCAACTCTCGTACAGCGCCGCCATATCCCGGCAGCTCTGCTCTTGATCCTTGGTGGACCAGCGGCCCGCCGCCACGATGCCGCGGGGCTCTTTTTCGGAGTCGTGACCCACGGCAGAGGTGGGACGCAGCGCGTCCTTCAGCGCTTTGACCTCCTCGGTAGAGCGCATAGGCGGCAGCTCCACAGGCTCCATGATCGTACCCATGACGCCGTCAGTAAGGATCAGGACGGGATTGTGGTCGCGCTGGGCATAGTCAAAGGCTGCGTAGGTCATGTCCACCGCCTCCTGCACCGTGGCGGGAGAGAACACCATCATACGGAAGCCGCCGTTGCCGCTGGCCTTGGTGGCCTGGGTGTAGTCCTGCTGAGCAGGCTGGATCGTACCGATGGCCGGGCCGCCCCGCTGCACGTTGACGTATACCATGGGCAGACGGGCGCTGGCGCAGAAGCTGATGCCCTCGCTCATGAGACTGATGCCGCAGGAGCTGGAGCTGGTCATGGCCCGCGTGCCCGTGCCGGCAGCGCCGTAGACCATGTTGACGGAGGCCACCTCGCTCTCGCCCTGCACAAACACGCCGCCTACCTCCGGCATACGGCGGGCGAAATACTCCGGGATCTCGTTCTGCGGGGTGATGGGATAGCCTGCGAAGAACCGGCAGCCGGAGCGTACTGCGGCCTCGGCAATGGCCTCCGTGCCTTTCATGAATACTCTTGCCATGTGCTCTCCTCCTTACTTATAGACTTCGATGGCGGCGTCGGGACAGATACGTCCGCAGATGGCGCAGCCGATGCAGTTCTCAGGGTGTGCGGCCACCACGAAGGGGTAGCCCTTGGAGTTCACATCGTGTCCCACGGCCAACACGCCCTTGGGACAGAATTTTACGCAGTAGCCGCAGCTTTTGCAGCTCTCCGCGCGGATGGTGACTTGCGGCATAGTGTTTCCTCCTCGTTATTTAATCAAGCTCCGTGTTCGGAACGGACATACGGGATATGATGGGGATCAGGGGCAGCTCCGTCTGCGTCCGCACCTGCTCCCAGAGCGCGGCTGGCACAGCGGCGGCCTCCACTGCGACATAGGGCGACAGCAGAGTAAGGCCCTGTGCAAGGCCCGCCAGGTATTCCTCCGCCGTGGTGTCCCGACCCAGGTTGGGGTTCAGCAGAAAGCGGGGCGTTTTCAGCCGGGAGGCACGCAGAATGGCGCTGAGCGTACCGTCGATATGCTCAGTGGTGGCCGACCAGGGGCGGTAGGGGTTCACCACAAACCACACATCGGCGTTTTTCAGCAGGTGGGCGCAGCCGCCGATGAGCTTTGCGCCGGTGTCATTGCCGCCCACATCCAAAATGACGTTTTTGCTCTCATCCAGCAACAGCGGCACAAGACCGCCCACCTGGGTGGGGGCGTCGGCGCGCTGCTGCTCGAAGTGAACGGCGGCGCCTGCGTCCGCCAGCAGCGTCTCCGCGTCCCGGGAGCGCATCAGTGGCTTGGTTTGGTCCAGGTCGAAAAAGTGGACCGCTTTCCCCTGCTCTGCCAATTCCAGCGCCAGATGCACCGCCAGTTCGGATTTTCCGCACCCGGCCTCACCCAGGAATACGGTGTTGCTGCTGCGGAGCAGCGCCGAAAGTCCGGCGGCACTCACGCTTGCACCTCGTAGCGGTCGAATATCTTGAGGTGTTCCTGACCCTCCAGCACACGGCAAGCACCGGCTGCCAAGGCCTCCAGCTCAAATTCACCGGCCATGATCTCCACGGGGGCGATAAAGGACAGCTTCTTCGTCAGGTAGTCGGCCACATATTGGGAATGGGCGATGCCTCCGGTGAGGATGACGCGGTCCACCTGGCCGTCCGCCCCCGCCGCCAGCGCGCTGACCGCCCGGGCGGCACTGTAGAGCATCCCGTCATAGACCAGCTTGGCATGCTCGTCGCCGTCTGCGATGCGCCGCTCCACCTCCCGGGCGTCGGACGTGCCCAGATGGGCCACCAGGCCACCCTTGCCGCGGATGAAGTCCATCATCTGCTTCTCCGTATACTTTCCGGAGTAACACAGGCGGACCAGGGGCTGGAGGCTGACACCGCCCATGCGCTCCGGAGCGAACATCCACTCGTCATCCCGGACGCCGTCTACCATCCTGCCGCCGATGAACAGCCGGGCAGAGCTTCCGCCGCCCAAATGCAGCACGATGAGACGGCAGTCCTCCAGCGGCTTGTGCAGTATCTCCTCCGCACAGCGGCGGGCCATGGCCCGGCAGTTGAGGGCGTGACCCAGCATGACCCGGGTGATCTCCGGCAGGCCGGTGATGCGGGCCTCGTCCACCATCTCGTCCACCGCCACGGGATCGCAGATAAACGCCGGGATCTTCAGGGGCTGGGCCAGCTGGAACGCCAGCACGCAGCCCAGATTAGAGGCGTGGGCCGCGTTCTTCACGGTATACATATAGTCCACCATGGTCTGATCCACCAGGTATGTGCCGGACTCGCAGGCGGGCAGCTGACCGCCCCGGGCGCAGATGCCGTCCAGCGTCGTCATGTCGATACCGCGATCCGCCAGTGCCTTTTCGATGGCGGTGCGGCGGAAATCCACCTGCTCCATGACCCAGTGGAAGGGGGACAGCTCTTCACTGGTATAGCGGAGCGTCTCGCCAAAGATCTTATCCGTCCCCTCAAACAACGCGATCTTGGTGGAGGTCGAACCGGGATTGATGACCAGTATCCGTTTGCTCATGATGCTCACGCGCCGGGCGGACCGGACCGGCTTCTCCTTTCTGTTTCAAAAAATCTTGTCAAAATGGTCCGTCTGTGCTACCATCTCCTTGAAGGAGATAGTATTTTGCTATGGATATTGAAAAGCTGAAAGCATTAAAAGTCATCGTGGAGGCCGGCAGCATCACCCGCGCGGCAGAGCGGCTGGGCTACTCACAGCCGGGCCTGACCGGAATGCTGAACCGGCTGGAGCAGGAGATCGGCTATCCGGTGCTGCAGCGGGGCAGCGGCGGCGTGTCATTGACCGAGGCCGGTGAGGCACTGATGCCCCATGTGGAGCGCATCCTGCGGGACAGCCGTGCCCTGGAGCAGGCCATCGCAGACCATCGCCCGGAGGAACGGCGCATCCTGCGGATCGGCTCGTACACCAGCATTTCCCGCAACTGGCTGCCCCCGGTGCTGAAGGGCTTTGGGGCACAGTTCCCGGACGTACAGCTGACGGTGAAGGACGGCTCGTGCATGGACATCGAGCAGTGGCTGATGGAGGGCACGATCGACGTGGGTCTGCTGAGCAACTGCTTTTCCGCACCGCTGGAGTTTCTGCCCCTGCTGCAGGATCCCTATTATGCGGTGCTGCCGCCGGAGGAAAGGCCCGGGGAGACCTTTGACATCAGTGCTTTCAACGGCAGGACGTTTTTCATCCCCTCCAATGGAGTAGATACGGAGGTCCTGCGCATTCTGGAACGGAGCGGCGTCACACCACGCTTCTCCCTCATCGCCACGGAGGACAGCGCCGTCATTAAGATGGTGGAGCAGGGGCTGGGGTGCAGTCTGCTCAGCGAGCTGATCCTACGGGGCAACACGGATCATGTGAGTCTTGTGCCCATTGATCCTCCGGCCTTTCGCGAGGTCGGTGCGGCGGTGCGCTCGCTGAAGAAAGTCGGTCCGGTCCTGCGCAGCTTCCTGCATTACATCCGCCGGGACGCGGAAAAGTGATCTGTTGCCCATATCCTTTTGTTATGTCCTATTATAAAGCGCTGCCGCCCGGCCGTGAAGCTGTGATTTCCTATGTACTCATAGCATAATGCTATGAGTACAGCATAACAAAACCCCCGCCTCGGGCTGAGGCGGGGGTTTTGTTATACGGTGATCACAAGGGTCAGGATATTCAGGCCGTCGGTGTATTCGTAGGACACCTCGTCCATGATCTTTTTCACCATGAAGATGCCTAAGCCGCCTATGTCCCGCTCCTCCGCCGACAGCGTCGTATCGGGATCGGGCTTTTCTGTGGGATCGTAGGGCCGCCCGTTATCGGAGAAGCGGAGCGTCGCCTTCCCCTCCGACAAAGCGCAGCCCAACGTAACGCTGGAAGCGCCGCTGTATTGGGCGATGTTGGAGAATATCTCATCTACGGCGATATTCACCCGGGCAACGGCCTTCATAGGGACATCTGCCGCGGAGAGGGTGTCCTCAAAAAAGGCCGTCGCCTCCGGCAGTTTATCCAGTGTCGGTGTAAGTTGGATCTTCTTCATGGCAGAGGACGCATTCTTCATCTCAATACAGAGCATCGTCATGTCATCAAACTGATCCGCGCCGTTCACGAAAGCATCCACGTCCCGCTGCAGCGCTTCCAGCAGCTGGCGGCAGGTGCTGTCCTTCGCGCCGTTCAGCGCAAGAAGCATTCTGTCCGTGCCGTAGAGCGCGTTGGCGGCGTTGGTGGCCTCCGGTACGCCGTCCGTGTAGACCACCAGACGGTCGCCGGCGTTCAGCTCCAGCTCGTATTCCCGATACCGCGCACCCTCCATACCGGCCAGCACGAAGCCGTGCTTGTCCTTGAACAGCTCGAAAGCGCCGTCCTTGCGCATGATGGCCGGGTACTCATGGCCGGCGTTGGCGCACTTCATCTTTCCCGTGGAGACCTCGAGAATGCCCAGCCAAACGGTAACGAACATCTCCGCGTCATTGTTCTCACACAGCTGCTCATTCACCTTTTCCAGCACGGCCTTCGGGGAAAGGCCGCTTTGGGCAGCGGATTTCAGCAGTGTCTTGGAGATCATCATAAACAGCGCAGCAGGGACGCCCTTGCCGGACACGTCCGCCATGACCAGCGCCAAATGGTCGTCATCCACCAGGAAGAAGTCGTAAAAGTCGCCGCCTACCTCCTTTGCCGGAGTCATGGATGCGTAAATGTCGAACTCATGCCGCTCCGGGAAGGCGGGGAAAATGCAGGGCAGCATGGACGCCTGGATATGCCGGGCCACGTCCAGCTCCGCGCCGATGCGCTCCTTCTCCGCCGTAACGCGGCTGAGGTTTCGGATATACTCGTTCAGCTCCGCCACCATGTACTGGAAGGAGTGGGCCAGGTCCTCCAGCTCGTCGCCGGTGTTGACCTCCACCCGGAAATCGGACAGGCCCTCCATTTTGCTCTCCACCAGCCCGATGGCCGCATGGTGCAGCGTGCCCAGCGGGCGGATAAGGATGCGGCGTACATAGTAGTAGTACGCAAAAATAGAGAGCAGCAGGACAGCCAGCACCACACACAGCGTCAGGACCAGGAACTGGTGTATCTGTTGGTCGATCATGTCCATGGAGATGTCCACGCTGGCCAGGGCCACCGGCGTACCGGCGCTGTTGGGAATGGCCACATAGGCCGAGGCCAGGTAGCCGTACTCCTCGTTATTGGTGACGAGGATCGTCTGCTCCGCGTCCACGGCAAAGGCCTTGTGCATCAGCTCATTGCCGCCGCCGTAGTAAGCGTCGGTATCCCCCAGGTCGCAGACGCCGTCCTCACCGGCGACGCCGGCATCCCAGATGTAGTACATCACCTCATCCTCCGGCACGACCACGTAGAAGTACTTCAGGCCCATCTTCTCCTTGGCGTCCTGCAGGTAGCGCTGGATCTCGTCGTAATAATCGTCCTTTTCCCCGGTCAGATAATACTGCTCCACCTTGTCGCCGTCGATAAGAGACGACGCCACAGAGGCCTGTCCGAAGGCGAGCTTGGAATACTGCTCCTCCATTCTCGTCCGGTACAGCTGGGCGATGGAGGGCGCCAGTATGGCCGCAAGAACGGCGGCCATGACCACCAGGCCCAGCAGCAGCTTGGGCTGCAGCCGTATGTTCCGCGCTTTTTTCATGTCCGCACCTCCATTGGATGAACGTGAAGCCGCAAATGTCCGTCCCGTACACGGTACAGCACCCTTGTCGGGGACAGATACTGCACCGCGCGGTACAGCGGGCCTGTACCACCGGTGATGTCCGTCACGTAAAACCATCTCTCGTCCAGCTGCACCTGGGTCATGGAATTGTACTTCCGGAATACGGTCAGGGCCTCTTCCCTGCTCATATCGTGGTAAAGGGTCAGCAGCTCCGCGGCAGGGCGCTTCCAGTAGAGGCACTTTTCCGTCTGCGGCTTGCCGGCCGCCCAGCGGGCGTCCATATGCTCTATCACGTCCTCTACCATCTCCCGGGCATACGCGGCACAGCGAAGGTAGATGTCCACACTGTCCAGATCATCGGTGACGTCAATGGTACGCTGGGCCAGGATGTCACCGCCGTCCAGCCGCCGGACCACCTTGTGCATCGTTACGCCGGTGCGCAGGAGACCGCGCTCCATAGCACCCTCGATGGGATAGTAGCTGCGGCCCTGGGGCAGCAGGGAGCTGTGGGTGTTGATGCCCCGGAAACCCGGCAGGTCCTCCGGCAGCGTCAGGATGCGGTCATACTCCGCGATGAAGAACAGATCGCAGCCTTCATCCGTGAAATACCGGGTGATCTCCTCCGGTGTGATGGACTCGTAATGGACGGGGATACCAAGCTCCCGAGCCCGCTGCACGATGGCATACTCCGTGAAGTAGTCCTCGTCGTTATGGTATGTATACAGCGCCAGCACCTGATGCTTCTCCAGCAAATACTCAAAACACGACAGAAACACATCACTGCCGAAATAGACGATCTTCATTAGTATGAACCTCTCAAATCCTGATGATCAGCGTATTGAACCCCTGATACCGCCGATAGAAAAACTCTTTCGCCCGCTTCTTGATGATCAGCACACCCATGCTGTCCATGTCAAAATCCCCATCCTGGCTGGCACGGCGGGTATCCATGTCAAAGGGGTTGAAGGTGGTAGCGTCATCCCGCAGGTGCAGCTCCAGCTCGCCGTTTTCCTGCATGATAGCGGTAAGCTGAATATAGCCGTCCGTCCGGCCCTGAAAGCCGTGCTCCAGAATGGCCATGCCGATCTCCTCCACGGTCATGGTGGCCAGCATCTGCTGCTTCATGTCCGCGTCCCAGGCTTCACAGAAGCCCTCCAGCTCGCGGCTCACGTCCATCACGTCCGAGGCATTGCTGAGGATCGTCCGCTGAAAGATACGCTCCTCCGGCAGCTCCGCTTTCTTATAGCGGCCGCTGATGCCCAGCAGCAGGAACACCGCCAGCGATCCGGCCTCCGTCAGCAGGAACAGCAGCCAGAAGTGCTGCAATCCCAGCGCATAGCACACAAACGTCAGCGGAATGAGCAGCACCACACCCCGGAGCGTCTCCAGCAGGAAGGACGGCTTCTCGTTCTCGCAGGCCTGATAGTAATTGCACAGCAGGATGTTGACGCCGGCGAACAGCGCCGCCGCGCCGTAGAGCCGCAGTGCGGTGCACGCCAGCACCTCCGAGGGCGAGCCGGCGATACCGAACAGCAGGCACATCCCCACGGGCCACAGCTCTACAAAGATGATGAGCGCGCCGCCGGCGGCGAGGCCCGCCGTAAACCCCAAACGCGCCGCGTTTTTCTTGCCCTGCCGGTTATGCTCTCCCTGATAGGTGGACAGGATAGGCTGCATGGCCCGGCCCGTGCCCTCGAACAGATAGAGGATCAGGTACGAGGTGTTTTGAATCACGTCGAAAACAGCCACGGCTGTTTCTCCGCCCAGCCGGATCAGCAGGTTGTTGCACACCAGGAAGAAGATCATCTGATACAGATACTGCACGGAGGTGGCCATGCCCGCCTTCTGCGTAGAGAGAGCGGGCACAAGCCAGCGTCCCCTGGGCAAGGCAAAGCGCAGGGTATGCTTCTTCCCGAAGAACCCTGGCAGATAGATACAGATGGTGATGATCTGTCCCAGTGCAGTGGACAGTGCCGCACCCCGCGTTCCCAGGTCAAGCACCAGCACCAGAAACACATTCAGCGCGATGTCACAGAGATTGCCCGCAACAGAGCCGACTCCGGCCCGCCGCTGGCTGCCGTCGTTGCGCAGATAGTAGTTCAGTATGTTGGACAGATAAAACAGCGGCGTGGCCGCCACCAGAATCTGCAGATAGTCCTTTGTGGCGGTATACAGTGCGCCGTCCGCCGGCCGTGTACCCAGCAGCGCCAGCAGCGGCTCGATAAACACGCTGCCCAGGACCGCCGTGGCGACGCTGAGCAGCAGCGCCAGGCCGAAAACACCGTGGAAGCTGTCCGCCGCCTCGGCCGTCCTCCCCTCGCCCAGCAGCCGGGAATAGCGGACAGAGCCGCCCAGCCCCAGCCCGTGGGCGAACATACAGTTGACCATATAGACCGGCAGGATCAGACTGATGGCGGCAAGACCTACCGCCCCCAGCCTCTGCCCCACCACCACGGCGTCCGCCATATCGCTGAGCGCCCAGCCCAGCGACGACAGCATGGCCGGTATCCACAGACCGCGGAACATACGGCCTGTGAAGCTGTCCTTTGTACGGTGCGTGACCGTTACATCCTCCGCAGCTGCCACGTCACTCGATGGTCAGGATGTCGGAAAAGCCGGTGACCTCAAAGACCTCCATCACCGACTCATTCACATGAGAGAGCACCATCTTTCCCTGTCGGCTCATCAGCTTCTGAGCAGAGAGCAGCACCCGCAGCCCCGCTGAGGAGATGTACTCCACGCCGGTAAAGTCCAGATACAGCTCCGTGACACCGTCAATGTCGGATCTCAGCTCCGCCTCCAGCTGGGGGGCGGTGGTGGTGTCGATACGGCCCTGGATAGCCAGCGTCAGTGTGGTATCGTTCTTCGTTTTCTTGATGTCCATGTTGTTTCTCCTCTCATGCTCCGTCCGCCGGATACGGCGGTAATTTATGATATAGAACAGTGTAGCATAGTCGCGTTATTTTCACAACGTCTTTTCACGCAAAATATCTTCGTGTTGACGCACGCCCGCCGATTGTGATAGAATAATATCATCGATCTTCAGGAGGCTGCGTGACATGAAAAAGTACTTTACTGCACTGTGTGCCCTTGCGATAGCGCTGCTGCTGACCGTTCCCGCCGCGGCGGAGGATGGTGTCAATAGCAGCGGCACTACCTCCCTGTCCGATGTCTTGAACGGCATTGACTTCGATTCTGACAACAGCATACAGCTTATGTTCGCCAAGCTCCAGCTGGCACAGGCGCAGCTCTGCAAGGACTCCGCCAATTCCTGTATGCAGCAGATTCAGGAACTTCAGAAGGAACAGGATCTGACCGCGGACACCCTTGAAAAGATGCGGCAGCTTCAGGCGGAGGGCGCAGCGAAGATGCCCGAGGATATGCTTACCTTCATGCGGGATCGCGGTCTCGCCTATTGCGAGCCAAAGGATTTCGACTGCTGGGCTTATAACATTGAAAGCCTCACGGTCTATCAGGACAGCCTCACCGCTCAGACGCAATCGCTGATGGTCAATCTGCAGGGTTTTATCGGTCAATATAACTCCTACCTGCAAGGTGCAAGCAGCTCCGTCAACAGCGCCGCCGATACGCTGGCCGCTATCGCCGCGTCCAGAAGCGGCAGTCTGTTCTCCACCGACGGCGGGACGACCGCAGTTGGCGGGCAGTACGCGCTGGTGGCCTTCGCCGCGCTGATCGGCGGTGCGGGCGGCACGGCGCTGATGTGGGCCATTCTCAACAGGAAAAAGCCCTCTAAGGCCATGACAGAAGGAACGGAGGCATGATCCCCCTTCGGCTGGGCGCGGCGCTGGTGTCAGTCTGTCTTGGCGTGGTACTGTGTACCAGACGCAAGCAGCCCCTGTTCTTCAAAATACTGCTGTTCGCCGCCGCCAGCTATCTGCTGGGTGCGCTGTTCGAGGGCTGCTGGGAGCTGATCTACGGCAATGCCCCAGGCGGCTTCCACGTTGGCTGTCTCGGCTATGTGGGTATGTGGTTCTTTCTGTTTTCCTCCTATTTCGGCGCTATCGACCGGCTGGCCGACGGCGGAGAGCCGATGTACCTCCCATACCGCCTGGCGGCGCTGGCCGCGCCGCTGGCTGTTTTGGGGCTGACCGCATGGAGCATGACGAGCTATGGTCCTGATGCCAGCCTGCCCCTGCTCCTGCCGGCCGTCCCCATGGGGCTGACGCTGTACTTCGCTCTGAAGCACCTGCTGCTGCCGGACGTGGAGACGGGCATCATACGGGTCATGCGGCCCTATAACGCGCTGGTCATCCTGCTGGGGCTGGGACAGACGGCAATGCTGTTTCCCGGTCTGCCCGGCACGGCGCAGCCGGTCGTCACGCTGCTGGTCTGTGTTCTGCTGACGGCAATGCTGCCGACGGCGGAAATGGGAGTGCGGAAATGGTTTATGTGATCTTTCTGTGCATCGCCCTGCCGCTGGGATTGATGCTGCCTATTCTGGAGCGCCGCTCCCGGCGGCTGGTGTTCTTCCTACTGCTGGGCATGACGACGGCACTGGTGGCCTATGAGGTCGACACCATTCTCTATTCTCTGTGCGGATTGGACACAGTGCGCTTTACACAGACCGTTCCCCCTATCGTGGAGGAGATCCTGAAGGCGCTGCCGGTGCTGGTGTTCGCGCTCTTCTTCAGCAATGACCGGAGGGTGATCCTGCCCGTAGCCATGTCGGTGGGCATTGGGTTCTCCATTTTGGAGAACACCACCATTCTGGTTCAGAACCTGGCGTCGGTGACGCTGGGCTGGGCGGCGCTGCGGGGTCTGTCCGCCAGTCTGATGCACGGTCTGTGTACGATGGTCGTTGGCGCGGGCCTACCCTATGTGAAAAGGCAGAAAAAGCTGTTCTGGACAGGCATTTTCGGTCTGTGGTCCATCGCCGTGACCATGCACGCCATATTCAACCTGCTGATCCAATCGAAATACAGCTGGTTGGGCGCCTGCCTGCCTATGGCGCTGTACGGCCTGCTCTATTGGGCCAAGCGCCGCGGACGGCTGAAGCTGCCGTTCCTGTCTTACTAAAGCTGAATATACGGCAAAGAACCCGGCCCGATATGGAGTGTTCCATATAGGGCCGGTCTCTTTGTCCCTTTACCGCGCCGACTTTTTCTTCACCCGCACCAGTGCAATGATCAGACCCACGTTGCCCGCCAGCGACAGGATAAGCAGCAGCGTGACGGTGGAGGACGTATCCCCCGTGTTGCTGAAAAGCGCGCCTGCATTCATGGTATCCTCTCCGCCGCTGGTATCCGCGGCCGCATCGCCGTCCGCGTCTGCCTGTGCGCCTGTCTCCGCCTTCCGATAGAGATATGTTCTGTACTGGGTCGGCGTCTGAGAATAATCAAATGGTTCGCCATCCTCGGTGACCCACTCGCCCCCCAGCCATGTAGGCTCTATGGGCTTGCTGTCACCGAACATCTCCTCCCGCAGCAGAAAGCTGGAGGAGTCGCTGTTATCAAAGAAAACCACGATGCAGCTGGAACTTGAGGTCCGATACCAGCACTCCTCCAGATACGTGCCGCCCCGAACATCACCGCTGCCCAGCATCTTGTCGAAAAACACGGTCGTACCGTAGAAGGAGTCGTCGTTCACCCGGGCGTTCTCCTGCAAATACACATTGTCCCTTACTATGCCGCCGCCGCAGTTGATGGTACTGGAATATGTGCCCCAAATGCCCTCGTGGGGTTCAAAGTCCTCCCAATAGATGGACATATCATCCACGATGTTGTCCGCGATCTCGCCGCCCCGCAGGTTCAGCGTTCCCGCCAGATAGATGGCAGCACCCTTGTTCGTTCCGTCATAATTGCCGGTGATCAGGCCGCCGGACAGGGTGAATACAGCCCCCTCGCTGACATAGATACCACCACCGCCGGACCGAGACTCACAGCCTCTGATCGTACCGCCCTCCATGCTGAACGTGCCCTCTTCCACCCATACGCCGCAGAAGGAGCAGTTGTCGATCAGGGCGGTGTCGCGCATGATGAACCTGGCCGCGCTGCCGGTGGTATACACCGCACCGCCGCCTCCGGCGTGCCAGGTCTCGCAGTCCTTGATGACCGCGCCGTTATACATATAGAAATTGCCCTGCGTGCAGACCGCGCCGCCGCCATACGCCCCCTGGCAGTCCCGGATGGTCGCGCCGTTCAGCTCCAGCTGACCACCCGCCGCCACATACACACCGCCGCCGCTATGGGCAACAGAGGCATCCTCCGCCGATCCGCCGACCAGCGCGCCGCGCTTCTGCGCGTCGGAGTCGGTGATGACCAGTCGTCCGCCGTCCTGCACCAGGAATATCCGGGTACGCATAGCGCCGTCCAGAACGTGGCCGTTCAGATCCAGCCGCACCGTTGACGTGCCGGAAACGGTGATCTCCCCGTCCCCCTCCCCGGCGGTAATGTCGCACGAGAGCGTGATGCTGGGGGAAGTATCTGTCGACTGGATGGCATCAGCCAGCTCGCTCCACGAGGACACCGTCTTATCCGCCGCAAAGGACACGGTGGTCAGCAGCGCCGCCGTGCATAGCGCCAGCAAAGCGCTCAAAATCGTTTTCTTCATTCCAACAGCACTTCTTTTCATAACAGTATGCATCACCTTTCTATCCATAATTTGGTATGCATATCAATTATAGCAGGTATGCTGTAATCCGTCAAGCTATATACGGTATCCCTTCCCCCGTTCAGCGCAGCATGGCAAGCGCCTCCGATACAGGCATCTCCAGCCTTTCTTCGATCTCCGCCGTGGAGACGGGGCGTTCCATAAGCTCCGCTGTGGAGACCGGAAACAGCCCTGCGCCATGCGATCGCAGCAGGTAGATCAGTCCCAGCGTCATATCGCTGCGCTTGGCCTCAATCACCGCGGCCTCCTCGTCAAAGCCCCCCAGCTCACGCATCGCCTGCACCATCCCCCGGCGCATCTGCGCCAGGTACGTTGGCTGGTAGTAGCCGCCGAAAACCGTGAAATCACGAAGGAAATGGATCTCCAGAAAGCAGAGGAATATGCCCGGCAGCAGCGTCTGCGCCAGCAGCCCCTCCGTCAGCGCCTGGGGCGTAAAGGAAACCGTCACGTCCTCCCCCAGTGAATTCTGACCGGCCAGCACCATCTCGCCCGCCTCCTCCCGCAGCCGCAGGGGAAACAGGATATTCCGGCTGTCCAGTCCCCAAAAAAAGTGCGTGCCGCCGGTATCCCCCGTCCAGCAGCCGGCGACGCCGTCCAGCTCTCGGAGCAGTGCCGCGCGCAGCCTCATGGAGAACAGCATCTGATGGAGAAGAGTCCCATCCGACCGGAGATCCTTTGCCAGCAGTTTCGCGGTGATGGTCTCCATGGGCATCCAAAGATACTGGGGACATCGGTCGGTAAAGTACCGCTGGGAGAGCATGGCGTTGATGGCTGTGGTCTGCTGGCGCAGCGTATCATACCGCTGCACCTGGTCCGAGAGCAGGACCTCCCGGCAGCAGCGCTCCAGCGCGGCGGACATCTCAGGCATGATTGAGCCTTGCCGCGTCTCCCGCGGCAGGCGCTTCAGCACGTTGTCCACCATTTCAGGGGTAATGCCCCCTATAGCGGCCACGCAGGGACGCTTCAGCTTCCACGAGTACAGCGGCAGCCGCAGGCGGCCCTCCGGCAGTGTGCAGTCGTAAACCACCATACCCCTCGGGTAGAGGGTGCTGGTCAGGTTCAGATTGGCACAGGCCATGACCGGGACGACCGCTCCCTGCTCCCCCTGCAGCCGCAGCCACTGGTCGCACAGGATCGTGTCCTGTACGGTCATGTACTCAAAGGCCGGGTGGTGGTGATTGGCGGTGGTCATGCAGCGGCTGCGGCGGAGTATCGCCGCACATTCCTTGGCAGTCTTCGCGCCGAAGAAGGGCGTAAAGTAATCCTGTACCGCCTCCAGCAGATCCTCCGACGGCAGAATATCCGGCGACGGCCGGTGACGGAGCTGTCCCAAATAGGCCCGCAGCGTCTTATCTCCGTGCCGGGCAAGCAGCTCCGCAGCGGCCGGATATTTGCGGGAAAGCTCCGCAATATGCTCATTCATTCTGCGCACCCTCCAGCTTGATCGAAAGCACCGTGTTGTTCATGTTCATGATCCGGGTATAGGCTTTCTGATCCGTAAGCCGCTCCAGCAGGCTGATGTTGTTCTCCTGAAGAATATCCCCATCGTCCACAAAGGCCAGCGGATCAAAGGGCGCGCCGTTGTCGCGGATACGGACGATCAGATCCCCCTCCTCCAGGAGCAGGCAGATGTCGATCATATCCACATGATCGTTGTGGCCGATGATGTTCAGAACGGCCTCCTCCAGCGCAATGGCCAGGAAAACGCCCTTATTGTGGGGTATCCCGTTCTGACGGCAGAATTGCTCGATCTCCCGGTGGATGTCCGCCACGTTCTCCCGCTCCCCCGTGATGGAAAAGGTGTGGCAGGTCCGCTCTGTCTGATCCTCCAGGCCAAGGATGGCCATATTGTGATACGTCCGCTTCTCCCATAGCAGCGTGGTCACTGGAGTCAGGAGCTCCACCGAGAGGCACCAGCACGCCACCGCCGGGATGCTGCTCCAGTGGAGCTGGGAAATAGCTGCCACGCAGAGCAGCAGGAGCAGTATTTTGAACACCACGTTCTGCAGCGTCAATAAAAGCACGGACAGCCTCTGACGCTGCACACTGGTATAAAACCGGGCAAGCAGGTCGTTGAGCCAGAGTAACGGCAGGCTGAACAGCATGATGCGGAAGGCCATCACGGTATCAGCGTCCGGAGTCATGCCATAGGAATTAAGGAACGCCGCGGAGAAGACGAACAGCCCCGCTGCGATGACCGCCACAATGGCGTAGGTATACTTGGCCAAAAGGGAGAACATCCTCTGCAGCCCGTAGAAATCGCGCTCGCCGTAGAGCATGCCGCCCAGGGTGGAGATGGTCTGCAGTGCGCCGCCCGCCAAAATACGCAGGATGGAGCGCAGCTGACCATACACGGCGTACAGCGCCACGCCCATATTGCCCACGAAATACATCAGGAGCAGATTGACGATCAAACCGGAGATGATCCGGGAAATTTTATCCGTGGCGAAGGACGAGCTGCTGGACGCCAGCTCCCGCCAGGCCTCCCGGATGTCCTCTCTGCGCAGAACAAAGCGGAAAGTCCGCTTCTTGGAGAACAGATACGGCAGCGCCACCAAAATACCGGCCGCGTTGCCCAGCAGCGAAGCCGCGGCCGCACCGGCGACGCCCATGCGCAGGAATTTCATGAACACCACATCCAGAATGATGTTCACCCCATTGGCGGCGATCACCGAACCCATCGCCAGCTTGGAGCGGTTATCCACGATGGCAAACCCGGATAGGATCAGGTTCACGCCCACGAACGGTGTCGAGAGCAGCGTGAAGAACGCGTACCTCGCCACATCATCCGTGATCGCGCCGTTGTTGGACAAAATGCCGCTGAAATAGCCACAGAACGGCAGCAGACACCACGCGAGCAAGCCTCCGATCAGCGCCAGGAGGAAGGACAGTGTGAATGCCCCATCCGCCAGCCGGCGCTTTCTCCGGCCCAGCAGGATGCCGGCGGCCACCGGCCCGCCGGCGGAGAGAACGAAGCCCGGAAGCTCTGCAATGTCCACAAAGCTGTCGCCCAGTCCCGCGGCAGCGACTGCATCAGCGCCCAACAGGATGCCGATGAGCATAAAGTCTACAACAGGGACCAGATAGGAGGTAGCCGTCACCACCGTACCGACGCCGAAGAACTCCCGGGTCTTGCTCCGTATGATGGCCTCGTTTCTGCGGTATTCATATCCCATTTTTTCTTTTCCGCCTTTCACACCCCGGACACTGTATTTCTCCGGATGCACCTACTCCCCGTTCTCCTGTCCGTCCGACTCCCGCCCGAGCAACATCTGATCCGTCTTCTGCCGCAGAAGCAGCAGCATATCCAACTGCTCTGCGTTGATGTCCAGCCCCTTCTCACGGAAGAGCTGCAGGAGCTTTCTTCTGTATTCGCTCTCCTGCATCGTCGGGTACTGCTTCGCCAACTCATTCAGCTTTTGCCGCAGCTCCGTGTTGGTGTCTGCCTCCCAGTTGAACTTTGCAATCTCTGCAAAGGAGAGCTTTTTCTTTTTCCAAGGCCAGTTCATAGCAAATGTCCTTTCCACGCTCCTTCGCCAGACATCCGAATGTCAGCGCTTTCGACGATATACAGGCAGTAACGCACTTTTATCCATAAATGTATACCACAGCCGCACTGCGTGTGGGTGAAAATACCGAAATTGGTCGGTTTGCTTCCCGATTTGGTCACAGGCAAAAAGAAAACCGCCCAAAGGAGATTTTCTTGGTATAAACATATCTATGGATTGAGAATGACACAGGCTGTGCAGACGCCGTTCTCCACCTTATAATGTACCTCTCCCTGATAGCGGGCGGCAGCGGACGCGATGCTGTCGATTCCGATGCCCCGGGCAGCGGGCAGGCCGTTTTCCAGCTTCAGACCATCAGGACAAGGGTTGCTCACCGCGATCACCGTTTTGCGCCCGATGTCCCGGACATGGACTCGGATAGGCCCTCCGCTGCCCATTCCAACGCAGGCATTCAGTGCGTTTTCCATGAGATTGGCCAGAATGGCCACAAAGTCCACATCGGACATCCCGGACTGCTCCGGCGTGTCCGCCTGTGCGGCAAACGCCACGCCGACCGACTGTGCCTTGTTGGCATAGGAGCGCAAAAGCTCGTTGACCATTCGGTTCGGACACCACGTGGGAAAGCTCTCGATCGTCTCCTCTCCCTGTTCCAGATAGTGCAGGATGCCCTCGGTGTCCCCTGCCCGGGCCATGGCGGCAATGCAGGCGTCATGATGGCGCTTGTCGTGCCGGATTCGCCGGCTCTCCTGCTCCGCCCTACTGACGGTCTCCACATAGCGCGCCAGATATTCCACCTTCTGCTTGACCAGTGCCTCCTGCGCCTCCTTACGCATATGGACGATGTTGCTGATGCTCAAAACAGTGACCGCCGCAAACGTGGCCACCGCTATGCAGAACACGAACAGTGTCTCGATCTCCACACCGCCATCCAGCCGTATTCTTGATATGAGTGCCGCAAACAAAAAGCAATAGATACTGGATACGGCGCTCAATATCCGCCAGCTCCGCTTCTGGAAGCCGCTGACCTCACGAAGCAGCGGCCGGCCGTGCTTCCGGTATGCCAGCAGGAGCGGCAGCGCCGTGGCAAAATGGAGCGCCGTGCGCACGAGATACTGTACCGCTGCGGAACTGTCCGGCAAGAAGAAATAGCAGAGATAAAGTCCGGCCGACCAGGAGATGCAGCACACGCAGAAGAAGGTGATCAACAGATAAACCTTTTTCCAGAAGCCATCGGCGGATACGGCTATAAAAACGCCCACATAGCTGAAAAAACCGATGGTCAGCGATACCGGCAGCCGCAGGGGCACCGGCAGAAGGCCGAAGCACAGATACATGTCCAGCAGCAGAACAAGCCCTTCCACGCCCCACAGCAGCGCTGTCTTTTTGACGGAATATCGCCGCTCCTGCATCAAAAGGCCGGCCGCCAGCAGCACCGCGTAGATCGACAGGCTCACATACAGGATCGTCCCGATATAGTGGGGGTCTGTCATCGGCTCTTGACCTCCTCCAAATAGAAATCAAAATATGCCTGTCTGATCTGCGCCCGCAGCCGCCGGGGGACAGGGATGCGCTCGTCGGTGTCCATAACCAGATCCGTGCCGGAAAAACAACGGACATGGCTGAGATTGACCACATAGGACGCCCCACACATAACCATGCCTCTCCTGCCCGTCAGACAGTCCTGCAGCTGGGCGGCGGACATTCTCGCCGCCAGCTTTTTCCCGGAGGCCAGGGAAAAAATACGCCGCTTGTCATCCGTCTCTATGTACAGAACATCCTCCAGGGCAATGCGGTGCAGCTCCCCCTCACTGGGGAGCAGAAGCCACGTCCGCTCCTGCCGCAGGGCAATCACCCGATCCAGCGATGCCTCAAATTTCTCCCGTGTATACGGCTTCTGGATATAGTCCGCGGCATGGATGGAAAAGGCGTCCACCGCATAATCCGAGCTGGTGGTCAAAAAGATAATATCCGTGGTTTCGCTGTGCCCCAGGATCTCCCGCGCCAGCTCCGTCCCCAACATATGGGGCATACAGATGTCCAGCAGAGCTATATCGGGACAGCCGGTATTTTCAAAGGAGTCCAGCATCTCAAAGGCGGAGGTGTAGACCACGAACTCGATGCCGTATTCACCGTGTGCGGCGGCATAGGCGCGAAGGTCCTCCGCGATCCGCTCCCGATCCCTGGCGTTGTCATCGCAAATGGCTATTTCCAGCATGATCCCACCCCCTGTCGGATTTCGGCTATTGTTATGTATTATATGCCAATGCTGATCATTTTGCAAGCGACAGACAGCCACTCCGGCCGCGTGAGCCTGCTGCGTTGCGTATTTTTCAGCGGCAGCGGCGGAAACACCGCACACAGCAGCAGAGGCACGGCTTTCAGCCGTGCCTCTGTCTTGGCTATATCTCACTCTACCAGCAGCTTCAGAAGATACTGCACATCCTGCACGTTGACGATCCGGTCGCCGTTGACATCCGCCCGCAGCCACATGGTCTGGGTCAGTTCGTCCAGCGTATACACATTCATATACATATCGTAGATCATCTGCGCGTCGTTCACATCCAGCACACCGCTGCCGTTGGCATCACCGTCCACCACCAGCGTTTCCACCTGTCCCGTCACAGTGCCGATGGCATTCCGGGCCTCCTCCAGCGTCACAGGTCCATCCACCACGCACATATAGGCCCGCCGTCCGTTGGAGTAATACATGGGGATGTTCTTATAGACCAGCGTCTTGCCCACCGGCACGCTGACAGACGCCTCCACCAGCCACAGTCGGTCGGACAGGTATTCTGTTACCTTAACATCCATACTCAGCCGCGTGGTCCTGGTCACGGACACCGTCAGGATCGAGCCTGTCACCAGCGATGCCGGAATGGTATACGTGCCGTTGCTGCCCGTGATCGTCTGGCCGCCCACCATCACCACGTAGTCACAGTTTTCCTTCTCTTTTACCGTAAAGCTATAGGCGATACCGGTGCGGCAGGTGTGCTCCTGTCCACCGTCCACGTCTGCCGCGCCGCTGCCGATAAACAGCACCAGCGTCGTTCCCGCTTCCGTCACCTTCGCCACCGTGATCGTCACCGGACCGGTCACATCCCTACCTGCGATGGTATAGCTGTCCCCCTCCCGGCTCAGCTCCACCCGTACACCGTCCACCACGGCGGACACCGCGTATTCCGTCAGGTCCGTTCTGCTCACAGAGAAGCGGAAGCTCTGTCCATAGGCCGCCAGCTTCCCCGCGGTCACATCAGCCTTGCCGCTGCCCGCCACTGTGACGGGGTAGGACTTGGGCGTGCGCACCACACAGGTGATCCGCAGCGGGCCGTTGACGGTCTTGACCGTGTAGCTTCCATCGCTATTGTTCTGCGCCTGCACCGGGTCCTTGTCGACTGTAACGTCGAATGTATAGTCGTAATGCGGGTCAGTCCGGAAGGTATAGTCCCCGTCAGCGGCCACCGCCGCGTCGCCGTAGACGCCCACTCCCTCCGGCAATTCGACCGTGTAATAGCCGCTGGCCACCGTGTAAACAGACTTGTTCGCGTCCAGCTTCGCCGGCTTGGCGTCCATCCTGGCCTGTGACCGGGCGCTGATCTGCGCCCCGGTGAGCTGTACTTGTGTCAGGCAGTCCTTTTTCACCGCGAATCGCAGCTTCACCGCGCCATCGCTCACCTCCAGATCGTCGCCGCAGCCTGCCACCGTCACCTCGCCATTCCGTGCCGATGCCTTCAGTTCCCGCGTCACATCCTGCGGCACGACATTGTCCGCGCCGACAAACTCCAACACGCTGTCGTCATAGGCCAGCGTCAGCCAAAAGGCGTTGTACGTCTTCTCTGTCTCAGAGGTCAGGAACACAAAGACACTCGCCTCGCCGGCCTCGCACTTTCCGCCCAGAGACACCGTGTACGGGCCTGTGCCGTCCCCTGCCGCCACTGCCGGCAGCAGCACGAGCAGCATCGTCAACGACAGCAGCACAGACAACACTCGTTTCATAGAATATCCCCCGCTTTTCTATAAATCTATAAAACATTTTACGCAAAACATATAGTTTTTTTCAAAATCCGACAAAATTTTATCATCCGCCGCCGACTGTTTCAAGACTATTTTCACATTTTAATATAGAAATTCCCACTCCGATTTTGTGCATTTTACATAAAGTCAATATTTACATGGCAAAATATCCTCTGGCTATGCCGGAGGATATGTATTATTTCTTTCACCTTCAGACACGGAAAACCGATTTTGCGATGGTCTTTCCGCTCTCTGCCCGCATGATCTTGCGGATAAAGTTCTCCGCCGGCCATAGCGTTGATCCGCTCTGCGTGTCAAAGCGCAGTGTCCTCCCTGGGTACAAATAATCCGGTCATGTCGGTGTGCTCCCATTCCAGCAGCTTCACCTTTTTGTCAATTCCGCCTGCATATCCGGTCAGGCTGCCGTTTGTCCCGACCACGCGGTGGCATGGAATGATAATAGATATTTTGTTGTGCCCGACCGCACCGCCCACCGCCTGGGCAGCTATACGGGGGCGACCCTGCTTTTCAGCAAGCTGCCGTGCGATCTCACCATAGGTAGTCGTCTGCCCATAGGGTATCCGCAGGAGAATGTCCCACACCGACCGACGGAACGCAGAGCCGATGGGATGCAGCGGCGGCATGAAGTCCGGCTCTTTACCGGTAAAGTAAATGTCCAGCCAGCGTTTGACTTCCGAAAGGGCAGGCGTATTCTGCTCCACACGTTCCGCAGGCAGGTCGCGGGCAAAGAATTTTTGCCCTTCGAACCATAGGCCAGTCAGTCCGGTCTCATTTGCCGCCAGCAGAATACCGCCCAGCGGCGAGTCGTAGTGTTGAATGAAAATCATGGCGTATCCTTCTTTATTTCTTTGGCTTATAGTCCCGCATTTCCGGTATTGCGCCGCCAGCCACGGCCCACAGGTACAGGCTTGCCGTGCTGCAATAGGGGCTGAAACGGCGGCGGTATTTTTCAAATAGCCTGCGGTCGATGCTGCGGTGGTGATAGACCATGCGCAGTCCCCGCTGAATAGCCAGGTCGTCAAAGCTGAAAATATCCGGGCGCTGCAGGCAGAACAGCAGAATCATCTCCGCCGTCCAAACGCCAATGCCCTTCAAGCTGCTCAACGCCTTGATGGCATCCTCGTCAACCATGTGTGCCACGGCATCCAGATCAAACGCACCGGTGTGGACTTTTCCGGCAAAGTCTGTAATGTATTCCGCCTTACGGAATGTCATGCCCAGGGATTGCAGCCTGGGAACGCCTGCCGACAGAATGGTCTCGGCATTGACCTTACCCAGTGTGTCCTGCATCCGCTGCCAGATGGTGGCCTGGGCCTTGGTGGAGATCTGCTGTCCGATGATGTGGTGGATCACAGAGGAAAACAGTTCGGGATCTGCCGTGCGGTCGATATGCCCAACGCGGTCAATGACCTCGCAGAGCCGCTTGTCCTTTTTCCGCAGATAGGCAAGCTCTGTCTCTCCGTATGCGAAATACACTGCCCTCGCCTCCCCGTCAATCTATGGTGAAATTGTATCATAATCAGGCCGGCTATGCCATACGAAAATTGCTGGTCCTTTAGGCTGCTTTTTGGAAGCGGCGGTATACTGCACCCATCAAAAGAAAAACGGCGGCGCGGACTGGCTCGCAATGACAGGCTTTTTTGACAAGCTGAAGCACGGCATGGCTTCGCCATGCCGTGCTTGTTATTCAGTTCCACAGGAGCTGCATTCCTAAAATCGCCAGTGCGCCGGCTGCGATGAACACGCCCGCCAGCAGCATGGCCGCCTTCAGCGCGCCGCCCATGGCCGCCCGCCGCTCCTCGTCCGTGTACTGGGGCGCGGTCTCCCAGGGGCGATCCTGCGCCGGGGTCTCCGGGCCGCGGGACTGCTCCTTCTTTCGCCCCGGAAACCGGGGGAACAGCATGGGAGACGGCTCGATGCCGCTCATATCAGCGATGGTGCGTCCATCATCGTCCTGATACGATCTCTTTTTCGCCATCATTTATCGTACAGGTGACAGGCTACAAAGTGACCCGGTTCTAACTCACGCTGCACCGGTACTTCCTCCTTGCAGCAGGCCATACAGCTGGAACAGCGGGTATGGAACTTGCAGCCATGGGGGGGATTGGCCGGGGAGGGAATGCTGCCCTCCAGCACGATGCGGTTCATCTTCACCTTGGGGTCGGGGATAGGGATCGCGGAGAACAGCGCCTTGGTGTAAGGGTGCAGCGGGTTGCGGAAGATGTCCTCCGTCGCGCCGTATTCCACCAGATTACCCAGGTACATGACGCCCACTGTGTCGGAGATATGCTCCACCACGGACAGATCATGGCTGATGAACAGGTATGTCAGGTTGTACTTCTCCTGGATGTCCTTCAGCAGATTGATGATCTGCGCCTGGATGGACACATCCAGCGCAGACACCGGCTCGTCGCAGACGATGAACTCGGGGTTCAGCGCCAGCGCCCGGGCGATGCAGATACGCTGCCGCTGGCCGCCGGAGAACTCGTGGGGGTAACGATCCCGGTGGAAGTGCTGCAGGCCGCAGTTCTCCATGACCGTGTCGATATAATCGTCAAATTCCGCCTTGGGTACTAAATTGTGCTCGCGCACCGCCTCGCCGATGATCTCGCCCACCGGCATACGGGGGGACAGGGAGGAAAACGGGTCCTGGAAAATGATCTGCATCTTGGTGCGCATGGCGCGCATCTCCTTGGGAGACAGATCATAGACCTCCTTGCCGTTGAACAGCACCTGACCGCCGGACTTTTCGTCATACAGCCGCAGAATGGTGCGCCCGGTGGTGGTCTTGCCGCAGCCGGACTCGCCTACCAGGCCCATGGTCGTGCCGCGCTTGAGGTTGAACGTCACGCCGTCCACGGCCTTGACATAGCCCACGGTCTTGGACACCATGCCGCCCTTGATGGGGAAATACTTTTTCAGGTGGTTGACCTGCAAAATGTACTGGGGATCATACTCCACGGGGGTGAAATCGTTGTCGATGATGAGGGAGGACTTCTTCGCATCCTTGGTGTGGGCCTGCTCCTTGACGAACTCATCGGCGTTCTGCTTTTGAGTTTCCTTAATGTCGTCAAGAACCTGATCGTCGTTCTTACCTGCTTTCCAAAACGGCATCTTATTCACCCTCCTTTCCGTTGTCGGCACTGCCGGTCATTTCCTGCTCCACCTGCTCCTCCAGCTCCGGCCGCTGGCCGTCGTAGTAGCGATAACAGGACACCTTATGGGTGGGAGAAATGCTGACCTCACCGGGATATTCACCACTGCAGCGCTCCACGCACATCTCGCAGCGGTCCTTGAAGTAGCAGTAATCCGGCATATTGATGGGGTTGGGGACTTTGCCGGGGATGGAGTAGAGCTTATCCACCTGACGGCCCACCACAGGCTTGGAGGCCATCAGGCCGATGGTGTAGGGGTGGGCCGGGTGGGAGAATATCTCGTCCACCGTGCCCTGCTCCACGATGCGCCCGGCGTACATGACCACCACATAGTCCGCCATCTCGGCGATGACGCCCAGGTCGTGGGTGATGAACATGATGGAGGAGTTGATCTTATCCTTTAGGTTGCGCAGCAGGTCCAATATCTGCGCCTGGATGGTCACATCCAGCGCCGTGGTAGGCTCATCGGCGATGATGAGCCGGGGGCTGCACGCCAGTGCCATGGCGATCATGACGCGCTGGCGCATGCCGCCGGACAGCTCATGGGGGAAGTTCTTATACACACCCTCGCTGTTGGCGATGCCCACCATCTCCAGCAGCTTGATAGAGCGTTCCTTGATCTGCTCCTCGGTGCTGCCCTTGTCGTCGTGGAGGGCGATGACCTCGTTCAGCTGGTCGCCGATGCGGAACACCGGGTTCAGAGCTGTCATGGGCTCCTGGAAAATCATGGAGACCGCGTTGCCCCGCAGGTGCTGCATGACCTCATCCGGCGTTTTCGTCACATCGTAGGCCTTGTTGCCCAGGTTCAGGCGTATCTCGCCCTCCACCACCTGGCCCTGCGGCCGCTGCAGCAGCTGCATCAGAGACAGGCTGGTAACGGACTTGCCGCAGCCGGACTCGCCCACCACGCCCACGGTCTTGCCGATGGGGACGGAGAAGCTGACGCCGTCCACGGATTTGACCACGCCGGTGTCGGTGAAGAAGTAGGTATGGAGGTTATCAAACTCCACGGCGTTGCTGGAATCGTGCATTTGGGTGAGGTACTCCGCCTCCGGTACGTTTTTCCGCTTACGCTTCTTCTCCAGCTCGTTGGTGATCTTGCGGTTTTCCTTGGAAATACGGCGGGATTCCCGGGCGGACATATAGCCGTCGTTTCGTTTCGTTGCCATTCCGATCCTCTCCTTTCTCAGCGCTTCATCTTCGGGTCGAACGCGTCACGCAGACCGTCGCCCACGAAGTTGAAGCCCAGCACTGTCAGCATCAGGCAGATACCGGCGGGGATCCAGATGAACCAGTATTCCGTCAGCACGTAGGAGTTGGAAACATCGTTCATGATATTGCCCCAGGAGGCGAAGGGGAACTTGACGCCCAGGCCCAGGAAGGACAGCGTCGCCTCGGTGATGATGGTCGAGCCCAGGCTCATGGTGCAGTTGACGATGAGCTGAGGGATGACGTTGGGGATGAGATGCCGGAAGATGCGGCGGGAAACGCTGATGCCGCAGGCCTCGGTGGCGGTCATGAACTCCTGCTCACGCAGGGACAGTATCTGGCCGCGGACCAGGCGGGCAATGCTGGGCCAGCCCAGGAAGCCCAAAATCAGCATCAGGTACAGCATTCGTATCTGCGGATCGACGCGCATACCGTCCATGGCCGCACCCAGGATAATGATCAGCGGTGTGGAGGGGATGCAGTAGAAAATATCCACGACGCGCATGATCAGGTTATCCACCCAGCCGCCGAAATAGCCGGACACGCCGCCCAAAATCACGCCCAGCGTGGCGGAGATGAACACGACGATAAAGCCGATGCACAGGGACACGCGGCCGCCGTACATCAGGCGGGTCAGCATATCCATGCCGTTCTTATCCGTGCCCAGCCAGTGCTCACTGGTGGGGAAGGAATAATCATCGAACACGCGGGTGGCCGTGCCCTCTTTAATGGACCACTGGTACTTGGCGGGATCGTACTCCAGCCGTATCTCGCGGGTCTCGCCGTTCTCATTGACGTACTCGATGTCCGTCTCATCCTTCTCGGCGGCCTCGATGACCCGCTCCTTGAACTCCTTGGGGATCACCGTGCCGGCCACCTTGGACTGGATGACATAGCGGCTGATATAGGCGATTTCCTCGCCGTCCAGCATGACGCTGCCGTCGTCCAGCGCGTAGATCTTGCCGTCGGCGGTGAACTCCGTCTCGCCGTTGGCGTGGGCCTTCAGGGCGTTAAAAGTAAAGGCAAAGCTGAACTTCTCGCCGGTGACGCTGGGGTTGACGATGTCCTTATAGGCCACGGCCAGCAGGGTATCGCCCCGGGAGACGGAATACAGGCTCTCGCCCTCCTCCGTGACGGTGTAGGTAACGCCCTTATAGGTGAAGGACTCGTCCTTACCCATGTGCAGCGTCATCTGCGCCTGCAGCACAGCACCGAACTCCTGCCCATCCGCCACCATGAAGCGGTATTCGGTGTTTTCGGACAGGGCGGCGTATTCCTTCATCTGAATGTCATCGCGGTAGAACACCTGGTCCTGCCCGTAGGGGCTGACCAGACCACCGATAAAGGAGAAGATGAACATGACGGCCAGGATGGTCAGGCCCACCACCGCCAGCCGGTTGCGGAAGAACCGCTTGGCCACCAGCGTACCGGGGGACAGCACCTTGACGCGGCGGTCATCGCTGAGGGAGTAATCCTCCTGGGGCGTGTTGCCCTCAGAGGGCGTATTGTCCTTTCCCGCGTACTTTTCGTTGAGCTCATAGGAACGGCGGCGGGCATCGGTGCCCGGCATTCCCTGCCCATGGCCGGGAACGGACAAATCTTTATCCTTCTTATCGTCGAAATAACTCATGCTTCACGTCCTCCCTTCTCAAGCGATGCGTACCCGCGGATCGACCACGGCGTACAGAATGTCGGAGATGAGGTTGCCCAGCAGCGTCAGAATGGCCAGGAACGTCATATAGAACATGGAGAACGGAATGTCGCCGGCCACCATGGCATTGTAGGAAATATAGCCGATGCCGGGGATGGCGAACAGCGTCTCGGTGATCAGCGCACCGGCGAACAGGCCGGGGAGGCTGCCGCCGATAAACGTGACCAGCGGGATCAGGGTGTTGCGGAAGGCGTGGTGGTAAATGACCTTCTTCTCCGGCAGACCCTTGGCGCGGGCGGTGCGGATGTAGTCGGCGTTCAGCACCTCCAGCATATTGGTGCGGACATAGCGCATCCACGGGCCGATGGAGATGAACACCAGCGTGACGATAGGCAGCACCAGGTGCTTGCCCATATCCAGCAGCTGGCCGAAGGCACTGAGGGAGTTGAAGTCACGGCCCGTCAGGCCCACCAGGTCGAACCAGCCCAGCTTGACGGAGAACACCAGCTTCAGCAGGGTGGCAAAGAAGAACGTGGGCAGGGACATACCCAGCAGCGCCACGGTGGTGACGGTATAGTCGGTGACACTGTACTGCTTGGTGGCGGCCACGATGCCCAGAGGCACGGCGATGAGCAGCTCGAACACCAGGGAGATCGCACCCATGATGAAGGACACCCAGATGACCTCGTTGAACTTCTGCAGCACGGGCACGGTGTACTTCCAGCTGTCGCCGAAGTTGCCGGTGATCAGGTTCTTCAGCTGGACGAAGAAGCCCGGAATCAGGTCGAGATCCAGGCCATACTGTGCGTTCAGCTGGGCCAGCCACTCCTCATAGGGCTTAGAGCCGGGAGCCTGGGACAGCTGCTGCGCCATGGTCTCCACGTAGGAGGCCGGCAGACAGCGCATCAGCACATAGATGATGAATGTGACGAAAAATAAGATCAGAATTGATAGCAGCGTGCGTTTGACTAAGAATTTGCGCATACGATCCCTCCGTTTTTTGGTCAGCACCGCTCCGCGCCAGGAGCGGGCCGCCCTCCCTTGATGTGGTTTCTGCGTTGCTGAGTACGGCGTTGCTATGTACTGCGTTTTGCTTGATCTTTGCGGATCAGGCAGTCGTTCCGGCGCGGACGTCGAACCGCCTGGCTCATACGCAAATGCGTCCGGGATAGGCTATCCTGCGGCTTTTCAGCCGCAGGATAGCCGTTGCTTAAGTCTTTGCGTGGGGTACAGATCAAAGAGTTACTTGACTTCCAGCAGCTCCAGATCGTTGTACCAGTTCCAATAGGTGGTGATGTCGGGAGTGACGGTATCCAGGTTCACCCGCTGAGAGGACAGAATGATGCAGTTCTGACGCTGGTAGACAGGGATCTCCACCGCCCAGTCGGCCACGATGTCCAGGCACTCCTTGTACAGGGTCTTACGATAGGTCTGATCGGTGGACTGACGGGCCTGCATGATCAGGTCATCCAGCTCGGCATCCTTGATCCAGTAGGACTTCTCGTTAGAACCGCCCTGGCTGTGATAGATCTGGAACATATCGGGGTCGGGAGTGGCCTGCCACGCCATTGCGAACATATCCGCAGTACCGGCGTTGATGGCGTTGGTCATCTCGGCGAAGTTGGACATATCGGAGACGATCAGGTTGAAGCCGATCTCCTTAAGAGCCTCGGAGGCCAGGGTCAGAGCCATGAAGGTGGGATGGTCGCCCGTGCCGCTGCCGCCGACCATGACCTCAGCGTCCATGCGGGCATCCGCGGGAGCCGCGGTGATCTTGCCGTCGGTGACGGTGTAGCCGGCAGCCTCGAAGTAGCCCAGAGCGGCCTGCTTGGCAGCGGCGTACTTATCCTCGGCGGACATACCGTCGGTGTAGATGTCATTGCCGTCCACATCCACGGAGAAGGCGATCTTATAGCCCTCGTCCGTAACACGGGGAGCGGCCCAGGAGGTGTCGGAGATGGGGTAGTTGATGACGTTGGCGAACTCACCGTAGTAGGAGTCCACAGCCACGTCACGGTACACGGCGATAACGGTAGCAATGGCCTTGCGCAGGTTCTTGGAGGCCTCGTCGCCGCCGTTGCCGGTGCCGACCTTCACGCGGTTGGCGTTAAAGCCCACATAGCCGTAGCCCAGGTTGGCCACCAGGTCGGTCTGGATGACGTCGCCGCTGATCTCGCCGTTGGAGTTGGCGCTCTTGATCTGCTCGGCAGCCTTGGCGGAATAGGAAGGATCGGTGATATCGATGGTGCCGGACACAACGCCGGGGATCTTATCCACATCCAGCATCTCGCGCCAGATCACGGTGTCGATCTTGGGCTCACCCTTCCAGTAACCGGGGTTCTTCTCCAGAGTGACAGCGCCGTTGGCATAGCTCTTGAAGGTGAACGGGCCGGAGCCGATAGGAGCAGAGGTCACGGACTTGACGTGGGACAGGTCGCCCTTGTCAAAGCCGAACTTGTTGTTGTCGTAATCGTACTTATCCATCTCGCCGTAGTAGTGCACGGGGCAGATGGCGACGGGGATCTGATAGATGGCGGTGGCGCTGACCTCGGTCAGGGTAACGGTCATGGAGTAGTCGCCGGTCTTGACGATACCGGAGACGTTGGGGGCGGACTCGCCGGTCTGCACACCGAGGGTGTAGTCAGAGAAGCTGTCGCCGATCTCGGCCTCGAGGAGGGCGGAGATGCTGGTGCCGGCGGTCTCCTTGTTGATGCCCTCGTCGGAGATGTCATAGCCATAGGCCTCCACGATGGCGGCCCAGAAGTCCTCGACAGTGGCATCCTCAGCCAGCTCGAAGCCCCAGTTGCCAGCCTGCGCGGCCACGGAATCGGTGGCGGCGGCATAGCCCTCGGCCACCACGTAGTCCAGGATCTCCTGGGCGAACTTCACGCCGGCGGCGTTGAAGGCGGCCCAGAAGGTGTTGTACTGATCCTCGGTGAAGTAGTCGGTGGCGGTGTAGCCGTCAGGACCGGCAGCCAGGATCAGGTTCATGCGGGACTCCATGCCGGTGCGGTAAGCCTCCAGGCCCTTGATGGGGATGGAGTACAGGGTGGACACGCCGTCATAGGTGGGGTCGAGCAGGACGTAGTAAGAGAAGATCACGTCGTCGATGGTCATCTCCTCACCATCGGAGAACTTGATGCCCTGCTTCATGGTGATGTTGTAGTCCACCGTGCCGTCGGCGTTCTCGACGATGTCACAGTTGGCGACGCCCGTGTATGTATAGTCGGTGCCGTTGTAGGGACGGACCTCGCCGTCAGCGCCCTTCAGCACCACGGAGCCCTCACGGTCGGTGAGCAGCAGGGCGTCGAAAATCATGCTCATCACATCATTTTCGTAGTTGTTGGTGTAGAAGAAGGGGGAGAACTTACCGTCGAAGTTCTGTGTGCCGACCACAAGTGTCTTAGCGGTCTCCTGATCATCCGTGCTGCCCTGCTGCTTGCCGCAAGCGGTGAACAGGCTGACACACATGACCAGAGAGAGGATCAGCGCGATTGCTTTTTTCATAATCATTCTCCTTTTATATATTTGCATCAACGGGCAGTCCGCCCGCAGCGCACAAGGTAAGCTCTGCACGCTTCGCGTGCAGAAAAAGGGAATATTCCCTTTTGGGTCAGCCGCTTTCAGCGCGGCTGACGTGGCCTTATTCTGTTGTCAGGCCGCCGCATCCCTCCGGCTGCCAATCGCTGTTCAGTACTGTACGCCGGGCCAACAACGCCAGCACGAGGACACAGGCCTGCAGCAGCAGGTAGACCGCTGCCGCCGCGCCGTGTCCGCCGCTGCCGGACAGCAGCAGGTACAGCGTCTCCGCCGCCAGTCCCACACCGGCCAGAACGGCCTGCGCCAGGCAGCGTCCCGGCAGGGCCTGTACCGTGGCACGGTACACATAGGCCCTCAGGGGGTATTCCCGGGTTTGCCAGCGGGCCACGGCCCACACGATGCTGCCGGTGACGCCGATCTGCGCCGCGTAGGGCAGCAGCACATAGAAGCACCGCCCCACGCCCGGCGCGGAGATGCAGCCGCCGGTCACCACCGCCGCCGCCATTACCGCCGCCATCAGCCAAAGACGCCGCAGCAGCGCGGTGTTGGCGCGAACGCCGCCGGTGTGCTCGTAGCACACGCCGGTATAGACGTAATTGCCGGACACATCGCGGTAAAAATCGTTCAGGTGGTCGCGGCGTCCCCGCCGCTTCTTTTCCTCCGTCATTACAGAATGCCGGTCATGTCAAAGCTGTCCAGCCACTGCTCCGCCGCGGCGCACACGCCCCGCAGGCAGCTCTCGTCGAAGGGGCTCTCCAGCCCGGCGTTCTGCAGCAGCTCGGTAAACGTGCGGCTGCCGCCCTGCCGGGTGTAGGCCATATAGTGCTGCCAGGCGTCGTCCTTATCCTTTTGGATCATGGCCCAAAATTCCAGGGACACGGTCTGCGCCAGGCAGTAGTCGATATAGTAGAACGGGTTGACGTAGATATGGCTCTGCCGCTGCCAGCGGCGGCCCTCGGTGTAGAAGGGCAGGTCGCTGTCGTCCATCTTCAGCCAGGGCGTGTAGACGGCGGTCAGCTCCTTCCAGGCGGCGTTGCGCTCCGCCGGAGTCATGTCCGGCTTTTCGTACACGATGTGCTGGAAGTGGTCCACCATCGTGCCGTAGGGGATAAACGTCAGCGCACCGGCCAGGTGGCTATACAGGAACTTGCGGGTATCCGGGCCGAAGAAGCCCTCGGCCCACGGCCAGGCGAAGAACTCCATGCTCATGGAGTGTACCTCACAGGCCTCCAGGCTGGGCCAGATATAGCTGTCGGGCACGCGCTTGCGGTTCATCCAGCAGGCGAAGGCGTGGCCGGCCTCGTGTGTGACCACCTCCACATCGTGCTGCGTACCGTTGAAGTTGGCAAAGATGAAGGGCACTTCATAGTCGCCCAGGCCGGTGCAGTAGCCGCCGGCCCGCTTACCCTCGGTGCTCAGCACGTCCAGCAGCTCGTCGTCCAGCATGGTGCGGAAGAACTCCTTCGTCTCCGGCGACAGCTCGCCGTAGAACTTCATGCCCTGGGCCAGGATGTCGTCCGGCGTGCCCACAGGCCGTGGGTTGCCGGAGCGGAACTCCAGCGCCGCGTCCGCGAAGCTCAGAGGATAGCTCTTACCCAGCCGCTCCGCCTGCTTGCGGTAGATCTTTTCCGCCACCGGCACAAGGTACTTCCGCACGGCGGCGCGGAACTTCTCTACGTCGTCCTTGGTATAGCAGTTGCGCTTCATGCGGTAATAGCCCAGGGTGGTGTAGCCCTCGTAGCCCAGCTTTCTGCCCATGGCGTCACGCAGGTGCACCAGCTTGTCGTACAGGGTATCCAGCTCCTCCGCCTGCTCCATAGACCACTGAGAGTCCGCCTTCCACGCCGCCAAGCGGCGGTCGTCGTCCAGGTCGGTCTTCATAGGCTGCAGCTGGGACAGGGTATAGGTCTTTCCCTCGAAGGGGATCTGCGCCGAGGCGATGAGCTTCTCATACGCCTGGACCAAATCGTTCTCCTGCTGCATTTCCGGGATGATCTCCGGTGCGAAGCTCTTGCGGTCGATCTCCGCGTTGAGGAACATCAGCTCGCCGTATTCCGCGGCGAAATCCTTGCGGAATGGAGAGGCCAGCATAGCCGCCTTCCACGCCTGCTCGTACTCCTCCAGCTCCGGCGCAAAGGTGTTCCAGAACTTCTCCTCGCCGTCATAGAAGGCATCGCGGGTGTCGATGGAGTGGCGGACGGAGGCCAGCGTGGCCTGGGTCTCCGCGGAGCGGGACAGGGCCTGCTGCTCCAAAAAAGCCGCCCGGGCCTCCTCATAGGTAGCCGCGTGCTCCAGGCGCTGCGTCAGCGCCGTCCACCGCTGCTTCAGGGCCTCCGTATCGGGGCGCTTATAGGGCATCTCTGAAAACTTCATAGTCAGTTCCTCCTTATGTCACGCGGCGGATGCCGCTTTTCCTACTGCTGCCTGTTGTAGATGGCGCTGACCGCCGCGCGGTTTCCGCCGATGAATATGATCGCTGCCACAGCCGTCAGCAGCATGAAGCCCAGCAGCACCGTCCGGGGCATCAGCACCGTGGTCAGTGCGCCCGCCATCAGCTGCCCTGTCAGGCTTCCCACGGTGTTCAGCATATTGAACGCGCCGTTAAACCGGCCCTTCTTCTCGTGGGGGACGTAGCTCTGGGTGGCGGAAATGCGGATGGTATAGCTGGTCACGCCCAACACGCCTACAAAGAAGAGCATCAACATCATGACAGGGACAGGCGCGTAGAGGTACGTGCCCTCCAGCACGGAGATGGTGACGTATACGGTCAGCGCGATGGTATACTTGTATTTCCGGGGTATCTGCATCTTGTAGTGGAACAGGCCGCCCAGCGCACGGCCCACCAGCAGTGTACCCCACACAAAGGAGTATATGTACTCGCCGTTTTCAAACGCGCCCTTAAAATAGGGCAGCGTGATGACCTGAGACGCACCGCCGGCCAGTGCGCTGAAGGTGAAATACACCGCCACCGCCAGCAAGCCCTTTTCTCCCAGCAGATACTGGACGCCCTCCTTAATATCCAGCAGCAGCTGACGTCCGGAGCTCTGCTGCTCCGCCATGTTCTGCTTCTGCTGTTCGATATAGCTCTCCTCCGCTCTGATCTGCGTCTCAGCGATGGCTGCGATGAGGAAGCACACGGCGTTGGCCGCCAGCAGCGGCGTGATGCCGACCTTATTGTAGGCGAAGGTGGCCACGGGGATCATCACCGCCGACAGCGTCTCCAGCACGCTGGCGATGGAGTAGGCCTTGGAGTAGTTGCCCTCTGTGATAAGCATGGGGTAGAAGCTCTGATAGGCCACCATATAAATACTGTTGATAGAGCCGATGATCAGACAGCCCACCACCAGCACCGTAAAGTTGAACCAGCCCCGGCTGAGGATCAGCGCCGCCGTCAGAAATACCCCCGACGAGATGAAGTCCAGGGTATAGATCATCCGCTTTCGGGAGAAGCGATCCAGTATCGCACCGGAGAAAATAGGCATCACGATCTGCGGCACGGTAAAGGCAGCGATATAGATGGCGTACAGCATACCGGACTGTGTGTAATCCAGCACCAGCAGACTCAGCGCAAACCCGGACATACTGTTCCCCAGCATGGACACCACGCTGCCCAGCGTAATGATCGTAAAGTCATGTGTCCACAGAGGGGAGACAACGTCCAATTCCGTTCTTTCGTTTTCGTAGCGTTCGCTCATAGCCGCAACGGGCTAATGCCGCCCGTCCCTCCTCGTCTGCCGGAGTAGAGTATTCTTACAGCCTATTGTACCTGATTTCTTATGAATAAGCAAGAACATCCTGCATACTTTTCACAACTTTTAGTACTTTTGCCAAATTACCGCCGTTTTGACCATCCGCAGACGCTTGCCAGCCACGCTCTTTCATGGTATAATGAGGCAAAATCAGGCATCGAAAAAGTACCGTATTCTCGTTTCACGAAACCATTTCGCCGAAGAAAACGGCATATCACATCTCTTCACTTTACTTTATGGTACAATACTCACAATTCAAGTTGTCCACTGCTCAAGGACGAGGAGGTTATTCACTATGACAACATCATCGGCTTCTTCCCTTCCCCTGTTGGATTTTATTTCCGCCAGCCCCACCTGTTTCCACGCCATCGCCAACACCGCCACCCGCCTTACCGCCGCCGGGTATACCCCACTGTCCGAGGAGGAACGTTGGACGCTGCACCCCGGCGACCGACGCTTCGTCATCCGCGGCGGCTCCAGCATCATCGCCTTCCGCGTGCCGCAGGAGCTGCGGGGCGGCTTCATGATGGCCGCCGCTCACAGCGACTCCCCCACCTTCAAGCTGAAGGAGCACGCCGAGCTGCGGAGCAGCGGCTACATTCGGCTGCACACCGAGAAGTACGGTGGAATGCTGATGTCCACCTGGTTTGACCGGCCTCTCTCCGTAGCCGGACGGCTGTTCGTCCGACGGGACGGCAGTCTTGATGAGAAGCTGGTGAACATCGACCGCGACCTGCTGGTGATCCCCAGCGTGGCCATCCACATGAACCGAAACGCCAACGACGGCATGAAGTACATGGCCAATATAGACACCATCCCCCTGTTCAGCAGCGAAGATCCCGCCGCCGCTATTCTGCCCATGGCGGCGGAAGCAGCCGGTGTCAGTCCTGACAACGTGCTGGGCAGCGATCTGTTTCTCTTCTGCCGTGGCCGGGGCGTCACTTTTGGCGCGCACAACGAATATATCCTCTCCCCCCGGCTGGACGATCTGGCCTGCGCCTGGAGCTGCCTGGAGGGCTTTCTCGCCGCCCGCGACACCGGTGCGCTGCCTATATTGTGCATTTTCGACAATGAGGAGGTAGGCTCTGAGACAAAGCAGGGCGCGGCCTCCGCCTTTCTGCGGGATACGCTGCGCCGTATTGTCTTCGCCCTGGGCCACGATGAAGAGGCGTTCCGCACTATGCTGGCCCGCAGCTTCCTGCTCTCCGCCGACAACGCCCACGCCATCCACCCCAACCACCCGGAGTACAGCGACGGCGATAACTGCCCCCACATGAACGCCGGTGTCGTCATCAAGTTCAACGCCAACCAGCGCTACGCTACAGACGGCCGCTCCTGCGCCCTGTTCCGCAGTATCTGCCAGGATGCCGGTGTGCCCACACAGGTCATGGCCAACCGCTCTGACCTGCCCGGCGGCTCTACTTTGGGCAGCATCGCCAACACACTGGTGCCTGTGAGCACAGTGGACATCGGCCTGGCCCAGCTGGCCATGCACTCCGCGTGGGAGACCATGGGCGCAGAGGACTGCGCTTACCTGACTGCCGCCGCCAGACAAACCTTTGAGACGATCCTCTGAGCTATACCGCAAAAGCCTCTCCGACTTCGGCGCGGCTTTTCCTTTCACGTTCAGTCACCCGCCCGCAGGGCGCTGTCCATAAAACAGGTTTCACGAAACAAATAATATGGCAGTTGCCGGACAAGG
>ERZ827168.477-NODE-477-length-65492-cov-4.675291_pt1 | contig 65492 bp, 40 predicted proteins | sample MGYA00519868_ERZ827168 | MGnify/ENA primary metagenome ERZ827168 (study PRJEB31778, sample SAMEA3449271) | human gut metagenome | biome: human gut; feature: human-associated habitat; material: faeces | place: United Kingdom | collected 2010/2012 ... | reverse complement strand
GTTATCGTCGACGGCTCGACCAACGGTGTCACGACGGGAGCCGACGGCGGCTTCAAGATCTCGGCACCCGCGAACGGACACCTCGTCGTGTCGTTCATCGGTTACGAGGATCAAAAGGTAAGCATCTCGGGAAAGACCTCCGTAGAGGTGATTCTCAAGGAGGATGCGCAGGCCATCGAGGCCGTGTCGGTCATCGGATACGGTTCGGCCAACAAGGTGGGAACCACCATCGGTTCGGTCGCCAAGGTCAAGGGCGAGGTTCTGGAGAACAAGCCCACGGCCAACGTGGCCGACGCCTTGCAGGGTAAGGTGGCAGGTTTGCAGGTCTACACCTCGTCGGGTGAGCCTACGACCGCTTCGTCTATCCGTCTGCACGGTGTGGGTTCGACCAACGCGGGTACCGCACCGCTGATTCTGCTCGACGGCGCCCCCATCACCACGGGAACCATGGTGATGCTGAACCCCAACGACATCGAGTCGGTGAACGTGCTGAAAGACGCTTCGGCGACTTCGGTATACGGTGCACGTGCGGCTAACGGCGTCATGTACATCGTGACGAAGAAGGGTTCGCGCGACCGCGAGGCCACCATCACGCTCAACACCCAGTACGGTATCTCGCAGCCCGCCACCAACAAGTTCCACTTCATGTCGGGCAGCGAGTTGGCTACATACCAGCACAAGTACGGCTATCTGACCGACAGCCAGCTGGAGGATATTCTGGCGTCGGGCGTGAACACCAACTGGCGCAAGCACCTCTTCAATCAGAACGCTCCCATGTACCAGGTCGACCTGTCGGTTTCGGGCGGTTCGGAGCGCACCACCTACTACGTATCGGGCATGTTCATGGATCAGCAGGGTACCGACCCCGCTTCGAGCCTGCACAAATATGCCGTACGTTCGAACGTGGAGTCGAAAGCCAACAAATGGCTGAAGGTGGGCATGAACCTCGGTCTGGGATACGACCGTCGCGAGCAGGCCAACTCGACCCAGGGTTATCTGAACTACATGGCCGACAACGTGGCCTTCGGTGCCATCATGTTCCCCACCTACGCGTCGCCTTACAACGAGGACGGCACCGATGTGGAGAAGATCCCCTACATCGGCGTGGTAAACCCGCTTCTGAAGAACAAATACTATTCTTACATCGGCCGTACGTTGCAGGTCAACGCCACCGCATACGCATTGATCACTCCGTTCAAGGACTTCAACATCAAGTCGCAGTTGAGCGGCGACATATGGTACTACACCACTAAGAGCACCTCGTCGCCCGCATATCCGTTCGGTTCGGGCAAGGGTTCGGTATCGCGCAGCGCGTCGAACGACCACACCCTCACCTACACCAACACGATGGACTACCAGTGGACTTCGGCCGAGAAGCACAACTTCTACATCCTGGCAGGTCACGAGAGCGTGCAGTACCGCTACGACAAACTCTCGGCAGGCCGCAGCGGCCAGACCGACGAGCGTATGATGACCATCGGCAACGGTACGGGAACTCCCTCGGCTTCGGACGATGCAAGCGAATACTACTTCAACTCGGCTTTCGGCCGTCTGGAGTACAACTTCGACCGCAAATACTTCTTCGACGCTTCGGTACGTTACGACGCCTCGTCGCGTTTCGGCGCAAGCAACCGCGGCGCCACCTTCTTCGCTCTGGGTGCGATGTGGGATTTGAAGCGCGAGAACTTCCTCGCCGACAGCAATGCGCTCAACGCCTTGAAGCTCAAGGTTTCGTACGGTACGCAGGGTAATGCCGACATCGACGCATACTCGGCTCTGGGCCTCGTGGCTTCGGGCAACTACTACGACCAGTCGGGTCTGGTCATCAGCACCATCGACAATCCCGAGCTGAGTTGGGAGACCCAGAAACTCTTCACCGTGGGCGTGACGGCCGGCCTGTGGCAGGATCGTCTGACCGCCGAGATAGAGTTCTACAACCGTAAGACCGAGGACATGCTTATGAACGTGCCCTACCCCTACACTTCGGGTTACACGTCGGGTATGAGAAACGTGGGCAGCATGTACAACCGCGGTATCGACGTCAACGTGAGCGGCGACGTGGTTCGCACCAAGGACTGGTTGGTGAACCTGCACGTGAACTTCTCGTACAACAAGAACTGCGTGACCAAGATATTCAACGGCTATGACGAATATCCCATGCCGAGCTATCTGATGTCGTACACCGTGGGTCACGACGTGGGCGAGCTCTATTGCGAGACTCTGCTGGGCGTCGATCCCGACGACGGCAAGTACATGTGGGCAGCCATCGATCCCGCCACGGGCGAGCGCTACGCCACCAAGGATTACAACGAGTCGGTCGCCGAGTTGCAGGGCAAGTCGCGCTACGCTCCGTGGGCAGGCGGTTTCGGTCTGAACGCCAGCTGGAAGGGCATCAGCATCGCTGCCGACTTCTCGTGGAACTACGGCAAGTATCTGGTCAACAACGACCGTTACTTCACCGAGCTTGACCAGTACACTTCGTACAGCCGTAACAAGGATCTGCTGAACCGTTGGGAGAAGCCGGGCGACGTGGCCAAGTACGGTAAGTTCGGCCAGACCGTGCAGTTCGACTCGCACCTGATCGAGGACGCGTCGTTCCTGCGACTGAAGAACCTCACCGTAGGTTACTCGCTGCCGCGCAAATGGATGGACAAGACGGGCTTCATGAAGGGCGCACGTATCTACTTCACGGCTCGCAACCTGCTCACCGTGACCAAGTACACAGGTTTCGACCCCGAGGCCGATACCAACCTCACCTATGGTCGTTATCCCAACTCGCGTCAGTTCGTTGGCGGTTTGCAGCTCACATTCTAACCAATTACGTGTAACAAATAAAGATGACGAATATGAAAAAAATAGCAATATCGATCGTAATTGCCGCCTGCTCGCTGATCTTTACCTCTTGCGATCTGGACACCTATCCCGAAAACAAGCTGGTGAACGATCAGGCGCTGCTGACCATGAGCGATCTTGAGAAATTCGAGCTCGGAACCTATGCGCTGTTCCGCGGCAACTTCGCCGCTCCGCTCATCATCGCAGGCGATCTTCAGGGCGACTACGTGAACGCAGTCCGCGGTTTCGGCAACACGTACGGACCGCTCCACAAATGGGACTACTCTTACGCCGACTACGAGGTGGAGGATGTTTGGCAGGCCAACTACAAGACCATAGCGCAGACCAACTACGTTCTGTCGAAGGACGGTTCGATCAGCTACACCGACGAGGAAAAGGTCGACTACGACGCGATCATGGGTGAGATGTACTTCATCCGCGCCATGTCGCTCTTCCAGCTCATCGAGAAGTTCTGCGGCGACTACGACGCCACAACGGCAAGCAAGGAATATTCGGGTATGCCCGTGCTGAAGGGCTTCAATCCTCAGGAGATGCCCTCGCGCAGCACGCTCGCCGACACCTACGCGCAGGTTCTGTCGGACATAGCCGCAGCCAAGAGCCGTCTGAACGGCACGGGCGGACAGGCAGGAGCCAAGGTCCTCACGGAGGATTGCGTTACGGCCCTGGAGGCCCGCGTATATCTTCAGATGCACAACTACGACGAGGCCTACAAGAAGGCCACCTCGCTCATCGCCGACGGCACTTACGCGCTGGCCGATTCGGCTGCGTCGCTGAAGAAGCTCTTCACCGACGACTCGGGTTCGGAGATCATCTTCGTATTCTATGCCAGCACGACCGAGCTCCCCGCCGACTACGGCACCCAGTTCGTTCGCGACCAGAACAGCAAGGATGACTACTACATGCCGCAGTACATACCCACGCAGACGCTCGTCGACATGTACGACGAGGCCGACTACCGCAAGGGCGTGTATTTCATCAAGGCCGAGAACTCGACCTGCGAGATCAACGGCAACAAGATCGCTACCCCCGTATACCTGATGAACAAATACCCGGGCAACCCCGCATTGCAGACCACCGCAGGCTCGAAGAACTACCGCAACGCATTCAAGGTGTTCCGTATAGCCGAGATGTACCTGATCGCGGCCGAGGCGGGCCTCTACGCCCAGGGCGGCGATGCCAAGACCTACCTGAACGCTTTGCGCACCAAGCGCGGCCTGAGCGCTCTGGGCAGCGTGGCTTTGGCCGATGTCAAGGCCGAGCGCACGCGCGAGCTGATGTTCGAGGGTAACCGCATATCGGATCTGAAGCGCTGGGGCGACGGCATCTCGTCGCGCAAGCCCCAGACGGGTAAGATCGGTACGGGCGAGACCTTCGGTCTGATCGAGAGCGGCAGCATGTTCGAGAATCTGTCGGTTACGAGCAGCGACTACCGTTTCGTATGGCCCGTTCCGTCGAACGAGATCTATGCCAACCAGGTTCTTGCCGACCAGCAGAACCCGGGCTGGGAGAAATAGGATAACATCCTGCTTTTGACCGAGCGGTCCCCGTGCGATGCGGGGACCGCTTTTCGTTTGCCGCGCAGGCGCGTCTGCCGCGGGCCGCACGGGTAGCGGCTTCGCCACGCAAAGGCCGTCTTACGCGGATCGCAACTTGCCGAAACGCACCCCGCATCGTCCGCCGCGTGCACGGCTCGATCGGGATCCGCTCATCCGAGGACAGCATTGCATCCATCACCGCAGCCCATCGCTATTCGCCCAGCAGAGCGTCCGACAGGTCCGATAGAGCATACCGCAATGCGGGAAACGGCAAAGACGAAGTGGCGGACGGGCGAAAACGAACGGCACAGCGGATAACGGAAACGGAGGCAAGCGACTATCCCGCTTGCGGACATCCACATAATATGGTCGGGTTCGCTTTATCGAATGCTTCAGGCTCGCGGACTGCGAGACGTAGCCTGCGGAGGGAGCAATAGCGAGCCTCCGCGAGGCGAGGCTACGGCTCGCGCGGCTCCGATGAGCCGTAAAAAGTGCCGCAAAGAGTGCTGCGGAGAGTGCAGCAAACCGGAAGCAGCTGGCTGCTCTCCTGCATATTCGCACGCAAAAAACCCGATCATGTTGTTTCACGATCGGGTTCGGCTTTATTAAAAGTATCGTATGCTTACTTCGAAAGCTCGGCAACGGCAGCCTTGGCGGGAGTGGCGTAAGGCTCGGTCGTAACCTTCTTGAACGCTGCGATGGCCTTGTCCTTCATCTCCTTGGCGTTGTAGGCCGAAGCGAGGTTGTAGTACACGGCGCTCTTGTCCTCGTCGGTCGTCTGAGCCTCGGCAGCAGCCTCGCCCAGCTCGATAACCTTGGCGTAGTCCTTCTTCAGCAGGTAGGCCTGTACGGCGATACGCTGCGCCAGAGCCTTGTCGGCGATGGTCTCCGACATGGCGATGATGCCGTCGAAATCGTTAGCCTGCTGCAACTTGGCAACCTGATTGTTGGTATACTGACCCATCTTCTCCTTGGCGGCGGCGATGGCAGCGTCGTACTTGGGGCTGGGCAGCGCGGCAACTTCCTCGCAAACCTTCATGCCCTCGGCATATTTGTCCATCTTGAAGTAGCTCTCGGCAAGGTTCATGGCCATATCCGTATTCTTGGGATCGGCGGCGTAACCCTTGGCGAAGATCTCGATAGCCTTGGCGTAGTCCTCGCCGTTGAAAGCCGAAGCACCCTGTGCCTGATATACCTTTGCGAGCATGGCACCTGCCTTGGCGGCTGCGGTGTTGTTCTTGAACTCCTTGGCCTTGGCGACAGCCTTGTTGAGGTTGGCTATGGCATCGGCGAACTTGGCGTCGGCATCCTCGGGCTTCTGAGCCTTCATGGCCGCTGCGGCAGACATGGCACCCATTCCCTGATAAGCCGCGGGAAGATTCTTCTTGGCATTCTCCACGCAACCCAGAACGGTATCGTCCTCCGACTCTTCACCGTCGGCGATGACCTTCTCCAAAAGTTCCGCAGCCTTGGCGAAGTTCCTTGCCTTGAGAGCCTCGGTACTCTGATTATAGGCCGCAACAACATCCTCCTGTGCAGACGCAACGGCAAAAGCCATCAACGCAACTGCCATAAAAACAATCTTTTTCATAATCTAAATTAATGTTTATCAGGTTAAATTTTCAATGTTTTCCCGTTCGTGTCCCGCCGCACGCGGCGATAGGACTTTACAAAGTTATATTTTTTTCTTTATATTGCAAATTTTCATCTTCGCGCCGAAACATCCTAAGAGGTCCCGAGCCGTCTACCGCAGCCCTTTGAAGAACTCCTTCATAAGTGCCTCGCACTCCGCGGCCAGAACGCCGCCCGCCACCTCGGTCTTGGGGTGGAATATATGCCCGCCCACGGTGGTGTAACCGCGTTTGGGGTCGGCGGCACCGTAGACCACACGGTCGACCTGACTCCATGCCAGCGCCCCCGCACACATCACGCACGGCTCGACGGTGACATACAACGTACATCCTTTCAGATACTTCCCGCCGAGAGTCGAGGCCGCGGCCGTGATACTCTGCATCTCGGCATGGGCCGTGGCGTCGCACAGCGTCTCCACCAGATTGTGGCCCCGTCCCACCACGCGGTCGCCGCACGCGACCACGGCGCCGATGGGCACCTCCTCCTCCTTCAACGCCTTGCGCGCCTCTTCTATTGCCATACGCATGAATTTCTCGTCACGCGCGGCATCGTTTTTACAATTCTCCATAAATCCCCGCGAAAATAGTAAAACACGGATAAAAAAGCAAATCGGCACCCGCCCGTGCGAGTATATCGGTAAAAATTATTACTTTTGCGAATCGTTAACCGAAAACGTTTAATACTACAATACTATGTTCAGAAGTCATACATGCGGAGCGTTGCGGATGTCGGACGTCGGCACCGAGGTGACGCTCGCAGGATGGGTTCAGAAGATCCGCAATCTGGGAGCGATGACCTTCATCGACCTTCGCGACCGTTACGGAATAACCCAAATCGTCGTCGAGGAACACTCGGCGGAGCAGACCCGCAACACAGCCGCCGCGCTGGGCCGCGAGTATGTCGTTCAGGTGAAGGGCCGCGTCATAGAGCGCGCGTCGAAGAATCCAAAAATGCCTACGGGCGACATAGAGGTCGCCGCGCAGACCATAACCGTGCTCAACGAGGCGCAGACGCCGCCGTTCACCATCGAGGAAAACTCGGACGGAGGCGACGAGCTTCGCATGAAGTACCGCTATCTCGATCTGCGCCGCGCGCCGTTACAGCGCAACATGATCCTGCGTCACCGCATGGCGCACGCCATACGCACGTTCCTCGACAAGGAGGGTTTCCTCGAAATCGAGACCCCTTATCTCGTGGGTTCGACCCCCGAGGGCGCACGCGACTTCGTGGTGCCGAGCCGCATGAACCCCAACCAGTTCTATGCCCTGCCCCAGTCGCCGCAGACGCTCAAGCAGCTGCTGATGGTGGCAGGCTACGACCGCTATTTCCAGATCGTGCGCTGCTTCCGCGACGAGGACCTGCGCGCCGACCGTCAGCCCGAGTTCACGCAGATCGACTGCGAGATGTCGTTCGTCGAGCAGGATGACATACTGGAGGTATTCGAGCGCTGGGCCAAATACATGTTCCGCGAGGTGATGGATATCGACTTCGCCGAGCCGTTCCTCCGCATGCCCTGGATCGAGGCGATGGAGAAGTACGGTTCGGACAAGCCCGACCTGCGCTTCGGCATGGAGTTCCACGACGTGACCGACCTCGCGCACGGGCACTCGTTCCCGGTATTCGACGATGCCGAATATATCGTAGGTTTCGCCGCCGAGGGCTGCGCTTCGTACACCCGCAAGCAGATCGACGCCCTGACCGAATACGTGAAGCGTCCGCAGGTGGGAGCCAAGGGATTGGTATGGATCCGTCTGGACGAGCAGGGCAACGTCAAGTCGTCGATCGACAAGTTCTTCACACCCGACGAGCTGAAACAGATAGCCGAGCGCATGCAGGCCAAGGCGGGCGACATGATATTCATACTTTGCGGCAAGAAGTTCAAGGCGCTCACCCAGCTCTGCGCCCTGCGTCTGCACGTGGCCGAGCAGCTGGGGCTGCGCGACCCGAAGAAGTTCGCCCCGCTGTGGGTGGTCGATTTCCCCATGTTCGAGTGGGACGACGAGACGCAGCGTTTCTACGCCATGCACCACCCCTTCACCTCGCCCAAGCCCGAGGACGTGGAGTTCCTCGAAAGCGATCCCGCGCGCGTGCGTGCCAACGCCTACGACTTCGTGTGCAACGGAACCGAGATCGGAGGCGGATCGATACGTATCCACGACGCCAAGTTGCAGGCCGCCATATTCCGCGCCTTAGGATTCACGCCCGAGAAGGCGCAGGAGCAGTTCGGCTTCCTGATGAACGCATTCAAGTTCGGCGCGCCGCCTCACGGAGGACTGGCGTTCGGATTCGACCGTCTGTGCGCCCTGTTCGGAGGTTCGGACTCGATACGCGACTACATAGCGTTCCCCAAGAACAACGCGGGACGCGACGTGATGCTCGACGCACCCTCGTACATCGACAAGGCGCAGCTCGACGAACTTAATATAGACATCGTAAAGAAGTAAACAGCAAAACGTTATTTGGCGATTGCGGTTCGCCGTCGGGAAGTTATCTTCGGCGGCTGCGGGGGTCGTGCTTTGCGCGAGCCGCCGAAGATATAATGCCCTTCGGGCATTACGAAAAACGATTATCCCATCCCGATGAAGCTATTCATCGGGATGTTTTTTATGTCCGCACACCGCTGTCGGAGGGCAGCGCAGGCCCGCTTTACTCGTTTAACATAATATTTGATATTTCCCATACGTTATATAGCCGAAAATGACAAAAAACACTGATATGGGAAATAAGATTTCGAAGACTCTGGATGCCGTATTCGCCCGCGTGACTTTCGACCTCACCAAGGCCGACATACGCCAATCGTACAAGGATCATATCGCCCTGGAGATTCTCCGCGAGGACGGGACGATGGCCTATCGCGCACTCGTATCGAAACTCAAGGACTGGGAGTTGTTCCAGGCGCCGCTTCGGATCGAGAACCTCATGAAGACGCAGCCGCGCAACGAAGAGGTCGCTCCCGAAGAGTTCCTCAAGCAATACCGCGAAAAGCTGCTCGCCGAGAACAAGTCGGTGCGCAACATATCGACGGCGCACGCGCTGCTCGACATAGCGTCCGACACCACCACGGCCACGTCGCAGATACTCTCGCTGTACGGAATAACCGCGCAGACGATAGCCTCGGCCATGACCGAACTGGCCGATCCCCTGCCCGACATGCAAGCCGAGATAAGATTCCACGCCGTGGACCTCAACGACGAGAGCGGCAGCAAGACGTCGGCCATGCTCGACAAGTTCGGCGTCGACCTCACGCGGCTGGCGCGCGAAGGCAAAATCGACCCCGTGATAGGCCGCGAGACGGAGATCGACCGAGTGATACAGATCCTTTCGCGCCGCAAAAAGAACAACCCTATACTCATTGGCGAGGCGGGCGTGGGCAAGAGCGCCATAATCGAGGGGCTGGCCCTGCGCATAGCCTCGGGCGACGTGCCCTACACCATACGCAACAAAACCATCTATTCGCTCGACGTGGCTTCGCTCGTGGCGGGCACCAAATTCCGAGGCGAGTTCGAGGAGCGCATGCAGCAGCTGCTCGACGAACTGCGACGCTCGAAGGATACGATCATATTCATCGACGAGATACACACCATCGTGGGTGCGGGAGCGACCCAAGGCAGTCTCGACACCGCCAACATACTCAAACCCGCCCTCGCGCGCGGCGAGTTGCAGACCATAGGCGCCACCACGCTGGACGAGTTTCGCGAGAACATCGAGAGCGATTCGGCTCTGGAGCGGCGTTTCCAGAAGGTGATGATCGATCCCACGTCGGCCGCCCAGACGCTGGACATACTCCGCAACATAGCGCCCTACTACGAGAAGCACCACAATGTGCGCTACTCGGAGGATGCGCTGAAGGCATGCGTGGCCCTCACCGACCGCTACATAACCGACCGTCACTTCCCCGACAAGGCCATCGACGTCATGGACGAGGCGGGTGCGCGGACCCGCATAGGTGCGGCGCACGAACCCGAGGCGATACGCGAGACCGAACGTCAGTTGCAGGCCGTGGAGCGCGAGCGCCGCGAGGCCGTGACGGCATTGATATACGAAAAGGCCGCGACGGCCAGAATCAAGGAGGTGGCCCTCAAATCGCGCCTCAACGAGCAGCGCGCCGAGTGGCACCGCGCCATGCAGAGCAACCCGATAGAGATCGGCACGGCGGATGTGGAGCGTGTGATAACCTCCATGACGGGCATTCCCGCAGAGCACGTATCGCACGGCGAGGCGGAGCGTCTGCGCTCGCTCGGCGAATACCTCGAAGGACGCGTCATAGGACAGAGCGAGGCCGTGCAACGTATCTCGCGCGCATTGCAGCGCTCGCGGGCAGGACTGAAGGATGAGGGGCGCCCCATCGGAGTGTTCCTCTTCGTAGGCCCCACGGGCGTCGGCAAGACACTGCTGGCCAAGGAGCTCTCGAAGTGGCTGTTCGACAGCAAACGGGGACTCATACGCATCGACATGTCGGAGTACGGCGAGAAACACAACGTAGCGCGGCTCATAGGCTCGCCCCCGGGATACGTGGGCTACGGCGAGGGCGGGCAGCTGACCGAGGCGGTACGCCGACAGCCCTATGCGGTGATTCTGTTCGACGAGATAGAAAAGGCGCATCCCGACATATTCAACTCGATGTTGCAGATCTTCGACGAGGGACACCTCACCGACGGCTCGGGCCGCAAGGTCGACTTCCGCAACACGGTGATTATCCTCACCTCGAACGTGGGATCGCGCGCCGTGGCGGAGAAGAGCGTGCAGGTGGGCTACAACACCCCGTCGAAAGACACCAACGGCGTGGTGACGCCCTACGTCGAGTACCGCAAGGCGCTGGAGTACACCTTCGCGCCCGAGTTCCTCAACCGCATCGACGACATCATCTACTTCCGCACGCTCACCGTCGACGACGTGGAGCGCATAGTCGATCTGGAGCTGGACGGGATACTGTCGCGCACCAAGCAGTTGGGATACGAGGTGGAGATCACGCCCGAAGCCAAACAGCGGCTCGCGACGATGGGTTACGAATCGCGGTACGGAGTACGCGCACTGCGCCGAACACTGCTCGATCAGGTGGAGGAACCTCTGTCGGGTCTTATCATCGACGGCAAATTGCAGGCAGGCGGCAAAGTGACGATCGACCGCGACGAGAATGAGAACATAACCATGCGGGTGGCCTGAAGCGTTCGCGCCGAGGGCTGTCAATAAGAAGCACCCTGCTTGAACCGAGAAGAAGCCGCGGCTGTCCGACGATCGGGCAGCCGTTTTTCATTCGATACGATTCGTCAGAATCGTGCGGGCCGCAGTCTCGCCCCACGCGTCGGACTGCAACTCGCCGAGACTCGTGCACTCCGTCGCCGTCGGCGAACCGCGATCAATACCTCGTCCCCAGGCGCATGCGCTCCATATCGAGATATACGTACTTGAAATGCAGGAACAGATCGAGTCCCAGCGTTCCGTCCAGACGGTTGAACATGTGCCCCGCCGCATTATCGGGCAGATGTACCGCCACATTGCACAGATAGCACGTGTGGCCGCCCACCTCGATGCGCTCGTAAGGGATAGTCAGCACCTCGGTCCTGACGGCGCCGCCGAAACCTGCCACCCCTATCGAATCGCGGTGCCCCGCCGCCTCCAGCCGCTCCCTGTTGCGGATATAATAGTTCGGATTGAAACTGCTCAACTGACTGCCCGTATCCAAAGTGAAAGTGAGCCGCCCGCCGTCGGGTTGTCGGGCCTCGATGCGCATGTTGCCGTTCACACAACACAGATCGGCCCACCCTATCTCGTCGTCGGCGAACGGTCGGTCGGACACGGTCATCGTCCTGCGCCCGATATCCAGACGGATGTTCCCGAGGACGTTCATCGTCGGCACACCCATTATCACCTGCAAGCGCGACAGATATTCGTCAGCCCGTTCGTCGCCCGTGCGCAGGTCCAGCACATAGAACGGCACGTTCTCCAGCACGATGCCGCCCAGCCGAAACTCGCGCGCGACGGCTATCCGCCCCGCAGCCGAGGTTATGCCCGACGCCGAGACCGCAGCGTCGAGAAACTCCATTCCGCACCGCTCGGCCACCTCGGGGCTCACCACATTGACTCCCGCGCCCGTGTCGAACACCACGTCGAACGGCCGACCATTCAATTCGCCGTCGAGCACCGGCATATATGCGTTACGTTCATTGAGCGTGTCGAACCGAAAAGGAATATCGGCCGTCGCCCTTTCGTCGGCGCGGACGAAAAGACGGTATCGCGACAACTCCCCGCACAGAGTCTCCTGCGAACGGAGCATGGCCGTCTGTTCGGCAGTGAGTCTGTCGGCCATACGTTCGCGGAAATGTCCGATCGCCGCGGCAGCCTCGGCATTACGTCCCGAGCTGCCAAGAGTCAACGCCTTCTGAACGGTCATCGACATCACGTTATCGAACCCGAGTTCGTCGCCGTAATCGCCGATCAGGCGGTCGATTGCCTCGCAGGACTCCTGCGGACGGTTGAAATAGCCGTATACGAGCGCCTCGGAGAACGTCACGAAAAACGGCGACATCTCCCCGCGCCGCTGCTCGACATGCCGCCGCAGGGCAAACCAATCCTCGCCGTTCATGTATGCACCCGCCAACGAATCGGCATTCTGCGCCGCGGCGGCAAACATGCAGAACAAAGCCGCAACGGCAAAACAAAAACGTTTCATATCTGTCGCTGTTTCTGCCCGTCGCCCTTCACCACGAAACGGTACGTCGAACCGTCGCCCTTGATCTTATACACCCCCTCGGCATATATGGTGGCGGTGGTATTCAGCGGGATCGTCACCTCCAGAATCACTCGGTTGCCGTCGCGATGCCATGCCGAACGGACAGTGCCGCGCACCGTCCGCAACGACGCCTCGGCCCACTCCAGACCGCGCGGGAAGTGCGGGCGGATGATTATGTTCTCGAACCCGGGTTTCGCGGGATCGAAGTTGATACCCGCCAGATCGCTGTGCATCCATGCGGCTATGTCGCCGAAGAAGACGTGGTTGGCCGACGAATCGGAGAAGTTCTCGCGCAAGGCCCACGTTTCGAGAGGCGTGGTGAATCCGCTCACGATCCAGTTGCCCCACGACGGCACGCGCGTCTGCGTGGCCAGGCGGTAGGCCGTCTCCACATAGCCGTGCTTCACGAGCATGCGCAGGGCGTATTTGCTACCCAGCAGACCGAAGTCGCAGGTGTAGCCGTCCTCGACCACCACGTCGTTAAGGCGCGCGGCGACCTGCGCCGTCATATCGTCGGGCACGATGCCCAGAGCCAGCGGCACCGCCTGCGCCGTCACGCGGCCGATGGAGTATCGGCCCGTCGAACGGTCGAGATATTTGCCGTTTATCATATCGCGCAGCTCGGCTGCCTTGGCGGCGTATTTCGATCCGTCGCAGCCGAGAATCTCGGCGAAACGCGCCATCAGCACATTGTCGTAATAGTAGAAACATGCCGCGGTGAAATCGCTCGGGGTCTGCGTCTTGTAGAAGCACCAGTCGCCCAGTCCGTAATCGACCGTGCCGTCGGCGTTCTCGCGGGTGGCGATGTAGGCGAGGTAACGTTCCGCGACGGGCCATATCTTCTCGATGGCGCGGCTGTCGCCATAGTAGTTGTAGACGGCATCGGGCACGATGAACATCGCGGCGTCCCACACGGGCCCGGGCCAGTCACCGTAGCCCCACCCCGCGCTCGGGATGATTCCCGAAATGGTGCCGTCCTCGCGCCGGTTGTCGACGAAATCGTCCATCCACTTCTCGTACACCGAAATGGCGTCGAAATTGGTGAACGCTATGTCCATGCTGATGAAGGCGTCGGCCGTCCAGCCGTTCTTCTCGCGATGGGGACAGTCGGTGGGTATGCCTTGCAGATTGCAGAGATAGGAGCGACGCACGGCACGCCACAACTTGTTGAGCAGGTCGTCCGACGAGCGGAAATCGCCCGTCGACTCCACGTCGGTATGCGTGAAATGCGCCGTGAGGCTGTTCCTGTCCAGCTCTATCGGACGGTCGGCCCTGACGGTGACGTATTGGAATCCGTTGTAGTGGAATTTGGGCGTGAAACTCTCCACGCCGCCGCCCTTGAGGATGAATATGTCGCGCTGGAGCGAGTATTCGCCCACGGGATGCGAATGGAAATCGATGTTGTGCATCTCGACCGTACCGTCGGGACGCAGCAGCTCGCCGTGCTCCATCGTAATGCGGGTGCCCGCCTCGCCCTCGACGCGCAGGGTGCACACGCCCGTCATGTTCTCGGCGAAGCTGAACACGTATTCGCTGTCGGATATGCGGTTAACCTTCACGGGTGTGCAGGATTCGGTTTCGCGGATGGAGGGCATCGACTGCGCCGCGAGCAGCGGCGACGGAGCCTCGCACACCACGGCGGCGGGATATGCGCTGTCGTCGAAAGCGGGATCGTCCCACCCCTCGACCTCGCAACGCGCGTCGATGATATCGCCCGCATATATCACGTTGCCCCGCACGGGGCCTACGGTCGTCCGCCACGACGCGTCGGACACTACGGTTCGGCTGCGGCCGTCGGCATAATCGAGATGAAGCTCGCAGATCATGCGCGGGCGGTTGCGCCACCGCGCCGATTCGTACTGCCACACGGCCATGCCCGAATATTCGTTATAGAATCCGTTGCCAAGGGTGACGGTCAGAACATTGTCGCCCTTGCGGACCGACGGCGTGACGTCATGAACCAGATAGAGATTGCGCTTGTCGTAATGGGTGAACGCGGGAGTGAGACGGTCCTCCGTTACGGGCACACCGTTCAGGGCGGCATCGTAATAACCTGCGGCGCTGATGTAGAGTCGCGCGCGCACGACATCGCCGTCCGCCGCAAAACGCTTGCGCAGCATGGGCGACGGCTCGTAGTCCTTGTCGAAAGAGTCGGTGATCCACTCCGCCGACCACGGCTCGCCGTGCAGCTTTCCCGTCGAGAACCATGCCGCCGAAGATCGGGCGACTTCGCGGCCCAGACGGTCGTAAGCACGCACCTGCCAGCAATAGCGGCTGTCGGGCGAGAGATCCGCCGTCTGCATCTCGACGAACGGACGGGCCGATTCGACTCTCGGACTCACCGCCGTGCAGCTCTCCTTGTCGGCGAGTGCCTCCACACTCTCGGCTATGCGCACCTCGACGGCACGCTGACTGAACGACACGCGTTCGGCATCGGTATCGTAATGCCACGTGAAACGCACGGTCTCGCCGTCGACGGCCTGAGGTTCTGCGGCGTACTCGCAGCGCATACCTGCGATGGAAACACGGCCGTCGGCCCCGCAGGCCGAAAACACGGCAGCAGCAGCCATACATACTGCGCAGCTTAAAATCATACGGCAGCAACGGATCTTCTTCATAAGGGAAAGCATTTAATGTTATACGGAGGCGAAACGGCGCGTCCGTTCTTGCAAATATAGCGAAAATTAGTCAAACCCGTTTGGCGGGAAATATTTATATGATTTCGCTCGGGCGGCAGCCTGCGGAGACCGCGACGTGAGCGGATGCGAACCACAGCGGGCCTCCGCGGGGCGAGGCTGCGGCCCGCACGACTCTTACAAGTCGCAACATTTTAAGACACGTTAAACGTTTTTTGCAAATAGTTTGTTATATTTGTATATACTCAATCTTAAAAGCTATGGACACCACCCCGAAAAGACTCCGAATGATCGAGCGCGACGAATGGCTGCGGCCCGTGGCCGACCGCATAGAGGATCGCCATGCGCGCTATCTCGCCCGCATGAAGGCCATAACCGAGCAGGCGGGATCGATAGTCGACTATGCCAACGGTTACCGTTACTTCGGATGGCAGCGCGACGAGGGACTGAGCGGCTGGTGGTTCCGCGAATGGCTGCCCGAGGCGGTCGACGTCTACATCTTCGGCGACTTCAACTCGTGGCAGCGCACGCAGTTGCGTCTCGACAAGGGCGAGGGCGGCGTGTGGAGCGCATTTTTCCCCGACGCGATGTACGGGCATCTGCTCACCCACGGTTCGCTCTACAAGCTCCACATACACGGCGCCAACGGCTGGCACGACCGCATACCCGCTTACGCCGTGCGCGTGGTGCAGGACGAGCAGACCAAGAATTTCACGGCGCAGTTTTGGGCGCCCGAGCCTTACGAGTGGCGATGCGGGTCGTTCGACCCCTCATCGGTGGGCGACCTGCTCATCTACGAAGCCCACACGGGCATGGCGCAGGAGCGGGAGGGCGTCGGGACCTACAACGAGTTTACCGATCTGGTTCTGCCCCGCATAAAGCAGGCGGGATACAACACCGTGCAGCTCATGGCCGTGGCCGAACACCCCTATTACGGGTCGTTCGGGTACCACGTGTCGAACTTCTTCGCACCCTCGTCGCGCTTCGGCACGCCCGAAGAGCTGAAAAGACTTATCGACACGGCCCACTCGCTCGGCATGGCCGTCATAATGGATCTGGTGCACGCCCACTACGTGAAGAACATCAACGAGGGCATCGACTGCCTGGACGGCTCGGACCACCACTACTCGAAAGCGGGCGCGGCGGGCTACCAGCCCTACTGGGATTCGCGGATATTCGATTACGGCAAAGGCGGAGTTGAGCATTTCCTGCTCTCGAACGTGAAGTACTGGCTGGACGAATTCCGTTTCGACGGGTTCCGTTTCGACGGTGTAACATCGATGATATACCATCATCACGGCTACGTGGATTTCGACTGCCGCGAGAAATTCTTCGACGACGGGGTCGATCTCGACGCCATGACATACCTCGCGCTGGCCAATCGACTCGTGCACGACTTCCGCCCCTCGGCCGTCACCATAGCCGAAGAGGTGAGCGGCATGCCGGGCATCTGCATACCCATCGACGACGGAGGCACGGGGTTCGATTACCGACTCGGAATGGCCATACCCGATTTCTGGATAAAGATGCTCAAGGATATTCCCGACGAGAAGTGGAACATATGGGAGATATGGAACGTGCTCACCGACCGTCTGCCCGAAGTGAAGACAGTGGCATACGCAGAGTCGCACGACCAGGCGCTGGTAGGCGACAAGACCATAGCGTTCCGCCTGATGGACAAGGCCATGTACGACTCGATGGACCGCGGGAGCGTGAGTCTGGTCGTCGACCGCGGCATGGCGCTGCACAAGATGATACGTCTGGTCACCATAGCCGCGGGGGGCGATGCCTATCTCGATTTCATGGGCAACGAGTTCGGCCACCCAGAGTGGATCGACTTCCCGCGCGAAGGAAACGGCTGGTCCTACGCCCACGCGCGGCGGCAGTGGTCGTTACGCGACGACGAGACGTTGCGTTATTCGTATTTGGCCGATTTCGACCGCGAGATGCTGCGTCTGGTACGCGAACACAAGGTGCTTTCGGACGGGTATCCCTACAATCTGCACATGGACGAGAACAACAAGACCATGGTGTTTTCGCACCTCGATCTCCTGTTCGTATTCAACTGGCACCCCGCCGCCTCGATCCCCGACTACGAGCTGCCCGTACGCGAAGCGGGCAAATACGTACTCGTGCTCAGCACCGACGAAGAACGTTTCGGCGGACTCGGGCGTCAGCGCACCGACGACGAGCACTTCTCGTACCCCGTAGAATCCCCCGACGGCACCATACGCCCGCATATACGGATATACAACACCTCGCGCACGGCAGCGGTGTTCCGCAGGTATGAATAAACAGGCATGTTCGCCGACAGCGGAGGACGCAAGCGAGCCTTACGGCGAGTTGCAGTCCGCCGCGTGGGGTGGCGGCGAACTGCCGACATCGCGACGCGATGTCAATAATATGATTATCCCGCCATTCGGCCGCTCCGAATGACGGGATAATACATTAATAATACATCACCACCCTACTGCTTACGCTTGCGCGAAGTCTTGTCGTCTATCGAATTGCCCTGAATGGTTATCAGGCGCACGTCGTCCGACACGTTGGTGTAGATCTGTATGACGCGATGGAATATCCCCGCCTCGATCTTGTTAGGCTCGTATTTGATCTTTATCACGGCCGACTCGCCCGGGAGCACGGGTTTGCGCGAATAGGTCACGGTAAGGCACGAACACGACTTGGTGATCTTCTTGATTACCAGAGGGGCGTCCCCGTCGTTGACGAAGCGGAACTCCTTTATCAGATCGCCGCCGTGACGCGCCACATCGCCGAAGTCGTGCGACGTGCGCTCGAAAGTCATGCGCGGGCCACTCTTCTCCTGCCCGTCGCCGCCGTGCGATTCCCGCCGCACCTTGGCTGACGCTACGCCCGCACCGTCCGAGACACGGCCGTAAGCCGACGCCACGGTCGCCGACAGAAGAATCATGCAACATATCAATCGTCTCATAGGCGGTCGGATCAATTGAGTCGGAAATTATAGGTTATCGTTCCGCCCTGCACGAAGCTGCGGCTCTCGGTGAAACGCGCCCGCTTGGCGGCATCTATGGCAGCCGCTATCAACGCCGCATCCGACGAGGTGGAGCCTTTGGGCTCGTATGACGCGCTGGTCACCTTGCCGTGCTGGTCCACGGCCACGCGTATCACAATCTTTCCGCTCGTATTGCCCGGGTATGAGGGCACGGGCAGGCTGCCCACCAGACCGCGGCCGCGCAGGCCCTCGTCCAGCTGGTCGTTGCCGACGGGATTCAGGCCGCCGCCGTTGCCGTTCGCGAGGTTCTCGTCGCCCTCGCGCGCATAGGGGTTGCCTATGTCCTCGGGTTCGTCCACGCCGCCCTTGTTGCTGTGGAATATGGCGCGGCTGTTCACCGTCTGCGTCTTTTCGTCGGTGCCCGTGACCTGCTGCGAATTTTCCCTGACGGTGGATACATTCTCGTGGCGCGGCGAGTGCGTGCTCACCACGGGGCGCGGTCGGGGACGCGGACGCTCCTCCTCGATAATGATCTCCATCATCGCGGGAGGCTCCGTCACCTCGACCCGAATGTAGACCAGCAGCAGCAAGGCCGCGACGACTACCGTATATATAGCTGCGGCGACACCTCCGTAAAGTTTCGGTCGGTCGTCATTTTCATCGTAGTAATTCATAATCTCAAAAAGTTTGGATTACCCGATCCGTTCGAAACGGTTCGCGCAAAAGTCCCGAAGCCGCCCGCCCCTCTAAGGCTGGGTGGCCGCTATGAGTTTGTAGCCGTTGTCCTTGGCGATGTTCATCACCTGAACGATCTCGTCCCACTGCACCGTCTTGTCGGCATGGAGCGACACGGTGGGTTCCTCCTGACCTTCGAGACGCTTTTTCAAGGCGCGGTCGACGCCCTCGCGCGACCCCACGTTCTCCAGCTCGACGTAGTAGATGTAGCGTCCCGCACCCGCATCCTTGATCGACACCGTGGTAACCGCCTTGTCCTTCAACTGGTTCGCGCTCTTGGGCAGCATCAGTTTCACGGCATTGGGGTTAATCAGCGTGGTGGCTATGATCATGAATATGAGCAGCAGGAACATCAGGTCGGTCATCGACGATGCCGAGAAGGACTGGTTGACCTTCGATCCTCGTTTTATTGCCATGACTGCCTATTTTACGGGTTGGTTCAGAATATCCATGAATGCTATCGAATTGGCCTCCATCTGGAACACCAGCTTCTCGATGCGGGCCACGAGATAGTTGTAGCCGAAATAGGCGGGGATGCCGACCACCAGACCTGCTACCGTCGTGACCATGGCCACATACATACCGCCCGAAAGCAGCGACATGTCGACCGTACCGCCTGCCGCGGCCATGTCCATGAAGGTCTGCACCATACCGATAACCGTACCGAGGAAACCGATCATGGGCGCACCGCCCGCGATGGTGGCGAGGAACGGCAGACCGTTCTCCAGCTTCGACACTTCCAGATTGGCGACGTTCTCTATGGCCGACTGTATGTCGCTCATGGGACGGCCTATGCGCTCGATGCCCTTCTCGACCATGCGGGCGATGGGGGTGTTGGTCTTGCGGCACAGATCGATGGCGGCGCGGATCTTGCCGTCCGAAATGTAGTCGCGGATGCGGTTCATGAAGTTCATGTCGAGCACCGATGCCTTACGTATGGCCATGTAGCGCTCCACGAAGATGAACACCGTGACGCCACCCAGGATGAGCAGCGGCCACATGAGCCATCCGCCCTTGGTGAAGAGTTCCCAGAGTCCCATGCGGGTCACCTCGCTGTTGGCCGCCGCTGCGGCTTCGCCTGCCGATGCTGCCGCTTCGGCAGCCTGAAGAAAATCAATCATAGTTTTTTTCTTTAATTATTTAAGTTTTATTTATGTTCCTCGATTCGCGACGTCACATGGGTCGAGTCGGAGCCGACACGCAACGAGTCGGCTCCCCGACCGTCCGTGCGGCGCAGCTGCCTGCGGCGGCGCGTCCTGTCCGTCTCCGAGGCCGCGCGGTCGATGCTGTCGCGCCTATGCAACTCGGCATCCGCGGCCGACTCCGCCTCCCTCTCGCGCTGCTCGCGGCGGCGCTTGCTCATGAAACGATCCTTCACGCGACGCTTCAGGTCGGACCAGTTGTCGAAATCCTCCTTATAATATATTCCTATGCCCGTCTCCTGCAAACCCTGGTTTTCGTCGAAGCGGTCGATGGTCTGCGTGAATCCGCGCAGCTTCAAATTGCCGTTGCGGTCGATAAGCCACGTGATATAAGCCTCGCCCAGGAAGTTCGACATATTGCCGTTTGCCGCCATCTTGTTATCCACCAGATAGTTTCCCTCCAACTCGACCAGCAGACGGTCGTTCACCAGACTCTTCGAGAAGCCGAAGTCGATCTCGTCGCTCGTAAGCTCCGACCGCGGGCGGTAACGCAGCACTATATTGTAATCGTCGCTCGAAAGCCAGTTGCTCAGCTGGTTGGACAGCAGCTCGAAGCCCGTCGTGGCCGAAGCATTGGCGCCGATGTTGGACGATGTGGACGAATCGGAGTAGAAACTGCCGCTCACCAGCAGATACATGAACTGCGTGGCTATCGACTGCTGGTTGTTGAGCAGGTTTGCCACGGCGTTGCGGATCTCCGAATCGGCGTTAGGCACCTTTATGTCGAACGTGACCGTCGGATTGGTCAGGCGGTCCGAGAGGTTGATGATGCACTCCACGGGCACGGCGCGGGTGATGTTGTCGAGCGTGGTCGACGACAGCAGCGGTTGCAGCGACGCCTTCAGCTTGTAGACCGCATTGATGTTCAGACGCGCGTCCATCGGCTCGCCGACCCACTGTATGGTCGATCCGCTCTCGATGATGAAGCGCTTGTTGATTATGTTCTGCAACGTGAACAGATAGCTGCCCTCGGTGATGGTGTAGTCGCCGTACATGTCGAAGATGTTGGCCCGCGGCACGATATTCAGGTTCAGCGTACCGTCGCCGCGCACCTTAATTATGTCGCCCACAGTGGGGTCGATTACCAGCTGCACCTCGGCATTGGGGTTGGCCGTGAGTTCGATATTGATGTTCATCATGCTCGCGCTCTCGGGCACGCCGCGGTTGCGGCGCTCGAACAGCATCTTCTTGCGGAGCAGGTAGTTGGTGGAATCGATCCGCATGCCGGGCTTCTCGAATATCACGAAGTCGGCGTTCGAGGCGTCGCTCTTGCCCGACAACGGCATGAAGAACTGCGAATTGCCCTCGGTGGATGCCACTATGTCGAGCGTGGTGCCCTTCTTGCTGCCGCGCACCGTAGCCACACCCGAAGCATACACCTTGCCGTAGAACAGATCGTTGTCGCGCTCGGTGGTGTTGAGCACGATCATGCGGCGCGGCACCAGACGCATCTCGTAGGCGATGTTGGACAGGTGCTCCAGACTGAGGTCCATGGTGAGCAGCCCGCTGTTGCCCTCCGAATCGTACACGCGGGCGTTGGATGCCTTGAGGTGATTCTTCTCGACCCTGATTTTCGCCTCGGGCACGGTATAGCGCGCACGCGTGAAATCGACCGTGGTACCCAGCCCCGTCACATCGATGGAGCCGCTCAACTCGGCATTGCGGTCCTGCCCCATGATCTCCAGCGAGGCCGATGCCTTGCCCTCGGTGTCGGAAACCACTCCCGAAAGGATGGGATCGAGCAGCGACATGGGCAGATTGTCGATCTTCGCCTCGGCATAGTAGCGGCGAGACACGGGAGCATAATATCCGCGCACTATGTCGGCGCCCGTACCGAGGTTGCGGATCATCACGCGCGCCCGCTGCTGCTCGAAATCCCAGTGCGAATCGATGCACAGCGGAGCCACGCGAATGCCGTTCACCCTCAGGCTGTCGAGATCGATATCGGCCGTCAGTTCGCCGCGGTTAAGCGCCGCCTTCATGGAAGCCTCGCCGTTGCCGTATCCGTCGACGGAGTATCCCATTCGCGTGGCGAATCCCATAAAAGGCGCGAGGTTGAAATTGCGCATGCGCACGGTAAGCGAATCGGTGCGGCTGCGCGACGCCACGCCGTAGACATTCAGCATCTCGCCGTCGCTGCGGACCGTGAAGTCGCGGATCTCGATGCGGGCCGTATCGATCGTTATTCGGTCGGAGGTTATGCGCCAATCCTTGCGGCCCTGCGTTATGGTGGTCGGGAATATGTTCATCGCCACGCGGCGCATACCGTTCTCGGGGTCGCGCAATATCTCGGCCGAGAGCCCTATGACGCCCGAAAGCGAATCGGCCGTGTCGGAGAATCCCGCCGACAGCGTTACGCGGTTGTTCTTCGCGCCGCCCATCACCGACAGCTGCGGCATGTGGAACGCCCCAGCATAGAAATCCTCCGAACTGAGGTACATGGCCAGCGAATCGCCTTGGTTGGTGACATTGAGATTCAATTTCGTGGCCAGCACGTTGTTGCGCTCCAGATAATCAGACTCGGCGCGCAGCAGGATACGGTTGGCAGCGGGATTGAGCACGAAATTGAATTTCGAGTCCCGAGCCAGTTGCAGGCCGTCGGATATGGCGTCGAGCAGCGGATCGACATTCTTGACCGTGACCGACAGAGCCGAATAGCCGTCGCTGCCGCCGCCCTCGTAGTCGGGCGCTGCGGCATCCGAGATCCCGGGCAGATACTTGCGCATCGACGCGCCGAGATACTTCACCAGTTCGGCGTAGCTCGTAGGCCCCGTGAAGGCGGCATCGGCGAAATCGGAGGTGAAGTTAAGCGACCGCTTGCCCCCCGAACTGCGCGCCGACAACTTCATCTCGCCGCTGCGCAGAGTGTCGATATTGTAGATATAGCGGCCGTTGTCTATCGTCAGCGAACCGTTCATGTCGTCGGCGCCGTCACCCGTGGCATACAGCTCGGCGTCGAATGCCAGCAGCGATACCGAATCGCGTTCGTTGATATTCATGGCATGCAGGTCGGCCTGCGCAAGGCGCATCTTGAAGTCGTACACGGGATGCTCGCCGTTCATGTCGGCCATGCCGCTCAAGGCCATGCGCAGGGGTCCGCCGTCGCTGTACGCCGTGCCCGAGAAGCTGCGGTTGTTCATGTGCCCCGATATTCTGAGGGAATCGTAAACGCACTCCTTGAACTCGAAAGAACCCACCACGCCGCTCACGTCGCCCGTCAGTGCGCCGTCATTCACGCTACCCGCGAATCGCACCGACGCCGATGCCGTGCCGAGCGTCTTGTTTTGCAGCAGGCGCCCCAAACGCATATGACGCACGTCGGCCGAAGCGGTCAGCGCCGCCATCCTGCGCGCACCCGCCACGGGTCGGCGAGTCGCCGCCAGCGATGCATTGCCAGCCTGAGTGGTGAGGGTCAGCTTGGTGTCGAACGAATCCAATCCGCCGACGAACGATCCCGCGCACACCATGTCGCCCGCCGCATCCATCATCGAACGCAGCTTGTCGGAGAGCGCCTTGCCCGCAATGCCCTCGGCCACGGCCTCGATATCCGCCTCGCACGTCGCCAGCCGCTTCAGGTCCAGACGCATGGAGGTGCGCTTCACCTCGGGCAGTCCGCGCATGGCCACCTCGGCGCGCAGCGAGCTCCGCTCGCCGAACGACACGTTGCGCACGTCGACCTTCAGATCGGCCACCGTGCCGCTCACGCCCACGTCCACGCCGTCCAGCGCCAATTTCCACGGCAGCAGCTTCGGCGCGAAATGGGCTATGTCGTCCGTCGAGACGCGCGTGTCGTGCAGTTCGCCCTCGATGGTCACGTTATGAACAAAATCCTTGTAGGCGCTCCAGTCGTCGCCGCGCAGGGAGAGCGCACGCAAGCGCACGTCGGAATCCTCGGCCTCGATCTCGAAGTCGCGCAGGTCGACCAGTCCGCGGTCGACCAGAAAGCGGCCCGTGAAGTTGCGCACCGTAAAGCCGCTGTGCTCCACCGTGGAGAAATTGCGGATATACCCGCCCACCATGCCGCCGTCGAGCGTGAAATCGTCGATGAACGCCGAGGTGTGGTTAAGGTGCATGTCGCTGAAATCGATTCCGTACTCGGGGTCACGATGTTCGCGGCGCTCGATCACCAGCGTCATGTCGTTCACCTGCACGTCGCTTATCTTGATGGCGAAATCGCCCTTTTCCTTCTTCTTTTTCTTGTTCGAGAGTCGGCTCACGACCTGCTTGATGTTGGTCTCGCCGTCGGGCATCTCGCGGATGTTCAGCACGGCGTCGGATACGGAGCCGTTGCGCAGCATGATGCCCGACTTGCCCGGGAAATCGTTCAGATAGATGCGCAGCTTCCCCACGTAAAGCAGGGTGTCGCGGGCGTAGTCCTCGACATAGAATCCCTCCACGCCGAGGCTGCCCAGAGCGCCTATGCGTATGCGGTCGATCGACACCGTGGTTTCGAGCTTGCGCGAGACGTAGCGCGCGGCGCGGTCGACGATAAAATTCTGCACCGAAGGCAGATCGACTATGAGCGCGAGCACAATGGGGCAAAATATCAGAAACAATAGAGTGACTGATAACGCCTTTAACAATATTTTAGTAACTTTGCGCATCGCGACAAGCGTCATTAAACTCACAAATGTAGATAAATTTCTATTAAAAACAGAAACAACATCTTAAAAAATGGATATTACGATACTCGGCATAGAGTCCTCTTGCGACGACACTTCGGCGGCCGTGATACGCAACACGACGCTGCTTTCGAACGTCATTGCCTCGCAGGCCGTGCACGTGAAATACGGCGGCGTGATCCCCGAGCTGGCGTCGCGCGCCCACCAGCAGAATATCATTCCCGTGGTGGATACGGCGCTCAAGGAGGCGGGCGTCACGTCCGACAAGATAGACGCCATAGCCTTTACGCGTGGCCCTGGTCTGCTGGGTTCGCTTCTGGTGGGCACCTCGTTCGCCAAGGGACTGTCGATAGCCAACAACATACCCCTCGTAGAGGTCAACCACCTGCAAGGTCACATCCTCTCGCACTTCATCGACCTGCCCGACCGCGACATGCCGCACCCCGACTTCCCGTTTCTGTGTCTGCTGGTCAGCGGAGGCCACACGCAGATCGTAAAGGTGTCGTCGCCGCTGGAGATGGAGATCGTGGGCACCACCATCGACGACGCCGCAGGCGAAGCATTCGATAAATGTGCCAAAGTGATGGGACTGCCCTACCCGGGCGGCCCCGTGATCGATAAACTCGCCAAAGAGGGCGATAGCGGCGCCTTTTCGTTCGCCAAGCCGCACGTGCGCGGCGAGTACGACTACTCGTTCTCGGGACTGAAGACCTCGTTCCTCTACACCCTGCGCGAGAAGGTCGACGCCGAGCCCGACTTCGTGGAGCGGCACAAGGCCGACCTGTGCGCCTCGTTGCAGCACACGATAATCGACATTCTGCTGGGCAAGCTCATAAAGGCGTCGAAAGATTTCGGCATCAAGGACATAGCCATAGCAGGCGGAGTGTCGGCCAATTCGGGGCTGCGCGAGGCTGTGGCCGAGGCGGGACGACGCCGCGGATGGCGCACGTTCATTCCCGAGATGAAATTCACCACCGACAATGCCGCCATGATAGCCGTGGCGGGATATTACCGCTACTGCAACAACATGTTCAGCGACTTGGGCGTATCGCCTGTGGCCCGTCTGGAGGAGATTCTGTAAAGGCAGTCATACGGCAACATAAAACCCCGAGAGTTCCTCACTCTCGGGGTTTTGCGTTTGGGAATGTTATGACTCTCGGCGGCTCTACTTCTCCACACAACGCACGAAGCAGGCGTCGGATTTACCGTCATTAAATACATTCGATTTTGATATAGGGAAGAAGTCGAATGTAAAATAGTTGAAGTCCCAGCCGATAGCATCGGGATTTGTGGAATCCAAATAGTTGTTCGTAGAATTTTCATTCAGCCAATATATGGCTCCGGGACGCATATACACATCATAGAAAAGCGGAGCATCGTTAACTCCATTAGGATACATACCACCCAAAACCGTCGGGAAATTCCCCCAACGACCACTGCAAGAATATCTTAATACCCCCAAGTAGGGTTGATTGGCATTATCTAAAAGACGATCCTTTCTATGACCGTAACCCGATGCTCCTATCGGGAAAAAGAGATTCTTGCCGGTTTTTCGATTATAAACAAAACAGCCTCGCATTCCGTAGGTTCCGGACTTTTGATAGTCGTAGCCGTAAACCTCGTTAATATCGTCCAGAGTTTCAGTAGCGTCATCGCCATACAATACACCGTAGCCCTGCTCTATCTCTTCTGTTTTATATAATATCGCAAAATCTTCGTATGACGCGACACGCATATTATCCGTCGGATTGTCAAAACTCCCTGTCGTAGCCTTATTTGTTATTTGCTGCCATGGAGTCCAAAGATATCTGTTACCGTGAAAATCATCGGGTTTTACATTGATCCAATCCTGTTTACTGTTTTTATTTTCAAGAGCATCTATCGGCTGACTCAAGTTGCCGAACTTGAACAACGAACCCTCGTCTATGGGACTCGATGCCTCCGTAGTTGCATTTCTCATATTCATAGCATGCCATTTGGTGCCTCCATCAATGAGTGCGTCGGGAGAATCGCCCTGACGAACGAAGATAAGGTGATAGCACGTATTGTTATGATACTCGACCCTTATGACGGCATAGCGCGATTCATTCGGATCAATCGTCCCTTTGAAGTCGATATTGAAATCGATCGGGGTATCCGTTCGGCCCGATATGATATCCACATCTTTCATCGTTTTGCCATCGAATTCGATATCGGCCTTACCCGTTGACGAAATATTCGCATCCGAGACACTCAACGTCACGGGACCGTTATTCTCGGGGAACTCCTTTATAACGTATGCCCGCCACGGACCGACAGAATTAAACGACTCGAATTTAGTCGCAGACTCTTTGGGCAACCGTTTCAAAACGACATGGAACGGCTTTTCATTTTGAGTATCGGCTTTACGCCATATACCCTTGGGATTGACGATACGGCGCACCTGATAGATTGTAACGTCCTCGACATACGGATCACCTTTGCTCAACGTTGCCGTGATTCTCACCACAGCCTTTCGCTGGTAAGCCACATAGGGATTGTTTCCCGTATATGCGGTCTCCTTAATCAACTGCTTGGCACGGGTATACATCGGCAGCGAGAAATGATAGATATTGCCCGTTACGTCCGACTTCTCGACCTTAACTCCGTACTCGTCGGTAGCTTCTGAACCATCGGTCGTATGGGTGCCGTCGGTCATATCCGAGTAAATTCGCTCTCCGCGTTTAGGCGCCTGCTCGTAATACGGCTTATTGGAATCCACATTAACCAATGTAGCCCCTGCCGCTTTCTTTATTACCGTCTCCGTCGTCTGGTGCAACGACAAGAAGCCGTTCCACATATTTTGCCCCTCAAGATCCATTGCACGATAATAATCGAAATCGGTTCTCGCTTCATCGGGCGCCCAACGGTTGTCGATAATCTCGGCTTTCAAACCCGTGACGGTAACCCCGGCTCGGTGTTGACCTGGACGGGGAGCATCATCGAGTGGTTGTAAAGATACGAGATGTAGTAGGGATTGGGGATAATGATACCCTTCTCGCGCTCGTAGTCGATATGCCAGTCGACGTCGTTGGCATAGCCCTTGAACTTCATCGTCAGCTTGTAGTGGTAATTGCGCTGCGCGTCGTAGTCCTTGTCGGTATCCTTGCCGAGCATGAAACGATAGGTTATGTCACCCTCGCTCATGTCGCCCGCATTGCGCGACACGTAGTGCGCCTTGACTTCGATGTAGGTACCGTAGAGCATCTGGTCCTTGCGGTTCGGGCTGATCAGGTTTCCTGCACCGTCCTTGTTGCTGCCGTCGGGGAACGTGACTTTGCCTTGTTCTTTCCAGTCCTGCTTCTTGCTGATGCCCTGCCCCTGCATGTTCTCGTAGAAGTAGAGAGCCGCGACATCCTCGCCGTGATGTACGGCGAGTTGATCCTCGACAGAACGGCCTTCGGCATCGGCCGACAGCTTCGCGGCACCGTAAACGGGATTACCGTTGGTCAGTCGCGCGGGATAGTTGTCGTCCCACGTGGTGTTACCCTCGGCATATTCTATAGTCTCGCCATCGCGGATCAACTCCGCGTCGGAGGCAGGCTTGTTGTCCTTGCCCAGCAGGCAGTGCGAGGGGATGTCCTTTATCTGCACCGATTTGAGATAGATGTAGATATTGTCCTTCAGTCCCGAAGCATCGAACGCCACCGTGACTTTCGACGCCGCACGGCGAATCCACGCATGAAGCGACATGCTCTTCTGCGCCACGGTAATCAACGGATCATCTTTGGGTTCCTTGGCGTCGGCGTCGCCGACGATGAAGCAGCCGAACATCTGGTTGTTCGACGCCACGTTATCGCCATTCCACTTCAGCGATACGGACTTCAAATCCCCGACGGTTGCGACATCCTCGTCCGCAAGATCGTCCATATTGGCCACGGCATAGATGTAATAACGGCCGTATGGTATCTTCAAATCGAAAGCGGCACGCGGCGTTTTGCTCTCGGCCGTATGGCCGTTGTCGGCATCGGCGTCGGTACGATCCGCGTCGGCATTGGTCTTGAAATCGGTAATCGAATGACTCTCCACCAACTTTTGGCTCTCGTCGTACAACAGCACTTGCAGGTTCTTGATCTCCTTGATGGCATTGCCCGCCGAACGGGTCGCCCCGTTCAGCCCCGCAGCCAGCGGCTTGAACTCGACATCGGCGGTAACGCTACATTCACCCTCGGGGATCACGCCGCCGTAATCGTCGACCATGTCCTTGGTACATGCCGCCAGACTGAATACCGACATGCACAACAGAATATATTGAATACTTCGTTTCATCTCTAAGGTAGAATATTAATCTCTGTCCAGTCCGAAATCGGGATCGAGCTTCACCTCGCCGTAGGGGCGCAGGTCGACAGTCCAGTCGACATCTTGGTTGTTGACGGTTATGTTCACAACGACATGGGTGTTGCGGGGCAACCGATCGAGATTATCGAAAACCTTCGGTTGCGTCTTGACACCGTTAAGCGAGATGGTCATCGAGTAGTTTTTACCCTCCAACGGGATCTCGGGCACGAATCCGCCTTCGAGCAGATAGATGGCGGGAAGAGTGACGGCCGACTCGCTGCGCGCAGGCAGTGCGACGCCCTCCGAAAAACTCTTCTCGAACGTGTAATAATCGTTGGCGCCGACGTTGGGCACGTCGAACCCGACAATATCGAGTTTGCCGCCGACGGGGCGGCCGTCGGGAGTGTCGTACTCGGTAACGCGCGGCAAATAATACTCGCGGCGCGACATCTTGTCGATCGAAAGTCCCGTAAGTTCGCGCGCAAGGCTGCTCTTGTTCGTGATATTGAACGTGAACTTCACGGCGGCGCGATGCAGATAGACGATATGCGACAAATCCACGTTTTTCACCTCGACCTCCTCGCACTTGCTCATCGGCAGACCGCCGAGCGCCTTCTCGTGACCGTCGCCCGCGGCATCGAGTTCATCGCCGACACCGCCGTTCAAGCGCACCTCCAGCCCCGCGATCTCCTCGCGGGGGAAAGGCTTGCCGACGGCTATATCGCCCAGATACTTGTGGAAATCGGGTATGGCCTCGGCCGCCCCGTCGACCTTGTAGACGTTCACTCGGGCGTTGGTCTCGTTGACGAAGACATACACCTGTTTGGTCTCGTTGGCGCGAACCTTGAAATGCTCCTCGCCGTACTCGACCACCGAACCCGCATACAAGAACCGATTGGCCTCGACATTGCCGTCCTTGTCGACCACGACGATACGCAGGGTCTGCATACTTTCGGCTTCGGCGGCCGAAGACTCGTGCGACGCATCGCCGGCGGCACGCGTGGAACGCATGGTCCCGGCGGCATCGGGCAACGCCACGCCGATATTCAGATTCACCCAGATCTCCTTCTCGGGTGCGGGTGAATCCGTCGCCGACTTGTCGCATCCCGCAACAAAGAGGCAGACGAGGCACAAAAGCAGGATATGTAAGGAATTTCTCATTTTTACAGATCCGAATCGTTGATTCTGACAGTCCAGTCGTTGATTTTAATATAGGTTCTGATCCATACGCCGCCCTTGTCGAGGAAGAAGATCAACGACCACTCGCTTTCGCGGTCGAGGAACTCCTGCGGCCGCATCTGCGCATAAAGATCGCTCTTGAGCAGCAGCAGATACCGTATAAGAGGGATGTCGATTATATTCGCACCGCCCTCCTTGCGGGTCACGGTGAGTCGGGGGCTGTTTTTGGTCATAAGGCGCGAGGTCGAGAACTCGGCGTATGCCACCACCACATCGCGGTCCGCCTCGTCCACACCCGCCGCAGCCTGACCGCGCGCCCACGGGGTGTAGGTAACCGTACCGTTGGGGATAAGATCGTTGTCGGCAGCGAAAAGGGTGTTGTCGTCGGTGATGCGGAACTCGAAATCCTTGTCATCCACGGGATCGCCGTTGACCTGTTGCAGGACGATGCGGATGTTGTTGGTGTTCTTCATCATCTCCACCACGCCTTCGCTGTACATGTCGGCCGTGGCCATCTCCAGCTCGCCCCAATACATCCCGTGCAGATTCTTACGCTCGGGAACGGTCAGGCAATCTTTGTCCAGCGCGACACGCAGATCGCCGTGCTTCGCTCCCGCGGCGGGAGTCTGCACGAACGAGAACGAACTCTTGTCGCATGCCATGCCGCCGTAAGCGGCGAACCGATAGTTGCCCGGGGCGAGGTCGAGCCGCATGCGATAAGCCTCGTCGCCCAGTTCGGGTCCCGTGACCGTACGCGTGTCGACATAATTGCCCTTGTCGTCGTAGATCAGCAGCGTCAGACAGTCGACCTTCTTGGGGAATGCGTTGGCATACTCCATGTTATAGTCGTATATGAAACGCAGCGACACGCCGTGCGGACACGCTTCGAGATCTTCGTAGATGGTCTCGCACGAGGACAAGGCGGCCGTCATCAGTGCGACACCGAATGCCGCACCGACGAGCCGTGAAATAATATTTCGTTTTTTGCTTCGCATTTTTTAGAATTCGATATTGTTGACGCGAACCACCCAAGGCAGAACCTCCACCGAAAGTTTGAGGTATACATCGCCCTTCTCGTCGGGAGTATCGGGATCCACGGGATCGGGATCGTTCTCCGTAACGCGGGGATGGCCCAGACGGTTGATCTTGGTTACCGAAAGTTTGTAGACATTGTTGCGCACCACGGCGAACTCCATCGGACCCATCGCTGCGGGAGCGTTGTTGTCGTTGTGACGGTTCCAATAGTAGTAATAGAAGAAGTAGCCCACACCGTAGTTCTTGGCACCGTTGACAGCCGATTCCGAATCGTCGCTGGCCTCGTAGAGGGTGAATCCCGCAGCCACGGCAGCCTTCTTGAACTTAGACAGGACCTCGGCGTTCGCACCGTTGGTCTTCAGTACATCCTGGTACAACTCGTTGGGAATGCCGAGCGGAATGCCGTTCTTGTCCTTTGCCTCCGACATGGCGGCGTTGTAGATGGGCGAACCCTCGCCCTTTTCGATCTCGGCCTTGATCTGGTCGTTCCAGCCCACATATATTTTGCTGTTGAACACATAGAGGATGGGATACTTCTTGCCGTTTATCGTCTTGGTATAGGTATTGGGAACGTCGTAGGTGCCATTGACGGCAGCCCTCAAAGTGGCGTTGACGGTGCTGTTCTCGGGAATGACGAGTTTGCCCTTGAAGATGATACCCGTAGTGATTCCGTTCTTCTGAGAGTCGACGTCGGGAATGGTGTTCTCGGTGGCGTAGCGCCAGATGTGGTAACCCGTCTTGTCGTAACCTGCGGGAGCGTTGTTCCATTCGTCACCCGACAACTGATTGGTTCCGAGGATATCCTGCATGTCGTAACTGTCCCACTTCTTGCGGGTCTCGGCGTCGATCTTGCCGTCGTTATTGAAGAAGCGGAAATTGAAATGGTTCTCGAGCTCGGCAGCCTTACCCTCCAGACTCACATTCGACTTAAATTCATGATCGGTATCCACCACATAGTTGCCCGTATCGTTATCCTTCGATCCGGGTTTGAATCCGTATTCCAGACCGCATATCTCGAAGTTGTTCTTGCCGTTGTCGGCCAGACCGTCGTCCGACACGCGGCGCAGATAGTAGAACTCCTTGCTCATGTTCACCAAAGCCATGCGGACCAGCTCGACTTGCAGACTGCCGTCTTGCACACCGCCTGTCACTCCTATGTTATAGGTACGCTCCGTACCCGAATCGTTGCCGTCGCGGTAATCGAAACGAGCCACCGAACGTTCGACCTCGATGGCGCCGACGTTATCGACAGAAGCATCGTTGGGACCGCACAAATCGAAAGGAGTAGCCTCGGTAGCGTAATTGGTCGTCCACACGTCATAGGTGCCCGGAAGTTTCCTTTCGGCGATCTTGGCATTGGACATAAGGAACGATCCGCTGCTCCAGATGACGGTGTTCTGATTCTTCGAACCTGCAACCTCCACGACTTTGCACGTGGCATCGAGCCAGCCGGCCTTGCCTTCATCGCTGCCGAATACGTCGATCAGCTCGTAGGTGGGATTACAGAAAGCGAACACGTTTACTTTCTTCTCGGCTTTGTCGTTGGCATCGTAATAATTCTTCAATGCCGTGGCCGATATGGCAGCCGTGGCCGATATGGTCGGTTTTCCCGCAACGGTGGCCGTCGAAAGATTGCCGACTACGCTGTGACCGATATATTTGTTGTCGACGTCGGCCAACACCAGCAGCAGCGAACCCACTTTGTTCTCGCCGTCCTGGCCAACCTCGGTACCGCCCGTCGATCCGCCGTCGGGTTTGGGATTGGTTTCGCTTCGCGTACCGTTCGCCGACGGCAAAGTGACGTCCACGCTCATGTAAACGGCGTCTTTAGGCTCGTCAGGAGTCGGAAGAACAGGTTCCTCGTTGACGCCACTGTTGTTACAGCCGACAAACATGCTTACCGCAAGCATGCCTGCCAATAATTTGCTCAAAATTTTCATTTTTCTACTTTTTATAATTTATCGATTACTTCTTTATTCTCTCTATCTGCCGCAAGGCCTCGGCGGCCTCGGCTATGCCGCCCGACTCGGCCTCGCCGAACAGACGGGCCGCCTCGTCGTAATCGCCCGACAGGGCCGCAAACACGCCGCGGGCATAAACCGCACGGGCATCGTCGCCCGCCTTGGTCAGATAGCGCTCGGCATTCTTCATGTCGCCGCGCCCCATGGCCGAGTTGGCGGCGTTAAGGTTGGCCGTAGCATCCTCGGGGAACATGCGCACGGCGATCTCGAACACTTCGTTATACTCGTCGCTGCCCTGCTCCATGTGCTCGGCAGCGAGATACATCTCCGACAGACTGAGTTTCTGCGGCTGGGTCTTGAGCAGGCGCTTGATTTCCTCCACGTCGGTATATGCACGCACCTCGTACTCGACGGCATAGTCCGAATGACGCAGCGCGGGATATACGTTCTTCAGCAGGAAGGCGTAGTCCTCGGGGTAGGTCGACTTGATGGCCGCATCCTTGGCATCGGGGGCCAGATCGCCGCGTATCAGCACCAGAATACCGTCGCGGTTCTTCAGATCGGAGCTCTCCACGAAGCGCTCCAGACCCTCCCAGTCCTCGGGCTCGTACGAGGTGGCGAGCAGATCGGCGGGGAAGTCATACTGCTTGCGCACATACTCCTTCAGGGTCTCGGTACGGCCCTTGGCCAGACGGATGTTGTTGTCGTATGGGCCCTCGGGCGAGGCGTAACCCTTTATCGTCACGGCCGTTATACGCGTGTCGGCATCGTTCTTCACCAGATCGATGGTGTTGCGTATCTTCTGCAACTCCACGGGATTCTGGCGGTAATTCTCATATATTTCGGTACGGTTGACGGGGAAATCGATGAAAGCCGAACCCTTGGCCTCGCGCATCTTCACGGCCTCGCCTTTGGGCGGGATGTAGACGAATACGGGAGCGAAGGTCTTGGGCGCGAAATCGAGCGTGGCGAGCAGATCGTCCGCATGCGAGATCTCCTCGCCCGTGCAGCCGCGCAACTCGGTGGCCAGGGTGAGTTTAGCCTCGGCCATCCAGTCGGCGTAAGGCACCGCGGTGCGATATTCTATGCTGCGGGTACGTCCCGCGCGGTAGAGCGATTTCTCGTTCAGGGGCGAGTCGTTGCGCAGGTGGCGATAGTAGCGGGTGCGGCCCGCCACGATGAAGCCCTCCAGCGGCATGCTGCCCGTCTCCGACTCCAGCACGGGGGTCACGACGATCTCCATGTCGGTCCCCAGCTCCAGATCGGCCACGTCGATATTCATCGACACGAACAGATTGCCCTCGGTGCGGGCCGCGTCGACCTCCGACGCACGGACCTGTCGGTGCGCGACCGACTGGGCATCGGCCCCTGCGGCGCACAGGCATGAAACGATGATGCAAAGTATCTTCTTCATAATCTTCAGAGCTCGTTTAGAATGTGTATACCAGATTGATGGCCGCCTTGGTGGGACCTACGTAGTGATGGGGACGATCCTCGGCCAGCTTGCTGCCGCACACGGCGCAGGGATAGCTGTCGAAACGGGTGTAGATGTAACCCACGCCTATTTCACCTTCGAGATTCCAGTGTTTGCCCAAGATCCACGCGTAACCGTAGGCCACGCCCGCTCCCGCGAACCAGCCCTGGTAGCGGCGGTCGGAGAGCTTCGAGAAATCGGTGCCGAGGAACTTGATGCCGTTCTTCAGACCGCCGATGTTGTATTGTCCGCCGAGCGCGTGCACTCCGACGAAGTGACGTGCGAAACGTTCGCAGAACCAGTAACGTGCCTCGGGCTGCACGAGCCAGTGTTTCCATTTGCGATCGTGCGACAGAGTCCAGCCGTTGTAGTTGGCCGAAGCATCCAGCGTCCAGCGCGGCGCGAGCCCGATTTCCACGCCCGCGTTGACCGTGAAAGCCGCCGCGTCATAGAGCAGGTTCGTCTTCACCGCCGCCTTCTGGGCACGGGCCCCCGCGCACCAAAGCAGCATGCACAAAAACAGAATTACCTTGTTTCCGACATTCATTTTCATTTTATGTCCTTTTTAACCTTAAATAGCTGATATTACAGTCAAAAATACGTAAGGCCTCCCTCTGCGGAAACCCCATACGCATCCCTCAATTTCCCATTATGGTATGTCGCTTTTCACCCTCTCTACTAAAGAAATGTGCGCCTCGGGTAAACGGTTCAATTTCAACGGATTATTTTTGCGTATCGTCCGATTTGTTGTACATATGGGCCGAAATGGGTTCCGTTGTTGACCAAAAGTATCCCAGGTCCCACGGATAAAAGCGATTCGGACAACATTTTTTCATGTAATTAATTTGATATGTAACGCGCTGTTAAAAAGCGCTTTGCGCGAGGGGGGGGATTTTTCGATGAAAAAAGTCATTATTTTTCTTGACAGTTTTTGATAATATAATTATATTTGCAATCGTATTCGTGCTATCTCTTTAGTAGAGACGGATCGAAGAAAACCGAGTTTCGGAAAATCGCATCGTACGCTTCGGGGCGAAAAAACCTTTTCGAACGCAGTTTTCGGAGGACGAAAAAGAAAAACCGACGGCTAACGGGAAATTCCGATCGGCAAAGGGCACGGAAACGCATTGAGAGGGAGAAACAAACAACGGCGCGATGATGGTCGAAAAGGATCGGACGCATCGGCCGAACGGACCGAAAAACACCGGGAAAAATGAAAAATTGTTCATAACATATTGAAAATATCTCCGATTTTTTTTGGAGGGGGGGGCATACTTTTGTATCACTTGTTCCGAAAATGCGACTTGACAAGTCGAAGATAGTTAACAGGATTGACATTCGTAAACATAAGATAATCCGGCGCATCACCACTACAAGCACGAAGATTCACCACCGCGCCGCTTTCCGACCTTTACGTTACAAATCACAGTAAACTGCCGAAATCCGAAACAATGTATGCAAATTCCGACCGCCCTGAAATCGGCCGGAGGAGGGATTTTTACGTCGAGGGGAAAGAGTACGACTCCAGAAACGACAGCAATTACGGCGTGCGAGGCCTCTCCGCACGACACCCTGCACAGTGCCGTATGCCTTGCGGCATGCGGGCGGGCGAATTACGGACTATAACCGCAAACATAATAAGACTAAAATAAAAAACGAATGATGAAACGAACGATTTTTCTTCTGATGATAGTCATGGCCGGCGCACTCCGTTCGGAGGTGAAGGCGCAGGACGTGGCGATAAAGACGAATCTGCTTTCGGACGCCTTCATGAATGTCAATCTCGGCATAGAAGTAAGGCTGGCACCCCGCTGGTCGATCGACGTGGGCGGTGATTTCAACGGATGGGATCTGTCGCGCGGCCGCAAATGGAAGCACTGGTTCGTGCAGCCCGAGGCCCGCTATTGGTTGTGCGATGCAATCGGAGGTCATTTCTTCGGTATACATGCAATGGCAGGACAGTACAACATCGGCCACCTGGACATGGATTTCAAATTCCTCGGCACCGACTTCGGCAAATTCAAGGACAACCGCTACCAGGGATGGTTCGGCGGTCTGGGCGTCGCCTACGGTTACGCCTGGCTGCTCGGCAAACACTGGAGCCTCGAAGGCGAGATAGGCGTGGGATGGCTGCACACCAAATACGACAAATTCGAATGCGAGGGCTGCGGCCGTCGCGTCGGAAACGGCCGTCACGACTATTTCGGCCCCACCAAGGCTGCAATCAATCTGGTATACGTATTCTGATCGTTAACTCGCTAATACATTTACACATATGAGATTACACACACTGTGCGCGGTCGCGGCCGCAGCGCTCGCCGTCGCGGGGCAGGCCACGGCACAAACGCAAACCGACGACTCGCGCGTAAAGGCTCTCAAGGTGGAGCGTTCGGCGAACAATCTCTTCGTCACGATGGATTTCGACGCGTCGGATCTGAAACTCGGCGCCGACAACGAAATTATCTATACCCCCGTCATTTCTCGCAACGGGCAGCAGCTGGAGCTGCCGTGCGTGGTGGTGGCAGGACGCAACAGACACATACAGAACCTACGTCACGGCAAATTCGCCGCCGACGCCACGCTCAGCCGCACGGGCAAGGTCATCGGCTACTCGGCCAAGGTACCCTACGAGGCATGGATGGAGTCGGCGCGCCTGACGCTCTCCGAGGAATTGTGCGGATGCGGCGGCACGCCTCTGAAAACCGCCGTACGCAATCTGTGCGCCGTCAACTTCTCGCCCGACCGCTTCGCTCCCGCGTACGCGTTCATCACGCCCGAGGCCGAGCTGGTCAAGACGCGCGAGTCGCGAGGTTCGGCATACATCGATTTCGAGGTCAGCAAGACCGACATCAACCCCCGCTATCGCCGCAACCCCGAGGAACTGCAAAAGATACGCGAAACGATCGACATAATCCGCAACGACGCCGACACGCGCATCGTGTCGCTGACCATCGAGGGCTTCGCATCGCCCGAGGGCCCCTATGCCGAAAACGAGCGTCTGGCCGAGGGCCGTACCGAGGCGCTGCGCAACTACGTGCGCGGACTCTACACGTTCGATCCGTCGATCATGCGCTCGTCGTGGGTGGCCGAGAACTGGGCGGGCCTGCGCAAATACGTGGCCGCATCCGATCTGGCCGACAAGGAGGGCATACTCGCCGTCATCGACTCCGAGAACCTCGAACCCGACGCCCGCGAGTGGAAGCTCAAGAGCACCTACCCCGAGCAGTACGCTTTCCTGCTGGAGAACGTGTATCCCGCACTCCGCAACTCCGACTACACGGTGGAGTATGTGGTGCGGTCGTACACCGACATCGAGGAGATCAAGGCCGTGATGAAGAGCGCGCCGCAGAAGCTCAGCCTCCGCGAGATGTATGTGGTGGCGCAGAGTCTGGAGACGGGTTCCGACGAGTACCGCGAGGTGTTCGAGGTGGCCGTAAGGATGTACCCCGACGATCCCGTGGCTAATCTCAACGCCGCCAACATAGCCCTCGGCCGTAACGAGCTCGACCGCGCGGCGCAGTATCTGGCCAAGGCGGGCGACCTGCCCGAGGCGATCTACGCACGCGGAATACATGCCGCCAAGAGCGGCGACTACGACCGTGCCGCAGGTCTGTTCGCAGAAGCCGCATCGCGAGGCGTGAAGCAGGCGGCGGATGCCGCGGCGCAACTGCGCGAACTCGGACTTATAGAATAGAAAATTGTTTCAACAATCCTTAATATTAAATTCTTATGAAAAAAGGTAACTTTTATTTAGGCGCATTCATAGCACTGGCTATGGGCGCGCTGGTCGGCTGCTCGAAAGACGACGACGGAACGGCTAAGGTCACTCCCGACATGACCACGGCGTATGCCAACATCAACATCGTGATGCCGAATCATGCGGGTACTCGTGCTTTCACGCCAGATGACGGAACACAAACGGATCCGAACTATTCGAACAACGGTGAAAATTTCGAATACGGAACGGCTGCCGAGAACAAGATCGGCAATATACTGCTCGTATTCTACGACGCACAAGGTAATGTAGTAGGAAATTCTTCGGATATTGATTTAAGCGATAAGACCCATACAGGCGGTTCGGTCGCAACAGCATATTCGAACATCGTTAAAATTTCACTGCGCGAAGGCGCCAACATGCCCGCATCGGTAATGGCTTATGTAAACCCTTACGGTACGACTTCGCAAAACGACCGTATAGACCAGATATGTAAGCTCACGCGCCCAACATATTATAGCGAGGACGGATTCTTAATGAACAACTCGGGATACTATGATGCGTCAGGTAATTATAAACTCGTAAGCGATATAGCTGCAAATGCTATCTTTACAGACCCTAACGACAAAAACAACCACACTGCCATAGACATATATGTAGAACGCGTGGCTGCAAAAGTAAAACTGAAATTTAACGGCACTGTAAGCAACCGCCAGGTATATGATAATAACGGAGAGCCTAAATACCAACTCCAGTTCGTACCCAACGGGTGGACTTTGACCGCTACCGCACAAAATACCATGCTGTTAAAGAATCTGAATCCGAAATCTACAGATTTGAACAGTGCGCTTAATGGTAGCTGGGCAATTGCCAACTATCGTACTTATTGGGCACGCTCATATGGTTACGGAGAGGATTCAGCAATGCCCGGAAATTGCGACCCGGCAAATTTCCCCGTCGTCGGCACCGATAACGAGAATGGCTATCTGCTCTCGTATGTTACCCAAAATGATAGCTACAAGAATATTCCCACCGAATTTGCGGACGATAATGTAGCCTATGTTATGGAAAATACGATGCGCGGAAGCCGACTCTCAAATGCGGAGTACCTCAATCCGTATGCATGCGTAACAAGCGCTATCGTAAAAGGTACATATACCGTAGTAGGTGATACTGAAAATAAGTTCAGCAATGGATTCTACATCCGTTCTTACAGTAAGGTTATTCCTAACCCTGACCCGAATGATCCCAATACCCAAATCACCGAAACGGTGGATGCGATATATAATGAAGCGGAACTCATTGAAGCCATGCTTCAAGGCCAGAATGTTATCAGACTCGCCGCAGATACAGAGGGGAATTTGAATGCCAAAGTAAAATTGGGCCATATGATGAAGGTAACCGACTTTGCAGGCAATGAGATAAAGAACCCTGCCAACCGCGTTCAACTGGTAGTAAGTGACATTACAGGTCTGGAGTTTTACAATGGCGCAAGTTGGGTGGCAGTTACCGAAACAAACAAAGTCGATGTCGACAAGAAACTTTACGCTTTTGCAGGTCAGGCAAAGGCTTACACCGATCGTCAGGCTTTCTTCTATATACCTATCAAGCATAATTTGTTGGATAATGCAGAAAAAACTCTTATAGAAAATCCCCAAACAGGCGATTACGGTATCGTGCGCAACCATGCTTACCAAATAACGATTAATACAATAGGAGGTCTTGCAACAGGCATACGCGGCAACGAAAAATTATTGCCCGATCCGAAAGACGTAACCCAATACTACATCAATGCCTCGATGAAAGTCCTGGCATGGCATGTAATGGGTCAGCAGGTAGATTTGTAATTGAAACATTTTGGTAACTCTTTTAACGGCGGGGCGAGCCCCGCGCGGACTGTGTCCCGCCGTTATTTTTTTTAATTCAACACACACTCGTCCGCCGTTCGTCCAAACGCGGCGAGACCGTAAAGAAAACCCCTCGCGGAGGGTCGATCCGCACAGATGCGGGAGCCGCCCCGAAAAGGACGCCCCGAGATCGGACCAAGCCCGATCCACCAAAAACGAATGCACGAGGTTTCGGATGCCGAAAACCCACGAGATACAAGACGATAATAAAAACAAAATAAATAACTAACGATGAAACTGTTCAATAGAAGAAGTTTACGGCTCACCGCGGCGCTGTTCGCGGCGATGGCGGTAACCCTCGCATCATGCGATTCCGCAATCTACGATGACGAAGGCGACTGTTCGGTACGTTACCATGTCGGTTTCCGATACAAAAAGAACGTACTCGACGTCGACGCTTTCGCCTCGCAGGTGAAATCCGTATCGTTGTTCGTATTCGACCGCAACGGGTCGCTCGTCACGTCCAAGACCGAATCGGGAGAGGCTCTTGCACGCGAAGGCTATACCATGCAGATCGACGTAGCCCCCGGGCGCTACGACCTCGTGGCTTGGTGCGGACTCTCGGAGGGCGACGCGTTCTCGCTCGTGGGCACGAACCCGTCGTGCAAAGAGGATCTCGCATGCCGTCTGGCGCGCGAGAAGGATGCCGATGGGGCATGCTGCCGCAAGCCGCTCAACGCACTGTTCCACGGCTATGCCGAGAACGTGGAGTTCCCCGACACGTACGGCGATCCAGTCGTGGGCGTGGTGGATCTGACGAAGAACACCAACACGGTGCGCGTGATACTCCAGCACTACAACGGCAAGGAGCTCGACAAGGACGACTTCGCGTTCACCGTAACCGACGCCAACGGACTGATGAACTACGACAACCGCCTGCTCGACGACGAGACGATCACTTACAGCGAGTGCAAGAAGCAGTCGGGCGAGGTGTCGCTGCCCAAAGAGTCGAGAACGGTGACATCCATAAGCTCGGTCATAGCCGAGATCGATCTGGCGCGTCTGGTGAAGGAGGGCCATGCCCCCGAGCTGGCCGTGACCTGCAAGGACAAGGCGGAACCGCTGCTGCGTCTGCCGCTCATCGATCTGCTGCTATACGCCAAGGGCGACGTTCCCTATGCCAAGGACGACCAGGACTACCTCGACCGTCAGGACAACTACAATCTGATATTCTTCATCGACGACGACAACGGCTGGTACACCAACAGCGGCATCTGGATCAACTCTTGGCACGTAATGAGACAAAATTCGGACTTATAAACGACATCGGGGTACCATGAGATCAAACATTTCATACACATTACGACTGTTCGCGTTGCTCGCCGCGTTCGTCGCGGCCTCGTGCGTGAACGACAACGAACCCGATTGTCCGCCGATCGGGCAGGCACGGCAGTACGTCCTGAACCTGCGCGTGGTCACAAGCAAGGCGGCGACCCGCATGACGCGTGCCGCGGGGCACGGCACGGAGCCGGCGACGCCGGCCGAAGACTATATCGACATCAATGGCGGGGATTTTCTGGTGCTGGTATTCGACGGCTACGGACGACTGATCCAGCGGTTCGAACCGTCGAGCACGGTAATCAAACAGGGGCAGGGCGCAACCTACGAGCTCTCGGGAGTGCTGGGCGAAACGTCGGCGGATAAAATCCAAGTGGCGGTGATCGCCAACTGTAAAAGCATGGGTGCAAGCGACGCCTACGACCGATTCGTGCTCGGCAACACATTTTTGAGCGAGATGTACAGCAACGGGACGAAATGGAACTTCACGCTGCCCCATCCCGACGGCGGCTGGCAGCCCGACATAGATGCCAAAAGGACCATCCCCATGTACGGCTGCTCGGGCGTGGAGCCGCTGGGCGCCGCCACGCCAAGCAAGGACGACGAGAACCGCTACGACCTCAACCTCGGCGAGATAAAGATGCTTCGCGCCGTGGCGAAGATCGAAGTGGTGGATTGTCTGCCCGAGGGTGTGGAGATCGATCCTAACGTCACCTTGTCGGCATACAACACCCAAGGTCGTCTGATCCCCGACGCGACGAAAAACCCCGACTGGAACGTCGAGGGAACGCAAGTCATCTTGCCTACCCTGCCCGACAATGTACAAACGGCCGCGGGTCTCAAGTTCTTCACCGAATCCGAATCAATGACGATCGGCGGCAAGGAATGCAATGTCTATTCGGCCTACGTCACCGAAGCGGACCTGAGGGCAAACCGTCCGCATATCAAGCTGACGGTCAGGGATTCGGGCGCGGACCCCACATCGAAAAATTACGAAATGGCGGTTGACGAATACAAGGAGGGCAAAGCCACGAACGGCCTGGCAGCGCTGCTGCGCAACCACATCTACCGTTACGAGATCAAATCGGCGTCGAGCAACAGTCTTACGGTAAACTACACCATCTGTCCTATGGGATCGGGCACCGCCGACATCCCCGCATTCGAATAACGCAAACTTTTGACGAAAGATGAAACGACTGACATACATATACGAGAAAACGATCGTCGCCTTGCTGGCATCGGCAATAGGCATAGCCGCCGTTTCGTGCCGAACCGACGATATCGACACCCCTCGCGTCGACATGCGCGAAGGGCTGCCCGCGACTCTGTCCCTCACGGTGAACCTCAACGACATGGGCAAGGCTACGCGCGCGGCCATAAACGACGATTACGCCCGAACGATCAAGAATCTGTGGGTGGGCATCTACAACGTCGAAACGGGAGAGTGTACGTTCAACCACTTGTTCACCGACCCGAAAGGGCCCGAAGAGCACACGGCTGCCACTCTGGATGGAATCGTCACCAAATCGGGCAAAAGCTACATAGTGGCTGTCGCGAATGTGGAGGACAACTACGGAATAACCGACAACACGGAGCTGCAACAGGAGGCGGGGCTATCCACTGAACCCCATAACAGTGGCGGCGAATTGAGCGCCCTGCTCGCAAAGGCCGACACGTGGGAGAAATACAAGAGCATATCGCTCATGCTCACCGATCCGTCGAACATCGATTTCTCGGGCAGCGACAATCTGGCCATGAGCGGCACATACCACACCGCGCTGGACAATGACCCCACGTCGTGGTACGACGAGGATGGCAATCCGACGCCCTGCCACATTCCCGCGGGCGACACCAAGCTGCAAGGATACATCCACCTGCGCCGCATGATCTCCTACGTGAAGTTCAACATCGAAGCAGGCCCGAACATCGAGATCGAGCCGATAAGCTGGCAGGTGCACAGCAACCCCATCATAGCCTATTTGCAGGAGCGGGACACCAATTCCGCCGACGTGTCGACCTATTTCGACGGGCGCGACGGATATTCGAGCAATCACGGGGTATCGAATCTGTCGTATGATTTCGGCAGCGGCGACCTCACCGATGCCACGGGTGCGGCCACGGGCAAAAAAGGTTCGTCGTTCGATTTCTATCTGTTCGAGAACAAACAGACCGCAACGGACTACCAAGAGATAGACGAAAGCGATTACGTCGGCATCAAGAACGGATACGCCGACCGCGAGCGCGAATGGAAAAACGCCGACAAGGCGAATACGGGAATATACAAGAGCCTCAGCCCTACGGGAGAAGAAGCGAAACCCAACGCCGAGGGAACCGACACCAAGAACTTCGCGACATATGTCACGTTCCGTCTGAAAGTGACCTACTGGGTCAAAAAGACTATCGCAGACGGCGTGAATGTGAATGTCGAAGATACCGAAGCATTCACGCCCGTATCGAAGGATACGCAAGGTGCCGTCCGCCGCGAGGGTTATGCCAACTACACCGTGCATATGGGATACATAGAGGGCGATGACGACAAGGCGAAAGCTACGGATTTCAATTGCCGCCGCAATATGAAGTACACCTACAACGTGACCGTCAACAGCCTCACCAATATCATAGTGGAGGCGTTCAACAACGACGAGAAGCAGTCGGGAGCCGAAGGCGACGTCACCGACGTGCAGGATGTGAACCGCATAGAGCTGGACGCGCACTACGCCGTATTCAACATACAGCTCTCGAACGCGGAACGCCAAAATCTGAAATGGATGATCGAGGCGCCATACGACAACGTAACCCATTCGTACTACGCCGACGATTACCGAACAGACGGCAGCCACTATGCAGACCGCGACAAACTCGCCTCGGACCAGTTCTACACATGGATTCGCTTCAAGCCCACGACCGACGCAGAAACTTTGCGCCGATACCGAGACTATACGGATGAACCCGAAGCGAACATCTGGACCTTGGAGCAGTTGGCCGATCCCGCGACCTACCGCGGTGTCAACGAGCAAGGTACGGAGGTTACGGATGTCAACAGCGAAACACAGCTATGGTACACGGTATTTGTCGACGAATACGTCTACCACAAAGACGCTAACGGCAACCCGACAGACAAAGAAGACGCCAACAGAGGAGGAACGGTCGAGGGCGGCTGGCATGCCTATGTCAACCAGAATCCGCGCATAGTGTGGATCGCCTGCAACAACCGCCATATCTCGAACGACAAGGAGAGCATGTATATGAATTCGAAATACATGATCTCGCAGAACTCGATATTGACCTATTACTCAAGTACTGCCCAAACGCCCAACAATACGGCTTTAGGACTCGAACGCGAGAACGAGACATTCGGTCTTAATCTCGCATGGTCGCAAACGGCATGGGATGCTCTGTCATCGCCGAACGCCGACAACGGACGTTGGAACGTGTGGTACTATCTCAGCGGAGGCAATATAAATAACACACAATCCACCTCAGGTCGAGGATGGAATGCCATGGCCGCTACGAAGAGTGTTAACATAAACGGCACAGACCGCACATGTCTTACCCCGTTCAAGCGAGCCACAATCAACTCCGACCAGTTGAAAGAACCCTCGGGAGACAAAACGGCACAGATATTTATGCCTGCAAACATAGAGACAGAATTATATGAAGGAGATCCAGACAATTATCCCAGAAAGACAGATTGGAAAAAACTTGGTCCAAGCGAAGAAAATGAATTTATCGAAATTATAACAGCCTGCATGTCGCGCAACCGCGACGAGAATGGCAACGGCATCATCGATGTGAACGAAATGAAGTGGTATGTTCCGACAACGGGTAAATATGCCCGCATCATTCTCGGACGGGCCGTTATACCGCAATCATTACGTCTGATGAACTTCGATTTAATTCCCGCCTACGGTTTTAGGCAGAGCGACGGTAAATATAATACAACCGACTCTGATCGGAATACCAGGCATCATTTCGCATCGAGCGACAGAAAAATCGTTTGGGCCGAAGAGGGAACATCTTCATCCGATTGGTTGCAGGGCAATTGGGACATGGGAGCCTGGCAGATAAGATGCGTACGCAATCTTGGAGTAAATATGGAGCGAATTATTGATGATGATCCCGTAACACAGGCATATAAGTACGATAGCGAAACAAATACATTCTCATTGTCTTATTACGAAAATGCCTGCAAACGTGCACCGCAGTCGAACCATCTGCTGTCACACGACGTGCAATCGTCAATAAACCAGCCTGCTGCCCAATTCGAAGTAGCTGAAGATAACTGCAATGCAACCAATACCCCGATAGTGGCAAATACGACGACGTTAAGGTTCAACGGCTCGCAATTAACGGGCTATACAACTGACGCGTGGAAAACGGCTTGCGACAACAATTACATCTGCGGCAGATATGCGCAGGAAGCGGACGGAAGCGACCGCAGTTCATGGAGAGTCCCCAACCAAAAGGAGTTAGTAATGATGCGACGCGAAGGCATTTTATCGGGAACTAACGATACGGATGGCTGGATGTCATGTACACAAGAACATTTCGACGCCAATAAAAATAAAACCACCGTCGATGGTGTAGAGGTACCGAAGACAAGACGTTTCTTCGTATTCTATCCCAATCGAGGAACGATCAGCGACAGTGACGTATCTCGACGCCGCGTACGCTGCGTGCGCGACGTGATGAACAACTGATGCACCGTCGGCTTCGACACGAAACGAGCCTATACAAGAAACCCCGCCCCTCGCTGAAAAACGATACGGCAAGGGGCGGGGTTTTTCATGCGGTCACACCGACGGGGCCGTGCGGCGGCGCCTGCCCGACGAAGAGGCCGCCGAGGAATTCAGCACGGATATGACCCGATGATTGGCATCGTCGATAACCGAATTTTCCAACGACGTGAGGTAGATTCGGGTAGTGTGCTCGGAAGTATGCCCCATGCCCGCGCTGATGACCGAGACGGGAATATTGTGGTTACGCGCCACCGAAGCCCAGCTGTGGCGCGCGGTGTAGGATGACAGACTCGCTTCGAGCCCCAGCATATCGGACAGCAGCTTCAGCCGACGGTTGTAGTAATTGAGCGCAACGCAATACTGTCGGTATGCCGTCGCGGGGTCCACGCTCGTCAGTATGGGAAACACATAGGGCGTGCGGCCCGCACGATCGGCATATCGGTCCATCACCGACTTCATGCAAGGCTCGACCCGAACCGAAAGGCACTGCCCCGTCTTGCGTCGGTCGTAGCGCAGGACCCCGTCGCGGATATCGTCCTTGCGCAGATAGGCCATGTCGACGAACGCCATGCCGCGCGTGTAGAAACTGAACATGAACAGATCGCGGGCCAGCTCCAGCGACTGCGATCCGCCGAGGTCGAGACGCGAAAGACGCGCTATGACGCTCTCGTCGACGGCGCGTTTGCGGGTGCGGTCGACGCCCGTGTAGACGTTCCGAAACGGAAAGGTCTGCTCCACGAGCCGCCGCTTCACGGCCCGATTATAGACGGCCCGCAGGATACGCATGTAGAACGACACCGTGTTGCGGACCACGCCGCGGCGGAGCAGATACTCGTTATACCCCTCCACGATATCCTCCGAAAAGGCGAACACGGGCAGATCGGTCCCGTTGAGATAGGCCGAGAAACTCTCGGACGCATAGTGGTAGTTGCGGGCGGTGCCCAGATTCCCCGTCGCCTTCAGCTGACGTATGCGATTGCGCATGAAGTGCAGAAAATCGATTCGGCGCTCGGGATCGGAGAACCGTTCCACGATGTCGTCGGCGACAAAATCGCCGCCCGACGACTCCAGTTCCGACACGATGCGGCGCAGCAGCCTCGTGTCGCAATCGATGACGCGCTGCAAACGGCCCGCGTCGACGCCGCGGCCCTCGACGACGCGCTGCCGCTCGGGATTCCATTGCACGGGGAGCAAACGGATATCGGAGACGATGCGTCGCGTTTCGCGACGATGAGTGATTTGATAATAGATGGAGCCCGACTTCCCCGCAACGTTCGAATGACGCAATTTTACCTTGATTGATACCATAGTTCCGTATTTAATAGTTCAGGCAATTATATACAATATAATTCTATTTCAGAACAACGCCGCCCGATCGGCGCACGGGCGCGGTTCGGCGGCCCCAGTTGGGAACACGACCTCGAACCCGACTGCGGACACGACTGCGAACACGACCGTGAACACGACCGTGAACACGACCTCGTTCCCGCCGACAGCTAAATCCGCAGCGAGCCGACACGACCGATGCAGCCGACGCCGAAATCCGCAGCAACCAAATCCGCAGCGAGCCGACGCAACCGATGCAGCCGATGCAGCCGATGCAACTGACTCCGAAATCCGCCGCGAGCCGACACGGCCGCACGAAAAAAGGGCTGCCCCGCATGGGACAGCCCTCGCATCAACCGAGGCGCGAACGCCTCGCAGTCATCGGCATCAATTAAAGCCGTGCTTGTCAATCTCCAGCGTGAGCGGCGTTACGTTGTAGGGGTGCGAAGCCACCTTCACGTAACCCTCGTTCTGGTTCAGATCGCCCTTGTTGTCCACGATGGCGTTCTCGGGAACGGGCCACAGCACGTTGTGAACGGCTATACGGAAGATACCCTTGGCGTACTGCACGTAACCCGTCTCGCTGTACGTCTTGTTGGTTCCGTTACCCTTGTAGTAGAAGTCGTTGTGAGCAACCACCCAGTCGAAATAGAAGTTGTATCCGAGCTCGGTGCAGGGATTGGCCGTACCCGTACCCTCGGGACCCGAGAAGTTGGTCATCGAGTAGGTGCGTCCGTTCCACTCGCAGGTCTTGCCCGTGCGGGCGTACATGTAGCTTATGCGCACCAGCTCGACGTGGCGGGGCTCGCAGTAGTACAGCTCGCGGGCACGCTCGGCCAGCACGGCCGAGATGCCTGCCTCGTCGGCAGTGAGATCCTCGGCACCCGCACGACGGCGCACCTCGTTCAACATAGCCGCGCAGTTGGCATTGTCACCCTTCCAGTAGTAAGCCTCGGCCATGATGAGGTAAGCCTCGGCCGAACGGTATACGTACCACGGAGTATAACCGCCCTGCCAGTCCGAAGAGCGGGTCTCGTCGGGCACATACAAGATGTAGTGCGGCCAGCGGAACCAGCAGCGGGTAGAGTCGGCGACCGACATGTTGTTGGGACGGATCAGATGCTTGCCGTAATACTCGTCTTTCTTCGACTTGAGCGAGAGGTTGTTGAAATACAGGTCCTCCATCTCGCGCCATGACTTGGCCGACACGTCGTCGGGATTCTCGGCGTTGATGCCGTACATGGGACCGCGCATGTCGTTCTTCTCCTTCTCGCCCCAGATCTCGTACTGGTAGTATGCCGAAGGACGCATGGTGGCGATGCCTCGGCCGACGTTGAAGTCGTTGTCGAGATAGCCGCCCTTGCCGTTGGCAGTGGTCGAAAGGTCGATGGTACAGCCCGTAGCGCCCTTGGGAGTCTTGATAGAACCGTTGGCCCAGTAGGGAACAGCGTTACGCATGGTCTGGATACGCTCCGAACCCTGGTCCTTGGTATCCTCGGTCGAAACCACCACGTGAAGCGTCTCCGTGTTGGCAACGCTCATCTTGGCGGCACGCGAGTGCAGGTCGAGCATGAGGTTACCCGACGTGTTGTCGAACTGGATGGTCTTCACCAGCGGGTGTGCGGCCACGACCTCGCGGCCCACCTCTATGGCACGGTCGTAACGGCCCGTAACCATACAGAACTTCATGAGCAACATACCGCAGGCACCCTTCGAGATGGCACCCTTGTCGTTGTCGTCGGTCACCCACTTATATGCGAACTCCATGTCGTAGTAGCACTGCTCGGCTATCGAGAAGCGGTCGTACGAAGTGAAGTTGTCCTCGGGCGTACGCAGCTCATGGTCGATCCAGGGCACGTCGCCGAACTGGTGGATCAACTTGTAATAGCGGTAGGCGCGGTGGAAATAGCACTTGCCTATCACCTCGTTCTCCTCGGCCTCGCTGTTGAAGGTGGCGTTGACACGGCGGTCGAGAGCCGTATTGGCATACTTCACGCCCTTGAACATTTCTCTCCAATACCAGCTCATGCGGTTGTCGTCGACGCTGTCGCCCAGACCCGTGGGAGTCATCTGCTGGATGAAGTCGCACATCGACGACGAGGCGTCGGTCTTGCCGTTCACGGCAATGTCCGAGGTGAACATCTCGGTGAGGATGGGAGCGCCGTCGCCGAAATACTCGTGACGCATGTTACGCTCGGCAGCCACCAACGCGGCCTCCAGACCCGCCGAATTGACATATGTATTTTCGGGTGCGAAGAACGAGAGGGGCTTAGGGTCGAGCCAGCTCTTGTCGCACGAACCCAGCAGCAGCGAGGCGGCTGCCGCGGGGATTATGTATTTGATCGATTTTTTCATAATTCACGTTTTGGGGGATTACATTGTAAGGTTCAGGTTGATGTTCCACGTACGCGGAGTGAGGTCGCCCTGCTCGGGGTCGCCCAGATACCAACCCGTCATTACGAACGCGTTGCGGACGGTGAACGAAACGGTAGCACCCTGGATCCATATCTTACTCAGCCACTTCTTGGGCAGGCGATACGAAAGGGCTATGCTCTCCATACGCACGAAATCCTTCTTCACGTAGTTGTTGCCCTTGTTGGTAGAACCGATGCGGGCATAGTCGTTGGTCGGGTTGTCAACAGTCCAGCGGTCGATCTCGATGGTCGTGTGGCGGTCGGGCTGGCTGATGGCGTTGGCCGCACGGTTCAGCGTACCCCACTGGCCGAAGTTGCCGTAAAGCAGGAACGAGAGCGAGAGGCCGTTCTTGAAGTTGAACTCGTTGCGCCACGAAGCACGGTAGCGGGGAGTGGTGTAACCCTGCCATACCTTGTCGTCGGTGTTCAGCACGCCGTTGTCGTCCACGTCGAGGTACTTGAAGTCACCGGGCTTCAGACCGTAGCGCGCAGCCTCCTCCTCTTCGTCTACCTGCCATACGCCCAGGCGCTTGTAGCCGTAGATCTGGTTGGTGTCGTGACCTATGTACCAGCCGTTCTTCACGTCGTCTTCCTCGCGGCGGCCGATGACGTTACCCTCGTCGTCGAGCACATCGACATAGTTGCCGTAGAGATGCACGATCTTGCGGCGGTTGAGCGAGAAGGTAACCGAGGTATCCCACGAGAACACGCGGTTCTGCACGGGAGTGGCGTTGAGCGTAAGCTCGAAACCGTGGTTGTTGAGCTGGCCGAGGTTGTCGTACACGCTGTCGAATCCGGTGATCGAGGGGATAGAACGCGACACGAGCATATCCTTGGTCTTGGCCAGGTAGAACTCGGCCGATCCGCGCAGGACGTTGTTGAACAGACCGAAGTCCAGACCGAAGTTCCACGACTCGGTAGTCTCCCACGACAGGTTCTTGTTCGCCAGACGGTCTACCCAGATCTGCGACGTGGTGTAGATGCCGCCCGTGGTCGAGTCGATATAGGGATGCAGCGATGAAGTCAGCGTCGAAAGTGCGGCGTAGCGGCCGATATCGCGGTTACCGTTCTGGCCCCACGACACACGCAGCTTACCGTAGTTGAGCCACGTAGCCTTCTCCATGAACTTCTCGTTGGTGAATACCCAGCCCAGCGCGATTGCGGGGAAGGTGGCTCGGGGATTACCGCCGCCGAATGCCGAATAACCGTCGCGGCGAACCGATGCCGTGAGCATGTAGGTATCGCGGTACGAGTAGTAGAGACGAGCCATGAGCGCATCGCCCGTATCGTAGTTGTCGTCCGACGAGATCGACTGCTCGGCACCCGCCTGCACGCGGTGCCAGCCCAGGATATCCATCGGCGAGAACTCCTTGGCAGTCATAGAATCCGACCAGTACTGGTTCTTCTCGGCGTTCTGCAACAGAGTGATGTTGATGTTGTGCTTGCCGAACTCCTTCTGCCAGCGGATCACGTTATCGAGCTGCCAGTTGTAGGTCTTCTGGTGCTGACGCGTAGCCTCGCCGCCCACACCCGCGTAGTCGGGCGACTCCGACGAGTTGTGGTTGTAGTACTCGTACCAGCGGAAGTACGGCGTGTAGTTCATCTGGTACTCGATGCCGAACGGAAGCTGTATCTTGGTGTAGATGCTGGCATTCAGCGTCTGCGTGATCTGACGGCGATCGATGTAGGTGTTGGCGAAGAAGGGGTTGAGCGTGTTGTTGTCGCCCGAAGGATAGCGATAGTAGGGGCTGTCGGGATCCATCGTGAAAGGCGTGTAGGGCGAGTTGTTCTCGCGCTGGCCGTGGTCGGCCTGCAAATAGCCGCCCTTGCGCTCGGCGAACGACGCGTTCATGCCGACGGTCATCCACTTCGATACTTTCGACTCCAGATTGAGTCGGGTACGCAGGTTGGTGTAGCGGTTGCCCACGATAACGCCCTCGCGGTCGGCATAGCCTACCGACCAGTAGTACGACGTGTTGTCGTTACGGTTGGCAATGCTGGCCGTGTAATCCTGCTGGAGACCCGTCTGGTACACTATGTCGTCCCAGTCGGTTTCGAGGCCTGCCAGATAGTTGTCCTGCTCGATGGTCTTGAACTCCAGACGGCTCAGCCACGTACGCATGAGCGTCTCCTCGTCGGGAAGCGAGGTAACGGGCGTAGCCTGGTCGTAGTTATACCACGTCAGCTGGTCGATATTCTGCAACTTGCGCGGGTCGCGGAACTTCTCGGGGACCTTCAGACGTTCCTCGTTGGTGAGCTGGCCTTCCTCGTAGTCCTGACGGAACTGAACGAAGCCCGCACCGTCGAGCACGTTGACGGGACGCGCACGGTTCACGAAGCCGATGTTGGCATTGAAAGTGATGGTCGGACGACCGCCCTGACCCTTCTTGGTGTTGATACAGATAACGCCGTTAGCCGACTTGGCACCGTAGATGGCGGCCGAAGAGGCATCCTTCAGCACGTCGACGCTGGCCACATCCTGGGGGTTGATGTCGGTAATAGAACCGTTGTAGATCACACCGTCCAGCACGATGAGGGGCGACGAACCCGCCGACAAGGTGGTCGTACCGCGGATCGAGTAGCTTCCCGCAGCCTCGGCATCGGTCGTCATGCTGACCTGAAGACCCGCTGCGGCCGAACGAAGCAGGTCGGAAACCGAACGGGGAGCCTCGGCGGTCATCTTCTCGGTATTGACCGTAGAGATGGCACCCGTGAGGTCCTTTTTCTTGGCAGTGCCGTAACCGATCACCACCACCTCCTCGAGCTGCGCCTTGTCCTCTTCCAGAACCGCGTCGACGGTAGTTTTGGTACCCACTGCGATCTCCTGGCCGATGTAGCCCACATAAGAGATTTGCAGAACGGGGTTTTTACTTTGCAAAGCGAGACTGTAACGTCCGCTCACATCGGTGAACACACCGTTGGTCGTACCCTTCTCGACCACATTGGCGCCTATCACCGGAGTTCCTTCGGCATCCTTCACGACACCGCTGACCGTCTTGGGCTGAGCAAAGGCCGAAAGACAGCCCATCCCGACCATAACGGCCAGCAACAAAACGCGTTGCAATGCGTTACGGAGGGGGGGGGAATTGTGTAAGTTCAATTTCATAATTCCGATTTAAGTTTGTTTTTGGTTAGATTTTTATAATTTCGGTCAAAATTTTTTTTATCAAGGTTGCAGCACGCCGCTCTGCCGTCTGACAAATCCGATCGGTGTGGATTGCGACCCGAGCCGCTCCGACCGTACGGCACGCAACATACAGCACCTTAATAAATAAATAAATACGGAACGACACGACCGTTGTCGACCGCACGATTGAGCAATCCTACATAGGCAATTCGTATTTTTTTATAAATGCGTTATTATCGGTTGGTAATCCACTTGGACTCGCAAATATAAAATATTCATTCAAAACCGCCAAATTTTTTCGGACTTTTTATGGCATATATCACCCTGCCGATGCACCCGACCGATGGAACGCAAGTGGTATTTTCGTTTCAAAATACACATCAACACGCTATTTCTCAACATAATAGCGATGCAACAAAAATTTCATCGCTTTCGTTTCGACAGAGGGGGGGGGATTTTGCCGATCAATAAGCAATATAGAATATATTTATCCCGAATACCACGCGGCTGCCGCGCTGCGGAATGCGAATTTCGCCCGATCGTACCGCCACATAATTAATAATATAATCATTTTATATCGGGACCTTATATAAGAATCGGCATAAGTGCGAAATACGGTTTCGGCCATGAAAAAAACGTAATTTTCCGTTTTTCCCGAATCGCCGCGACACCTCCCCGCAACCGCCTGCCTCGGTCGGCGGAGGTCGGACGCACGATAACGCAGAGCCCGCAATATCACGCATAAACGAAAATAACCGACGAATATTTTGAAACGGGATATGCGACATAACGAATTTTGTATTAATTTCACGCTTCGAAAACCTATTATTCCGAAACCAGACATGATCCGTACACGCACCGTCACTGCCGCTGCACCATCCGCCCGACGGATGCCGCGCCCGACGCCCGCGGCGGATCCGCAAACGCTAACACCTCTCAAAAGATCATGACACCTCCCTACATCACTCCGCAAAAGGCATTCACCACCGCCAAGGAGTACATCATAATGACCATCGGCATGTTCATCTACTCGTTCGGCTGGATAGGCTGCGTGCTGCCCGCCAAAAGCACGGGCGGCGCGGCGTCGGGTCTGGCGATAGTAATCAGCACAGCCCTCGAAAACGCCTACGGATGGGAGCTGCGCATCGGTACCATCGTTCTGGCCATCAACGCCGTGCTGCTCATCATAGCGGGATTCGTGCTGGGCTGGAACTTCGGACTGAAGACCATATGGTGCATACTCATGCTGTCGTTCTCGATGAACATGTGGCAGGGCATACTGCCCGCGGAAGACTTCCTGCACCTCGACCGTTTCCTGTCGATGGTGCTGGGCGGCGTGGTCACGGGCTTCGGCGTGGCGCTGGCGATCATGCAGGGCGGCTCGGCGGGCGGCACCGACATCGTGGCGATGATAATAAACAAATACCGCTCGATAAGCTACGGCCGCATAATATTCGTACTCGACTTCATGATCATAGCCTCGTCGCTGCTGGTAGGCTTCTCGGTCGACGCAGCTATCTACGGCTACATCATGACGCTCGTATTCGGCTACACGGTCGACATGATACTGGCGGGCAACAAGCAGTCGAGCCAGGTGTTCATCGTGTCGCGCCACTACCAAGACATCACCACCGCGCTGAACAACGATCTCGGCCGCGGCGTCACACTCATAGAATCGGAGGGCGGCTACACCCACAACCACTCGAAGATGGTGATGGTGGTGTGCAACCGCCGCGAAACGGCCCAGATACTCAAATTCGTCCGCGAGATCGACCCGCAGGCCTTCATGACCGTATGTTCGGTGATGAGCGTCTACGGCCGCGGCTTCCAGCCCATAAAACTTTAGGATGAACATAAGACCCGTAACCGACGACCGCAGGAACTACATGGCGCTGCTGCTCATGGCCGACGAGCAGGAGTCGATGGTCGACCGCTATCTGTCGCGCGGCGAGATGTTCGCGGCATGGGAGGGCGACGAACTTTGCGCCGTGTGCATCGCGACCGACGAGGGCGGCGGCACGGTGGAGATAAAAAACTTGGCGGTCGCGCCCGAGAGGCGCGGCAAGGGAGCGGGACGCGCGATGATCGGATTTCTGGAACGGCGCTATCGCGGCCGCTACGATTCTATCGTCGTCGGCACGGGCGAGAGCCCCGCTACCCTGCCGTTTTACGAGAAATGCGGGTTCGTGTATTCGCACCGCATACCCGATTTCTTCACCGACAATTACGACCGCCCGATAGTGGAGTGCGGCACGGTGCTGCGCGACATGGTTTACCTGAAAAAGACGTTATGAGCATGACCACAGACATCATCGAGGCAACGGCGTTCGACCCCGCATACACGGAGCCGATAAACCGCCTGCTGGCACAACTCACCGATCGCCGCACCGTGACGGACGACGACCTGCGCCGAATAATCAGCGACGAGGCCGCGCATCTGTTTCTGCTGCGGGCCGACGGCGCGATAGTCGGCATGGCCACCCTCGCCGCATACCGCACGCCGTCGGGCACAAAGGCGTGGATCGAGGATGTGGTGGTCGACGAATCGATGCGCGGACGATCGCTCGGGCGCATGCTGCTCGACCACGCGATCGGTCGTGCGCGCCGCATGTCGCCCGTAACGCTCATGCTCACCTCGCGTCCGTCGCGCGAAGCGGCCAATGCCATGTACCGCGCCGCGGGCTTCGAACCCAAACAGACCAACGTCTACAAAATCGAACTGTAAGATGGAACGCCCCGCCGACACGCTTCCCGTAGAGAGCCATCCGCTCGCGCCGTTTCTGCCCGACGGCTGCCGCCTGCTGATGCTCGGCAGCTTCCCGCCCGAGCGCAAGCGCTGGTCGATGGAGTTCTTCTACCCCAACTTCAACAACGACATGTGGCGCATAATGGGGCTGCTGTTTCACGGCGAACGCAGACACTTCGAGGCCGAGGGCGTCAAGCGGTTCGACCGAGAACGAATAGCCGACTTCTGCACGAGGCACGGCATCGGGCTATTCGACACCGCGACGCAGGTACGCCGTCTGGCGGGCAACGCATCCGACAAGTTCCTGGAGGTGGTGACCCCCACCGACCTCACGGCCATGCTGTCGTCGCTGCCCTGCTGCGCGGCAGTCGTCACCACGGGCGAAAAGGCCACCGACACGCTCGTCGGCCACTTCGGCTGCGAGAAACCGCGGGTCGGCGAATACGTACCCCTGCACGTGGGCGGCCGCACGCTGCGCTTCTACCGCATGCCATCCTCGTCGCGCGCATATCCGCTCGCGCTCGACCGCAAGGCCGCGGCCTACGGACGCATGTTCCGCGATCTTGGCATGTTGCCCTGACCTCGCGCAAATCACGGAAATTCTCCCGCCCGCATAATAATAAATGCGAAAATAGAACGTTTTCTATAAGCCGAGGGCAAAGACGAACTTGTTCGGACTCTGCCGAGGCGAGAAAACGACTGTTGAAAAACGAACGTTTTAATGGCATAAAAACATTCGGACGGTTCCCGATCCGCTTGTTTTTGCCTATTTTTGCATGTAACGTCCAACACATCCACCGCAAAGCGAATGAAACACACGATCCCGTTCATATTGCTGCTCACGGCACTCTCTGCCTGCAACCGAGGCATAGGGTTCGACATCGAAGGCAAGCTCGCGGACAATGCCGCGGGAGTGGTGTATCTCGTCACCGAAAACACCTCCTTGGATACCCTCGCGACGGCTGCCGTCGGCGCCGACAACACGTTTCGTCTGCGCGGCAAGGCCGCGGAGCCTGCCACGGCATTCATCTGCGACGACAACGGCAACGTACTGTCCGTAATGCTCATCGAGAAAAGCCGCCTGCATCTGACGCCCGCCGACAACGGATACGTCACCGAAGGTGGCCCCGTGAACGACAAATACAACATCATACTGCGCAGGCTGTCGGGCGTCGCGAGCAGTGCGGCGGAGATCGACCCCGAGAGCGAGACGGCCGAAGAGCAGTACGAATCGCTGACGGCGAAGTATCGCGAGATACTCTCGACGGCCATATCGGACAATCTCGACAACATAATAGGCGTGGAGCTCTTCATAGGTCAGGAGTCGAAGGGCATGTCGGCCGAGGAGATGCGGGCAAGGATGGCCCGATTCTCGCCCCGCATGCGCGAGCTCTCGGCCATGCGCCGATTCGCAGAGTATGTCGATACGTACGAACGCACCGAAACGGGCCGTCCGTTCATCGACATTCCGTTGACCACGATAGCGGGCGACGATACCTCGCTCGGCGAGATATGCGCCGCCAACCGCTGGGTGCTGCTCGACTTCTGGGCCACATGGTGCGAGCCGTGCCTCGCGGAGATACCCTACCTGCAACAGGCATACGCCAAATACGCATTGCAGGGGTTCGAGATATGCAGCATATCGATAGACCGCGACCCGTCGCGCTGGAAGGCATTCGTGGCGCACAACCGAATGCTGTGGACCAATGCTCTGGATACGCTCGACGAGGACGGCGAGTCGGCGGCAAAGGCATACGGGCTGCAATCGATACCCTGCAACTTCCTTATTTCGCCCGACGGGACGATCGTCGCGCGCAACCTGCGGGGCGAGGAACTGCTGCGCGAGCTGGAAACGCGTCTGGAGTACTGACAGAGGCAAAAAAATCTTTCACAACGAACAAACTATATATCAGCCCGATACAAAATAAAGGCAATTTTTATCGCAAAAAAATGCGCGAAATATTTGCACGGAATAAAAAAACGCTCTATATTTGCACTCGCAATCAGGGAATGGCTCCGTAGCTCAACTGAATAGAGTACTTGACTACGGATCAAGCGGTTACAGGTTTGAATCCTGTCGGAGTCACTGATAAGAGCGGTCTATCGACGATAGACCGCTCTTTTTTTCATCGATTACAACGGAACTATCTGTTTCAGGCGTCGGCATTCGATCATCGGTATTTCGCCGCTTTACAGAGCCGCAAGGCAAATGGAAAATATTCGGCAGAGATCCCCGTTCCGCAAAACGGTGAAATGACGTGCTGCTGCCCGCAGGACAGCGCGGGCAGCAGCACCGCAACGCCAAAAATCGGCGACCTCTTTGCCCCACCTCGAAATACAACTCGCAAGTCGTGCAGTTCGCCGCCGCTCCATGTGGCGGACCGCAGCCCCCCCCACCGAAACCAAGACACAAAAAATCCCGCCCGACAAAATCGGGCGGGACTCGCACTGCTACGAAAGCCGCACAAACCACACGGCTGCCGTTCCTTAAGATTAATAACCCGGGTTCTTCTCAAGCAGGTTATTAGATGCCAGCGACGAGTCGGGAATCGGGAAACGGTTCCAGTTCTTGTTGTTCGACGCCTTGTGATCCCACCAGTCCTCGGTCACATACATGCCCCAGCGGATAAGGTCGGTACGACGGCGGCTCTCGCCGAGGAACTCGATCATCCACTCGTCGGCCAGACGATACTTGTCCAGATTGGCCTCGGTCACGGGATTCGGGTCCTTTCCGCCCTCGAAGTTGCGCGCACGCACCTTGTTAATGAGCTTCACGGCATCACCCTTGCGGCCTTCCATGTTGAAATAGCACTCGGCCAGCATATAATAAATCTCGGTCAAACGACATATGGGAGTCATGGCAGGCCATCTCATCTCGGCCTTCTGGTAATCGATCTGGTCGACGGGAGGACACAGTTTCATGAGGCGGTATCCCGATGCCTCCTCGCCGAACTCCATCGAAGAGGGAAGATTGGCGAACTTCGAACGGTCGATCACCTTGCCGTCGGCGTCGAGCGGCTTGCCGTCCTCGGTCCAGTCGGCCACGCGCGGAGTCTCGACTCCGGGAACACCCAGAGCAAAGCGGGCGATACAGTCGTTCAGATAAACGATCTTGTCCTTATACTCGCGGCCGCCCTTGGCAACCCAGCCATCCTTAGCGCGGCTGCTCTTGTTGACCTGACGTCCCATAAGGAACATGCCCGAATACTTGCCGTTACCCTCGTAGGTGTACTGCTGCTTGCGCAGGTCGGTATCTTCGAACTTCTGCATTACACGGCCCAGTTTCCAGTCGGCATCGGTGTAGGGGGTACCGTCGGGACGGTACGAAGGCTGAATGGCAGCACCGTTCCACGAATCGTAACCCGTACCTCCGAAATAGGTATTGGTGTTGTAGCAGAACCACGTCGCGAACTGGCCGCTGTCGCAACCCGCATAGGTGGCATCACTCGGGATACCGTAGATGATCTCGGGGCAGTTCTCGTTGCCGCGTGCGAACACCTCGTTCCAGGTCTTGCCCAGATCGTAGGGACCGTAGACGCCGTTGATGATATCCTCGCAGATCTTGGCACACTCCGCCCACATGGGGGCCTTCTTGCCGTCGGTATAGGGAACGGCGTTGAAATAGAGCTGAGCCAGCAAGGCGGCGCCCCATGCGCGATGTACGTAGCTGGTCTCCTTGCCGCCCAGGGTCTTCTTCACGGGGAGTTTGGGAATGTTGGTCTTGAGAATGTCCTCGATGAACTCGAAAGTCTCCACATCGGTGGCGCGGGGCTTCAGATCCTTGTCGCCGTAGCTGTAAAGCGGATAGCCGCCGAACATGTCCAGACCGTCCTTATAGAGATCGGCAACATACATGTTCAACTGGGCCACCATCAGATCCAGCTCGTCCTGCGTTATGCCCACCTTGTTCAAGTCGACGCGGGTGGTGATGTCCTCGATGGCGTCCCATGCCAGAGCGACACCCATACCCACACCGTAGAAGTTGCTGTAAAATACGCCCTCCGACGAGGGGAACACGTGATAGTGCTCGTTCTGGTGAGTACCGCCGTTGTACCAGTCGCCGTTACGGGTGGGGATACAGATCTCGTCGGTACCCAGCTCCATGACGTCGAAACGGTGACGGTCCGAAGCCTTGTGCCACTTCCAGTGGGTGATGGGACGGCAGTAACGCTGCCATACGGCATCCTTCGACGTGAAGAAAGTATCGGGTACGACCTGCGAATAGTATTCGGGGTCGGTGTTACATCCCGTCGTGGCTGCGATGGCTACGGCCGAGAGCAACGATGCGCGTAATATGTTTTTTATAGCTTTCATAATAATTGTCTCAGTTTAGAATGTAAGTTGAACACCGAATATGTAAGTGCGGGTGCGGGGATAGAAGCTCGAGTTCCACCACTCGATACCGCCGCCGATACCGTTTACGTTAACCTCGGGATCCATACCATTGTAACCCGTAATGGTGCACAGGTTGTTGATGTTGGCATACACGCGAAGGCTCTTGATGAAGCTGTTGGTCTTGTTTGCCAGCGGCAACGTATAGCCGAGGTTGATGGCGTCGATCTTGACGAAAGTACCGTCCTCGAGGAAGTAGTCGCAGAGCTTCTTCTCGACCTTGATGTCCTTGTTGCGGCCGTAAGCGCTCTTGAGCAGGTTGATGCTGCCCTGATTGGTCAGACCGAAGTACATGTCGAGGGTGTTGTACACATCGAAGTCGATCCAGCTGCGGATGTCGATACCCAGATCCCAGTTGCGGAACTTCACGCGGTGGTTCCACGATGCGATCACCTTGGGAACGAAGTTGCCCGTGTACTGCTTGTCGGCCGAAGAAGAGTTCTTCGACTGGATGATCTCGCCGTCCTTGTTGTAGACGAGGAAGTCGCCCGTCTCCTTGTCGATACCCGCGCACTTGAGCAGATAGAACTGACCGATGGTGGTACCCTCCTCCACACGCTTGGCGTTACCCGGAGAACCCGGTGCGGGGAATCCGTCCTCCTCGAAGTAGGTCGAGTCGCCGTAGAGGGTCGTCACCTTGGTACGATCGTGGCTGAGGATGATATTGGTGGTGTAGCTCCAGTCCTTGCTGCGAACGATGTCGGCACCGATCTCGAACTCCCAACCGCGGTTGGTCATAGAACCGATGTTCTTCATCATGTCGGTATTGGGATAGGGAGGCTGGGGAACCTTCACCGAGTAGAGCATGTCGACCACCTTGCGGTTGTACCAGTCGAACTTACCGTAGAGACGGTCATCGAAGAACGAATAGTCGATACCGAGGTTCCAACCGTGCTGCTCCTCCCACTTCAGATCCTCGTTGAGGTTGATCGAGGGGCCGTAGACGATGTTGTAGTTACCCGTGTTGGGCATCATGAAATAGCCGTCCGAACCGTAGGCCAGCGCACCGTAAGAGGTCGAGAAGCTCGAGTTACCCGTCACACCGTAGGCGGCACGGATCTTAAGGTCGCTTACCCACGAAGCGTCCTTCATGAACTCCTCGTCCGAGATACGCCAACCGCCCGATACCGACCAGAAGGTACCCCAACGGTTGTTCTTCATGAACTTCGACGACGACTCGCGGCGCAGCGAAGCGCTGAGCAGATAGCGGTTGTCGTAATCGTAGTTGACACGGCCGAAGTAAGAGAAGAGCTTGGTGGTGACGTTCTTGCTCGAACCCATCGACGCGAGGCCCTTCTTGAGGTAGGTACCCGAACCGATGTCCCAGTACTTGATACCCTGCACCGAGAAGTCGTAGTTGGTCATGTCGAAGCTCTCGCCGTTGCCTTCGTAGTAAGAGTAACCCAGCGTAGCGTTGAGGTTGTGCTTGTTCCACGAGTGGATGTAGCTGGCGTAACCCTCGGCGTTGATGTTCTCGGTCTTCGAGAAGCCCAGATAGGCCGTACCCTTGCGGGCGTTCTCGATCTCGCCGCGGCTGGTCTTGTAGGTGAACGTGTGGTTCTCCCACTGGTGCAGCTCGTAGCCCAGAGTCTGGTTGAAGGTCAGGCCCTGTACGGGCAGTATGTTGAGCTTGAAGCTGACCTCGGGCATGAACCACTTGTCGATGCCCTCGTAGTCGCGAAGATTCGAGTCGGCGATGGTGTTGTACTCCAGAATCTCGTTCAGCCACACGTTGTAACCCGTCTCGCTGTTGGGATCGTAAGCCGAACGGGTCGGGTTGTTACGGATGGCCTGCGCGAAGTCGGGAATGCGGTTGTCGCGGCTCGCCTGACGGTAACCCGCCTTAGTGGTGATGTCCAACCAGCCGTTCAGAGCGTGGAACGTGGCGTTCATACGGCCCGAGATGTCGGTACGCGAGTCGTTAATGGCTATACCCTCGTTGTCGTTGTACTGGAACGTGGTATAGATCGAGGCCTTCTTGCCGTTGGCCTGCAGGTTCACCGTATGCTTGTGCGAGAAGTTGTTCTTGTTGAGCATGGCATCGTACCAGTCGAAGTCCTGACCGTAGTCGGTGGCACCCTCGTCGGCGCGCAGAGTCAGATACTCCTCGGCGCTGAGGATGTCGGGACGCTTCATGACGGTCTTGTGCGAGAGTTCGGCCGTATACATAAGTTGCAGCGTACCGTCGCTCATGCGGTTGGCGTTCTTGGTGGTGATGAGGATCACACCGCCCGCAGCGCGCGAACCGTAGATGGCACCTGCCGAAGCATCCTTCAGCACGTCGATCGACTGGATATCCTCGGGGAGGACCGAACGGATATCGCCGCCGGGCATGCCGTCGATAACCACCAACGGACCCTGGCCCGCGTTAACCGAGGCCATACCGCGCAACTGCAACGAGTTGCCCGAGTTGGGCGAGTCGGTTCCCGAAATGGTGAGGTTGCCGACCTTACCGCGCAGGGCGTTGGCCACGCTGGCGTCGCCCGAACCCGGCATAAGCTCGCCGCCCGATACCGACGAAATCGACGAGGTGACCATCTTCTTCTCCATCGTACCGTAACCCACGACCACTACTTGGTCCATCTCGGTCACGCTCTCTTTCAGAGTAACGTCGATCACCGTTCTGTTGCCCACCTCGACCTCGGCGCTCTCGTATCCGATAAATTCGAATACCAGCACGTCCTTGGAGGTAGCAGCCAGCACATAGGCGCCCTCGGCGTCGGTGTTGGTGCCTTTGAGGGTATTCTTGACGGTCACCGAAACGCCCGCCAGAGGATTGCCCTGCGCATCCTTGACCTTACCGGTCACCCTGCCGCCCTGAGCCGCAGCATCGGGGGCGAAGATTCCGCCTACGATCATGAGCATGCTCACTAAACATAGTAAACAGTTTTTCATAAAGCTAAATTTAAGTTAATAAAAACATAGGTTGTGCTTTCGGTCACGGCGGTCCTCATCCGCCCCGCCTGCTTGCACTTTGCGGCAGCCCCAATCCCTCTCCGGACAACCGCAATACAAAGATATATAAAAATACCCCCCCCCTCCAAGAAAAAACCGGCCTATTTTCGTGCATTTACCCATTTTTTTTGTTTCTTCTTGCGGCAGACGAGGTTTGAAGAGGCCGAAAACCCGCCTCCGCACAAACGGCCGAAAACGGTATTTACGGCCGTCCCGATGCCATGCCGAACGGCATGTCGATCCGCATCGGATCCCGGGACAGACAGATGCGGACAACAAAGAATTAATAAAATTTTACATTTACAATAAAGGGAAAATCGCAGAAACGCCCGACGGCCTGCGAGCGTCGGGCTACGGCGCATGACAGAAAGCACATGCGATTGGAAAAAAACGCTAATACGGAAAAGGATCGGGCAAAAAAACAGAGGACCGCGCCCGTCAGTCCTCCATGATGTAGATATACTCGTCGGGACGCTGCATGTGGAACTTCTCGCGGGCGTACTGCTCCAGATACTCGTCGTAATCGAGGCGCTTGAGCATGGTGCTGTCTTCCTCGATACGGGCACGGAAATGGTCGCGCTGGTTCTCCAGACGCCCTATGCGGTGCTCGACCTTTATGACGGTAATGAGATTACGCACGGTAAGCACCGCCGTATATACGAAGATCACGGCCGTGACGCCGAACCATATCTTCTTGCTTATTTTACCGTTCATATTCATCGTAGCGGCTTGGTTTCTTTACGGGATGTGCATGAACTTGTGCGTCTGCACCGATATGCACCACTTGGGATTGGCCTTGGCGTACTCCACTATCGCAGGCATGATCCGCTCGTAGACGCTCCACTCGGGTTGCAGGTAGAGGCGGCAGTAACGCCCCACGCGGGCCGCATTATGCTCGGCCCATTCGAAATCGTCCTCGCTTTGGATGATGACCTTCAGTTCGTGCGCACGACCGAACGCCTCGTCCAAAGGCGGCTGACGGCGCTTGGGCGACAGGCACACCCAATCGAAATCGCCGCTGAAGGGGTGCGTACCCGACGTTTCGAGGAATATCTCCAGCCCCTCGCCGCGCAGCGCCGACGTGAGCGGCCCCAGCGGATAGAGCAGCGGTTCGCCTCCCGTGATGACGATAGCCTGCGCCGCGCAGGCCTTGGCACGTACCACGACAACCTCGACATCCACGGGCGGGAACACGCGCGGATTCCAGGTGTACTTGGCGTCGCACCAGCTGCACCCCACGTCGCAGCCGCCCAGCCGTATGAAGTAGGCGGGCTTACCCGTGTGGTATCCCTCGCCCTGGATGGTGTAGAAATCCTCCACTAAAGGCAGGCGGCGGCCGCCGTCGAGCATATCGTTATTCGTCGATGACATAAATATCTTTCAAATTGCGTCCCAACTGGTCGTAGTCGAGACCGTAGCCCACTATGAACTCGTTGCCGATCGACAGAGCCGTGTAGTCGATGGGATACTCGTAAAGGAACTTGTCGGGCTTGAAGAACAGAGTGCAGATGGCTATGCTCGCGGGGCGCTTCGCCCGCAGATGGTCGAGCAGGTAGTTCATGCTGTGCCCCGTCTCCACTATGTCCTCCACTATTATTATGTCGCGTCCCTCGATATCGAAATCGACCCCGAGCTGCTGCTTGACCACTCCCGTCGACTCGGTGCCCTCATATGAAGAGATCTTCACGAATGCCAGCTGACTGTCGAAGGTAGTCTTGCGCACCAGATCGCTCATGAAGAGGAACGATCCGCTCAGCACGCCCAGAAACACGGGAGTGCGGCCCGCATAACGCTCGTTCAGCTTCTCGGCCACGCGCTCCACCGCAGCGTCGATCTGCTCGGCGGGAATCATCACGCGGAAAGTCTTGTCGTGAAGTCTTATCTTGTTTTCCATTAAATCTGGGTATAATAAGCAATTACATATAATGCACCGCAAGATCGAATCCGACGGCCGATTACCTGCGGCCACAGGCCGCATTTACAGATTTGACCCTCCCCTAAACTGCGTTCGGCAGGCGAGAGCAATCGCGCT
>ERZ827168.475-NODE-475-length-65753-cov-4.187647_pt1 | contig 65753 bp, 49 predicted proteins | sample MGYA00519868_ERZ827168 | MGnify/ENA primary metagenome ERZ827168 (study PRJEB31778, sample SAMEA3449271) | human gut metagenome | biome: human gut; feature: human-associated habitat; material: faeces | place: United Kingdom | collected 2010/2012 ... | reverse complement strand
CCCTCATATCTTAACGCCCTTGAAGGCAAAGGCGTCCATGTGGTAACGGTAAACGAATACCTTGCAAAAATGGGTCAGGAGGAGATGGGAAGAGTCCACGAGTTTCTGGGACTTTCCACCGGACTTGTAATCCATGACCAGACTAAAGAAGAAAAGCGCGCCGCATACGCCTGCGACATAACCTACGGCACAAATAACGAATTCGGCTTCGACTACCTCAGGGACAATATGGTCACCTATAAAGAGGACATGGTGCAGAGAGGCCATAACTTCGCCATAGTGGACGAAGTAGACTCCATACTTATAGACGAGGCGAGAACGCCGCTTATAATTTCGGGACACGGCGCAAAGGTAGACGATCTGTACGGCAGAGCCGATCAGCTTGTAAGAAAAATGTCCCGCTTCGTCATAAAGGAGCTTGACTCCAAGGAGGAGCACGACGATATTACCCAGGACTATATTGTGGACGAGAAGGCCAGAAGCTGTACTCTTACCGCCAACGGTATAAAAAAGACCGAGGAATTTTTCGGCATCGAAAACCTCTCCGACCCGGAAAATGCCGACATTTCCCACCATGTATACCAGGCAATGCGCGTGACAGGCGCGGGCGACCCGCGCGCCCCGTTTTCGCAGACGCTGCACGGCAAGCTTCCGCAGCGCAAGATAACGGTGGGGGCGGCGAACGGGTACAGCAGCTACGGAAACCAGATAGGGCTCGCCACGGGGCAGGTGACGGAAATTTACAATTCGGGATACGTCGCAAAGCGCATGGAAATAGGCGCCGTCGTTGCGGCCGCTCCCCGCGGAATGGTGGTGCGCGGAACCCCAGCCAAGGGCGATGTCGTGCTGCTGGTCGGTGGGCGCACCGGCCGCGACGGGATAGGAGGGGCGACGGGGTCGTCAAAAGACCACACGGAGCGCGCCCTCGAGAATTCCGCGGAGGTTCAGAAAGGCGACGCCCCGATGGAGAGAAAGCTCCAACGCCTGTTCAGAAACCCGAAGGCGAGCCGTCTCGTCAAGCGGTGCAACGACTTCGGAGCGGGCGGCGTTTCGGTCGCGATAGGCGAGCTCGCCCCGTCGCTCGAAATAAACCTCGACGCGGTTCCCAAAAAGTACGCAGGATTGGACGGCACGGAGCTGGCGATTTCGGAATCGCAGGAGCGCATGGCGGTAGTGGTCGCGCCCGAAGACGCCGAAGAGTACATAAAGCTTGCGGAGGAGGAAAACCTCGAGTGCACGCGCGTGGCGGAAGTCACCGACAGCGGAAGGCTCGTGATGAAATGGCGCGGGGCTCCCGCGGTAAACCTGCTCCGTGAATTTCTCGACACGAACGGGGTGACCGCCTCGGCTTCGGCGGAGGTTGAGGCGCCGTCCGAATCGTCGCCTTTGGCCGCCCCGTCTGGGCTGTCCGCCTCCGACCCCGCGGCTTGGAAAGCGGAGCTATCCAAGCTCAACTGCTGCTCCCAGCGCGGCCTCGTGGAGAGGTTCGACTCTTCCATAGGCGCGTCCGCCGTCCTCCACCCGTTCGGCGGAAAGAACCTCGCCACCCCCATCGACGCGATGTGCTCGAAAATCCCGCTGCTCAGGGGCTCTACGAACACCGGCACGCTTTTTGCGTTCGGTTTCAATCCGGAAATTTCGATTTGGAGCCCATACCACGGCGCGATGTACGCGGTTCTCGCGTCGTTCGCGAAAATTGCGGCTTCCGGCGGGGACGTCTCGCGCATAAGGCTGACGTTTCAGGAATATTTTGAAAAGCTGCGCTCCGACCCGAAGCGCTGGGGCAAGCCGCTCGCCGCGCTGCTCGGCGCATACGAGGCGCAGATGGGGCTCGGGGCGGCGGCGATAGGCGGGAAAGACTCGATGTCCGGCTCGTTTAACGACATCGACGTCCCGCCGACTCTTGTGAGCTTTGCGATTGCCCCGTGCGACGTGCGCTGCGCGGTCTCTCCCGAATTTAAAAAGGCGGGCTCCCGCGTCGTCCTCGTCGAAGTCGGGCGCGACTCCGCGCTCGTACCCGACTGGGCGGACGCCATGAAAAAATATTCCGCGCTCTTCAATGCGATAAGGGCGGGGAAGGTGCTCGCGGCGCACGCCGTGGGGTTTGGCGGAATCGCCGTGGCGATCGCAAAAATGTGCTTCGGCAATTCGATTGGCTTCAAATTCGACGGAGGATTTTCCGGAGACGTATTCGCGCTGTCAGAGGGCTCGATAATCGCCGAGCTCGCCGACGGCGTTTCCGCGGATGAGATACTCGGCAGGGAGATCGGCGCGACGACTTCCGCAGAAAGCGTTTTTGCCGGCGGGGCGGAAATCGCGCTCTCCGAACTCTACCGCGCGTGGAGCGAACCGCTCGAGGGCGTTTTCCCGACCCGCGCGGAGGATTCCCAGGCGTCGGATATCGTAAAGCCGTCTTTTGAAAAACGCGCCCCCAACATCGCGCGCTCGAAGGTTGCCAAGCCCAAAGTTTTCATACCGGTTTTCCCCGGCACGAACTGCGAGTACGATACCGCCCGCGCCTTCGAGGCCGCCGGAGCCGCCGCCGACACTTTCGTTTTCAACAACCTTTCCGACGAGCGCGTTGCGGATTCCATCGCCGAGATGAAGCGCCGCATAGACGCCGCCCAGATTCTCATGATTCCCGGGGGGTTTAGCGCGGGCGATGAACCCGCGGGCTCCGGAAAATTCATAGCGGCGGTCTTCCGCAATCCCGCCCTCACTGACGCGGTGATGTCGCTTCTCAAAGACCGCAAGGGGCTGATATTGGGCATTTGCAACGGCTTCCAGGCTCTGATAAAGCTCGGGCTGGTGCCGTTCGGCGAAGTCAGGGAGCTTGAACCCGACAGCCCGACGCTGACGTACAACAACATTTCGCGCCACGTCTCGTGCTACGTCCGCACGAGGGTGGCGAGCGTCCTGTCGCCGTGGCTCGCGCATTGCAGGGTGGGCGATATCCACTCGATACCCGTCTCGCACGGCGAGGGCAAGTTCATAGCTTCCGATGCCCTGATTCGGAGGCTCGCCGAAAGCGGGCAGATCGCAACGCAATACGTCGGCCCCGACGGGGAGCCGAGCGCGTCGGTCCCGTTCAATCCAAACGGCTCCATGCACGCGGTGGAGGGCATAACGAGCCCGTGCGGGCTCGTGTTCGGCAAAATGGGCCACAGCGAGCGGTTCGGCGAAAACGTCGGCAAAAACGTTTCGGGAAACAAAATCCAGCCGATATTCTCATCGGGGGTGGCCTATTTCTCCTAATGCGCGCCAGGACTTTGCGGTATTCCGCGGATTTGCCGTAATTTTCGGCGTCCGAATATGCGGCCGGATTGGATTGCGGAACATTTAAGCGCCCCCGCGCATAAGCGCGTCGGCGCGGTTCGCATGGAGCGCGGCAGGGATTTGGCGCGCGAGTCGGACATTCCTTGAAATTTGTCCCGCCGCAATAGGCTGATGTGCGGTATTCCGCCGCAAGACGCGCTTTGCCGTATGCACGTTCCGAAACTCAAATAGGCTCTATCTGTTGTGGGATAGACGGCGGGAATTCCCGCGCGGCCATAAATCCGTCGGGGTGCGAGAATTTGGAATGGCGGCAATTCCCGCGCCAGTGTTTCGCCAAAATATCCGACGGTCGGCCTGCGGCATTTATGCGTCCCGCCCCGCGCGTTCCGCGCTGAAAACCGCGCCCCCAAGTATGACGGACGGGTCGGAGGCGTCGTGGATTGCCATTATCTGCCCTGGGGCTATCGCGCGCTGGGGGCTTTCAAATTCCACTTCGGCGTTTCCTCCGCCGAGCGGGGTGAAAAACGCCCCGACGAGGGCGTCGCGGTACCGCGCGCGCGCGAAAATTTTGCGCGGCTCTTCAAGCGGTTTGTTTATCCAGTTGACGGATTCGAGCGCGGCGCGCCCGGAGTATAGGCCGGGAGCTTCGGGGGATTCGAAATCTACGACGAGGGTGTTCGACGAAAAGTCTTTTGCGACCACCACATACCGTTTCCCGTCCGCGTTGGACGGAACCCCGATACCCTTGCGCTGTCCGATGGTGTAGTTGTGCAGCCCCTTGTGTCGCCCGAGGATTTTGCCCGAGGGATTGGCGATGTCGCCCGGCTTTTCGCCGATGTGGTGTTTCAAAAAATCCTGTATGCGGATTTTGCCGAGAAAGCATATCCCCTGGGAGTCCTTTTTTTCGGCGTTGGGAAGCCCGTTGAGGCGCGCGAGCTCGCGGACCTGGCTTTTCAGGAGCGAGCCTATCGGAAATTCCGCTCGCATGAGCTGCTCCTGGGAAATCATGCAGAGGAAGTACGACTGGTCTTTGCCCGGGTCGGCGCCCGCCATGAGGTCGCGCGTGCCGTCGGGGTTGTCGCGCAGGCAGCAGTAGTGGCCGGTAGCCACCCTGTCGCAGCCGCGCGACTTTGCGAACTCCAAAAACTTTCCGAATTTCATCCGCCTGTTGCACATCACGTCCGGATTGGGGGTGCGCCCCCTCCGGTATTCCTCCACCAGATATTCCACAATCTGCTTGCGGTACGCCTCTATCATGTCGGCGACCTCAAATTCCACGCCGAGCTTTTCGGCGCACGCGGACGCGTCGATTATGTCCTGGTGCCACGGGCAGTCGCCGAATACGTCGATGCCTTCCTCGTTCATCCACGTCTTCATGTACGCCGCGCGCATGTCGGCGCCCTCCTGCTTCAAAAGCGCCATCGCCAGCGCGCTGTCCACGCCGCCCGAAAGGGCCACCATTATCTTTCCGCCGCCCGTCATTTCCCTGATTTGTACCACGAAGTCGTAATCGAGTACTTTTTGATTTTGTAGTTTATTATGCGCTCGGTAAGGTTTAGCCTGCGCGCGGCGGCAGCCGCGTTGCCGCGGTTGGCCTTCAATGCCTCGGTGATGAGCTCGCGCTCGAACGACTCCACTATTGAGATGAAGTCGACGTCCTCGCCGTACGGCAGTTTACGGTGCATGTACGCCGCGCGGACCGCGGGGGTGAGGTTGTAGCCGGATATGGCGGAGTCGTGCGAGGATATGACTGCGCGCTCTATGCAGTTTTCGAGCTCCCTGACATTGCCCGGCCACGTGTAGATGCTCATCATGTTTATGGCGGGCGTAGAGATTCTGCGTATGTCTTTGCGGTGGATTTTGCTGTACTTTTCCACAAAGTGTTCGGCGAGCAGCAGAATGTCGCTCTTCCGGTCGCGCAGCGCGGGCAGGTAGATCATGTTCTGGGAGATCGCCGCGTAGAGGTTTTCGTCGAACAGCTTTTGTTCGAGCAGCTTCTCCACGTCCGCGGAGCTGGCGAATATCATGCGCGCCTTTGCCGGGATTTCCTCCGAGCCGTTTAGCCTGCGGAACCTGCCCACGGACAGGAAGTCGGCTATCATTCTCTGGGCGGGCAGGGCTATTTCCGTCACCTCGTCGAAAAAGAAGGCGGAGTTCGGGTACTTTTCGAGCAGCCCCTCCTTTGCCGAAACCCCGAGCGATAGGGAATCCTTTTCGTACCCGAAGATTTCGCCCGCGAGCGAATAGTCCGGAAGCGCGGCGCAGTTTATAACGTTGAACTTTCCGGCGGGCGAGTCTGCGGACTCGCACAGGGCGCGCGCGGCGAGCTCCTTCCCCGTGCCGGAGGCTCCGCGAAAAAATACCGGCGCGGACGACGCCGACGCCTTTGCGAGCTCCCTGTAAAATTTCTGCATCGCCCCCGAATTGCCCAAAATTCCCCTGGGGCGCATAAGCTCCGTGCTGAGCTCGAGCTTCAAGCGGCGGTTTTCGTCGAGCAGCCTGTTGCGCTCCTCGCGGCGCAGGTATATCATAGCGAGCGCGTCGGCGAGGATATTGGATACGGTTTCGAGCAGCACGAGGTCGCGCTCCAAGTCGGTGTCGGGCCCGACGATTCTGTCTATGCTGAGCGTCCCGATAACCTGCTCCATATAGGTTATCGGAGAACAGACGAAAGCGGTTTTCTCGGGATTTCCGGCCCTCGTGCGGGTTCTGTCCAAAAACCTGTCGCTCTTTGAGATGTCGGGAATCACGATAGACTTCGCCTCCGCCGCGACGAGCCCCGTGACGCCCTCTCCGATTTTGTAGACTCCGCGGCGTATGCTTTCGGCGTTCATGCCGCTTGCCGCCTCTATGAACAAATAGTCGCCGTCGCGCAGGGTGACGGTTCCGCGCCTGAGCCCCATTTCGCCGTCGAGGATTTCCAGCGTTTCGGATATGAGGTCGTGGACGTTTTTGCGGCGTGCGACCGCGCGGCTTATCTTGTGCAGCACCGACATTTCGAGGTCGTCGTACGCGGCTTCCGCGCTCTCGCGCTCTGTCGTTTTTCGCGGCATCTTTTTTTCGTTTTGGCGGGAATTTTCCCCAATCGCGGGCTTCTTTCAACAATATTTTGGCTCAAAAAAAACTTGTGTTCGCCGCGGCCGGCGGTAGGGTTGGGGGAAATGAGCGAAGGTTATCAGGTAATAGCGCGCAGGTACCGCCCGAAGCAGTTTTCCGAACTCGTCGGGCAGGAGCACATTGTGCGCACGCTCACCAACGCCATAGAGTCCGGCAGAATCGGCCACGCCTATCTCTTCGTGGGGCCGCGCGGCACGGGCAAAACCACCGTGGCGCGCCTGTTCGCCAAGGCGCTCAACGCCAAGGGCGGCCCGAACGTACATCCGTCCGACGATGACGAAATATCGCAGGCAATAATGAACGGCTCCTGCATGGACGTCGTGGAAATAGACGGGGCGTCGAACCGCTCGATAGACGAAATCAGAAAGCTGCGCGAGGACTGCCAGTACGCCCCCGCGCAGTGCACCTACAAAATTTACATAATAGACGAAGTCCACTCGCTGACTTCCGACGCTTTCAACGCTCTCCTCAAAACGCTTGAAGAGCCTCCAAAGCACGTCAAATTCATTTTTGCCACCACCGAGGCGCACAAGGTTTTGGGCACGATAACATCGCGCTGCCAGCGCTTTGAATTCCGCCCGATACCGGAAGAGCTTATCGCGAAGCACCTGTCGGAAATAGCCGCCAAAGAGAAGATAGAGGCCTCCGACGGCGCCATACGCGCGATAGCCCGCCTCGCAAACGGCGGCATGCGCGACGCCCAGAGCATTCTCGACCAGATGATTTCGTTTTGCGGAACCAAACTTTCGGTCGAGGACGTAATCGGCGTCTACGGGCTCGCGTCCGACGGGCAGATTTCCGACATACTCTCCAATATGGCGAGGGGCGACTACGCAGGCGTCGTAAAATGCGTTGACGGCCTCGTCGAGAGCGGCTGCGACCTCTACCGCGCGATGTGCGACATCCAAATCCGCCTGCGCGAGGCCATGATAAAGTCATTTTCTTCGGGGGAGTCGGATTTCGGCGGCAAGCCGCTTACGAGCGAGCAGATGATGCGCATGCTCGACGCCCTCCAAGGGTCGGAGAGGGGGCTTAAAAGCGGGCTCTCGGAAAAGGCAAACTTCGAGGTCGCCCTGTTGAAGGCCGTTGAGCAAAGCAGGGCGCGGGCGATAAACACGCTGATAAGAGAACTCGACAGGCTTTCGTCGGCGCCCGCCGAGACGCAAAAAAAAAATAGCCCTTCTGCTTAGGGAGGTTTTGCGCGAATCGCGCGAGTTCGCCTCCGCGTACACCGAGAGCGTCGAGCGGCGCGCGCCCGCCCCGAACGCGGAGGCGGGCGTGGAAATTCTCTCCGACCCCGCGGCGGGAAAGGCGTTTGGAGAGGGGACGCCGGAGTTCGAAGAGGGCGTTGACAAAATACCGAGGGAACTTTTGAAACTTTTTGAGTCGCAGTTCGGCTCGCGCCCGCAGGCGCTCGTCCGCGGGGCTTTGAGGTTTGTCGGGCGCGGAGAGGAACCGGAAGGGGCGTCGCAGACCGAGGATTCCGAGACCATGAGGGAGCTCGAAGAGGAGGAGTCGGAATGACCGTTTTGGCGTTTGCCGTATTGTCCGCCGTTTGCGTTGCGGGGTTCGTTTTCGCGGCCGTTTTTTGCGCGGGAAAATCGCGGGCTTCGGCGGAATGCGCGAGGGCGCGCGAAGCCCTCGCCGAATCCGAGGCGGGCCGCAAATCGGCGCTGGAATCGCTCGAACGGGTTCGGCGCGAATCGGAGGAGAGGCTCGCCACCAGGGCGGAGGCGGAAAAGGGGCTCGCCGCCGCCAGCCAGAAAATTTCCATGATGCAGGAGAGGCTCGCGGAGATGTCGGGGCACCTCGACGGGAAAATCGCCGCGGAAAAGAGCCTCGCCGCCGCCCGCGGGGAGATAGAATCGCTTTCGGAGCGCCTTAAAGAGCGCGAGAGCGCGGAAATGGAAATGCGCAGGAAGCTCGCGGCGGAATTTGAGGCGATGTCCTCAAAGCTGCTCGAAGACGCGCGGGCGAAGATGTCGTCGGCAAACCTCGAACAGCTTTCCCTCGTCTTGAAGCCGATGAAGATGACTATTTCGGACTTCCGCGAGCGCCTTGAATCCCTAAGCGAGATGAGCCTCAAAGGCCGCGCGGGGCTCGAGAAGCACATAGAAAGCCTCGTAAAGATGAACGCCCAGCTCTCGTCCGACGCCCGCAATCTCGCCGAGGCGCTGCGGGGCGAAAACAAGGTCGCGGGCAACTGGGGCGAGACGGTGTTCCACAGGATTCTCGAGGCGTGCGGCTTCAAGGAGGGCGTCCACTTCCGCTCGCAGGCGAGCTACGCCGATTCGGACGGCGAACGCAAGAGGCTCGTGCCGGACTTCGTGATAGACCTCCCCGGGGGGCGCTCAATAGTGGTGGACTCCAAACTTTCGCTTTTGAGCTATTCGGACTATTGTTCGAGCCAAACCCCCGAGTCCAAGCGCGCCAATCTCGACAGGTTCAAGAAGTCGGTGCGCGCGCATTTGAGGGAGTTTTCCGGAAAGTACAACGACCTCCCCGACGCCCGCTGCGGGTTCAAGCTGATGTTTATGCCGGTCGAGCCCGCCTACGAGCTCGCCTTGTCCTCCGACCCCGCGCTGCTCGAAGACGCCTACGCCGCGAATGTCCTCGTCGTCGGGCCCGCCACCGTTATGTCGGTTTTGAAGTACGCCGAAATATCGGTGAGGAACGAGGCGATTGCGAAGAACACGCGGCAGATAGCCGAAATCGGCGCGCGCCTCTACGAGCGCGTAAACCTTTTCATCAAAAGATTCGAAGGCGTCGGCGAGCGCATCAGAATGCTGTCCGACGACTACGCCTCGGCGAAAACCACGCTCATGGAAAGCCCAAAGAGCGTTGCGGCGACCGCCAGGAGGCTCGGGGCGAAGTCGGGCGTGCTCGCGCTCGAAGCCGACGAACCGGAGGAAAACGAAAATGGAAAATAAAATTCCCGAATGGGTCCCGGAGGGGGCCGACAAAAAATTCTTCACATCGTCCGTGATGCCGGGGTTGAACCTGCGCAAAGACAGGGAGCGCGACGACACGGTTTCGCTGCGCCCGCGCCCGAAGCGGCGCGAGCTTTCCCTCGAAGACTACAAAAAAGGCGTGCTGGAATGCGACAAGACCGTCCTCGCCCGCGCGATTACCCTGATAGAGAGCAATTCCGACGCGCATTTTGAGAAGGCGCAGGAGCTTTTGGCGTCCCTTTTGCCGCACAGCGGGAAATCTTTCCGAATCGGCATAACGGGCGTGCCCGGGGCGGGCAAGTCAACGTTCATAGAGGCTTTCGGCACGATGCTTTGCAGGGATTTCGGCAAGAAGGTCGCGGTGCTGGCGGTTGACCCGTCGAGCACGGTGACGGGCGGAAGCATTCTCGGTGACAAGACGAGGATGGAAAATCTGTCGCGCTGCGAAAACGCCTTTATTCGCCCGTCCCCATCCGGCGGAATGCTCGGAGGGGTTGCGCGCAAGAGCCGCGAGACCATGCTGCTGTGCGAGGCCGCGGGCTACGAGATAATCCTCGTCGAAACCGTCGGCGTGGGCCAGAGCGAAGTGACGGTGAGGTCGATGACGGACTTCTTCCTGCTCATACAGCTCGCGGCGCAGGGCGACGAGCTCCAAGGCATAAAGAAGGGCGTGATAGAGCTCGCCGACGCAATACTCGTCAACAAGTGCGACGGCAACATGGTGGAGCGCTCCAACCTCAAACGCGCGGAGCTCGCGGGGGTGTTGCACTACCTCAACTCCCCTACGCCCGGGTGGTCGCCGTTTTGCGGCGTGTGCTCGGCGCAGACCGGCATGGGCATACGCGAAGCATGGGAAAAGCTCGACGGATTCCGCGCCAAAATGGAAAAATCGGGGTTCTTCGCCCAGCGCCGTTCGAGCCAGAAAATAGAGTGGTTCAAGTCGCTTTTGGAAGAGGAGGTTCTGCGCCGCTTCTACCATATCCCGGGCGTAAAAGACATGATATCGCACTACACTTCGCTTATTTCGGCGGGTTCCGTCACCGCCGCGAGCGCCGTGAAAAACCTCCTCGATTCCGCCTCCAAATAGCCATGCCGCGCCCCCCGTCATCAGGCCGTCCGGACGGGCGGAAAAGGGCGCGCAGCCTCCCGCCGCGGATTGCGGAGATTTTGGCGGAATACAAAACTTACCTGCTTTTAGAGCTCGGGCGCGGAAAGAATACCGCCGATTCCTATCTGAGCGACATCGTCCTGTTCTGCGAGTTTGCCGGAAAGCGGATTGAATCGTTTGCCGACGTTGACGCCGATTTGCTCGCCGACTGGCTTGCGGCGCTCAGCAGGGCGGACAGGCCGTCGACGCAGTCGCGCAAGCTGAGCGCGATGAGATCCCTCGCGCGCTTCCTGATGGAGGAGGGCGTTTGGGAGAAAAACCTTTGCGACTTTTTCGCGCGCCCCAAGACGCGGCGGGCGTCTCCGGAAATTCTCGACACCGGCGAGATAGACGCGATGGTTTCGCTTCCGCCGCCGGATTCGCCGGAGGGAGTCCGCGACAGGGCGATGATGGAGCTTATGTATTCGAGCGGCCTGCGCGTGTCGGAGCTGTGCTCGATTTCCTACGCCGACATAGACGCGGAGCAGAGGATAATCCGCGTGCGCGGCAAAGGCGGCAAGACGCGTCTCGTGCCGGTGGGCTCCATGGCGCTCGACGCCGTCGAAAAATACCGCGCCGTCCGCCCGCTGCTATGCAAAAAGGCGGCGGCCCCCGAGCTTTTCATCACCCGCCGCGGGAAAAAGATTTCGCGGAAGACTTTCTGGTACAACCTCAAAAAGTACGCGCGGCTCTCGGGCGTGGAAAAGAACGTCAAGCCGCACATGCTGCGCCATTCGTTTGCGACCCACCTGCTGCGCAACGGCGCAAACCTGATGCTTATACGCGAAATGCTCGGCCACAGCGACCTCTCCACAACGCAGATTTACACCAATCTGGCAAACGATGACATACGCAGGGAGTACGAAAAAAAGCATCCGCGCTCAAAGATGGACGTCGAGCCCGACATTTAGCGGGCGGCTCACGGGGAAAGCCGCGGAATTTTTGCAGCATTTCCGGCTTCGGAGGGCTAAAACAACAGTATCTTGACCCCTATGCCGATCAGCACGGCGCCCCCCAATATCGCGAATTTTCCGCCCGCGGATTCCCCGAGCGCCTTGCCCGCGAATATGCCGGCAAGCGACAGGGTAAAGGTCATCGCCCCTATCATGGCGGAAGGCGCGAGCACGGGGCGGTCCACGAGCGAGAACGATACGCCCACCGCGAGCGCGTCGAGGCTCGTCGCAACGGAGAGCATCATTAGGGTTTTAAACGGCAGCGGCATTATCATGCAGGATTCTTCTCCGCGCAGGGAGTCGAATATCATCTTGGAGCCTACCGTCGCGAGTATCGCAAACGCCGCCCATTTCGAAAACGAGCTGACGAGCCCGTAGACGGCCTCGCCCATCCACCAGCCGGCGATCGGCATCGCCATCTGGAAAAACCCGAAGGACGCGGCTATTTCCAGGGCGTGCCGCGGAGACATTTTTTTCGGCGATATGCCGCAGGCCGCCGACACCGCAAACGCGTCCATCGAGAGCGCGACTCCTATCAAAAATATCTCGAAAAAATCCATTGCCCGAGTATCTGGGCGCGCCGGAGTTTCTCAAGAAAATTTTGAAAATGGTTGAAAATTCGGCCCGAATGTCGGGAAATGTGCGCATGGAATGTTTTGAGGACTCCGGACAGAAACTTTGCAGATTTTCGCGCGGGCCGTCGGCTTTCGTGGCGAACATAGAGTGCGGCGCGCGGCTGATGAACTGGTCGGTTTCGCTCGCGGACGGCGCGGTGAGGGACGTTGTGTATTGGCCGGAAGACGCGCCGCGCGGCGGCGCGGGGGACGAGTTCGGCTCGGTTCGCGGGGGGATTCCGGTGCTGTTTCCATTTGCGGGGGCGTCGTTCGCCGGAGAAAAGAGGGATTTCTGGAAAACTCCCGAGGGGGAAGTCAGGCCTATGAAAATGCACGGCTACGCCAAGTGCGGAAGATTCGAGCCGGAGATGGTTTCCGACTTCGGATTTACCGCGCTCTTCAAGCCCGACGCGGACTGCGCCGAAGCGTATCCGTACAAATACGAGTTCAGGGTCTCTTACAGGTTCAACGAGCTCTCCCTCTCCTGCGAGCTGACGCTGAAAAACCTCGATTCGCGCAAAATCCCGTGGTGCGCGGGGCTGCACCCTTACTTTTTGCTGCCGTGGGGGGCGGGGCAGACCCGCAAGATGTACAGGCTCGAGTGCGACGCAAAAAAGGCCGTCCGCTTTCTGCCCGATTCCGCTTTCATACCCGAAGACATTTTCAAAAACTGCTTTGCCGATCCGGAGTTCAACAACAGAATTTTGACAAACTTCAAGACGGCAAAGGTTGCGTTCGGCCCGAAGAACGGCGAGGAGGACATTTTTATAAAAGTGGGCGGAGGAGGAAAGCCCGAGGGGGGATTCTGCCTTGTCACGTGGTCGGAGTCCGACGCAAGCCCGTTTTATTGCGTCGAGCCGTGGATGGGGGCTCCGAATTCGGCGGCGAACCCAAAGCACTTTGTCGCCCCGGGGACGTCGAAAACGTTTTTGGCGGAAATTTCGCTCTTTTGACCGGCGGGGATATGAGGGCGGTAATACAGAGGGTGAAGCGCGCGGGCGTGAAGATTTTCCCCGGCGGCGCGGAGAAGGGAAGGATAGGCGCGGGGCTTCTGGTTTTGGTCGCCGTGGAGGATTCGGACTCTTCCGAGGACGCCGCGTGGCTTGCGTCCAAAATCTGCGGGCTCAGGGTTTTTGAGGACGGCGACGGCAAGATGAACCTTTCGGTCGCCGACATCGGCGGCGGGGTCATGGCGGTGAGCCAATTCACGCTCTACGGCAATGTCCGCAAGGGCTTCCGCCCGTCTTTCAACCGCTCTGCGCGCCCGGAAACCGCCGAGCCGCTCTACGGGGAATTCGTATCGCTGCTCTCAAAAGAGCTCGGCAGGGAAGTTCCGACCGGAGAGTTTGGAGCGATGATGGAAATCGACCTTTTAAACGACGGGCCCGTCACGATAATCATCGACACGAAAGACAGAAATTTCTGATTCCGCGCGGAATTTTTTGCGCTTGGAAATCCCCTACGTTGCACCCGAAATGCGGTGGCGCGCAATCGCTGGCGTTCCGCCGAAAAACCGGCGCGGGCGGGGCGGATTTGCAAAAATGCAAGTGGAACCGCCTGCAAAAGAGTTACGCAATGCGGGGTTTTTCAAGAATGCGGGCTTTCCCGAGCGCGGATTTTCAAAAAAGCGACAATTTGCCCAAAAACGCGGATTTGCAAGGGCGGGCTATGCAATTTGCCGTAAATTTCTTGATATTTAAATTATGAGGCCGGAGGCGGGAAACGGCGGGAAATAATGGGAATTTAAAGGCATTGCGGCGGATTCGGTTTCCCCGGTTTGCGTTTGGGAATTGCGCCGATACAATAAAGTGAAGTAAGATTTTGAAGGTTTTTTGCCGAGCCGTCGCCGTACATATCGCGGTGCGCGCCGAGCTGGAAATAAAAATCTCTGCAACGATCCGGCAGGGGCTTTGAACGGGATTACGGAGTTATTCCCGTAAAAGGGGGCGCGTCGGGGGCTCGATTTTGGAGCAATCTGTCGCGCAGAGATGTTTGCGGGGCATTGTTCGGCACGCACGAGAAAAGCGCGGAACCATAGCGTGCGGGGCGATCTTTCACACGTCCTTTTAGAACCTCTCCGAGTGCGAAAAATATTTGTTCCGCAATAAAAGACCGGCGCGGAAACTGCCGCGCGCGAGAGACTACAACCACCTCAGTTCCATGGAAGGCGGAAGTCGCGGCGGCGGGTGGTTCATATGTGCCTAGCCGAAATTTTCTTGCGCCGCCGCCCGCGGCATCTGCGGGTTGCCCGTTGGGTGTATGCCAATAAAATGTTCCGAAACAATCCGCGCCGCCGCTGTCGAAACGGAGTTTTAACGGACTTGCAATGCCCTTATAGCGGCACCCATTCAGAAAATTTCCAATTATGGGCGTTCCGCAAATTCAACTTCATTTTTCCCGAAAATAAAATGATACATCGGTTTTGCTTGGAAACGCGCAAGTCTGCAAAGGCGCAGGGCTGCTCAAACGAGGCCTTGTTCCGCAAGTACGGACTTGGAGGAAAGAGCGCGGGTTTGCCCGAAAAGCTCCGCAGCCGCTATTGTCCGGTCGGATTTTTGTCCTCTTTTTCGGGCGCGAAATATTTTACCATCACCAAGTCCCCCACCGTCGCGGAGCCTTCCGATACTTCAAACGCCGCGCAGGTGCGGTGCGTTATTCCGAGGGGCTTCAATATGGAAGTCGGCGTCATAGAGATGTCGCAGCCGAAAAATACCGCCTTGCGGTCGGGGCTTCTGAAATTCGTAACGATGTTTACTATCGCGACATTGCCGTCCTTGCGCACGATTTTGCCCAGATACACGTCTATGTCGCGCTCCGGCGGCGGGTTAAGCTTTCTCGCTCGGCGCGTGGGAGATGGGGCGTCGATGTTCCTCCTCATCGAAACCGCGTCAGCCGCGGGCGGGAGCGCCGCGGCGAGCGCAAAAACAAGAACCGCCCGCGCCGCGAAAGCGCGTGCGCAAAAACTCCCGCACTTTCCGCGCAACGGCATTTTTATTTTTCTTCGCGGTTGGATTTCTTGAAGTGGTCGAACCCGGGGCCCGCGGTGTTGATTTCCGCCTCAAAGAACCCCTGCAACTGGCGTATGCGGGTGGGGTGGCGCATCTTGCGCAGCGCTTTTGCCTCTATCTGGCGGATGCGCTCGCGCGTGACGTTGAATTGTTTGCCGACTTCTTCAAGCGTGCGCGAATAGCCGTCCTGCAAGCCGAAACGCAGGCTCAGAACCTTGCGCTCGCGCGGGGTGAGGGATTCGAGCACGTCCATGAGCTTTTCGCGCAGGAGCGAATACGCCGTCATGTCGTAGGGATTTTCGGCGCCCTTGTCCTCTATGAAGTCTCCGAAATTCGTGTCGTCGGAATCTCCCACGGGGCTTTGCAGGGAGATCGGCTGCTGCGCCATTTTCATTATCTGCTGCACCCTCTCGACGGGGAAGTTCATTTCGGTTGCCACTTCGTCGGGGGTGGGCTCGTGCCCAAGCTCCTGCAAGAGCTGCTTCTGCACCTGCATGACCTTGTTGAGGGTTTCGATCATGTGGACGGGAATACGTATCGTGCGCGCCTGGTCTGCTATCGAGCGGGTGATTGCCTGGCGTATCCACCATGTCGCGTAGGTCGAAAACTTGTAGCCGCGCTTGTACTCGAACTTTTCCACGGCCTTCATCAGGCCCATGTTGCCCTCCTGGATCAGGTCGAGGAAGTTCAGCCCGCGGTTCGTGTACTTTTTGGCTATGGAAATTACGAGGCGCAGGTTTGCGCGCACCATTTCGGTTTTCGCCCTGTGGGCCTCGCGCATGTCAACGCGCACTTCCTTGACCAGATTTACGAGCTCCGCGGGGTCGAGCCGGTAGGTTTTGCGGATTTCGTCGAGGCGCTTTTGGATTTGGGCGGTGTCGCCGATTCGCGTCTTTTTGCCTATCCTTTCAATGGCGCGCAATTTGTACTGGCAATCCTCTATCTCGCGAATGACTGGCGAGAGGTCGTCGAGGAATTCCTCGAAAATCTTGAGCTTGAATTTTAGCCCCTTTACGTAGATGTCTTTGAGTTTGGATTCGAGGTTCTTATAGAGAGTCTGATGGCGCTTTTTGATGGAGGGGTTGTCGCAGTTTTCCGCGCTGTCCCACGCTTTTGCGAGCTTTTCTTCGAGGTTTTCGAGCTCCTCTATATGCTTGGGCAGGTCTTTAAAATAGTTTTCGCGGCTGTCGACTTTTTTGTCGATTACTATTTTGTCGAACCTCTCCTCGCGGTCGAGGAGCTTTTTGGCGACGTCTATCTGGAATTTGTTTGTCAGCGAGACCGAGAACAGCAGGCGGACGGCCTTGTTCTCGGCGGCCTCTATGCGCTTGGAGATTGAAACTTCTTCCTCGCGCGAGAGCAGGGGAACCTGTCCCATCTGCTTCAAATACATTCTGACGGGGTCGTCGAGCGAATCGGATTGCAGGCTCTTTGCCTGCCTTTCTTCGCTCTCTTCGCGGCGGTGCTTGAAATTTTCTATCTCTTCGTCCGTGTCGAGTATTTCGACGTTGAGGGATTCGAGGATATTGCGGACGTTTTCGTATTCTTCGGGACGGCTGAGGATTTCCGTCAGGTATTTGTTGATGTCCTGGTTGGTGAGGTATCCCTTTTCTTTCGAGAGATGTTCGAGCTGGCGGATCTTTTCATTGAGGCGCTGCTGGTGGTCTGAGGCGAGAGCCGCCGCCTTTTGGGACTTTTTGTTTTCGGCGGGCTTTTTTTCGGGCGCGGCGGCCGCCGCGCCCACCTTTATCACTACGGCGCCCTGAGAGGCCTTCTTCGCGCCCTTATTCTTCACAACCGTTTTTACCGAAGTCTTCTTTTTGGACGGTTTTTCCGCGGCTTTGGATTTTGCGGACTTGGAGGTTGTCGTTTTGCTCTTGGTGGTTTTTTGGGTTGCCATGTTGTCTCGAAGAAATTGTTGTGCGGTTTTTTCAGGCGAGCTCTATTCTCGCGGGAGGGGTGGCTGAGAGTTTCCTCAGCGCGCTTATGCGTTTGAGAATCTCGAATTTTTCGGCCGAGTCATTGTTATCGGCATGAACTAATTGCGCGTTAAGGGCTTCGATTTCCTTTTTTATGAAGTTGTGGTATATTTTCGCGATGCATTCATTTGCCACTTTTGCGGGGTTGTCCATATCGGAGCTTTTTTCCGACAATATCTTGTATATGATGTTTTTCTCTTCGGGGTTTTCGAAATATGTCTCTATGTCGGAAGCGGAGAATCCGATCCCTTCTCGGTACAGCGCGAGGAGCTTCTTCAAAACCGCGGCGGGCAGCGACGTCTCTTCGATCCACTCGTCTTGCAGAATGCCGGACATCCCCTGCGCGACGCCGTCGTAGTAAAGACAGACCATTAAGGAATCATAAACGGCGTTTGTCAACATCGCAGACGAATCTTTTTTGGGCGGGTTTTCCGCGGAAGCGGAAGTCGGGAGAGCGGCGGATTTGCGCGATTTGTAGTCTTCGGCGACCGACGGGTAGTCGAGCACGAGGGCGTTGGAGATTTCCCTCAGGTAGTCGTCGCGCAGCACGCGGGAGGCTGCGTTGTCCGCGATCTCGAAGAGCTGCAACATTGCGGCGCGCTTGTCGGAGGCCGTCGGATTGGGAGTGTCGGCGAGAATCGAGCGCGCCGCGAATGAAAGGGCGGTTTGCAGCTTGTTGCCGACGAGCTCCTCCATCGCCTCCGTCCCGAATTTTTTTATGAAGCTGTCGGGGTCCTCCCCGTCGGGAAGGGGGGCGACGAACGGCTCTATGTCCGCCTTTATGCATATCGGTATCACCCTGAGCGCGGCGTGCCTGCCGGCGGCGTCTCCGTCGAAGAGCAATACGGCCTTGTTCGCGAACCTCCTTATCAGCGCGAAGTGCTCCGCGCCTGCCGCCGTCCCCTGGGTTGCCACGGTATTTTTGAATCCCGCGCAGAACATCCTTATCGCGTCGAGCTGCCCCTCTACCACTATGCACGAGTTTTTCTCGCGAATGGCGGACTTGGCCTTGTCGAGATTGAAGACCACCGCGTTTTTCTTGAAAATCTCGGTCTCGCGTGAATTGACATACTTGCCCTCTTCCGATGGAATATTCGGGGTGAAGCGCGTCTTGCGGGCGGTGAAGGCTATTACGCGCCCCTGGATGTCGGAGATGGGTATCATCATGCGCGCGCGGAAGCGGGCGTAATAGTCGCGCAGCCGCTCTCCCGGCCTGCCGTAAAATATGCCGCTGGCGATTATCGCCTCCGGAGAGTAGCCCTTTTGGGCGAGGATTTTTTTGAGCGCGTCCGAAGAGGGCGGGGCGTAGCCTATGCGCAGGGTTTTGGCGTCCTCCAATGAAAAACCGCGCTCATTTGTCCAATAGCCGCGGATTTCCGCGGCCTGTTCGTTGTCGGCGAAGAAATTTTCGGAATACCATTCTGCGGCGTCCTCGTGGATGTCGTAAATCTGCTTGCGCAGGCTCGACGGCGCCCCGTCTGATTTCCCGCCCGCCTCATACTCGAGCTTTATGTTGAACTTGTTCGCCAGAAACTCCACCGCCTCCGAGAAGGAGAGGTTTTCCTTCATCCTTATGAAGCTGATTATGTCTCCGCCCTGCGATGTCGAAAAGCAGTAATAATAATTTTTGTCGGGGTGGACGAAAAAGGAGGGGGTTTTTTCGGTAGTGAACGGGCTCAGCCCCTTGTAGGAGGAGCCGCTCTTTTTCAGGGACACGTACGCCGAAACGACGTCGTAAATATTTACGCGCGCCTTGAGCTCTTCGATGCTTGAAGCTTTTATCTTGGGCATCTCTTATTTTTCGCCCGCCGCGACGTATTCTTCAAACTCCTCCGACACCTCTTCGTAGAGCGGGTGTTCTTTGGGGGTGCCGTTGAGAAAGGAGTTGTAGAAATATTTTGCGTTGGGCCTGTCGCCTATGAGCTTGTAGGTGCGCGCCAACCCGAGCATTATCTCCGAATTGTTGGGGAATTTCTTGTTGGCGCGGTAGAGCGTGTTGAGGAACTGCTCGTTGTTCTGCACGCCGCTTGCCGTGCGTATGTACAGGAGCGTTGAGTTTATGTCGTCGGGGTTGCGGACATAGGCTTCGCGCGCCGCCATGTGCGAGTCGAACACCCGTCCCTCGGCGTCGTAGGCGAGGGCGAGGGCGCGCCACGCCGCCGCCGAATTCCTGTCCTCCGCCACCGCGAGATTTCCGGTTTTCGACGCCTCCGCGGGCTTCTTTTCGGCGATTAGCGCGTAGGTCTTTTCTATGAGTTTTTCGAGCGGAGACTTGTCTTCTTCCCTTTTCGCTTCCGGAAGTTCGTCTCTGATTTCGACATTTTCCAGCTTGGGGGTTTCCTCCGCCGGATCAGCCGGCTCCGCCGCGGGTTTCCCCGCGCTTTCCGCCTCCTTCTTTGCCTTTTCGGCAGCCTCTTCCGCGGATTTTTTTTCTTCGGCGAGCCTCTTTTCCTCTTCCGCTTTTTTGGCCTCTTCGGCCTTTTTGAACTCCGCGGCTTTCAGGGCGTCCTCCGCCTCTTTAAGCTTGCGCCTGAATTCCGCAAGCTGTTCGTGCAGCTGGGGATATTTTTCTCCCACGAACCCAGGGGCGATTTTGTCGAGCTCCGCGACTGCGCCTTCGAGGGCGGCGGCCTCCTTCTGCGCCAGATACGCCGCGACGAGCCCCGCGAGAATGTCCGCCCGTGTCCGTGTGTTTTCGGCGGAAGTCGCGGCGAGGGCGGCTTCGAGCCACCGGCGCCCCTGGACGGGGTTGCCGACTTTTAAAAAGAGGTTGCCGATGTCGCAGGCTTCGCGCGTGTCGGGATTGCGCCCCGACTTTTTGACCCCTTCCAAATAGGCGTTGAGGGCGTCCTGGTATTTGGACATCTTCTCGTGGCACCCTGATAGGGACTTCCACGCTATCATGTCGCGGGGTTTTATTTTCAAGTATTTTTCGTAGGCGCGCGCCGCCGACTGGAACTGCCCCGCCTGCTCGTAGGCTTTTGCGGCATTCACGAGCATCTGGACGCTTCCGCCGGAGATGTCGGAGGCCTTTTCAAAAAATATGGCGGCTTCCGCCCCCCTCCCGATTTGGGCGTAGGAGTACGCAAGCGCCTCGCATAGCGCCGCGTCGTCGCCGTGCTTTTGGGAGGTTTCTTCAAGGAGTTCGGCGGCCTTTGCATAGTCGCCCTCGAACATCATGACCTGGGCGCGCTTTACCGAGATTTCGAGAGCCCTTTTGTTTTCCGCCGCCAGCTGCTCGGGTGTTTTCTCGCCGCATCCGGCGAGCAGGTACGCGAGAACGGCAATCGCGGACAGACGTTTAAAAATAAACTTCATTGCTTGCATAATCGAAATTTTTGCGCTCTAATTCACAAAATTTTTACCTCAATCCTCCGTCTGCGGGATTTCCATTTCTTTTATCATGTTCGATATTTCCAATAAAAAGGCCCTATTGCAAACGTTTTTTGCGGCATTTGCGATTATGCCGCTTATATCCGCCATCGCCGCGCCGGACCCCGCCACCGGCGCCGGAGACCCCTGCGAAGTCTTCGAGGTCCGCGTTCCGGAATTTTCGCCCATCGCCTACGCCCGGGCGACCGCCTCCCTCTTCCGCGCCTACGAGAAATCCGCCGGCGGGCCGATAAAGAAGGGGGACAAGGGCAGGGTTGGCATCAAAGTCTACACCAATTCAGGCCCGGGGCTATGCACTCCTACGGGGCTTGTGGACGCCGTAATCGACCAGCTCGTCCGCCGCGGATACGACAAGAAAGACATCACGATTGTCGACATGTCGCGCAGGAAGCTCCGCGACTGCGGGTATCTGCCGAAGCGCTCCCTGCTAAAAGCGGGAATGGCGGACGACTACAAGGGCGTCCCCGTCGCAGACATAGAGAGCGGAAAGTTTTTCGACTCCCGATGGTACTACGACAATCCGCTCACGCCGAAGAGCGTCAGGGGGGAGGCTTCCGGAGACATCTACAATCCGGAGCTGCGCAAGAGCTATCTGCCCGTCCCGCTCTTTCTGTCTGTGGACTTTTGGATAAACCTGCCTATGGTCACCGACATGGAGGGGCTCGGGGTCTGCGCCGCGCTCGGAAACGCGAGCATCTGGAACATGTCAAACAACGAGAGGTTCCTGAAATCTCCGGCCAACGCGTCGATGGCCGCCGCCGAAGTCTGCTCCATTCCGGAGCTCAAAGACAGCAGCCTGTTTACGATTCTCACGCTCGAAAAGGGCCAGTTCGTGGGGGGCGCGATATTCAACTCACGCTGTACGTTTAGCGAAAACGCGATTCTCATGAGCCGCAATCCGGTCGCCATAGATTATGTGGCGTGGGAGTTGTTAAACAACTACAGGGCGGCATATAAATTCGACAAAATCGAGCCTATGCCCGCGCTCCTCAACTATTGCAAGGAGCTCAAAATAGGCGACTGGGATCCCCGCGCGGCGCGCCGCGTGCTGCTCCCGTTCCGTTCACGTTAACCGCTATCCCGATGCCGGACGACATTTTCGACATAGTGGACGAAAACGACAGGGTTGTCGGCTCCGCTCCGCGCTCGGAAGTCCACGCAAAGGGGCTTCTGCACCGCTCGGCGCACGTGCTGATTTTTTCGGATTCGGGCGGGGGGCGGAAAATCCTCCTGCAAAGGCGGTCGAAATTCAAAGATTCCCACCCCGGGATTTACACGACATCGTGCTCCGGCCACGTGGATTCCGGCGAGACGTACGACGAGGGCGCCGTTCGGGAAATGCGCGAGGAAACTGGACTTCGGGTCTCGCCCTCCGGCCTTTTGAAAATCGGGAAAATTCGCGCTTGCCGCGGTACCGGCAATGAATTTTCCTATGTCTACGAACTGGAAATACCCGAATCGGCGCCGCTGGAATTTCCTCCCGAAGAAGTGGAGTCGCTCGATTGGGCGTATGTTGCGGACTTCGAGAAATCCCTTTCGGAGCACCCCGAAAATTTTACGCCGGCTTTCGCCCGCGTGTATGAATTTTACAAGGAGCGCGCCGGCGGCGCGCGGCAAAAGCAAAAATCAAAATGAATAAGACAAGAGTCAGATTCGCACCGAGCCCGACGGGCTTCTTCCATATCGGCAGCGCGAGAACCGCGCTCTTTAATTGGCTGTACGCGCGCCATACGGGCGGAACCTTCGTCCTCAGAATAGAGGACACCGACAGGGAGCGCAACAACGAGGAGTATCTGAACGTCATAAAGGACGGCATGAAGTGGCTCGGGCTCGACTGGGACGAAGGCCCGGACGTCGGGGGAAACTACGGCCCCTATTTCCAGAGCGAGCGCGACGGCATCTACAAAAAGTTTCTCGAAATCCTCCGCCAAAAGGGCAGGGCGTACGACAAGGACGGCGCGGTGTTCTTCAAGGTTTCCGGACAGAAGCAGGTTCTGCACGACGCCGTCTACGGCGATGTCGAGCGGTTGGAGGAAAAGGACTTTCCGATTTTCCGCTCAAACGGCACTCCGGTTTTCCACTTCGTGAACGTCGTCGACGACATCTGCATGGAAATCACAAACGTCATACGCGGGCAGGACCACCTCACTAACACCAACAAGCACATAGAGCTCTTCAAGGCGTTCGACGCCCCCCTCCCGCAGTTCGCGCACATTCCGCTGATTCTCAAGACGGACGGGCACGGCAAAATGAGCAAGCGCGACAGGGGCGCGCTCATAGAGGAGTACCGGCAGAAAAACTTCCTGCCCGACGCCGTGCGCAACTACCTCTGCCTGCTCGGCTGGAACCCCAAAAACGACAGGGAGATAATGGACATCTCCGAAATAGTCGAACTATTCGACTTCCCTGGAATCGTGAAGAGCAACGCGCGCTTTGACGAGCGCAAGATGGCACATTTCAACACCGAGCACATACGCGCCCTGCCGCCGGAAAAATTCGCGGAGCTCGCGAGGGCGGCGATAAAGTCGGAATCCGACATAGACGTCGGCTCCGACGGGGAGTACATAGCAAAGGTTTTCGCCCTATGCCAGCCAAAGGCGGCGAACATGGAGAGTTTCCCTTCGATGGTCCGCTTCTTTTTCACCGATGAATTCCCGTACGACTCCGCCGCGCGGGAAAAGGTTTTCAAGAAGGGCGACCCGCTCGCGCGCCTCGCGGAGCTCAACGAGATTCTTCCCGCGCTCGAAGACTTTTCGCACGACGCCATATACGCGGCCATAGCCGACGCCGCCGCAAAGAGGGGGCTGAAAACCACCGAGTATTTCCCGATATTGCGCTATGCGGTTTCCGGCATGGCGGGCGGCCCCGACCTCATGCCCGCGCTCGAAACGCTCGGCAAGGGGCGCGTGTTGAAGAGAATCGCCTCGGTGCCGCGGGGGGCGGAATAGCATCTCGCGGAAATTTTCCGGCTGGCGAATAACGGCTTGCATTCGCCGCGGGGATTTCCGAAAATCGCCGTGAATTCGATTGAGGAATTTCGCGGGACTTCACAACGCCATGGAATTTGACGCATACGATTGGAACTCCATAATATTGGGATTGCTGGCCACATGCCTCTTTGCCGAGTGCATAATATTGCTCGTGCGCGTCAATTCCCTGAAAAACTCCTCTCTCGCCGAAGCCGAGAAAATCCGCACGGACGAAAAGCTCAAATACGAGAAAAAGGGCAACGAGCTCGAAATGCTCTACAAGGAGCGCGAAATAGAGCTCAAAAGCGAGTACGAGGATCTTCTCTCGATGGCGAAGGCCGCCAAGCGCGAGCAGGACGAAAAACTTGCGGAGCTCGACGCGCGGATACGCGACGCGAAATTCGCCTCCGAGCGCGCCGAGGCCGAATATGCGCGGTTTTCCGCCGTGCGCGAGGACTTCCGCAACTCGGCAAGGCAGTACGCCGAGAAGCTCGCGGGGCTCGCAAACCTCGATGTCGAGCGTATGCGCGAGGAGGCCAAGCGCGAGGTCCGCAAAAAGTGCATGGAGGATTTGTCGCTCTACAAGTCGGAGATTCTCGAAAAGTCGAAGCGTGAAATCGACGCCGAGGCCCGCAGGATACTCGTGGATTCCATGCAGCGCATGGTTCCGCAGCTCCCGCAGTCCGCAACGGTCTCGATGGTAAAAATTCCCGACGAGGCCATGAAGGGGCGCATAATAGGCAAGGAGGGGCGCAACATCAGGGTGTTCGAGTCGGAAACCGGAACTACCCTCGTGATAGACGAAACTCCCGAATACGTGTTCGTATCCTCCTTCAACCCGACTCGCCGCGAGATCGCCAAAACCGCCCTTGAAGCCCTCGTCTCCGACGGGCGGATAAATCCGTCTACGATAGAGCAGGCGGTCGCCGCCGCCCGCGTCGATATAGAGGGGAAGACTTTTTCATACGGGGCGGAGGCGGTGGAGTCGCTGGGGCTGGCGCGCGTCAATCCGGAGATAGTTTCGCTTTTGGGCAGGCTCAATTTCCACTCGTCCCTCAACCAGAACACCCTTGAACATTCCGTCGAGACCGCGCGCATAGCGGGCATGATAGCCGCCGAAATAAACTGCGACCCCTCCACCGCAAAGAGGGCGGGGCTCTTCCACGACATCGGCAAGGCCGTCTCAGACCAGAACCTCTCGCACGCGCGCGCCGGAGCCGCCGCCCTCCTCAAATGCGGAGAGAGCGAGACCGTCGCCAACGCGGTGGAGGCGCACCATTCGGAAGTCGAGGCCAGGAGTATCTACGCGCTGATTGTCCAGGCGGCGGACGCCCTTTCCGCCACGCGGCGCGGGGCGAGAATGGAGGCGATGGAGGGCTACATAAAGCGCGTCCGGTCGCTCGAAGGGATAGCCCTGTCGTTCGAGGGGGTCTCTAACGCCTACGTTATACAGGCGGGCAGGGAATTGCGCGTCATGGTCTCCCCCGACGCCGTTGGCGACATCGAGGCGCGCGAAATCGCCAGGAAGATACGGGAGAAAGTCGAACAGAGCGTTGACAGCGCGTTCCCCGTAAAGGTCACGCTCGTGCGCGAGCGTAGGTACGTCGAGTTTTCGGGGGAGCGGCGCGGCTGACGCGCGTCGGGCGGAAGACTCCGCCGTTTTTGCTTTATGACGGGAAATATGATGAACAGGAGAGAATTTGCATTGCGCGCAGCCGCGTTTGCCGCCGCCGCGATGTGCGGGAAAATCGCCTTTGCGGACGGGAGGGGCGCGGGTTTCGAGAGGGTTTTCGCGAAGTCCGACTCTCCGAAAAATCCCCCGATTCCCGAGGGCAGGCACTCTTCCGGAGGTTTGGGATATTTCAGGCTCGACGACGACCCCGACGGGGTGTTGCTGAAATTCCCGAAGTTCTCCGGAAGGCTCAAAAATTATAAAAATCCCAAGCTGAAACTGTGCCTCGGCAACGCCCTTGAAAACCGCGACACTTTCGCGTTGTTCGCGCGCTCGGCGAAGGACGGGCGCATTTTCGCAAGGCTCAACCTCGTAAACCTTTTCGGTTTCGAGCCCGTGCGGTTCGACATTCCTTTGGAAAATGTAGAGGAAATCGAACGCTACGGAATCGTCGTCACCTATGCGCGCATGGAGCGCAAAGACGCGGAGCGCATTTTGAAGGGGGATCCCGTATGTCTTTTTTCCGAGGCCGCCGCCGAAAAGCTCGCCGCCCACGCGCCGCACCTGCTCTTGTACGAGGAAGATTTCGACCCTAAGGCGGCGTTCCGCAAAAATTTCCTCTCGCTCAACTGCATATTGCCGTTCGGCTGGATGAGCGGCTGCCAGACCGAGGGTCTGCGCGAGCTCGCCGAATCCGGCGACGCGGAGGCCGGAAGCGCGCTCAGGGCGCATCTGGATTTCTTTCTCGACGACGAAAAGGGCGTGGTGTTTAACGACCCTCGCTCCAACCTGCGCGAGAACGGAAATTTTCATTCCCGCGAGGATTTTCTGCCGTTTACGGCGATAGCGTCCGTGTATCCGGAACATAAGGCAGTGTCTATGTTTCTGGAATGGGCGGCGCCGCATATGGAGAGAAGCGCAAAAATTCCCCCCAACAGGCGCTTCCTTTCGACTGAAATGTGCTATACCTACGCATACCCGCTTATGAAAATCGCGGTAGCGCGGGGCGACGCAAAGCTTGCGCAAACCGCTCTCGACGAAATTCTCGCCGGCGTGGACAGGCTCGTCTGCCCTGACGGCGGAATCTGCCAGAGCGCCCAGGCAAACCGGAATCCCAAGCTTAAAAATTGGGGCAGGGGGGCGGCGTGGTATATGCTGGGCCTGGTTCAGACCCTGCGCGCGCTTGGGAGCTCGCCGCTCAAAAATGCCGGACTCCAAGGGGCGGAAAAGATAAAAAAGGCGCTTGCCGGCGGGGCGGAATATCTGGCGCGGTTCCAGAATCCCGACGGGAGCTGGCATTGCTTTGTGGACGACCCCGCAACGCTTCCGGAAAGCTCGGGGACGGCGGGAATCGCGGCGGCATTTGCGCTCGGGGCGGAGTCGGGGTTGCTCGATTCTTCCTATATGGCGCGCGCCGAAAAGGCGCTCGAATGGTTTATGTCCCCACAAAACATAGAGCCCGACGGATTCTCGAAAAACGTCACGCAGTCGAACCGGATAGGCGACGCCTTCCAGCGCTCCGGCTACCGCGTGATAATGCCGATATCCTCGGGGCTCGCGGCGCATGTAATCGCCGTGAAAATGCGGCGGGCGGCAACCTAAAGTTAGCGCCGTCTGCGTTCGCGAACATTCGGCAGGGATTGCAGCCGCAAAGCGGAGAAATTCCGGCAAATTGCGGCGCAAGCCGGAATTTCACAGTTTTTTTTCGGGCGGTTTTTGCGTTTGGGAAGGGCGGCAAAACTTGTGCAGGGGGAAGCGGAATTGCGCAGTTGCGCCGCCTGGGGAGCATGGGAGATTGTAGGCGTTTCATCGTAAGAAATTGATAGGCGGAGAGAAGGAAATTCTCCCCGCTTTTTTGCACGCAGCTTATTTTTTATAGATGTTTTGTTGGGGTGTTTGGCGGGTTTTTTATGAGAGTTTTTTGTCTTGACATTTTTAACGAACGAAACAGAAAAATATACTGAAAATTTACGAAAGGGAGGAAGTTTTACGTAAAATCAACGAAATATTATATGAGAATTTACCTAATTCATAAAATCCACCTTTAATTTAAAAAAGACAAAAATGCATATGGGGAAGAAAATCTATGCAATGTTGCTTATTGTTATCGCAACTATGCTCGGAATATATATTTATAAATATTCGAGTGAAGCTGCGCAAATTGATAATATAGTAAAAGAAAACGAAGAACGGGATAAAACCGCAGTTGACGGTTTTTTAAAAGAGCTGGACGACATTTTTGAGAAGTATAAGAAAAATGTACGCCATGCGGTTGAAATCAAACCGACATGGAGAGCTCTTTGGGAAAGTCTAAAAGGAAATAAGGAGAAGGCGAGTCAACTGTTTTCGGATCACTTCAACAAGGAGATCTTCGGCAAAGAAAATTCCTCTTTATCGTCTATTGTAAATAGGTTGGAATACGATTTGGAATGCAATAAAAATGCTTTAAGCTTAAAGGCGGAACTGCTTTTAAAAAATTCCGGTAATAGCGAAACAATCGGAAAAACAATTTCCAAAGCTTTGGAAACACAATTTGAAGAAATTTTTAAAAATTCCCAAAAAGAGTCCGTGAATAATTTGGTGGTCGCAACCGTATCTTCGGTGGTTGCGGAAGAATTGACGCGTATGGCGGCGACTTACGGAATTACTCTGATTTTCACAACGGGAGGGGGAACCGCAGGAACTTCTCTTGGCCCGGTGGAAACCGCCGTGGGAGTTTGCGTGGGATTTACTGCGGGTTGGTTCATTGATTGGTATATGGAAAAAAAGAATAATGAAAAGTTGGAAAATGCCATAATCGAAGCGCTGGAGAACGCGAAAATAAAAATAAAATCCGATATGCGCGATAAACTTTACGGTATTGTGGAAAATACAAACAACAAATACTGCGATGAAATTAAGAAAATACGTTAATCTCTTGACGGCGATATGTCTGTTTTTATTTGCGTTTCAACCGGCATATTCGAGTGCGCAGATATTCTCCGCCGCGAAGACGCTTTCCAAAGAACTTATTAAATCACTGGGCCCCAAAGGCACTAAGGAATTGGCCGAATTTGGAGGCGAAACTGTTGTAAAACAATCCTTCGAATATATCGTAAAAGCGGGTGGAGAAAAATGCGCCGAACGCGCGCTTATGTATTCAAAAATATACGGCCTTGACGCGCTAAAAGCGATAAAAGTTTCTCCTGCGAAAATAATTGAAGCTGCGGAAAGGACCCCGACAAAATATAGGCGCAATGTTTTTTCAATAGTCAATAAACAGCCGCATGATATCGCGAAACGCCTTTCGAAAGATGGCGGAGATTTTATCGTGTTGGAGGCAAAATATCCGAATATGGGAATGAAAATTTCCGAACTCGGCGCGCCTGTGACAAAGACGGTAATAGATATGCCCGAAAAAGAAGTTTTTAGATTGGTGAAAAATGTCGACAGCTTAAAAGCTGTAAAAAAAGCCGACGAATCGCAATTTGAAAAATTTGTTTCCGAATTTAAACAGGCGCCCCGAAAGGCCGTCGAGCTCCTCGAGCGCAATCCGAAAACCATGTTTACAGGCGCTGCGTTAACCGCGTTTTTCTTTGCAAAAGGTGAAACAATCCGCGGATTGTACAATATAATATCCGAGCCGTTGCAATATTCGCTCTGCGGACTTGGCGCGCTCGCAGTTCTTTTTATTGGTTATAAACTATTAACATTATCAAGGGAAAAATAAATATGATTGTTGCAAGCTTAATTGAAAAAGCGATAAACTGCGTAATTGCTTTTGTTTCGGACGAATTGTCCAAGATATATAATACGCTTCTTGCGGTGCTCGGATTGTTATCAGTTGTGTTGACTCCGATTGCGGCTGTCTGTTTTCTTCCGGATTCTTTAATATTTGCCGTTATCGCCACAACCGCCGGAGTAATGACAGGTACTGTTATTCTCATGTCGGGCTATGCTAAAATTCTTAAAAACAGGGTGGTCGAAATAAAAGAGAAATTTGACGCAGATGCGGAAAATTTATGTATTGAAGTTAAAAGACTAAGGGAATTTGATTCTGCGCGATCGGATACGATCATCAACTCGATTTCAGCGTCTCCCGTCAATATTACATTGCACGAAAAATTAGATTATGATTTGTGCAAATATTTCAAATATGACATACCTGAATCTAAAACGATAATACCGGTAGTATTTCATCGGCCTTCCCGAACCTTTTTTCACGGACTTTATTCTTGCGTGGGAACGCGGTATTTTGGAACGGATTGGAGTAAATTAAAAGTAGCCATATTGCCGGATACCAAAACGGAAAAGGCGAAAATAATAATATATGGAAATTTGAACAACTTTTCGGCAAAGGGAAATGATAGCCGCGAAAAATGGATGTTTGCGAGAATTGAAAAATATGTGTACAGAAGAGATACGGATCTGGGAAAAAATCCCTTGCCCGATCCTGAGGATATTAAAATTGATGAAATTAGCGATAACGACCAGTCTTTGAAAAATATGAAGGAAATGTTCGAGGAAAAGGTTAGAAACTCGCTTTCCTATATTGACGAATTGGAAAAGGGAGTTGGAAAATTGACAAAGGAATACATAAGAACTTTGTTGAGGCCGCTGTCCACAGTGTTAAATATGGATGTCGAATTTAACGAAAGCGACTGCGGAGATAATCCCAATGCGATTGACTTTAACGAGGCAATAAAACGCCTGAATTCTATCTTCAGGCTTCGATACAATCATTTGGGGCAGGAGACCGAACGGATTATCAAGAAATTGTCCGAATATAATTAATAATAGTACAGAATATTACATTCTCCCTCCCGGGAGAAAGATTTCCGGATAGGCGCGCGTTAGTGCCTATCCGGAATTTTTTTCGCCGAAGTTTGCGCAAAGAATTTTATCTTTGTGGATTCATAGTTGTGCCCGCATTTGAATCGTATGGGACGGAGAATCCGGGCCCGAATTGGGTGTGTGGTGTAAGCAGATTTGCGGCGCAGATTTCTATTTGGGGCCTGATGTTTTCCCATGATTTGCCATTTTATTAACTCATGTATAAAATAATTTGCCGTGTCTTGCTTTGCGGTGGGCGTGGTTGCAGATACTGCCGGAGTTTCCGCGGAATCCTTTATCCGCCAGAGGCTTTCGCCGCAGCCCAAAGAACTTGAGATATTCGAAGGCTGGTATGTATTGAACGGCGATTCTACCGTTCATATTTCCGCATCGTCGCCGCTTTCGGATTCCCAGAAGCTGGCTGTCGCCGACAGTTTCCGCCGCTATTGGCGCCTGTCTCCCTCGCTCGAATTTTCAGAGGACGCGGCCAACGCCGATTTGGGATTGGAGGGCTCCGAAACGGAGATTTCTTCGGGCGGAATAAAAATCCGCGCGAGGGATTTTGCCGCGTTGAGGCAGGCCTTGAAAACCCTCCGGCAGTTCGCCGAGGCGGAACGCGACGATCCAGGACAGGTTTTTGCGCTCGCGAAAATCAGAGATTTCGCCTCTATGAAATTCAGAGGTATCCACCTGTGCATCTTTCCCGAGACCACTCTTGAGGATCTTGAAAAGTACATACGCCTATCCGAGTACTACAAGTTCAATTATGTCGTAATCGAACCGTGGGGAGTTTTCCCGTTCGACAGCCATCCGGAGTTTGCCTTTCCCGATAGGAAAATTGACAAAAAGGGCATTAAAAAAATAATAGACTATTGCTACGACGTCGGCATTACGCGCGATTTCGCAGCCGAGCGTTTTGGGCCGCGCTTCGCAGAGCAGGCATTTGTCCGGCAAGCATGCGGTTTTGGCGGCGCATCCGGAGCTTGCGAATATCTACGAGCCGATCGGGTGGAGCTACTGCATGTCGAGCGAAAAGTCTGAGAAAATCCTCAAGGATTTGATTGCCGAACTCCACGAGTTATTCGGCAATCCGCCGTATTTTCACATCGGGTGTGACGAGGCGTACGATATGGCGACCTGCTATAAATGCCGCTCGCAGAATCCGGTGTCGCTTTTCGTCGGGCATCTGGATAAGTTTCGCAAGTTTCTGCTCGCACGCGGCGCGCGTACCATAATTTGGCACGATATGTTGCTTGACCGCGAAGATCCGCGGTGGGCCGGAAAGATTGCCACCGGAAACCAAAAGACGGCTGAGGCGCTTGGAGCGTTCGACAAAAGTATTGTAATCGCCGACTGGCAATATGGCGACGGCAAAAAGGTGGGGGATTCAATACACCGGAACATTTCAAAATGGCGGGATTCGACGTGCTCGTCTGCCCATGGGATTCCGATGCCGGAATTTTAGCCCTCGCGAAAGTGGCGAATGACAATAATCTCTTCGAGTTTCTACAAACCACATGGCACCGCGTATATGGGAACAATTACGCCTCTTTCTTCCGCCGCGCGGGCGACGCCGCGTGGAACGGTGGGCGGCCGCCCGCCGATGGAAAATTCGCGGATTCTGCGCTGACGCTCGTTTCCGAACTATCGCATGTCGCGGGCGATATGAAGGCTTCGTATTCCGCCTCCGGAACCTCGGAGTGCCAGATTTTTAAAAGCGTTGCGGATTGACGTTCCGGCCGCGCTGAGCGGAGCCGCGGGCGCGTTGCCTGGGCCATTTGGGCGCGCCGGCAAGATGTCCGGTAAAATCCGCGCGGCGGGATTTTATGCAAGGGTCTTTGTTGCGCGGGAAAATTTTTTTGATGGCAATTTTTATCCCCGCATTTTGCGCGGCATGCCGGCGGTTTTGCGTCGCCGCCGTCGCCGAAATCCCGCCCGCCGCGGGGCGGTTCAGAAAGGCGGCCGCTCGGGGAGCGGGGAATAGCCTCCCGCTGCGGAGTTGGGAGGTTTTGATTTAACTGTTTAACAAAAAAATGCCCGCCGTTTCCGTCCGGACTCCGTGTAATTTCTTGACGCGCCGAAAATAATATCCAAAAATATCCCGCAAGATTTGTTTACCGCCATCTTCTATGATCTCGCATCCGCGCTCTCTTAGGATGGGTTCCCAAATCGGGGCAATCTCGGGCCCGCGGGCCCCGGAAACCGTCCGGCTTTAATTTTCCCGACTTTTTGCCCGTTTCGGCTGCCAGTTTTGTGCATCCCGATTCACGTCGGTATCGTCCGGTTTCCGCACGCATGTGAAGAACAACAATAAAATAAGAAAAACATATGGCAAAAAAAGTTGCTAAGAAGACGGCGCCAAAAAAGGCGGCGGCAAAATCCGCCCCCAAAGCCGGCAAACGGAAATTCATATACCTGTTCGGCGCGAAAACCGACGGCGACGCGTCGATGAGAAACCTCCTCGGCGGCAAGGGCGCAAACCTCGCGGAAATGGCCCGTATCGGCCTTCCCGTCCCCCCCGGATTCACCATCACAACCGAAGTCTGCGATTATTTTTATTCGAACGGGAAAAAGTACCCCGCGTCCCTGGCCGCCGACGTGAAAGCGGGCGTTGCCTCCGTGGAGAGGCAGATGGGCAAAACTTTCGGCGACGAGCGCGATCCGCTCCTCTTCTCGGTGCGCTCCGGCGCGCGCGAATCCATGCCCGGCATGATGGACACCATTCTCAACCTCGGCCTAAACGACAAGACCGTCGAGGGCCTTGCCTCCAAGACGGGCAACCCGCGCTTCGCGTGGGACTGCTACCGCCGCTTCGTCCAGATGTACGGAGATGTCGTCATGGGCGTGCAGGCGCGCAACGAGGCCGAATCCGAGCCTTTTGACGAAGTAATGGGCGTCTTGAAGGCGGAAGTCGGCGCCAAGATGGACACCGACCTTTCGGTTGACGACCTCAAAGAGCTCGTCAAGCGCTACAAGGCGCTGATAAAATCCCGCACGGGCAAATCCTTCCCGCAGGACGTTTACGAGCAGCTCTGGGGGGCGATAGGCGCCGTGTTCAACTCGTGGATGAACGACAGGGCGATAATATACCGCCAGAAGTACAATATTCCCGCCAGCTGGGGCACGGCGGTCAACGTGCAGACGATGGTCTTCGGCAACAAGGGCGATACGAGCGCCACGGGGGTGGCTTTCACGCGAGACCCCGCCAACGGCGAAAACGTCTTCTATGGAGAATACCTGATAAACGCCCAGGGCGAGGACGTCGTCGCCGGCGTGCGCACGCCGCACAAAATTTCCATGCTCGAAGAGGAAATGCCGAAGGCGTACAAGGAGCTTTTGTCCATCCGCAAAAAGCTCGAAAGGCATTTTAAGGACATGCAGGACTTCGAGTTCACCATCGAGGAAAACAAGCTCTTCATGCTCCAGACCCGCAACGGCAAGCGCACGGGCCTGTCCGCCGTACGCATAGCGGTGGAAATGAACAAAGAGGGCTTCATGTCCGAAAAGACCGCCGTTCTCAAAATTCCCGCCGACTCGATTTCGAGCCTGCTCGTGCCCGTGTTTGACGAGGCCGCCGTCAAGAAGGCGAAGGTTTTGTCCAAAGGGCTGCCCGCGGGGCCGGGGGCTGCGAGCGGACAGGTTGTGTTCGCCGCCTCAGCCGCGGAGCTTCTTAATTCGCAGGGCAAAAAGGTGATTCTCTGCCGCGAGGAAACCTCGCCCGAAGACTTGCGCGGCATGATAGCCGCCGAGGGCATTCTGACTTCCCGCGGCGGGGTGAGCTCGCACGCGGCGCTCGTGGCGCGCCAGATGGGCAAAGTCTGCATTTGCGCCGCAAGCGAAATCTCCATGGACTATTCCAAGCGCGTTATGAGCGTCGGCAATGTGGTAGTCAAGGAGGGCGACTACATCTCCATAGACGGAACCACCGGCGAAATTTTCCTCGGCGAAATCGAAACCGCGCCCAGCGAGGTAATCCGCGTGCTCTCCGGAAAAATGAAGCCCGCCAAGAGCTACACCTACCGCCTCTTCGACACTGTTATGAAGTGGGCCGACAAGTACCGCAAGCTCGGCGTGCGCACCAACGCGGACACTCCCGCGCAGGCTAAGATGGCGGTTGAGCTCGGCGCCGAGGGCATCGGTCTCTGCCGCACTGAGCACATGTTCTTTGAGGGCGACAGAATCGACGCCGTGCGCGAGATGATTCTCGCCTCCGACCTCTCCGAAAGGCAGAAGGCGCTCGACAAGCTCCTGCCGTACCAGCGCAAGGACTTCGAGGGCATATTCAGGGCGATGGACGGCCTGCCGGTCACCGTCCGCCTGCTCGACCCGCCGCTCCACGAATTCCTCCCGCACGAGAGCTCGGCGCGGGCGCAGCTGGCGGAAAAGATGAACGTCTCCCCCGAAATCGTCGCCGAGAGGTGCAAGGCTCTGGAAGAGCAGAACCCGATGCTCGGCCACCGCGGCTGCCGTCTCGGCAACAGCTATCCGGAGATCACCAGAATGCAGGCGCGCGCGATTTTCGAGGCCGCCGCAAACGTCATGAAGGGCAAGAAGCCCGTCAAGGTCAAGGTGGAGATTATGGTGCCGCTCGTCGGATTCGTGCAGGAGCTCAAATTCCAGGCGCAGAATATCCGCGAGGTTGCGGAGGAAGTGATGGCGAGCAAGAAGGTCAAGATAGACTACATGCTCGGCACCATGATAGAGGTTCCGCGCGGCGCGCTGACCGCCGACAAAATCGCGCAGGAGGCGCAGTTCTTCTCGTTCGGCACAAACGACCTCACTCAGACCGGCCTCGGAATGAGCCGCGACGACTCCGGCAGCTTCCTCGGCAGGTACAAGGAGCTCGACATACTCCCGAAGAACCCGTTCGCGTCCATCGACGTCGAGGGCGTCGGGCAGCTCGTGCGCATCGGCGCGGAGAAGGGCAGGAGCGCCAGAAAGGACATCAAGCTCGGTGTCTGCGGCGAACACGGCGGAGACCCCGATTCGATAAAGTTCTTCAACGAAATCGGCCTCAACTACGTCAGCTGCTCTCCGCCGCGCGTTCCGGTAGCGAGGCTCGCGGCGGCGCAGGCCGCCCTCAAATAGACGGGATAAAAAATGCGGGAACTTTCTTCCCGCCCCGCGAAAAGCCGCCCGAGGGCGGCTTTTTTTGCGCGCCGCGCAAATGCGCTCAAACGGCGCGATGATGTTTGAAAGATGAGTTTGAAAACGAGAAATAGCGGGAAATTACGGGAGAAATAAAGGGTTTGGGCGGATTTGGCTTTCGGATTTGAGTTTGGGAACTTTTTGCGCCGAATCCCTAAAATAAAGTAAGATTTGGAACGGTTTTTGCCCCGTAGAGCCGTCGACGAACATATACTGAACCGGCAAAGCCTCTGCAAAATAGTTACAAGGGCTTTTAAATGGAGTTGCAGGTTCATTTTTTCGCGCGGCGCGGATGTTGTCGTCAAAAGCGCGGAAAGGATACTCCGGATTTGTCGCAAACTCAATCATAACGAGACTGGCGATGTCTGCGAGATGTTCGCGGTTATGGTAGCTCTTATATATAGGGGAGGCGTTTTTTGATAGAACCTTTGCGCGGTTTATCTGTGGATACTGCCGTAGCGAAAGTAGCCCATGATTAGACGGTTTTTGCGATATCGGATACCCATAGCGACGGGGTCAACTTGTGGAGTTATTCCGACGTTTGGGTGGAGAGTACTCCGCGGCGGATTGTGCGAATCGACGGCAACTATGTGGAATTGCAAAACAGCGCGGCATTTACCGCATTGGACGAAAAATATACCTTGCCGAATCACCATATCCATGATGCGGCGGGATTCTTTGGCATTCTCAACGAAGAAACGCTTCCCACTGATTGCAATTATACAATGAGGCCCATCTCGGGCTGCATGCTGCGCGCGTACTCGACGCGTACAATGAGGAAATGGGAGTCGATAACGCGCGAAGAGGGGACATTACATATGTCCTTTCCGGACTTATCAACCAGCGAAATATTTATCCCTCAACAAGAGGCCGGAACTGAGTATAATTACATATCCCGCGAGACAACAATAACACTTGCGCAGTGGAAAACGAAAGTGGCTACGGGCGAGTGGTTCATCTGCGCGGAGCCGAAAGTCGTCTGCGACGCCGACAATGACATCTGCGAGCTGCGGGTAAAGAAGACCCCCTGCAAATCCCAATCTGCCGCTCTTGCAAAAAGGAGTTTTAAACGGCTTGCAACACCACTGCAACCTCCCCGAACGCCCCTTGCATGCCTCCTCCGAAAATCCCCCAAATATGGGTATTTCCCAAATCTGACTTCATTTTTCCAAAATCAAATTTCACGATACAGCGGCGGGGTGCGGCTTTTGAGCGAAAAACGATTGCGGAAGTAATTTTAACTGTTTAATGAAATAACTTTAAATAACGTTGTAAATTTCTGAATATCCTGTTTGATAAAAATAAAACACCGGACGACCGTCTATTTTAATAACCCCGTAAAAATCAAATCTATGAAGCGCTTCTCTATATTGCTTCTCGCCTCCTCCGCATTGTCTTCGCCGTTCGCGGCCGCCGACACCCTCTATTACGAGGGCTGGGGGTACTGGAATGTTCCGTCCCACTGGTGGTCGGACGCCTCCGGAACGCCTGCCGGCAGGGTTCCAACCGCCGACACCGACGTGGTGGTCTCCGGAGTAGAACTGCGCGACAATTCGACCCAGGTTAACACTGCGGGCGTCGATACCATAAAGAGCCTGACTTTCGACGGAACGCAGACTTTCGGCAATGCGCAGAACATATACTTCCACGACGGTTTCACAATAAGCGGAGACTTTTATTACACCAATTCCGGAACCGGCAATATGCTGGCGTTTATCGGCGCTAATTATGAATTCAACGTGGGCGGTTCTTTTACCGTGGACGCGTCCTCCAACAAGGGGAAATCGTGGATTGCGTTCTTCCGGCAGACTACTGCGGATTCCCGAATCGGGGCGTTAAACATAAAAAACGGCTTGGAGATAATCGGCGGCACGGGCAACATTGCGGCTCTCACTCTGAATGCCAAGGAGACTTTCGTAACGGGAAAAGTGAGGCTGGCCAATTCCAATTCCGTCCTCAACCTTACGCGCGCAATCAAGACGGACGACACTTTCACCAACAACTTCACTTGCGACGGCTTGGACGGCGCGGGAAAGCTTACCATAGGGGCGACTTCCTATGGCGGGACGGGGGGAACCCCTACCGTAATCCAGAATATGATTTTTACAAACTCCACAGACTCGTCTTTTAGCGGCGTTTCAAAGGGGCAGTTCAACGATCCCGTCGGAAACATAACTGACGCCTCGGAACTCAACATTGAAATGAACGCCGCAAACGCCGGCGCGATCCAGACGCTCAGGCTCAAACAGGGAGCGTATGCGACGGTAGCCGACAATATTTCGGTAAAGAACGGCTATCTCAACCTCTATGGCGATACTGCGTTCAGAACCCTCTCCGTTTCCGGCGGCAGGTTCGGCGCGGCTGCTGCATCGGATCCCGGGGCGACCGCTCCGGACATCGGTTCCGTGGCGTTCGAGAGCGGCGCGTGGTCGGGAGGCGCGATAGTTTTCGACATATCGACCGCCGACGCTTCATTCGACAAAATATCCTTTTCCGGAACTTTCGACAAGGCGGAGGGCGCCGACATTTCCCTGCAATTTGAATTTGACGCCGACGGAATGCGGGAGCTCATGGAAATGGGTGTATCCGCGTTTGAAGATATGATTACCTACGCCGAGGGAAGCTCGGTTGAGGGAACCGTATTGAACGGAGTCTCCAACGGGTTTTCCTACGAAGCGGTTTTTGGCGCCACCGGCATGGACGTGGCGTTCGCGCAGATTCCGGAGCCCGCTGCGTTTGCCGCTGCGTTCGGGGGTCTCGCGCTCGCGCTGGCTGTCCGCAGGGCGCGCAAATAGGCGGCGGATTTCCCGCAGACTGCCGCGGCAGATTCAGACCCGCCGCGGTTTTTTGCCGTTTTTGCGTTTTGCCCGCGCGCGGAGGGGAGATTTGCGTTTTGCGCGGCGCGCTGAATCTTGTGCATTTTCTTTTGCCGCTGTGCCGGAAAGAGCGCGCACGGAATTTTACGCTTGCCGAGCGCGCGGCAAGCGGGTTGCGCAAAATGGGGTGTTATTTCCCCCTTTCCGCCCGCCGCGCCGCCTCTATGGATTTTATCCCTATCGTGTCGGTGTCGCAGGTGAACCCGTAGCCGCCGCCCGCTACATATCCGTCGCTGCGCCCAGACTCATCGCGGCTGCCCCGTAAAGAGTACAATTTCCCGCCGTCAATTTTAAAGGCTATGCGCGTCGGAATATAGGCGGGTTTTCGTCAGTTCGGAGTCGCCGGAGTTGCGCCATTTCATCTTCGCAGCGGTCGAGTCTGCCGATACGCCCTCGCAGTTTTCAAAAGTGAAAGGTTCAATGGGCTTTCCCGCCGCGTCGCGCAATTCGGCCTTTGCGCCTCCGTTCGGCGCGTCGGCGTTGGCGAAGAGATATTTCCCGGAAAAGACGAGCGGGCGGGTGAGAATTTCGCCCGCGCCTCCGCTTTCGGAATTTAGGGAGACAAAGCCGTCGCGCCTCAAAAGCGCGACGCCCGTCGCGCCGTTTGCGTAAAGACCCGTAGGCCTGCGGCCCTTCGGCAGTTTGTCTTTCGCCTTGATTTTGTCTCCGGCAAATCCGGTGTAGTAGATGTAGAGCCTGTCGTCCATGACGGGGCAGATGTTGCTTATGGACTGCACATATCCCCTGTCCCACGTTTCCCCGCGCGTGCCGTCTATGGCGAGCGTCCTGTCGGGGCGGTGCCGGTGGAATCCGTATGGCTGTACGCAAAGTTCAGCACCGTGCATTTGGGCTCCCCCTGTCTGCGTAGACGTCGTTTTGCTCTCCGTACATTATTTGGAAAAATCCGGGCATGATGCTCTCGTATACGACGGCGTCGAGGTTGTAGAGCCGGTTCATTCTGACAAATTCGCCGTCGTCGTGCCTGTCGAGCCTGTCCGCGCGCGCCCACTCCGCGGGATTGGTCGGCGCATTGCGGGTAGAGAATCCGGCGACGACGGCGCCCGGCGGGGTGGCGAATTTTTCGCCCCTTTCCGCGCGCCTGGACACCAGGGCGAACGCGCCGCCGCCTTCAAGCCCGAAATCCGATTTTTTTTTGAGAACCCCGAAGCGCGCAAGCTCCCGATTCCGCCGCCGTCGCCCGCCGGAACTGCCGCAAATATTTCGCCCGCGCACAGGCATATCCATTCGTGCAGTTCCGGTTTGAAACTATATAAAAAGTTTGCCGTTTATGGCTTTCGGAAGTGGCGCTTTTGGCGTTGCAGGGGCTTGCTTTCGGAGTGCAGGGCGGCATGTTTGAAAATACAGCCGCGCGCGAATATTCCGATGCCGGAGATTTTTTTTCGGATTGGCGGGATTTACTGCGGCTCCGGCGGCGTCCTCCGGCTTGACGCCCGCGTTTTGCAGCGCGGCGGACTGCCCGAAAAGCGAGGAACGCACCGCCGCCGGCATTCCCAAAATTGCGGGTTTTTTCACTGCTTTTCTTCCGCCCGTTATGTGTGCGGGTCTCGCCGTTTCGGTGCGTCCCCGCGGAAAATTGTCAGAGCTCCAACGTTTCGGAAGGCTCGGGTATTATGACGCGCGTTTTCGGGGAGCGGTCGAGGATTTCGTACATGAACCATTCGCGGGATTCCATGCTCCCGTGCGTGAGAACCACATTGCGCGGGTCCTTGTCGAGGATGAATTTCAGAATTTCCTCGCGGTCGGCGTGCGATGTCAGGTCGAACTTGTCCACCTTGCAGTTTACCGTCCCGACGTAGAAGAGGTCGCGGAAGGCGAAGGAGTCGCCCGGGGCGGAGTGCAGAAGCTTGTGCGCCGGCGTGTCGTCGTCGGAGTAGCCGACGAAGAATACGGCGTTTGCGCGGTTTTCGAGCATGGCCGCCGCCGCGAGGTAGCTCGGCGTGTTTTGCACCATCATTCCGCTGCCGAGAACATAGATTCCCTTGGTGTCGAAATCCTTCCCGGGCACTATTTCGCCCCTGAGGGGCTTTACGCCCTCCATGTGCTGCTTGGAGAAGGAAAACATATTGGAGCGCTTCGCCCCCCTTATGAAATATTCCGCGATGTCGAGCCCGAGTCCGCCGGCGAACACGGGAGATTCCGCCGGAATTTTTCCCGCTTTCTTCGCCTTGTAGATTATATAGAGGATTTCCTGCATTCTGCCGAGCGCGAACGCCGGCACGAGGACGCTTCCGCCGTCGCGCAGCACTCGGGATACGGACGCCGTAAACCTCTCGACCTCCCCGTCGTAGGTGCTCCCCTCGGGGCGGGAATACGAGCCGCGCGTCGTCTCTACCACCAGCGTGTCGACCCTTCCCGGAGGCGGAACCGCGCCTTTGAGGATTCCGGAAGAGTGGAATGAAATGTCGCCGCTGAAAAGTATCTTTTGCTTTTTGTATTCAAACATCACGCTCGCCGCCCCGGGAATGTGCCCCGCGGGGTAAAAGGATACGTCGGCGAGGCTGCCGTTTATCTCGTACCTGCGGGTATGCGCGAAGGGCATCGACGTCACGCGCGCGCGCAGGTCGTCTATCGCGGAGTAGTCGAAAAGCGGGTATTCCTTTATGTTGAACTCCTCGCGCTGCTTTGCCATCACGGTTCTGGAATTGCGCAGCATTCTGAATAAAAGCTCGTAGCTGTCGTCGGCAACGAGTATGTGCGCCGCGTGCTGGCGGCGCGCCGCGACGGGCAACCCCCCGCAGTGGTCGAGGTGCGTGTGGGTGATTGCGATGAAGTCGAGGGTTTCGGGGGCGACTTTCGAGAGGTTGGGCAGGGCGGAGAGCCCCATGCGCTTGGGGTGCAGCCCGCAGTCCACGAGCGCCTTGAACGGGCCGAATTCTATGAGGTGCCCGCTCGAGCCTACGTCGATTTCGGTGTTAAGGTCGGTGTATATCATCGCGCGCCTCCCCCGTTTGCCCTAATCGCGGGCGAGCGATTTCAGCCGCCGCATGTCGATTGTGTACGCCCCCTTGGGCCCCACGACAAACAGCGATTTTTCCGTCTCGCCGTCCGTTATTATGCAGCAGTTGGCGACCTGGTTTTCGATTTTCACGAGCCCCCTGTGCTTCAAATCCGGCGAGAACAGGTGAACGCCGCCGTTGCCCGTGGCGTAAATCCAGCCGTCCCTGCCTATCGCCATTCCGTCCGGCGCGCCGCGCACCTTGCCGGTCCATTTTTTAAGCGAGCAGAATACGCGCTTTGAGACGACTTTCGTCTTGGTCTCGTCGAGCTCGTAGACGAACCAGCATTGCTCGCCGTTTCCGCTCTGCGAGACGTACATGAACTTTTCGTCGGGCGAAAAGTCGATGCCGTTGGGCTGGGGAAGCGACCCGTCTATGAGCACGGTTTCGCCCTTCGGGGTGATTTTGTAGATTCCGCTGAAATCGAGCTCGTCGGCTTCGGGGGCGCGCCGCTTGTGCCAAAAGCCCGGGTCGGTGAAGAAAATCGAGCCGTCTTTCAGCACGCACAGGTCGTTAGTGTTATTGAGCTTTTTGCCGTTGTAGGAGTCTGAGAGCACTTCCACCTCGAACCTCTTTTCGTCGATCCGCGCTATACGCCGATGCCCCTGCTGGCAGAATACGAGGTTTTCGTTTCCGTCGAGAGCGATGGCGTTGGGGCCGAAGTCTATCGACTTGTCCATTTGCCCCTTTGCGCCCGTGTAGCCTGCGGGGCGCATGAACACGGAAAACCCGTCTTTCTCTGTCCAGCGGTATATCGTGTTTTTTGGCTGGTCCGAGAAAAACACCTCTCCGGTGGACGGGCGGTAAAGAGCGCCCTCCCCGAAGCCTATGTCGCGCTTCAAAACTTTTGCCAGATCCCCCTCGGTTCCGAGAATTTTTACGTCTTCGGGCGCGGGCGAGAAAACTTCGTCCGCGGAAGCGCAGCAGACGGCTGCCGCCGCGCACAGCGATAATGCGAATTTCTTCATGCTCCCGTATTCTGTCCGGCTTCCGGCGGTTGTCAACAATTCCGCATTCTCCGCCGAAAAAAACGCCGCCGAAAAAATTTCCAAAAAAAACGTGGAAAAATCCTTCGGTCGGCTTTCTATATAGGATATATAAAATTTGTCCGCGGCTTACGGCGGCGGGCGCAAAACGCCATCAAAAAGGAGTCCGCAATGGATTGCAAATCAGCGCTTGGAATCAATCCCCGCACGGGGGACAACGAAATCGGGGGCAAGGCGCTCTTCGAATATGTGAACATGAGGCTCGCCGCGGCGGGGTTGCCGGTGTTCGGCGACGAGGGCGACTATCCGATTGTGGAGCTCGCCGGGCCGCTGCTCGAAAACTACCGCGAGTTTGCGATGCGCTCTTCCGAAAACTATTGTCCCGCCGACGGGCGCGTAATGGACTTCATGCGGGAATACCTCTCCGACGTGTGCGACCCGCGCGAGGCGTTCCCGTCGATTCCGCACAAGACTTTCGTCCTCGATAGGTTCGGGACCGCGCGCATGCTTTCCCTCCCTCCGGACTGCGACAGGCACGAAAGCCCGTTCGTGTCCTCCTACCGCGTGCGGCAGGGCGTTTTGAACAACCCGCGCAGCGACAGGCGCACGACGGCGGGCGTATTCCACGTCGCCGAGGGCGGCCTTCCGGTTCCCGCCGACAAAAAGTCCGTGCCCAAGGCGGTTTTCAAAAATTTGTGGGCGCGCGCGTTTGACGCGCCCGACGAGCTGCTCGAGCTCCCGTTCACGTCCACCCAGAAGCGCAAGGGCAGGGCGTGGGTTTCCCTCTACCTGCGCCCGACCGTGTGCCCGGCGGTTCCGAACGGCGAGGGAGAAAAAACTATGGAGATACGCTTTTTCGCCCCGGGGTCGCTCGTATGCAATCTCGATTTCGTCGAGAGCATTTTCGGCAACGCGGGCAATCCGTTCCTGCGGAAAAACGACGCGGCTATGAACTTTGAATCCTGGAGCGGGCACACGGGGTGCATAGTGCTTGCCCCGCATCTGGCGTCGCTCACGAAAAAGGAGCTCGGTCTGCCGAATGCGGCGGACGCCACCGACCGCCAGAAGCGCGACGGCATGTGCTGGACGGACGAGGGCGAGCTCTACAACGACGGCAAGCCGTTTAAAATCACGGCGCGCGACGCCCGCGGCGTCATCGTGACGATTATAGCCGACAATTATTTCGGATACTCCAAAAAAGAAATCAAGACCCAGATAAGCTATTCCGCCAATCTCTATGGCCAGTGCGAGGAGGAGCACTCGGGCGGCGCGCTCGCGTTCTCGAGCCGCGATCTCGGCGAGGATTTCTATTCGACCTCCTACGCGCCGAACAACAAGAGCTCTTTTGCGCGGCTCGTCGAAATTCTCGGCGGCCAAATAGAAGTCCATCCGGACGGGTGGGCGCGGGACAAAAACTATCCCGACATAATCTATGTGGACGAAAAGGCGTACTACTCCCTCAAAACCCAGACTATAACCTGGCAAAAGGACGGGGAGGAAAAATCAATAAGGCTTGTCCCCTACACGACCTACATTTCGCCCGCGGGCTACAAGGTTGAAATGCAGCGCCCGCACGAAAGCCGCAGGTGGAGGCTGGTCGGCACCACCGAGGAGGGCGTTTACTGCCACAAGCCCGCCACCGTTTCCGGAGGCGGCAAGAGCGAAATATCGAAGGACATTTCCGACGCCATAATCCACGGCCCGTCCATGATAGCCGACTTCAAGCGCGACATTGAACTGGTAGCCGAAATCATAAACAAAAATTACGGCAACAGGTACCGCGACCCGGATTCCCCCAACAACAAGGGGCCGCTGAGCCGCCCGATCCTCGACCCGCGCCGCACGATGGGCTCCGTCGTAAAGCTCCTTACCCCCTCCGACGAATACTCCGACGAGTACAACGGGTGGCTGGCGTCCATTCCGTTTTACATAAGGGAATTCGTGCTGACCGTAAAGCGCCATTACAGGCCGGAATGGGGAGGCAAATGGCAGGACAAGTTCTCCGTTGACACCATCAACGGAACCGGCGGCAACACGCTGAAATACAAAAACGCCCCGGTGCTCACCTCCTACCTGCGAATCGGGTTCACCGAGGACGGCTCCTGGCGCACTTTCAGCCTGCGCAAGGATTTCGCGCCGTCAAAAAAGCTCCAAATGGAGGACGACATCACCACTTCCGTCGTCGTCCCCGAGTCGTCCGTCGAATTTCTGCCGGAAAACCTCGCGGGCAGGGACGCTTCCGTGAAGTTTACGAACAACTGCGAGTTCCGCCTATTCCAGCGCCCCGACGAAGCCGTCGTGCGCGGATACGACAAGCGGGCGGAGTCTGACATGTCGCAAAAGGGAATGTTCATTTCGAATTACGAGCCGCTCGACAGGGCGCAGGTCAGGGAAATGGCGGACGACGTTTTGCGCTTCGACAAATTCACGGCGCCCATGCGCAGGAATTTGGAGGACTTCCTCTCCGAGAGCAAGCCCGAGTATGTGGTGTCTTCCGCCAATCCGCGCCTAATCGACGGCAAGCCGAGCAAAAACGTGCGCTACCTGCAAAACCGCGACGACATCGTAAACCGCCGCAAGTATTACATAAGCGACACCGGCTCGCGGCTCGCGCGTGGCATATCGCCGGACAGGGCGGTTCCGCACCCCGTGGGAGCTGTGATTTCCGGCAGGCGCAACAATCCCGCCTCCGACGGCATACGCGCGCTCGCCGTGCACGGCCCCCTGCATTACCTCGAGCTTCCCGAACTCTTCATGGAGTACATCGCCTCTATGACCGGCAAGTCGCCCTCCACGGTAGGCGCGGGGCTCGAAGGGGCGATGACGAAGGGGCCGTTCAACGCCCTGTGCGCCGTCACCGACCTGAACGCGGCTCTCGTCTCGTTCGCGCTGACGCGCTACGACGGGTGGCTGAGCAGCGCGGGGTATCTGGGCGTAAAATACCGCGTGGACCACGACATAAGCCTGCTGATTCCCGAAATCTGGGCGAGGATGCGCAGCTATGAGCTCAATGTCAAAAACCTGATAAAGCAGGGAATGCTCGAACGGTGCAAAGACTTCGAGCACGCCGGCAAAAAGGTTCTCGCCTCGCGCCTCGGCTGGCGCATCACGGAGGATTTTGTCATACGCTATTTCGGCAGAATTTTCTCCAATCCCGCGTCGATATTCACCGCCGACATGCTCCGCCCCGAATTGCAGGACATGGACGCTTTCGCGGACGGCATGGACAATATGGTCGGCGCCCACCGCCGAGCCGCCGAGACGTATTTCGAGGACGGCTCGATAGAGGGCGCGTGCCCGCCGCTCAAAGCCCTGCTTTACATAATGCGCGACGGCTCCTACGAGGGCAGGACGCTCGACGACCCTGATCTGCGCGCGATGTTCACCCGCGAGAGCATATTGAAGTCCGAATGGTATGCGGAGCGCCTGATAACGCGCCAGCAGATAGAGCTCGCCGCCCTCCAAAACACAATTCGCGGGCTTTCCGCGCAGGATGCCAAGACCGAGGACGCGGCGGCGAAAGTCTCCGAATTGCAGTCGAGGCTCAAGACGGTAAAGGGCCTCAACTACCTGAAATCCCTCGCCGGAACCATAGGCGCGGATCCGTTTATCGGCGGATAAGCGGCTGGGCGGGCGGTTTCCCGCACCTCTCGATAGGCGCGGATAGCGCGCGTTTTTAAGCGGCGCGGCGAAATACGCGCTTCAAAGGGCGGCGCGTCCCCTCTTGTTTGGAGCGCCGCCTTGCCGTCTGCGCCGGCGCATTGCGAAGCGGCGCGGCGATGGGCGGTGCCCCATTCTGAAAATCGGCCGCGGCATGTCCTCTTCCCGCGTGGGCTCATTGCCGGCGGGCGGTGGGGAGCCGCGCGGCTCACCTTGCGGATTGCGCCGACTCTATGGCTTCCGCTATTTCCCGACGGCGTTTTTCTATCGGGGCGGGGTCGTAGGAATATTCGGTCATGGAGGCGGTTATACTTTCGGGGACGGCGAGGAGGTTTTCGAGTTTCGCGCGCGTTTTCGCGTCGAGAGCTCCGGATTTTTCACGCAGCAGATTTTTGAGAATCGCGAGATACCCGTAGTCTTCCACGCCCTCGCGCAGCATTTCAAGGCGCACAGTCCCGACCGCCTCGTCTCCGGCCTCGGCGGGTTTTCCGCGCGAGAGCGGTTCCGGAGGGTAGAAGAGCCTGCCGTCGCCGTTGCCCCATGCGCTTTTGGTTCCGGCCGGAAGGCTGTATCCCGCAGCCCAGCTCATCGGGTCGAAGTACGGGTTTTGCAGGCGGTCCGGATAGGCGGTGCGGCTGTTCATATAAGTGGAGCTCCATATTAGTATTCCGGAGACGTCGTATTTGAAAGTTTGCCAAAGCCACGCGCGCAGGTCTGTCCCGGGGTGGTCCACAAAAATTCCGACGTATGGGGCGCGGGGCTGCATGCAAATGTACCACCATATTTCCCTGCCTTTTTTTATCTGTTCTGCGCATGCGGCGGGCGAGTGTTCGCGCGTGACGGGGCACCAGATATCCACACAGCCGTCAAGCTCCTTAACGGGCTGTTCGGTGAGCATGGTTTTTATGCGCGGTGCGCAACGCTTTATTTTTTCCAATTCGCGTTTCACGAACGGGTAGTCCTTTTCCTCGGGTTCGTCGAAGGTGTAGGTGTAGAAAATATTTTCCCAGCCGTTTTCGGCGATGTGCCTGTCGATTTGCCCGAGGTAGTCGGCGAGCACCGCTTCGTAGCGCGGGTCGCCCTCGGCGATTTCGCGGATTTTCGCCTTTGTGCGCGTGTGGAAAGACCCCCCGCCGATTCCCTCTATCCACAACTGTATGGCGTTGACATGGAATTTCTCGGTGAGCTCGCGCGTCTTTTTGTCAAAATTTTCCCAGTTGAAAACGACTTTCGGGGTTTTGGATTTGTCGCCCGACGGATATTCGAGCCTGAATTTTGGGGCGAGGGCGTTGTACGGCGAAATCCCCGCCTCCGCGAGCTTGCGCCGCAAGTGCTCCGCAACCTTGCCCGCAGCGGTTTTCGGATTTTTGTAATACGGCAGAAGGTTGCTTTCAAACGCCCCGACAGCCGAGCGGACGGCGGGGGTGTCGGGCAGCCTGAATCCGTAGACGCGCAGCGACACCGGAATTTTCCGCGATTCCCCTCCGGCGGAAATTTCGATCTCCCCTCGGTAAGTTCCCTTTTGCGCGTCGGGCGGGATAAAGAATCTCAGCCACACCGGCTGGGTGGAGTTTCCCGCCGCTTCAAATTCTCCGGATTCCATGCGGAAGAGCGGGTCGGGCCAGTCGCCCCTCTCTCCGAGAGCGTCAGTCGGGCGGGATATCGGGACGTATCCTACGCGGAACATCTCGACGTTTTCGGAGGTAATTTTTGCGCCGGTTTCGGAATTTTCCAAATCGGAGATTTTTATTCGAACGCGCATTTTTCCCTTCTGCGGCCTGAACGCCAGCTGCACGGCCTCGCGCTCGTTCGCGGCGGCGGAGATTGAAATTGACTCTTTCCCCGCTTTCGGCGCGGGGCAGCTTCTCGCGAGTTTCGCCGCGGACGGAGTTTCCCACGCCGCCAGCCCGCCGATATCGCAGATTCGCGCCCCGTATGGGTCGCGGGCGAGGAGGCATTTGCTCGATTCCTTCGCGCGGTATTCCGCCGACCACGCGCCGGACGACACGCAAACACTTTTCATATCCGCGAGCTTCGCGGGAAGCGGGATTTTTACGGAGTTCCAGCCTTTCTGCAAATCGGCGCGAACGGAGATTTCGGACTTTTTCGCGTCCAAGTCCTCGAAAGAAGCGCTAAATTGCGCCCCATGCGGCGATTCGGCGAAGGCTTTGAGCGCGATTTCCGCGGAATCCGGCCCGACGCTTTTTCTTTCGATTTTGATTTTGTCCGACATGCGAGCGCGCAGTTCGCCTGCGAGCTTCCCTTCCGCGTCGGGCGCGTTTTCCCCGACGGCGGCTTTGTATTTGAGCACGTTTATCTGCATGGCGCCGTTTTTTTCGCCGGCGGCTGCTATTTTCAGAAAAATTTTTTTCGCCGGAAAAAGCTTTTGAGGCAGTTTTGCGGAATATGCGGACTTGCCCGAAAATTCCGCGACTTCCTCGAAATTTTCTCCGTCGTTCGACGCCAGGAGGCGCGCAGCGAGTTTCGACGGATTGTGGCACACCGAAAATTCCGTCTCAGCCGACAGCTGCCGGAACCCTCCGGAGCCCAATTCAAAAACGGCGTGCGCCCCGCGCGGAATCACCCACCGGTTGTCGTTAAAATACGCGCCTGCTCCCGCCGAGACCTTTTGGAAAACGTCATAGCCGAACTGCCACTGAGAGTCGAAAATGTAAAACCCCCCTTTGAGCGATTCGCTCGGAGACAGGGCGGGGGAGGCCGGCACGGGGAAATATTCCAAAATTTCTATATCTTTGAAATCGAGTTTCCCGCCGGTGTTCCATCCCCCGAGGCGGAGGGTCGTTTGCCGGCGGGTGGGGTTTTCTGTCGTACCGAAAACCGCCTCGCGTTCGGAAAACGAACCTCCCGTCTGTCCGAAAGTCCTGTTGGCGAATTCGGTTCCGGCGATTATCGCGCCCGAACCGGTGTTGCCCATGGCGGAAAACTTTAAGGCGTAGGCGGCGGACGGTTCGAGCTCGGCGCGCGCCGCAAAGCCCGCCGAGGCGTCTCCGAGCTTTCCGTCTACGGATAGCGTCCCGTTTTCCGAAATCCGCATTTTTGCGGTTTCGGGCGCGCCGAAAGGTTTCCATTCGAGCCCTGCGAGGGTCGTCGGCGCGAACGCCGCGGCCGCGAGCAGATAGAATTTTACAGTATTCGCGATGTCCATTGCCGCCGATTGCGTGTTTTGCATATTTGATAGAAAAACCGCGCGGAATGCAAACAAGTTTCCGAGCGTATTTGGAAATGCGCCGGACGCCGTCGCAACGGAAAAGCGCGTTTTTTTTGACTAAATTGTTTGCGTTGCGCCTTTCCGGGCGCGATACTCTCGGACATGCAACGCTTATGTGTTTTTATCGCGGCTTTTGCCGCATATGCCGCGCTCTTTGCCGATTCCGCAGATTTTGAAAAAATCTTTCGGGAGCGCGCGAAGTCTTGCGCAACCGTAAAATACATTTTCGAGGCCGAGGAGCTTCGCAGGGAAATTACCGCCTCCGGAACAGTCGCCACAAAGGACGGGATAATTCTGCTGCCGTCCTCCGCGATCCCATATTACTGGCGCCCGTCGAACCTCAAAGATTTCCGCGTATTTTTCGACGGCGGGGACTCCGACGGATACCGTGCGGATTTTCTCGGCGTGGATGTCCAATGGTCCGCCTATTTCATAAAACTGCGCGACGGGCTTCCGGAGGGGCTGCGGCCGGTGACGGATTTCAAAGAGGCGGGGCTTTCCGTCGGCCAGAACGTCTGGGGGGCGGCTCTCGCCCCCGATCTCGACAACGTTCCGCTGCTGTACAGGTCGTATGTGGCGGTGTCCGGAATGTCGGAAAAGGGCGAGGCCGTATGCGCGCTGCCCGTTGCAGGAACGGGCCTTCCCGCGTTCGATTCCGCCGGAAATTTCGTGGGCTGGGGACAGGACGCCGCGGTAGACTCGTACACTTTTTACCTGCGCAACGGCGACAGCGGCCCCATCGAGTTATGCGACGACCTTGTCACGCGCGTCGTCATTCCCGCGAAAAATTTCCGGAAAATTCTCGAAAGGGTTCCGTCGAGGCCGGAAGGCGACAAAATCGGATGGCTCGGCATTGCGGACGTCCAGGCCGTAAAGCGCGACGCCGCAAAATTCTTGGGCATTGAGAAAATCGGCGCGGTGGCGGTAGGCAGGGTATTCGACGGCTCCCCCGCGGAGAAGGCGGGAATAAAGCGCGGCGACATAATAGTCTCCCTTGACGGCAAAGACCTGCCGAGAATGAAATCCGACGCAAATACGCTCGCGTCTTTCATATTCAAAATGGAGGGAATGAAGCCCGGGCAGAAGCGCAAACTCGGCGTGCTGCGCGGCGACAAAACCGTATCGGTGGACTTTGAGGCCGCCGCGTATCCGCTCGAGTTCCGCGAAAGCCGCCACGCCTATTTCAAGCGGCTCGGGTTCTCCGTGCGCGAATTCGTGATAGGCGACGCCATGGCGCGCAAAATGCAGAAACCCGCGATGGACGCTCCCGTGGTTCAGTTCGTCAAACCCAACAGCCCCGCGAGTTCGGCGCAGCCCAACGGCCTCGGGGGTTCGGAGATAATCAGGGAGATAAACTCCGTGCCGGTAAAGTCGTACGCTCACGCCGTGGAGATTCTATCCAAGATAAATTCGGACGAGTCCGCCAGGGATCTCGTGATTCTCTCTGAGGACTATAAAGAGACAAAGCTTTTGAGGATAAAGCTCGACTGACAATGAGAACGCTCTTGTTTTTAACGGCGGCCGCGGCGACGGCGGTTGCGGGGGATTTCGGCGAAATCGACGCGCTTTTGAGGCGCGGCGCCGAGGCGAAGATAGCCCTCGCCAACTCCCGTGAAAAGTTTGCGGAGGAGATGCGGATGCTCGACGCCGAAATCTCCGCTTCCGGTGCGTTGCGCGCGGAGCTTGAAAGGCGCGCGGCTGAGCTCGAAAAGAGGCTCGCAAAATCCGCCGAAAACGACGCAGCGGCAGCGGAAAAAATCGCGCGCGACGAAAAAAGTTTTGCCGGGATTTCCAGAATTCTCGACGCGCTGTACGAGCGGCTTTCCGAAAGGCTCGCCGCGTCGGGGGCGGCGGTTGCGGCGCTTTCAAAGGAGGAATTTTCGGCGAAATCCCCGAATGAAAAATTCAGGGAATTCGCCTCGCTTTACGCGCGCGCCGCGGCGGCGGACCGATCGTATTCCGACGAGGCGGGCGTCGTCAAAACGGGGATTTTCTCCCCGATTTCGGGTTCCGAGAGAAAGAACGGGGTCGTTTGGCTGAAAACGGGCGGCGGCGCGGAGGGCGGAAAATGAGGCGGATTTTTGCAGCGGCGGCCGCGTGCGCGTGCGCCTGCGCCTTTGCGGCGGATTTGAAGACGTCCGCGTACGAGTCCACGCGCGCCGCCGAGGGCGAGCTCGCCGAATTTGGGCGCATGCGTGCGGAAAAAATATCCGAAAAAAAGGCCGAGCTCGACGCGCTCTCGGCGCAAATACGCGCCCTGCGCGTGCGCGAAGAGTCTTTGCGCTCCGCCATCGCGGAGCGCGCGGCGCTCGCGTCGGCATCGGCGTTTTGCGACTCCCGGGCACGGGAGCTCGCGGCGGATATAGGCGAGTTTTCGGCGTCGTTTTTTCCCGATTCCGCCGCGTTTGCGCCGCGCTCGTCCGCCGCGGAATGCCTTCAAAAGTTCGAGTCGGATTCCGACGCGTGGCTCGAAAAGCTCTTTAATCCGCTCGTTCCCGCTCCGTTCAGCGCAAAACCCGCCAAGTCGCGCGAAAAGGTCGCGGGCGGGGCGTTCCGCGTCGGGGCGTTCGGGTACTTTGTATCCCCCGCCCGCGCCGGCTTTCTCGATTCCTCCGGCGTCCTGTACGGCGAGAAATTCGCTCCGGAAATCCGCGCGTTTTTCGCGGGGGAATCGAATGTCCTGCCCGCGGACGTGTCGGGCGGCGGACTGCTTGCGGCGGAGAAAAACTCGCGCGGGATTGCGGAGGAAATTTCCCTCGGCGGGGTATGGATGTATCCGATTCTGTTTTTGGGCTTTTTGTCGGCGGTTGTCTTCGCGTACAAGCTCGCGTATTTTGCGCGCGTGCGCAGGGCGCCGGAGGGTATTGCGAGGCGCGTGAAGGAGCTGCTCGCGCGCTCCGACGAGGACGGCGCGCTGGCGGCTGCGGGGTCGGCAGGGTATCCCTATTCGCGCCTGCTTCTCGACTTGGCGCGCTCTCGCGGCCTGCCGCGCGCCGCCCTCGAAGAAGTTTCGTACGAGTCCATGCTCGAGGCGGGCGAGCGTCTGTTTTCGGGGCTTTCGGTGCTGTCGGTTTCGGCGGCGGTGGCGCCTCTGCTCGGGCTTCTCGGAACCGTCACGGGCATAATAAAGACTTTCGGCGACCTGTCTTTTTCGGGCGCGGGGCAGGCGCAGTTCATAAGCGCGGGCATAAGCGAGGCTCTCATAACCACCGAATACGGGCTCGTCGTCGCAATTCCCGCGTACGTCGCGCACGCGGTGTTTTCGAGGCGGGCGAAGTCCGTGCTATCTGACATGGAAAAATTGGCGTCGTCCTATTTGAGCGGGGATTAAATGCAGAACTTTCTGACGGCATTCGCGGAGACTTTCAGGGCGGGCGGCATACTTATGACGCCGCTGGCGGTTCTGGCTTTCTACCTCTATTTCTCGGGAATAGGGCTGTGCGCGAGGCTCGCGAAAATCAAGAGGATTTGCGATTCAGACGTGCTCTTTCGTTCCGCGTTTGAGGAGTTTTCCGGAAGGCGCAATCTGGCGCGCGACGCCAAGGCAAAGTTCTCGCGCCTCAGAATGGAGCTGATGGCGGGCGTTGACAGGCGCATCATGTTTCTGAAAATACTCTCGTCGGTAGCCCCCCTGATAGGCCTGCTCGGAACGGTTTCGGGAATGTGCGCGAGCATCGCCTCCGCCGGAGACGACCCGCAGGGCGTGGCCGACGGAATTTCCGTGGCCCTCATAACGACGCAGGCGGGGCTTATAGTGGCCATCCCGTCGTGGATAATAGCGATTTGCGCGTCGGCGCTCTCGGCGAAAATCCTCGCGGTTCTTTCGCGCCGCGAGTCCGTTATGATACGCGAGGAGGCGTCCGCATGAGCCTGCGCAGGCCGAGATTCGAGGACGAAGAGCCGGCGTCGGCGATCAACATATCGCCGCTCATCGACGTGATTTTTATCCTGCTGATTTTTTTCATAGTCACGATGGTATTCGCCGAGAACGACGCGATGGGCGTGGACGCCCCGCGCGCCTCCAATTCGCAGTCTCCCGATTCGTCGGCGGCGGTAGTCTCGATAACTTCGGACGGAAGCGTCGCGATAGGCCGCGACAGGTATTCGCTTCCGGCGCTGAAAATTCCGCTGGGCGCGCGCCTCACCAAATCGTCGGGTTCGCTGGTAATAAACGCCGATTCCTCCGTTCCGGTAAAGAGGCTCGTGGAGGTAATGGACTGCGCCAAAGAGTGCGGCGCGCGCGAAATATACGTGGCGACCAGAAAGAAATGAAGCCGTCGTTCGACATACCGGAAAACAGGCCCGCAGCGATTTTTCTCGCCGCGGCGCTGACGCTTGCGACGTTTTCGATTCTACCCATTTCCCTATCGGGGGTGGACATGTCGAAAAAACCGGCGGAATACGTCAGGGTGCATTCTTTCGCAGGGGCTTCCGAACCCGCCCCGAAACCGTCGCCGCGCCCCCCGCGCGGGCTCAGGGCGTTTTCCGCGCCCGCCGCGCTCGACGCCCCGCCGTTTGCCTCAAAGCTTGCGGTACCTGTCTCCCCCGAAATAGTCGAGGCGCCTCCTGAGTTTTTGTCGGGCGGCGCGGCCGCGGGGAATTTTTCTTTCGGCGAAGCCCCCGGGGAGGCTTTCGCAAACGCGGCGTTCGAGCTTTCGGAGCTCGACTCCGTGCCGCGCCTCCTGAAAGCCGCCAAAATAAAATATCCGCCGAAGCTCTACCGGCGGGGCGTCGAGGGCGAGGCGCGGCTGCTTGTGGAGATAGACGAGGGCGGGCGCGTGGAGGTTCTCGGCGTCGAGAGCTGCACGGACCCCCTCTTTGCGGAGGCCGCGCGCGCCGCCGCTTCCGAATTTCTCTACGAATCTCCGATAAAGGGCGGCGAGAAAGTCCGCGCGCGCTTCGTGCTGCCGGTGCCGTTTAAAATTTCCGAACTGAAATGAGACGACTTTTCGCATTGATGTTTTTTCTGCCGGCGGCTGCCGCGGCGCAGTCGCCGCTCGAATCGCCGTTCGGCAACCTGCCGGCCGCCACAAAGCGCGAGGCCGCCGTATTGAGGGAGGCGTTCGCCGAGGGCGCGGACGCCGCGAAAATTCTCAAAGAGGCGGTCGCTGACGGGAGGGACGGGGCGGCTGTGACGTTCAATCTCGGCAACGCGCTGTTCAGAAACGGCGACTACGCCGGTGCGGCGGCGGCGTATTCGGCGGCCCTTTCCAAAATCCCAAACTTTTTTGCGGCGCGCAAAAATTTGGCGTATTCCCTCGACAGGCTCGGCGACGGGGAGCGCGCGAGGGAAAATTTCGCCAAGGCGCTCGCGCTCTCGGGCGGCTCCGACGCCGACATTCTGCTGTGGCTTGCGTCGCACTATTCCGGTAAGTCGGATTGGAGCTCGGCCCTTTCCTGTGTTGACGCCGCGCTCATGCACGCTCCGGAGCGCGCCGGCGCCGAGTACGCGAAGGCTTTTTACCTCTTCAATCTCGGCAGGCACGCGGAGGCCGCCAAAACCTGCGAGCGCATCTTGGAGAAAAAATTTCCGGACGCGGCGGCTTTGAAGCTTTTGGGAAAGTGCAGGGCGAAGTCGGGGGATTTGCCAGGGGCGGTCGCCGCGCTCTCTATGGTGCCGCAAGACGACCCAGATTTCCGCTCCGCCGAAATTCTGCGCGCAGACATATTCTTTTCGGCGCGCGCGTATGCGGAGGCCGCCAAAATATACGAAAGTCTCGGGGAGGACGGGCGGCTCGGCGCGGCGGCGGAAGCCCTCGCGCGCGCGGGCGGGTTTGAAAAGGCCTTGGAGGTTCTCGCGAAGCTTCCGGACTCCGCCGGAAAATTCAGGTCGCAGGCGCGCGCGTTCATCGGCCTCGGCGACGCGGAAGGCGCGAAGAAATCCCTCTCCGCCTGCCTTGCGGAAGAACCCGACGACCCGTACGCATGTTTCGAGCTCGCGAAGCTCTCGTTCGTCGGCGGCGACTACAACCTCGCGAAAATACTTTACAACAGGGCGCAAAAGGACGAAACCTATTCGGTTGCCGCCAAAGTCGGGCTGATGTCCGTGGCCGTAAAAACCGGCGCGCTTGGCGAGGCGGTTTCGATAGCCTCCGCCCTCTACGCGCAGACCCGCCGCGCGGAGGTCGGGGAATATCTGGAATATCTGAAAAATGCGAAAAAAGCCGAAGATATGTAGCGCGTCCGCGCCGCTGATAATGGGGATTTTGAACGTCACCCCCGACTCCTTTTCGGACGGCGGGCTCTACCTTTCCCCGTCCGCCATGCTCGAGAGGGCGCGCGCGATGGTCCGCGACGGCGCGGACATAATCGACATTGGCGCGGAGTCCACCCGCCCGGGAGGGGCGGAGACGGGGGAGGGCGAGGAGCTCTCCCGCCTTATTCCCGCAATCTGCGCTGTCAGGGCGGAATTTCCCGACGTTCCGATTTCAGCCGACACCCGCAGGCCGTCGGTGGCGGCGCGTGCGGCGGAGGCGGGCGCTGACATAATAAACGATGTCGTCTCCGACATCTCCGGAGGCTATCCTATGGCGAAAGCGGCCGCCGAAGCGGGGCTTCCGCTCGTCATAACCCACAATATCCGCGGCATTCAAAATGAAGGGGATTTTTTTGAAAATTTTATCTCCGACATGCGCTCGAAGATTTCCGCCGCGCTCGATGCGGGCGTGGAGCGGGATTGCGTTATTCTCGACCCAGGCATCGGGTTCGGAAAGACGCCGCGGCAGAACGCCGAGCTCGTCGCGCGCCTCGCGGAACTTAGGGCGCTCGGGTTTCCTGTGCTGCTGGGAGTTTCGCGCAAGTCGATGTTCTCTCCGATAGTCGGCGACGATTTTTCCGATAGGGACGACGCGACGATGGCGGCGGGCGTATTTGCGGTTTTGCAAAATTCCGCGGACATTTTGCGCGTTCACGATGTCAAAAGAAATGCGAACGCCGTAAAAACGGCGGTTGCCCTCAAAAATTTATGGACGAAATAATCATAGAAAATTTGAAACTTTCCGGAAGGCACGGGTGCTTTGCATTCGAGCGCGACAGGCCCGGGGATTTCGAGGTGTCGATGCGCCTTTTCCTGCCGCTCGACGCCGCCGCCAAGACCGACGAGCTGTCGGACACCGTGGACTATCCCTCGGCGATGGCGATAGCCGAGGGCGTTCTGAAAGGCGAGAGCGTGAGGCTCATCGAAAAGCTCGCCGACATGATAGCCGAAAGGCTTTTTGTCCGCTTTGAAAGGCTCGTTGAAGCCGAGGTGGAGGTTGCGAAGCTCGGTGTGGACGTGGGGTACGATTTCAAAAAAATATCGGCGCGCATAAGGCGCAAAAGGGGGGACTACATAAAATGAAGGCTTCAAAAGTGGTTTTGGCGCTCGGGTCCAACATGGGCAACCGCCGCGAAAACATCGTAAAGGCGGTTTCGATGCTGGAAGAGTTTTGCGCCTTTGAGGCGAAGTCGCGCATATACGAGACGTCTCCCGTCGGGTACGCCGAGCAGCGGGATTTTCTCAACGCCACGGTGTTTGGCGAAACGTTTGCCGAACCGCTCGAACTTCTTCGCCAGTGCAAGCGCCTCGAGTCCGCGCTCGGGCGGGAGGCAAATTTCAGAAACGGCCCGCGCCCGATAGACATCGACATAATATTTTACGAAAACGAGTCGGTTTCGACCGAAGAGCTGACCGTTCCGCACCCGAGGTGGCGCGAGCGCGACTTTGTGACGACGCCGCTTGTTGACCTCCTCGAACAGGGGGCGTTCGACGGCGGGGCGTTTGCGGAATTAAAGCGGGAAATCGGCGCGTTTTCCAAAATGTTCGAGCCGTTTTCGGCATTTTGAAAATGGAAGCCGGCACGTTGTATGTGGTGGCGACGCCGATAGGCAATCTCGCCGACATTTCCGAACGCGCCAGGGAGACGCTCGCGCTGTGCGACGTCGTAGCCTGCGAGGACACCCGCGTGACTGGCGTTCTGCTCAACAGGCTCGGGCTTAAAAAGGAGATGTTCGTCAACGAAAATTCGCGCGAAAAGTCCGCCGCCCCCGCGCTGCTCAAAATGCTTTCGGAAGGCAAAAACGTCGCGCTCGTAAGCGACGCCGGCACTCCGTGCGTCAGCGACCCGGGGTTTAGGATAGTGCGCGCGTGCCGCGCAGCGGGCGTGAAAGTTTCGCCCGTTCCCGGGCCGTGCGCCTTCATATCGGCTCTATGCGCGTCGGGGCTGCCGAGCGACTCCTTTTTGTTCGCGGGTTTTTTGCCCCCCAAGACTTCCGCGCGTCGGGCGTATTTCGAGAAGTACGCGGACTTCCCGCATTCGCTCATATTTTACGAGTCTCCGTACAGGATAGAAAAATTCGCAGCCGACGCGCTCGAGATTTTCGGGGAAACCCGCGTCGCGTGCTTCGCGAAGGAGATAACCAAGTTTTACGAGAGGTTTTTTGTCGGCGAGCTCGGCGGAGTTTGCGGCGAGCTCAAATCGGCGTCGACAAAAGGCGAATTTACGGTGATAATAGCCCCCAAGGGGTTCGAGCTCTGACGATGGACGGGGTTCTTGCGATAGATATAGGCTCGAATACGATAAAGTGCCTGCTCGGCCGCGCGCGGGGCGGCGAGGTTGAGAGGATTTTCGAGCGCACCGCGCAGGCGCGCATATCCGCGGGACGGGGCGGGCTAGTGTCGGGGGCGGCGGAAATCATATCGGAGGCGGCTGCCGCGTTCGAGGCGGAGGCGCGCGGGTTCGGGGAAAACTTTTCGACGGTCGCCGTCGCGACTTCCGCAATGCGCGATTCTCCGCAGGGAGCCCAAGTGGCGGCGGAGGTTTTCCGGCGCTGCGGGGTTCGGGTGCAAATTCTCGACGGGCGGGAGGAGGCGCGCCTGTCCTTTCTCGGCGCTATAAGCGACCCGCTGATCGACTCCTCCCTGCCATGCGCGTATTTCGATTTGGGCGGCGGAAGCCTTGAAGTCGTTTTCGGGCGCGGCGGGGAGGTCGGGAGGTCGGCGAGCATGCCCATAGGCGCGGTGAATCTTACGCGCGAATTTCTGAAAGACCCGCGCGCCCCCGTTTCGGCGCGGGACGCGCGGGCGATTGAGGCGCGCGCCCGCGCGGCGATTGACGCAGGCCTGGATTTCCCGATTCCCGATTTCAAAATCCTCGCGGGCGCGGGGGGCGCGGTGGTTGCGGCGCGGTTTGCGAAAAAGGCGCTCGGGCTCGGCGGAGAGGAAAACAGAATATCGCTTTCGCAGATGCGCGGCCTCTTTGACGGCGTTTGCGCGCTCGGCGCCGAGGGGCGCGCGCGTGAATATGGCGTGGACGTGGGAAGAACCGACATCGTTCCCGCGGCTTTCGCGTGCATTTGCGCGCTCATGGAAAAGCTCGGCGCGCGGGAAATCGTCCACACGTTTTGCAACCTGCGGTGCGGATTGGTGCTTTCGTCCTCCGGCGTGCGCAGTTGAGGACGCGGCGGAAGCGGAAAAGATTACTATTCTCGCCCCAGAAATTCCCGCGCCTCTTTGAGCCCGAATCCGTAGCATTCGTTCATGCCCGGCATGGTCATAAAGATGTGCGGCGCCCCCTTAGCGCACACTGCGCGCGCGGGGACTCCGGCAGCGGCGAGCTTTTCGGCGAATTTGAAGCACTGGTCGCGCAAGATGTCGTGCGAGGCGTAGACTATGAGGGTCGGCGGAAATCCGGAGACGTCCGCGAATTCCAGCGGCGAAACTTCGGCGGACTTCCTCTTTTCCGCGTCCGCGCAGTACGAGAAGTTGAAGGCGTCCATCGCTTCGGCGTCGAGCGCGAAACCGGCGGCGAATTTCTCCCACGATTCGCCCCTGTAAAACATGCTCGTCACCGGATAGAAAAGGGCGAGCTTCTCGGGCGGCGGCAGCCCCTCCGATTTTGCGGCGGCCGCCGCCGCTATCGCGAGGTGCCCGCCCGCGCTGTCTCCGCAGAGCGAGATTTTTCCGCCCGCGATTCCGAGGCGCTCCGAGTTTTCGCGCGCCCACGCGAGGGCGTCCAATACGTCATGGAGCGCGGCGGGGTGGGGAAATTCGGGCGAGAGCCGGTACTCGGGCGCGATTACCGCAAAATCGCGCGCCAGGTCGGAGCAGACTTTTTCGCAGGTTTCTATCGCGCCTATCGTCCAGCCTCCGCCGTGGAGGTATATCACCGCCGGCTTCGGGTTCCGCGCGCCGGAATTGTACACCCTCACCCTCATGCGCCCGCCGCCGCGCAGCGGCGCGCTTTCCTCAAAAAACTCCGCTCCGGAGATATTTTCGGAGTTCGCTATCCTCTGGGCGCGGACAAGGTTCAGCATCCGCGGATTTCCATTCGCGGCGTCTGAGATGGCGCGCGCTATGAGCTCGCCGCCGCGCTTCGGGAATTTTTCCAGAAACGCCGCGACCTCCGGTTTTAGCGGGCATTCGGACGGAGCTTCCGCCGAAAAATATTCTTCGCTTCCCATTTTTCCTCCAATATGCAGACAAGCCCGCCCGCTGAAAAACGGGCGGGCTGCCTTTCGGTTTTGCCGAAACCCTTTTGCGCGGTTCCGGCGGAACTTCATTCCATTTCAGTTTGTCATTCCGCAGCCTCCGGCGCGTCGGCGGAATCCTCGGAGGATATATCGTCGTCCTTGGCGTCGATTATGCGGCAGATGCCTATGAGCTTGTCTCCCTCGGCGAGGTTGATGAGGCGCACGCCCTGCGTCGTCCGCCCGATTATGCGGACGTCCTTGACGGGAGAGCGCACCGCTTGGCCGCCCTGCGTGAACATCATAATCTCGTCGTCGTCTTTCACCGAGAGCGCGCCGGCGACCCCGTGGGTCTTGATGGCGATCACCCCCGAGCCGCCGCGGTTTTGCAGGCGGTATTCGTCATAGGCTGTGCGCTTGCCCTGTCCCATTTCGCCCGCTATCAGCAGCGTGGAGTTGGGGTCGACCACGACTATCGCCTTTACGCAGTCGTTTTCCTTTTTGAGCGTGACCCCCCTTACGCCGCGCGTGGCGCGCCCCTGGGCGCGCAGGTCGCCCTCGTTGAAGCGTATCGACATGCCCGCGTAGGTGACGAGTATGACGTTGGCGTCGTTTTCGGCGAGAACCACCCCTATGAGGTCGTCGCCCTCGTCGAGCGTTATGCCGATTATCCCGCCCTTGCGGCAGTTCTTGTACTCGGATAGGATCGTCTTTTTGACTACGCCGTTTTTAGTCGCCATTATGAGCGAATGGTTCGCGTCGTCGAGGTTTTTGACGCATATCATGGCGGCGACCTTTTCGTCGGGCTGGAGCGCGAGGACGTTCTTTATGGAACGCCCCTTCGAAGTGCGCGTGCCCTCGGGGATCTCGTAGACCTTTTCGACGTAGACGCGGCCGTTGTTCATGAAGAACATTATATAGTCGTGCGTGGAGGCCGTGAAGATGTGCTCGATGAAGTCTTCGTCGTACTGTCCGCTGCCGATTACGCCCTTGCCGCCGCGCTTCTGCGAGCGGTATGCGCTTACGCTCGTGCGCTTGATGAACCCGTTGTGGGAGACGGAAATTATGCATCCCTCGTTGGCGATGACGTCCTCCATTCTGAATTCGCCCTCGGCGGCCATGAACTGCGTCTTGCGCGGCGAGGGGTATTTTTCGCGCATTTCGACGAGCTCCTTCTTTATGACTGACAGTAGCTTTTTCTCGTTTTTGAGTATGGAGTTGTACTCCTCGATGAGGCGCATGAGCTCCATGTACTCGTTTTCGATTTTCTCGCGTTCAAGTCCCGTCAGCTGGTGCAGACGCAGGTCGAGAATAGCGTTCGCCTGCCGCTCGGTGAGGGGGTATTTCGCCATGAGGGAGGTTCTCGCCTCGTCGCGGTCTTTCGACGCCCTGATGATTTTGATGAAGTCGTCGAGGTTGTTGAGCGCGATTTTATAGCCTTCGAGAATGTGGGCGCGGTCTTCGGCCTTGCGCAGCAGGTAGCAGGTGCGGCGGTAGACGACCTCGCGGCGGTGCTCGATGTAGCATTCGAGCATTTCGCGGATGTTCATGAGCTTGGGCTTGCGCTTGTCGAGCGCAAGCAGTATCACGCCGAACGACGATTCGAGCTGCGTGTGCTTGAAGAGCTTGTTGAGAACCACCCTCGGCGATTCCCCGCGTTTGAGCTCCACCACGACCCTCGTGTTTTCGTCGGACTCGTTGCGTATGTCGCTGACTTCGGTGAGAACCTTGTCCGCCACGAGCTGGGCGATGTTCTCCACGAGCGAGTTTCTGTTGACGTTGTAGGGGATTTCCGTGATGACGATCTGTTCCTTGCCGTTTTTGAGCTCTTCGACGCTCGCGACCCCGCGAGTCTTGACGATTCCGCGGCCGGTCTTCATGTAGCTGTCGATTCCGCCCCTGCCGACGATGACGCCGCCCGTCGGGAAGTCGGGGCCCTTGATGGCTTTTTGCAGCTCTTCAAACGGCGTCGAGGGGTTGTCTATTAGCATGCAGATTCCGTCGATGAGCTCGCCGAGGTTGTGCGGCGGTATGTTGGTCGTCATGCCGACGGCGATGCCCGTCGAGCCGTTCATCAACAGGGTGGGCAGGGCGGACGGGAGGACGACGGGTTCGGTGGCGGTCTCCTTGTAGTTGGGCATGAAGTCCACCGTGTCGCTGTCGATGTCCATCAGGAGGTCTTCGGCGATTTCGGCGAGCTTGCACTCCGTGTACCTGTACGCGGCGGGGCTGTCGCCCTCTATGGAGCCGAAGTTGCCCTGCGGCATCACGAGCGGATAGCGCATGACCCAGTCCTGCGCCAGGCGCGTCAGGGTGTCGTAAACGGACGAGTCCCCGTGCGGGTGGTAGTTTTTGAGGACTTCACCCACGACGCCCGCGCACTTGTCGAACGCGCGGTTGTGCAGAAGCCCCTCGCGCAGCATGGCGTAGAGCACGCGCCGCTGGACGGGTTTGAGGCCGTCGCGCACGTCGGGGAGGGCGCGGGAAATGATGACGGACATCGAGTAGTCGATGTACGCGCTCTGCATTATCTGGGTAATGCTCGAATTTATTATTGTTTCGTTTTCGGTGTACATTGCGCTGAAATTTTATCCGTTAGATGTCGAGATAGGACGCGTTGAGGGCGTTGTCTTCTATGAACGCGCGGCGTATCGGGACGTCCTCTCCCATGAGCATGGAGAAGGTCGCGTCGGCCTCCGCCGCGTCGTCGATGGAGACTTTGAGGAACGAGCGCTTGTTGGGGTCCATCGTGGTTTCGTAGAGCTGCTTTGCGTTCATCTCTCCGAGCCCTTTGTAGCGCTGGATGCTCAGGCCCCTCCTGCCGAGCTCGCGGATTTTGGAGACGAGCTCGAGTATGCTGTTGAGCGGGTGCTCGTTTTTCTTGTCCGGGCCGAGGGTTTCGGTGAGGATGTAGCGCGGCTCTTCCGTCGGCGTGAAAGACTTCACCACAAGCCCGACTTTCGCGAACTCCGCGAGGATTTTTTCGATTTGGTGCGCCTCGTAGATTTCGTAGACGTTTATGCGCTGCTGGACTTTGTTGCCGAGCTCGTCGACGACTTCGCGGATCGTGTTGCCCTCGAATATGTCTTCCGAATTGCCGTATTCCACGAAGAATTTTGAGCGCTCCTCCTCGTCGAATATGTATTTGAACTCCTCTTTGTTGCCGGTTCTGACGCGGGCGATGTACTTGGGCAGCCTGCCGTCGCGGTTGGTGTCCAGATACGTCGCAAGCGCGCAGGCGTAGCGCGTCACCCCGTGCCCGAGCGTTTCGAGGCGCGAGAGCATCTCGACTATCTTGTCGATTTTCTGCGGCGGAAATTCAAAGCCGTCGCGCACGCGCGTGAGGGTGACGTCCTCGGAGCCGAGATTCAGCAGTATCTTGTTGAGCTCGGCGTCGTTCATTACGTACTGCTCGCGCTTCTTGCGCTTGATTTTGTAGAGGGGGGGCTGCGCGATGTACACGTAGCCGTTTTCTATCAGCCCGCGCATCTGGCGGAAGAAAAATGTCAGCAGGAGGGTTCTGATGTGCGAGCCGTCCACATCGGCGTCGGTCATAATGACGACTTTGTGGTAGCGGGCTTTCGTCACGTCGAATGCGCCCTCTCCGGATTCGCCTATGCCCGTGCCGCACGCGGTGATGATGGTGCGGATTTCATTGTTGTTTAGAACCTTGTCGAGGCGCGCCTTCTCCACGTTCAGGAGCTTGCCCCTGATGGGCAGAATGGCCTGGTACTTTCTGTCGCGCCCCATTTTTGCGGAACCGCCTGCGGAGTCGCCCTCGACGATGTAGAGCTCGCAGAGGGAGGGGTCTTTTTCGGAGCAGTCGGCGAGCTTGCCGGGCAGCCCCCCCGCCGAGAGCACCGTCTTGCGGACGGTCTCGCGCGCCTTGCGCGCGGCGTCGCGGGCGCGGGCGGCCATGACGCACTTGTCTATGATTTTTTTCGCGATGGCGGGGGCGGTCTCGAAATAGTATTTCAGCTTTTCGCCGACGATTTTCTGGACTATGCCGTCAACTTCGCCGTTGGAGAGCTTCGTCTTGGTCTGGCCCTCGAAGCGCGGCTCGGGGACTTTTACGGAAATCACGGCGGTGAGGCCCTCGCGGCAGTCGTCGCCCGATATGGCCGGATCCTTCTCCTTTACGAGGCTGTTCGCCTTGGCGTAATTGTTTATCACGCGCGTGAGGGCCGTCCTGAACCCGCTCAGGTGCGTGCCGCCCTCGACGTTGTATATGGAGTTCGCGTAGGCGTAGACCTGCTCGTTGTAGGAGTCGTTGTACTGTATTGCGATGTCGACTTTTATCAGCGATTCCGAGCCCTCCGCCGCGGGAGCCTCGCCCGAAAAGTATATGACTTTCGGGTTGACTACGACCTTCGCGCGGTTGAGGTACTGGACGTATTCGGAGATGCCCTCCTTGAAATTGAACTGCTCGCGCTTGTTGACGCGCTCGTCGGAGAGCTCGATGGTGATTCCGGGATTGAGAAAGGCGAGCTCGCGCAGGCGCTTGGAGAGTATCTCGTATTTGAATTCGCGCGTGAGGGTGAATATCTCGGGGTCGGGAATGAAGGTGATTTTTGTGCCGGTGGACTTCGTGTTGCCAATGACAGTCATCGGCATGGTGGTCTTGCCGCGCGAGAACTCCATCTTGTAAATCTGACCGCCCTTGCGCACTTCAACCTCGAAGTGCTCCGAGACCGCGTTTACGCACTTCGCGCCAACCCCGTGCAGGCCGCCCGAAACCTGGTACGCGCCCTTGCCGAATTTGCCGCCGGCGTGGAGGTTCGTCATCACGAGCTCGAGCGCGGGGATTTTGTATTTGGGGTGTATGTCGACGGGAATGCCGCGCCCGTTGTCTTCGATGGAGCATGAGCCGTCGCCGTGTATGCTCACTTTGATGAGGGAGCAGAAACCCGCGAGGGCTTCGTCTATTGAATTGTCCACTATTTCGAACACGCAGTGGTGCAGGCCCCTCTCGTTGGTGTCGCCGATGTACATGTCGGGACGTTTTCTGACGCCTTCCAAGCCCTCGAGCTTCTGGATTTTCGACGCGTCGTAATTGTCGTTTGTCTTATTCGTTTCAGCCATTTTGGATGTCTTTTTTGATTTTGTAAATTTTGCCGGCGCGACGCCCGTATGCGCCGGATTCGGAACGCTTCAAACGCGCTCCGCGCCGCCAAAAAGAAAGAGTCCCCCACTTTGTTGGCGGCACATTAGTAATATTAGAAACAGGCGCAAAATGCGCAATAATTAAATTGGGGAAATCGAAAATATTTGCGCCCGAAAATCGGCGGAAAAAGCTTGAAAATCGCAAAAAAATCCGCGCCGGAAAGCGGCGCGGACTCGGCGGAAAATTTTTCCGGCTCCGTTCAGGCGGAGGGGGCGTCGGTCCATCTGCCCTCTTTTTTGATAAGGGCGACGAGCCGTTCGATGGATTCCTCCTGCGGGATATTTTTTTCCACGCAAATCTTGTTCTTATAGAGGTTGATTTTGCCAGGCGCCCCGCCGACGTATCCGAAGTCCGCGTCAGCCATTTCCCCCGGGCCGTTTACTATGCAGCCCATCACGCCGATTGTGACGTCTTTAAGATGGCGTGTGGCGGCCTGGATTTTGGCGAAGGCGTCCTGAATGTCGTAGAGCGTGCGGCCGCAGCTCGGGCAGGCGATGTATTCGGCCTTCGAGCGGCGGGTGCGCGCGCCCTGCAATATGGCGAGGCAGTATTCGGCGTCCTTTTGCGGGTCGCCGGAAATTTCCGTGGAGGCGACGTCGCCTATGCCGTCGGCCATGAGGGAGCCTATGTAAACCGACGCCTCGCCGAGAAGCGCCATTTCTCCGGCATCGGGGGCGGCGGCGAGGGATTTGTCGAATTTGAGCCAAATTGGAGCGCCTATGCCGAGCTCTCGCAGGGTTGCGGTGAACATTCTCGCCTCGCCGACGGCGTGGCGGCCGCCGGTCGGCGGAGGGGCGATGAGGACGACGTTTTCCGCGCGTTTGAGCGCGTCCGCGAGCCCCGCGAGGTCCTCCGTGCCTACCTGCGCGGCGATGGCGGCGACTTTCGCGGCGTCGGCGAGCAGCTTTTCGGAATCTCCCGCGCCGTATTTGCGGATTCTGATTTTCCCGCCGCCTTTGAGGGAGGCTTCGCCGTTTTCCACGCAGAAGTCGGCGCAGCCGCTCGCGCCGAACGACGCTGCCGCGGGAACCGCCTTGGCGCCGATTCTGAGGCCACCGAGATCGACAGTGCGGCATTCGCGGCGCGAGTACGAATAGAAGTCTATCCCCTCCGGTTTTTGCGCCGCGGGCTTTTGCGCGCGGACTTTTTCGGCGAGCCGCGCGAGCGAGATCGCGACGGGAATTTCCTCGACGGGGTCTTCGGTGAGGGAGACGCGTATGGTGTCGCCGAGCCCGTCGAATAGCAGGCCGCCTATGCCCATCGAGCTCTTTATGCGCGCGTCGATTCCGAACCCGGCCTCCGTGACGCCGAGGTGCAGGGGATAGTTGCCGCCCAG
>ERZ827168.447-NODE-447-length-69173-cov-5.683816_pt1 | contig 69173 bp, 71 predicted proteins | sample MGYA00519868_ERZ827168 | MGnify/ENA primary metagenome ERZ827168 (study PRJEB31778, sample SAMEA3449271) | human gut metagenome | biome: human gut; feature: human-associated habitat; material: faeces | place: United Kingdom | collected 2010/2012 ... | reverse complement strand
TTTCGGGAATCAGATAGCTGTACAGCCTGTCCGCCTGGTAGGGTACATCCAGAATGTAAACGCCCGCACAGTTGGGCAACCGTTCCTTCATAGCCTACCTCCTTCCCCTCTTCCGGGTATCGCTCTTTGCGGCTTTGCGCCTTTCAGGCAATGCGTTCCCCTTTCAAACCCGGAATCTTTGACCTTTTTCCGGAATTTTCACAAAGGGAGCCGCCGAAAACCCTGTTCGTCAATTCTGAGGCTCTTCTCCGGCGTCAGCGTCCTTTGATGCATCCGACACTTCCGCCTCTTCCCGTGCCTCTTCTTCCGCCCCGTCCTCGGCCGATTCCTCTGCTGTTTGCGGTTCTTCCGCATTGGCGGGCTCTTCCTCAATCAGAAATTCCCCATTGCGCAGACGATGCACCGAAGTGCGCACTGCTTTCTCATCCCGCAGCTCCTCGTCAATCAGAGCCGCCAAAGGCTTATCCGTTTCTTTCCGGGCAATCAGCTCTACCCCATACGACCATCCTTTGCCCTGGGCCAGTTTATCTTCCCAACCGATGAATGACGGGAGGAAATTATATCCGTCTTTATAGTCGAGAATATGATTCATCCATTTATAATAACCTTCTACTGAGAAAGAATAGTCGTTGTGCAGATTGTAATAGGCGCCGGCCGATACTTGGTCGCTGACCAACGGGCGGAGTTTCTTACTAACCGGCATCCAGGTATCTGTCGGCAGACTCATATAACTTTCGTTTATCTGGTGAATGTACTGGCTCATCCGGGCATAGGATGCTTTCAGGCTTAGATGGGGATTGATCAGGAAGCGGGAAGATATGCGGGGTTCCAGCGAAGTATACGTTTTTTGACGGACATTGTAAAGACTGAAACGTATCCCGGCATTCAGGCGGATAAAATGATTGACTGTCCAGTCATCTTCTGCATAAACAGCCAGTTCATTAGCTGATAAAGTCTCTTTCACATCTTTGACTTCCAGTTTCTCATAATCGCCGGTCACTTCATTTTGGGTATATTCCGGGCGGAAATGATGATAGATGTAATTGCTACCGAAACGGACATGATGGGCGGGAGTGGGCAAATAGTCGAAATTCATTCGGAAACCCAGGTCGTTGATACCATTTTCAGTCGATGTATTTCTTTTACTTTTTTTATACTCCTCATCGTCTTTTTTACCTGTCTGGTTTTCCTCTATTCTTCTTATGGAGGAATTATAACGTGTGTAATAAGCCGAAATATTACTGAACATTTTATGATTCATCACATAAGACCATCCGGCGGAGGCAACGGTATTTCCCCAGCGTAATTTCCCGATATCTTTCGATTCGTAGTAGAGATTATCATCACTCGTTTTATAATCGGTACTTCCTCCTTTTAGAAAATCTTGTCCGAAATAAAGGTTGACATATCCTTGGCTGCGGTCATTGAAGTGATGGTTTACCTTCATGTTGATGTCGGTGAACGCATATCTGCCCGTTCGTTTTTTTCCATCCTTTTTCTCTATTCTGTTCCAGATGGCAAGTGCCGGAGCTGTCAGCACATCGAACCAGGAGCGGCGCAGGGATGCATTGAATGATGTTTTATCTTTGACGAGCGGACCTTCAAAATTAATATTTCCGGAAGTGAGGCCCAGCATGGCGCTGCCATGATATTCTTTCATATTTCCATCTTTGGTATGTACGTCGACTACGCTTGAAAGTCTTCCTCCGTAACGGGCGGGAAAAGCCGATTTGTAAAAATCGACATCTTTCAGAGCCTCGGCATTAAAAGCGGAAAAGAATCCTCCCAGGTGGTTTACCTGGTAAAGGGGAATGCCGTCTATCATATAGAGGTTCTCATCGCCATTGCCACCCCGGACGTACATACCAGCCAAACCTTCCGTTCCTGCCGAAACACCCGGCTGTGTCTGCAAAGTCTTGATCACATCCGATTCTCCGAGAAGGGTTGGGATTGATTTTACTGTTTTCTGTGAAATCTTCAATGTCCCCATTTGGGGAGTGTATACCGGATTTTGTGAAGCATTTGTTCCGGTAACGACTATTTCCTGAAGTTCTTTACCGCTTTTGAGCAGTATTTCCATGACCGTATCTTTTTTCAGATCATTCAAATGATATGCGAAGCGCTGGTAACCAATATAAGATGTTTCCAGCTGGATATCACCTTGTTGTACGGTCAGACTGAAAAAACCATGGTTATTGGTTGCTGTCCCTTCCTGGGTTTTGGGATTGTAGACGGAAGCACCGATAAGGTATTCGGTTGTATATTGATCGCGGATAAAGCCGCTGATCGTAACGAGATTGCTTTTTCTTCGTAAGATAATAAATTTTCCTTTTATAGTATAGGTGACGGAGAGATCCCTGAAAAGCATATCAAGACAGGTACGCAACGGAACTTGATTTACCTGCAATGTTACTTTCGGAATATCTTTGATAACCGAAGATTCGTAAGAAAAGGACATCTCCGATTGCTTTTCGATTATCACAAGAACATCAGGTAGAGGGAGATTGCTGATATTCAATGTGATAGTAGGTGCTTTATCGGCCTCGGCAGCATTTGCCGGATACAGTATACCGAGTGACAACAGCAAGATAAACAATTGGATAAATAATTTCATTCTATTTCATCATAAATGATTAATGTGTCAAGATAAAGAATAATATATATTTTTTCTGTTAAACCAGATGAATAAAATACAGGAGGGGCAGATAATCTTTTAATTCTTTGCGTAAAATCTTTAAAGCCTGCTGTATCCGATAATCTATGGTTTTGCTCGAGACTCCTGCCTGTTCAGCTATATCCTTGTAGCTCATGTGCTGGAACCTGTGCATGACAAATGCCTGGCGGTAGCTGTCCGGTAATTTATTTATAGCTTTTTTGAGCAGTTCCCTTAGTTCTGTAATCTGGTAATAATCGGTCTCCTGTAACATTTCCTGCATCTGCTCGAAGAAGACGGTGTCGGCTTTACTTTTTGCTTGTAGACTGGCTATTTTGTTAATTGCTCTATTATATATTATTTTAAACAGATATTGGCTGAGTGATTTTTCGATAACCAGCTCTTTGCGGGATTCCCATAACCAGAACAGAACATCCTGGACAATCTCCTCAGAATCTTCTAATGAAATAAACTTGTGGCAATATGCGCACAACATCGGGTAATATTTCCGAAACAAGAAGGTATATGCTTCTCTGTCTGACTGACGTAATGCTGACAAAAGAAAATTCTCATTCTGGTATTGTTCGTTATGTATACTCCCTTTCATATGTTTTTCTTATCTAAGAGCAAATATCATAATTTTTTTTGAAAAAAGTCGATTTCTGTTTAGGAACTCATCCGATCCCACCTGTCATAATAATAAAAGGTGATTTTAATGAGCGAAAAGAATATAGATATTGTAGAGGAACTTCTTCCCCGTTATTGTGAAGGCAATGTGTCTGCGGAGGAAAGGGAGAAAGTTGAAAAATGGATCCGTCAATCTGAAGAGCATTATAAAATAGCCCGGCAGATACAACTGATCTATTTGGCATCGGATACTATCTCTGTCATGGATCGGGTAAATACGGACAATGCTTTATCCAAAGTAGACAACCGTATTTTCAGAAGCCAACTAAAGGCGTTGTTTATATGGGGGCAGCGGGTGGCTGCCATATTATTCATCCCGTTGCTGGTTGCTTATCTGTTGCAAGTACTTATTCCTGAAAAACAGGATATCCGTATGTTGGAAGTCCGGACAAATCCGGGTATGACGACCAGCCTGACATTACCGGATGGTACAAAGGTTAATTTGAATTCCGAGTCTTCACTGGTATATCCGGAGAGTTTCGAAGGGGAATTCCGTTCGGTCCGCTTGGAAGGTGAGGCTTTCTTTGAGGTCGTAAAGAATCCGGAAAAGCGGTTTGTTGTAACCACTCCTTACAATGCCAGCGTGGAAGTGTGGGGAACTTCTTTTAATATGGAAGCATTTAAATGGGATTCTATTGTTTCGACTACATTGATAAGCGGGAAAGTCGCATTCATTTCCAAGTCCGGACAGGTGGATATAAAGCCGGGTGAAAAATTGGTTTATAATATCCAGACGAATCGGTCGGATATATATCAGACAAGCGGGGAAGCTGAGATATCCTGGAAGGATGGAATGATTATTTTCAAGAAGACTCCTTTTGAAGAAGCATTGCGTATGTTGACAAAGAGGTTTAATGTGGATTTTGTAGTGTCAAATAATAAATATGTAAAAGATTTTTTTACCGGATCATTTACCAATCATCGATTGGAACAGATATTAGACATATTCAATGCTTCTTCCGGAATTAAGTGGCGTTATATTCCGTCGGAAAACAAATTGGATAGAAAAAGTAAAGTAGAAATCTATTAAAAATGAAAGCGTATGGCAAACGGACCTCCTGAAACAAAAACATTCGGATAAATATTGGCGTATTTATCCGAATGAAATGAGTTAACTGAAAGAAACCTGTTTGGCGACAGGTTCGTATCAAATCATTTTTTCCTTAAAAAAGTACACAAAGTTATGCAAAAATTATCTATTACCCAATTTCGGTGGGTGACAATGTCACTTGGGTTAACCTTAAAAAAGATTCCATTGGTTATGAAACTGTTTTTTGTCTTTATGCTAAGTTCAATTAGCTTATTACATGCCTCTGGTAGCTATGCACAAACTGCCCGGATAAGTTTGGAAACGAAAAATCAAACAGTGCAGGAAGTCTTGGAACAGATAGAAGCTAAAAGTAATTTTTCTTTCTTTTATAACAATCGTCATGTCGATTTGAATCGTAAAGTATCGGTATCTGTCGATGATGCTGATATATTTAAAATACTGGATGCCGTTTTTTCCGGGACCAATGTCGGTTATTCAGTAGTAGAGAACCGTATTGTATTATCTGTAAAATCATCAAATCCTGTTATTTCCCAAAAAGGAAAGAAGATTACAGGGATGGTGGTCGATGCTGCGGGTATCCCTATTATCGGAGCAAATGTAATGGTCAAAGGAACGACCAATGGTGCTGTAACGGATATAGACGGACGTTTTTCTTTAAATGTAGAAAAGGGAGATTTGCTGGAGATCTCTTATATCGGCTATCTTTCATCTGAAATAAAGATTGGTAATGAGCAGTCATTGGCTGTTACACTAAAAGAAGATACCAAAACATTGGATGAAGTAGTTGTTGTCGGATATGGTACACAGAAAAAAGGAAACTTGACAGGTTCTATTGCTACGGTTAAAAGTGAAGAAATGACAGTGGCTCCGGTTTCCAGTACTATAAATAGTTTGGGCGGTAGATTGCCAGGGTTGGTATCTCAGCAGACAAGCGGACAACCCGGAGCGGACCAGGCAACAATTAGTGTGCGTGGATTTGATTGTGCTATTTGGATTGTAGATGGAATAGAAATGGATTTTAATCGGATTGATCCGAACCAGATCGAGTCTATCAGTATATTGAAAGATGGTTCAGCTTCAATTTATGGAGCTCGTGCCGGAAATGGTGTTATTTTGGTAACCACAAAGAGAGGTGTACAGCAAAAGCCGACAATTTCTGTAAATTCTTCTATAACATTTCAAGGTATAACAACTATGCCTAAACCGGTTTCTTCTGGTGATTATGCAACTTTGAGACGGGAGGAATGGCTCCAGTCTGGTAAACCGGAATCAACAGCTCCCTATACGGAAGAACAGATACAGAAATTTTATGACGGGACAGATCCTCAATATATAAATACCGATTGGTATAATGAATTGATTAGAAATTGGTCTCCGTTGAACCAACATAATATATCGGTGCGTGGAGGTAGTGAGAAGATTAAATACTATGGTTTTTTTGGTTATTTAGGTCAAGAGACCATTTGGAAACATAATGGTGGAAATTATAAACGTTATAATTTACAGTCAAATATTGATGCTAGTATCACTAGTCAATTATCTATGCAATTGGATTTATCATTTATTAAGTCAGATAATATGACAACGATAAGACCGCAGGGTAATGCCGGAGTATGGGGGGATCTTTGGAATACATTACCTGTTTATCCTGCTCATTTACCTGATCCAACGAAGATTTCTTATGCGGACGGGAAAGGTACAGGAGGAGCTCATGTTACTTCTAACACAGAGTTGTCAGGATATCAAGATGAAGAGAAACTGAATTTGAATGGAACAATTGCTTTAAAATATGACTTCAAACATATAAAATACACACGGAAATACGAAAAGTACACGTTTAATTACGTATAGCATTGATAGACAATAAATAACACACAGTCTTATCAGAAACAAAAAGTACACATTGCTTCACATTTACTTCACTTCCGGCAGAAAAAAGATAGGAAAACATGTGAGGTTATTTCACATTCAGTCTTTGTTTACCTTATTTTACTCCTTAAACATCTATTTCTACCTAAAAGGCTTGAAATAAGCCGCAAATACGCATGCTATAGGAGTTTTGAAGTATATCCAATATCACCTTTATTAATCCTTTAAAAGTTTTAGATGGATAGAATTATGACGTTTTTTGTGTTGTTCAGAAAGAAGGAAAAAATCATTGTTATTGGAAGTGGGTGGACACTTGGGTGGACATTTGGGTGGACACCTGATACGTAAATTTATACTGTTTCGCGACCCCTTGTTGCCTAAATTAATGTTAAAAGAGGTGTTAATATTGGGTTTCGTACCCCCTTAATATTATACCTCAAAGCTTTGTTGTAATATCAACAAGTTGATTTACATTTGATTACATCAAGCAAAACCTATAACAGATAAGAAATGGCTTCTTTTTGTCTGTTATAGGACTAAGAACTTTTATTTGTCTTCATCATTTTAATGGTTAATGGCTAATGCTTTTTGAATATGTTGAATCTGTGCCGTTAACTCATCCATTCTGTCTTCTAATTCACCTTGTTTACGATAGTATGTCTCTTGAATGTTAGGTAGTTTAGCGCTAAAATACCATTCTGCATACCAAATCGTATTCAAATCCTCTTCATATAAATTGAAATTAGGATAGTTTCTTTTATCTACATTGTCAGACATACATACGATAAAACCGTGTTGTCGCAATCTATTTTTTAATCGTTTGACATACGATCTTCCTTCCATATCACTTACGACATATACATAGTTGTCACGAATGCTTTCCCATTCAGATCGTTCCATTAAACGAATGATGAGATAACCACCATCTAAAATGGATGGAACCATGCTTTGCCCTTTCACACGGACACATAGATATTTCCGGCTATTTTTTACCATAGACACAGGCATAGATATACATTCTTCTTCTACTATATAATCAGGATTAGTAAAACCTGATCCAGCAGCAACCGAAATATCGACTATTGGTATACGAACAATATCCTCGTTACACATTAAAGGATTATCGATATGAGAGGTTAGTTGCTCCATTTTATCTTCGTTAAGCATGGAACCGCGGCCAGTAAGTAGCCATAGAGGGTTTACATCTAAACAATTGTCTATAATTTTTCTAATAATCCCTTCTCCTAAATCAGAATTTCTTTTTAACTGTGTGTTTAAGTAGCCATTAGACAAACCAATCTCTTTCTCAAAGCGGGTATGAGGAATACTTTTTGACTTTAGGTATGTAAACAATCGTGATATTATTTTTTCTTCCATATAGAAAAAAGTTTATATAAAACTTGTGCGATATAAACAATTGTCTATATCTTTGCAGAGTCTTCCAATAGAAAGACGCTTTAAAGATACAACAAACTATTAGATATTAATGAAGATGGAAGAGAAAAAGAAAATCATTGAAGTAAGTAAGGAGGTAAAGGATGAAATCCGGTCGAAATTGAAAGTAACTATGAGGACGGTTGTTGAAGCCTTGCAATTCAATACTAACAGCCCTACGGCTAAAATTATTCGCGCCTATGCCTTGAACCATGGTGGACGAATGTATGATTTGACGATCAACATTGAGAAGAAAGAGATAGATAATCCCTATAAGGAAGTAACAATCATCTAATTATCATTTAAAAACATTTGAACATGAAAGTATTAAAGAACGAACAGTCTGTCATGATAGTGGTCAGTTGTACAAGAGACGAAATCAGCGATGCGATCGCAGTCCTTGAGGCATTACACAAAGATATGCCGGTAGATAATCGCCCACGTTTTCCGAAGGCTCAACCGGTGGAAATGTTTTTGGCCAATATTCGGAGGCGTGGGATTCCTACAAGAATGAATGTTGAATTTTAAATGGTATTCAAATGGAAAACAAATTGCAATTTTTCTACAACGAAGACACGAACGTAACGATTCGCACTCAGCAAGTGAACGATGAGCCTTGGTTTGTGGCCAAGGATGTGGCAAACGCTTTAGAGATTACTTGGTCGGGACATACACTCGACTCCATTCCAGAGGGATGGAAAGGGATGGTAAAACTCACCACCCCTTCTTCTGGAACCCGTGGCGGTGGTGAACAGATGCTAACGGTTATCAACGAAGCCGCCCTCTACAAATTAACTTTCCGAAGCAACAAGCCGCAGGCGGATGCCTTCGTTAACTGGGTGGCCGGAGAAGTTCTCCCCACCCTCCGTTGCACCGGCCAGTACAGGATCAAAGGTGAGTCGGAGTGCATGCGCAAGCGTCTTCCCCTTCCGAAATACCGCCCGTTCTTCGACGAGTGGAAGAATCGCGTGAAGCCTTATATCAGCTGGAGCGAATTGGATTGCGTGGCAAGCAGCATGCGAGTAACAATGGGGCATGTCCGCAAGGTATATGCCGGGACATCGGTCAGCGAGCGGATCGTCAGGGAGATCACCGAACAAGCATTATACAACCGCCACCGGAATGTGACCTATCCGGAGCCGGTACCGGTGCATGAACAAATGTGTATCAAGTGGGACGAATGTAATATCTAGGAAAGTGGTTCCCGTTCGGTAATCAAGTAATAAAACATGTAAACTATAAAAAAATCAGAATTCATGAAGACTCAAATTATCAAAACGTACCAAGCATCTGAAACAACACATCGTATTCAACTGGCAGAAATCGATATCCGTATTGAGGGGATATCCGGCTCGAAGGATATCGACATATTAATTGATCAGCTTAGAGACCTACAGGAAGAAATTCAGGAAGAAAATTTCTCCCGCCTTGTAAAGCAAGTAGATCAGGAAATTGAAAACCTCCTTGTAAATCTACATAAAGGTTCAGTTATCGGTGTACCTCATGTTCCAGAGTATAAACCGAATAGTCAGAAGGCTAATTCCGATACCATTTCTGTAGGAAAAAACAAAGGTGACCGTAAACCAAAAAAGGACAGCCTTTCCCAAGCCTGTTGCAATCTATGCCGATACGGAATTCCCGGTCTTCGGGCTAAGCGGGACGAAGAGGACGTAAAATAATAAACCTTTTTAATCATACAGACATGACAGCAACAATAGACAACAACATAATTTCCATCACGGTAAACAACACGGTGGAAGATATAGACAAGGCTATGCAGATATTAATGACACTCCGAAGCGAAAAGCGGATCAGGGCTATCAAGGATTATTGGGCTGGGATTTGGAATGAATCCCAGAGAGGCAAACCGCACTTTTCCCCGGCTCATAACGGACACGGATATCGGAATACTGGTCGTCCATCAGACGAGCCAACGAACGAAGGAACAGATTGTAATCAACCAGCTGGTCGATCGTTCGTGCATGAGCTTCAAAATGAAGAGAAACTATCGGTTGTCGAATTCCCTTCATCTCGTGAATCTCATCCTCATACTGGTCGAATATCTCTGAAGTCACGTTTAGTCCAATTTCAGATGTGAGTGGCGTAAGCAGGTTCAACAAGTGTTTTTGTGCCCTTTCAGCGAGATCAAAGGATTCTCCTGAAGATAGATAAGCGCGAATATAAGCACGAAAAAGAAAAGATTTTAATTCAGTCATAATAATTGATTTTTAGTGTTCACCTACAAAGGTAGGCAATTTAACCGAAACCTCTGACTATTCCCGTCAAGAAAGCCAACGACTTGCAACTACCGGAGCGAGACCGGGGACGGGAACAATTGATAATAAAAAAACAGATATAAAAATGGAAACAAAGGAAAGAATCGACTACAAGGCATTATGCCAGGTACCGTTTGACATGGATTCTGAATATGAGGTAAACTTCAAGATGCTGGTGTATACTGGAAAGAAAGAAGAGGAACGTCCGGTGTTCCGGGTGGTGATTGCCAAGGGTGAGTGCAAGGTGCGTATCGGAGCGGCAGGTAAGGAGTTTTGGGGCATTATCGGGTTGGACCCGGAGACGGGCGAGAACCAGTGGTATAATTACAACGACTGTGTGTCGCTGGAGAACTGGGCGGTACTGGACCGGCTGCTGGCGAACCGGTTTGGATGGATGGAACTGACTGATCCGTCTTTGGTCATAAAAACGAGACTGTTGGCAAAGACACAATTAGCGGAAGGCAAGTGACATGAAAGGCAGGATAATACTTTATGGATGGGTGGCCAGCCTTCCGGTCATGTTGATCGGTCTGATTTTGATGGCTTGGGCAATGGAGACGGGTGATCCCTGTTTTTTTGCAGGACTGGCGATGTTTATGTCGTTTGTGGTCTTCAGCCTGCTGGCGATCAAGTATCAAAAAGAAGTGGATGAAGCTGTTACTGAGTTCGACCGGTGGTTCGACCAAACGTTCGGAGACGAAAGATAAACAATCGAAGGTGGTTAGGTAAAGATTGGTTTAGTATCGGTACGCGGCCCGCGGTACGAGGGTGGTATCCCGGATAGCTCAGTCAGGCAGAGCACGGCGTCGGCAAAGTCCGGCGCTATGGTGTCCCAGGTTCGAATCCTGGTCCGGGGAACAACATAGAAAAATAAAAATGAATAAGAATATGCCTCAAATTTGGAATAATATGGTAGTGGTTACGAAAGATGAGCTGATACCGGCTTTCTTCCCTTCGTTGGGTGCATTACAAAAAAAGATTACCCGTGATTCAAGAAAGTCTTTTGGCATTCGACGAGTTCAGAGAGGTGGTGGTTCAAATACAAAAATACTTATTGATTTTGATACCCTTCCCGAAGAATGGCGTAATCAATTAGGTGATCCCCGCAAGGTAGATTGTTCCCTGGAGTTGTTTTTCTGGGAGGACAAAGAAGCAGTCACATTCTTTTCAGAGATATCACCCAGTAAATACGGAAATATAGACCCGGAAAGGCAGAAAGAATATGTTCTGGATGCCAGTGTTATGAAAGCAGCCATCCGTTGGCGTGTTGCTCATACAGAAGAATGTATTAAACGCAATGTACCATTAAAAAACACGTACAAGTTATTGTCCACAGTCGTGAATAACTTCAATGAGTTCCGCTCATTGAAACAACTTCCCTTGCATAAACTTCCCTCTAATCACATATCATTGAAACGGAAGATCGAACGGTTTGAGAAAGAAGGTTATAGCTCGATGTTGAAAGGCTACGATAACAATAATCGCGGTCAGGCTGCCGAACAAACCCGCCTTTTGCTGGAAAGTATGTTTACCCATCAATCTTTTAAACCGAGTTCCGCCGAAGTTTACCGCCAGTTGGACGGGTTCCTGTCTGGCTATGTTCAGGTAATCAACAATGAGACCGGGGAAATCTTTGATCCGAAGGACTTCAAACGCATAAGCCAGAGAAGCATAACCATGTTCCTGAACTCATGGAACAGTTCGCTGGCCACATCCCGGAAACGAACAGGGAACCGTCAGATACGCCTGGCCCAGTTCGTACCGTTCGAAAAGCTGGCTCATCCCCGCTTTGCCGGATCGATCATATCGGTCGATGACCGCCAGCCTCCTTTCGAATATAAAAAGGGTTCACGCATGTGGTTTTATCTTGGCGTCGACCTGGGTAGTGAAGCGATCGTGACCTGGGTGTACGGGACCAGCAAGGAAGGGATCATTCTTGATTTTTATCGCCAGATGGTCCGGAATTATGCCATGTGGGGACTACCCCTCCCAGCTGAGATCGAATGTGAAAGTAACCTGAATGCGGATTATCGTGATGGCTTCCTGAAAGAAGGCAGCATGTTCCAAACCGTTCGGATCGAGGCCAACAGTGCCCGAAGCAAGCGTTGCGAAGCCTATTGGAAACCGATACGTTACCAGTTGGAAAAACAACATATCGGCTGGATCGCGCGTCCGTTTGCCCGTTCGGAAGCCAACCAGACAGGAACGGATAAAAAAGAGATCGTTCCTTACGAAAAGCTGATAGATCAATGTTTGCGGGACATCGAGACGTGTAACAACATGGAATGTACCATATACCCGGGGAAAACCCGCTGGGAAGTCTTTATGGAAAAGCAGAATCCGGACAACAACCGCCCGATCAATTATAAATCCATTTTGCTCACCCTTGGGTATAAAACGGCAAGCAGTTGTAACAAAGCCGGTCAAATCAGGTTCCGTAAAGATATTTTTCTACTGGCCGATGGCGGCGAGTTGGTGACCGGTGAAAGACTGATCCGCCACATGCAGGTCCTTGCCGGAAGGGACATCGATATCTACTGGCTGGATGACAATAACGGTGATATCCTTGCCGCCGTAGCTTGCCTGAAGGATACGACACGTGTGGTCTGTGAACTCGTAAGACAGCCGGAAACAGCACGTGCAAAAATCGAGGAAACGCCCCAGCAGGCCCGGAACCGCGAACTGTTTGCCCGTTACCGTGCCACGCTGGAAGGTTACAGCCAGCGCCGTTACCATGCAATAGAGAAAGTCACGGTCATAGACAACCGGGATATCACCCTGAACAAAAAGTTCTCCATTTCCGGACTGAACCGTTATAAGGTCCCGGAAACGGAGGAAGAAACCGAAATCCTGGAAGAGGTCGAGGAAACGGCATTTGAAGGATATTCGAATCCAGTTCAAAGATCATACGTGAGAGGACTTAGTGAAAGATTTTAACGACAATAAAAATTACAACCATGATAGAATTGACAGAAGATTTTAAAACGAAAGTATTGGCCGCACTTACAGAGGCACGCGACCGTTACGATGGCAGCGACGCCAACTTTGCAAAGAAATACGGCATAAACAAAACGGTCTACAGTTCACTGAAAAAAGGTGAAACGGAGAAAAAGATATCCCCGGCCAAATGGTTGGAGCTGGGGCGGGTCCTGGGAGTATCACTTAACGAACGCAAATGGAACATGGCCCGGACCGACGTGTTCAATATGATTGAGGATGATGTCGTATTCTGTAAGGAGTTCGGCAAGTCCATGATGTTCGTGGATGAATGCGCCATCGGAAAAACTTATTCGGCCCGTTACCTGTCACGGACATTGAAGAACTGTTTTTATGTCGATGCCAGCCAATGCCGTCAGGAACGCGCTTTTATCAAGGAACTGGCCCGTTCTGTCGGTGCCGAACTGGAAGGGACCCTGGAAGATATCAAGGCGTCCACAAAGTATATTTTGAACATCCTTCCCCGTCCGATCGTGATTATAGATGAAGCCGGTTGCCTGTCCTATTCGTCGCTCCAGCTTCTGCATGAGTTCTGGAACGGTACACAGGATACATGCGGATGGTATATGATGGGCGCGGACGGCCTTCGTACCAAGTTACAAAAAGGAAAGGGAAAGTCAAAGAAGCAATCCTATAAGGAACTGTTCAGCCGTTTCTCCAGCAAGTATAACCATGTGGTCCCTTACAACCCGTCTGAACGGTTGGATTTTTACCGGAAACTGATCCGGGACGTCCTTTCGGTAAACGTAGCAAACAGGAGCCTTATTGACCGGATCGTTACCCGCTGTCTTGCAACCGACAGTCAGGAGGCCGAAACAGGTTTACGCCGTGCCGAATCATTATTAATCTTAATGGAGGAATAAGGATATGCCTCGCAGATTATCAGTAAGCAATTTGTACAGCCAAAAATTCAAATTCATGCCCTTTACGGGGGAATGGAAAAAGATACTGGGGAATCGTGAAAGGAAAGGCTGCTGGATGATTTACGGCAATGCGAAAAACGGGAAAACGTCCTTTGCCCTACGGCTTGCAAATTATCTGTCTTCCATCGAAAAGGTCCTGTACATCGCGGCGGAAGAAGGCTATGGATATTCGTATACATGGGCTGTTCAAAAAGCCGGCATACGGGAAGACAACAGCGCATTCCATACGCTGGGTTACCTCCCGATGGAAGAACTCAGGAAAGAACTGGAAGAAAACCGGAAAGCGGAAAAAATCGTCTTCATAGACAACCTGATCGCCTATAAGGACGAATTGAAGGGAAACGCCATTGTAGAATTACTCCGTCAATTCCCTGAAACGCTTTTTGTTTTTCTGGATCATGAAGAAGCGGGAGAACCGGCAACATCGGCCGGTATCCTTGCCAAAAAACTCTCTAACGTGTATGTGCAGATAAAAGGTCTCTCCGCATTTGTCACGGTTCGCGGCGGTGACGGTGAAGGAGGCCGGATAGACATTGACGAAAACAAAGCGGCCCTCATTCATGGGGAACGTGAAATCAATTAAGGATATGGCAGCAAAAACAAGAAAAAAAAGGTCTACCCATGCGTTGTTCTGGGAACTGTTAAAGCAGACGAAAGGCTATCAGGAACAGTACAAAGATGTCATAAAAGAAGGACTGGTCTATAATTACAGTGGTGGTAAAACGAGTTCACTTTCTGAAATGTACTCTAAATATCCGGGTGAATACAGCCTGATGATAGAGAACATGAAAGGTTCCGGTAAGCAGAAGGCGCAACGTTACGACCAATCCCTGGATAAGGAGCGTAAGCGCGTCATTGCGGCGATCTGTGCCTATGTAGACAAATGCAAATATGTTTTCCCCAGCCCTGCGGCGAAAGTCGAATATGCGAAGGCTATCGCAGCCAGGGCCGCGAATTGTGCCTATTTCAATGGTATCCCCCTTAGTCGTTTACGTGCCGTATATGCGGAATGGCGGAACAAGAACGCCGTGGATATTACCGGGAACCCGGAACTGGATTATATCATAACAGAAAACTGATAAAATGCCTCGTGTCAAACAAGAGAAGAAAATCCCGACAGCCTCCCAGCGGGAAGAGTTGTTGCGGTTGGAACGGGAAAGCGATCGGTTACTCGACTTGCTTTTTGACGATCCGACCAACCAGGAGCTATTGGACGAACTCAACCGGATAGATGTCGATTACATCCGTCTGTCCGGAGAAAAATCAATGGAATATTAACAGCATAAATATCAAAGTAACATGTCATTAGATTTAAGTAAACTGTCAAGCAAGGAACTGAAAGAGTTGCTGGCAAAAAAGAGAGAAGAAGAACATCAGACGGCACTGAAAAACCGTGAAGCCTATGAGGGCATTCGTGCCGAATTGGTGCAACGGGTTGAAAACAAGGTTCGGGCAGTATGTGAGGAAGTCAAGGGACTTCATAAGTTTTGTGTGGATGAACTGGGGGCGTTCCGTGATACGCTCGCAGAATACGGCCAGCTTCGTAATCCCGGCCAAATGAATTACACCGTGCAGGAAGGCAATTTCCGGATCGAGGTGAAAACATGCAAGATCAAGAAATTCGATGAACGTGCCGATGTAGCCGCCAGTCGCCTGATCGAGTTCCTGCAAAGTTGGATCAAGGAAAAGAAAGACGGGACGAACGATCCGATGTATCAATTGGCAATGACTCTTTTGGAGCGTAACAAGTATGGCGATCTCGACTACAAATCCGTCAGTAAGCTGTATGAATTGGAAGAACGTTTCAATAACCCGGAGTACAGTTCCATCATGAGCCTATTCAAGGAATCCCATTTGGTCGAAGCCTCTTCCACGAACTTCTACTTCTACGAGAAAAACGATCTCGGCGTATGGGTGAGACTGGAACCGTCGTTCAACCGCTTATAAAAGTCAAATCCGTGACACTGACCCGGGGACACTGGATATATGTCTGCCCATGCGGCTTTCAGTATTCGGTGAGCTGGGTCCCCAGGACAACAAGCAAACATGCTCTGTATTGCTTTTACTGTAAGCAGCAAAACGGGAAATATTACAAGGTTATGGATGAGAGACTGGAATTTACCGAGAACTGGAACGGTAAGCTGAATTGTAGCACTTTTACGACTATGAGGCTGCATAACCCGCAAAAATATTGTGTGGGAGCCATAAAGCAAATCTACCTGAAAGGGATATGGAAAGGTAACGCAAAGGTGATAGATGTAAAACGCATCTACCTGAAGGACATAAACCTTTATGTTGCCAAGCTGGATACAGGCTTGCCGATTGACAAATGCCGGGACTTGCTCCGGAACATGTACAAGAAACGCCCCATAAATTGGGAAACTCAGCTAATAGACCTGTGTCTATTGGAATATCAGAAAGAAAGCAAAGAACCTACATTATTTAAAGAATAACATTATGCACAGTTGGTTTACATGCCGTATCTCCTATGAAAAGGTACTGGAGAACGGACTACAGAAGAAAGTAACGGAACCCTACCTGGTGGATGCCTTGTCATTTACCGAGGCAGAAGCCAGAATCGTAGAAGAGATTCGTCCTTTTATATCCGGGGAATTTACCGTTGCGGATATCAAACGAGCACATTACAGTGAGCTTTTCTTCAATGAAAACGGTGATCGCTTTTATAAGGTCCGTATCTATTTTATAACCTTGGACGAGAAAAGCGGAGCGGAAAAAAGGACTCTTGCCCGCATGCTGGTACAGGCTTCTTCTTTGAAAGATGCCATTTCCATTTTTGAGGAAAGCATGAAAAAAACACTGGCTGATTACAGACTTATAGAAGCCAGTGAAACCCAGATCATGGATGTTTTCCCTTTTAACGGGGAAGCCGGTCAACAGGATAAAACGGAGAATCCCCCAGAAAACAATGACAGCAAGTGAATTTTACTCCATAAGATGGCGGTCCGGTATGCGGATCGCCATCGGAAACCTGCTGGAAGAAGTCGTCTCTGTCGACTTCAAGGATCGCTGCATTGCAATCGAAGACAGGAAAGGCTTAGTTTGGATCAATAGTGAATTTGTAACATTAAAACATCCCCCAATGAGTGAGTTAAAACATACCCTGGATATAACCCCGCCAGCCGATAAACGGCTCGTGGAAAAAAAAGCGGTCAGAAACCTCGAATGCCCTACCTGTCACGGGACAGGCGGTTTCAAGGACGGAAGAGGTCATAATGACGACCATTATACGGAATGTGCCCAGTGTGACGGAACCGGAAAAGTAAAAGCAATCATAACAGTCGAATGGGCTCCGGATTACAATTAAATAAAAAGAACATGGAGAAAACAAAAATCTTATCCTGGCCGGATTTTTATCGGGACCGGGTACGAAACAGAGAATACGATGAGTATTTCCGTAAGAAATACGCCCGTTTCTTGACAGAAATAATCTTGAACATTAAAAGACTTAGTAACCTGATGTCTGGCGAAGTCGTGCTAAAGGAAGAAGGTTGTGGCATTGGGAGCGTGGTAAAGAACCTGTCGCAGTTTTATCCTAAACTGGCCAAGGAACTGACCGAAGAGGAAATAAATGAAAATGCCGGTGACGTTACCAAGATTATATTCGCGGACCTGGATTCAGGAATATTAGATTTATGCAGAGATAACACCCGTTTTATGAACCTGGGCAGATACCTTGAAAAGGTTCCCCGATTTTATACCAGAGAAAATATCCTGGAAAAGAAATTCTTTGAACCCGGTACGATGGTTGTCACACATGGAGTATTGGAACATTTTTCCGATCCGGATATCACCCGCATATTATCTACCTACGAAGATTCTTGTGTGTCCTTCCAGGCCCATTATGTACCGACATCCGGATACCGGAAACCATCGTTCGGCGATGAACGTCTCCTGCCGGTTGATTACTGGAGCTCCTTGGTAAAACCAGACTATTATATCGTCGATAACGACGGGCTGGATTTATATATGTTTAAGTGTGGTGAACAAATTAAAAAAGCGGTATGACAATAGAAAGTTATGAAAAGGCCGGTATTATTCTCGGTCGGATATCTCAGTTAAAGGCATTGAAGAAACGGATGGAGGAACACCCAAAAGCAGGAGTAGGAATGATAGATTCCCGTGGCAGTTTCTTCGAAGTCACGGAGTTTGTGAAGCCTCATGAACTTAGTGATATGTACATCTCACGTATCCAGGAACTGATCGATACGTTGCAAAATGAATTTAACTCGCTATAGATATGACGGCAAAACGTATTCCCCGGCAGATAAAGCCGGACACGGCAAAAAACGCATCGTCTTTGGATGACATCATCCAAAGACAGATGTGGCGGGAAAAAAGGCTGATCCCTGTCCGGATCAATAAAACGACAATCGTATTACGAAATAGAAAATGATACGCAAAGGAGACAAGTTTAAGGTGCATTGGGCCGGTCATACATGTTATGAAGGCCGAATATACCAGGTCACTTCGATTATACATGACTGCACATGTCCCAATCCTAACTGCTTCGTAAACGGTAAACCGGAAGTTCCCCGCAGACCCCACGCCCATATCAGGGCGGATTTGATTAAATGCCCGTACCCACAAATGGAGATGAGAGATTTTATCTTTAACGGGATCGATGAAGAAACGTTGATTGATATTGAAAATTCAACTTATCATCTGGAGATCGTACGGGAAAAAGGCGATCAATTGTCATTGTTTTAGTTCTAACAGATAAAAAATAGCTTATTAATATGAGGAAGCAAAGCTGGAAAATGCACTTTTATAAAGGAGTCCCCTGCCGATGGGACGGAGACCGTTACGATGAAGAAAGGGAGAATTATATTTTTGAGGCCGACCTGTATATCTCAGGCTATGAAAGGGGCCGTTCTTCTGCAGTCATGCTTCTTGTCCCATTTAAGGATAAGAATAAAGATTTCTTTTCCCATAAATTCCATTACCGGGTATTTATGAGTGATATCGAAGATATTGTAAAAGGAATGGTTAGAGGCCGGATAAAAGGTTCTTTCACCTGGGTAAAGAAAGGTTCCGATTATGGGATTCAACTGGTTAAAGTAACAGATCGAAAAAATGGAAATGCAGAAATTAACAGGGATTAGATAGACGGATTTTGTTCGGAGCAGTTCAATGCTAGTACTGAGAGAAGACCGATTAGCTTAATTTCAGAAATTGATCCCGGCAAGTACAAAAAACTACCGGGATTAATTTTCTCAATTTAATAATGTAAGAAAACATGAAAAGTGTTACAAGATTGAGAGAGGGTATTTCACAGTATAGTTGTACCTGGATACTTCCAGCCTTGTACCTCATTAATATCATTGCCATTATCTATAATAGGCAGTTCCAACAAGGCTTTAATTTCATTGAAGGATTCTTTTACTTCAATAGATGTACAATTAGTGTGGTTTAAGCCTATTGTCACATTTTTAAACTGTTGTTTAACATATACTATATGAGAAACATTGATAATTACTTGTCGACCATCTTTCTGTGTTAACTCTAAAAACTGTTTCATCTTTTTTTGTTAAAAAGTTAGTAATAACATATATTTAACAAAAATTGTGCCATCTGGACAAAGTGACAAAAAGACAGGAATAGCTTAAATCACGAAATATACTAGTTATGAAGAGAAAAGGACGCTCTGGAGCGTCCTTAAAGACTATCACCTTAAGAAGGTAATATGTCACATCGTCTTTTTTCCAGTACGTTTTGATAACGGCGAGTTTTATAGTTACTAAATCTTTTTTTCATTCGACTCCAGACTTCACTATAAATAATATTTACCCATGGTAAAATAAAAAACTCGATCAACAATATATGGTTGTCATTCAACCATTGTATATAGTTTTCCATAATATTAAAATTAATAAAAGAAAAACCCGTCACGCATGGCGTGATACAAAGTTAGAAAAAATCAAGTATCCTATGAACTGATGAGATTGAAAATAGAAGAAATATCATAAATGAAGGTTTCGATTATACACATGGGAAAGTAGTTACAAGTGTTAAATTTATTAAGATCAAAAAATACACAGAAGTATATATAGCTGTTTTCTGAAAAATATGTATTTTTATATCCTATATAGTCACTTTAAGAATATATACAATGATAGAGCAAGTTTTTGATTTTAAGAACCAAAAGTATAATTCTCTTGAGGATATCAAGGATAAGCTGGATTATTTTCGAAGCCTTAGTCAAAATGGTCTTCACCACCTAAATAAACTCGAATTGGAAAAACTTAAAATGGAATTTGTTAAATTTCTAAATATCAAATTTACATTTTTTGCTGATACTCATCCTACCAGATTATTTAGAGTAACAGTTAACAAGTCATTATATGAAGGTAAAAATGTCCGACTCCAAAAGATTACAGATTTGGTAGGTCCTCCTAAGGGCTTATCAAATTACGGTAGATGTAATTTGCAAGGAGAAAGTGTATTTTATGCTGCTTTAGATGCAAAAACTGCAATATGGGAAGTTCAACCACAAATAGGGGATTTGATAACAATAAGCGAATGGGAAATAAAAAAAGATGAAAAATTAAATACTCATTTTATTTATCATCCCTCCGCAACAAACTTAAGTAAAGAGAGTTTAGATGCTAATAAGTCATGGGACTGTTTTAAAAGACAGATAAAGCCTGAAGATGCTGAATTTTTTGAAGAACTAATAAAATTCTTATCGGAGGAATATATGAAAAAAGTTAAACAAGGTGAAAATCAGAATTATCTTTTTTCTGCCAACTATTCATCAAGGCTCATTCAATCTAAGCCGGATTCTAACGGCTTTAAAATAGAAGCTATCTGCTATCCTAGTATCAAGATGGAATACGGATTGAGCAATTTAGCAATAAACAATGATTGTGTATTGGAAAAGCTTAATTTGAAAAAGATCACTGTTTATGATGTTGTTAATGTGGATTATAATACAAGTAAATTGAAGGAGAATGATTTTATACAGTGTTCACCTATGGTAATATCTACTAATAATTTTGATTATCAAAACAATAGAATCATTTATAATTTAGATGAAGAATTAAAATTAGCTATGAAACTAAGAGAACGATACTATTAACCTACTGTTATCATAATAACATGTATTTACCAATGAAGATATAATTTTATATCGAACGTTATTTGAACATGATTAAAAGCCTGTTCGGGATCAAGAATAAAAATCTTTTCCCGAAACAGGCTTTTTTATATCCATAAGTTGCATCGTATTGAGTATGACCGTAATTTTGTCATATAAACTGACAAAAGGAACATGTCTAAGGGTAGGAATAAGAATTTGATAAAAAAGAGGAACGAGGCTTTGATCCGGCGTTATTACTATTGGACGGAAGTTCGCCGCCGCCGTTTCGATGATGTCCTTAAAATCCTGTCGGAGGAGGAATTTTTTCTGTCGGAGGAAAGAATACTGTCCATAATCCGGGAGGCCGGAAACCGGCATGAAAAAGACAGTGTGCCGGTTCCTCAGTCGCCACACCGCCGTATGCCCCGTATTACGGAAAAACAGCTAAGCCTGTTCCGTTAAGCCGGTTCTTCGTCCACGATACATTCATAAGTGCTTTCATACACCTTTATTATGCCAGGCAGGCTGTACCATCTTGACGATATCCTTTCAAGGGTGGTGGCGTTGGCCGGTTCTATCTGCCGGATGACGGAATGCAGCTTCTTGAACATTGCGATCCGCTCTGAGGCTTTACCCGCCACCCCGCTCGTATAATGTGTATCGTCGTAACAATCCAGGCAGAGTTTTATCGTGATGGTGAAGGTTCCCCGCTGGTATTCGTCCGTTATGGTCTCCCAGGCGACTCCTTCCATGTTTATCAGGACGGCGGGGAATGTTACCGGATAATGGTCCTCTTCGGTTTGCAACTGCCCGTAGTCTTCATCGACCAGGCTGACGGATGGCATGTTTTCAGCTATGGCCGTCTGAATTTCATTGAATAAATCTTCCATAGTTCGTTTGATATGTTATGAGTTTAAAACCTTTCGTGTTTCCTCTTCCACGATATTCTTTACCTTTTCATCCAGTTCTGTGGAATGGCCCATGAACCGGCGCATTGGAATACGAAGGCGGCTTTTCTTCGTCAGGGCCAGCCTTTTCCATACTTCCGCCTCTTCACCCGCCTTTGCCGCCTTCTGCTTCCTGACCTTTGCGGAATCCCCTTTGGCGATTTTCGCCCCGGAAAAGAATTTGGCCCAGGCGAACTTTCTCATTTTGGGAGTCACTCTTATTTCTGCCCCGTTGTTATGATAAGGGGCATATTTGACATCCGTGGAAACAATCACTTTCCGGCTTTCAGGGGTGAAATGGATACTTTTCATAAGATGGTCCTGGCGACTGAGCAAAGGCCCGTAACGGTATTCGGCCCTGGCGGAACTTATTTCTTCACGCCGTGTCCTTTTCCATTTTTTCAAACCGTTGTTATTCCACCCGCCGTCACGGAAATTCTTCCTGAAGTGGTTGACGGCCGCATTCCCGACTTTTTTGGGCAGGGTCACGTCAAGCAGCTTTTGAAAAGAAGCCTTCTGCTTTTCAAATTTACCGATCAATCTGTTAAAGTCACTCATGTTTGCTTTTGGTTTATAATAAAATATGTATCTTTGCCAGCAAAGAAGAAAGAGTATCCTATTGTACTGGGTTGGATTGCACATCCTTCACTAAAGGCTTTGGTTACTCTTTCTTTTTTATGTTTTCCACAATGGAATAGAACACGAGTTCCCCGCCTGTCATTTCCCTTATCACCGCAAAAGAAGGTTCACCATCGATATCTATCTCCACATAATGGTATCCCTTCACCATCGGATTCCCTTTTTCATCGGAGGCATATTTGGCATAACGTCCATTTCTTAAAAGGCTTTCAATATTCCTTACAGCTTCGTTCTTCTTCATCGGTGACTTGTGCGGCTGGTTCAAAGCCTCTTTTATTCCTCCGACCGTAAAGGAAACGGGAGCCCCCAATCCGGGAGTCATGACCGTCTTTCCGACCAGGTTCCCGACAGCCCACGACTTTATCTCCTGGCGTTGCCTTTTTACATCTTCCTTTAAGTTCCTTCCTTGGCCGAGTGTTTCCCTGGATATGAGTTTCCTTACGGCCTCTTTCGCTCCCTCATAGGCATTTTGTATATACGGATGGGTATCGCTGAAGAGTTTCGCATCCTTTCCGGGGTTATTATCCAGTCCGGGAGCCGGGGCATATAGATTTCCGGTATCAGGGATATCCGTTTCCGCCTCGTCCGTTGCCTCCAGGCTGCATTTGCAATTCCACCTGTCCCCCGGACGATGTGCCGACCAGAAAGGATCGTCTATCGAACGAATTATACCCCAAAACACACGATGGTCCTCTCCGGGATGTACGCTCGTACTTTCCACCCAGCGCAAGCGGGGAAGTACATCCTTATCCCGTTCGAAACGTCTCCAGTCGCTTGCCTGATGCGCACGGATCACGGCCGTGGCGTATTCCGTCTGCAACCATGATTCAAGATGAAGCGGGGAGACGAACTTTTCCACGTCCCGTTTGAAAATGTCGAAAGGCTTCAGCTGCCCGTCTTCATCCAGAAGCTGGGATGCGATGTCGTTTTGAAAACGATGTGCCTTGAACGCGGCAAAGACGGCATTATTATAACGCAGTTCCCGATAGAATGCGTAATCGTCCTGAAAGGGGCTTCGTTTATGGAACCCGGTATCCGTCGCCTCGTTAAAGGCCTTCCAGAACTCATTCCACAAGCCTCTTTCTATATCTGTCAATGTGTTAAAATCCTTTCCGTATATCTTTCGGATCGCCTCTTGCAGAACTTTCCCGTCAAAAACGAAACCCTCTTCCAGGGTGTCGGCATACAGTCCGTTCATTACCATCCTAAAGCCCCCTTGCTTTTGGGGGCTTTTCCGAAAAAACGGGATGTCAGATTTTTAAAGAAGGTCCGTATCATTTTCCCTTTGACTGCCCTTTTGGGTGTGAAGCTTACGTTTTTGCTATTATGTTCCGTTCCTTTCGTCTCTTCCTTTTGACCGGTTCCTTGTTCCTTCAGGCGTATTTTCACATCTTCTTTTTCTCTTTCCCTTTCGGCGGTGATTTCATTATAGTTATCCGGTTTGTTCAGGCCGAACTCGTCATATAACTGGTCATGACTGATCGGCAGTCCGAGCGAGGACAGCTTCGTGATGATATCGATTCTCTGTGTCTGGTTAGAATCTTTGGGAATGACAAACGAGAATTTACCACCTTTCACGTTAATGCCGAAAGATTCGAATATGTCGGTCATCTGATAATTCAGGACATTGAGGACAAAGAGCTTATCCTGTGCCAGGAGCTTGTCTTCTATTTTTTTATGGACTTCACCCAAAGCCTGTGTCCCTTTTTCCCCGGCTTCGGTGGTCAGCGTGTTGCCCAGGACATGTTTGCTTATTTCCGAATTGCAGAAAGCCGCCAGGTTTTTGTACAAATCACTGGAACCGGACTTATTCCCTGCCTCCAGCAGTTTCAGGCCCGTCCCGTCAGGATGGATGTAAACGGAAGAACCGCCTGCTTCATGTGCGTCCTGCATGAGATTGTAACGTTCCCGGTCGTCATTGCCGTTATAGGTATATTCCCGGATCGGCTGTCCGAAGAGTTCCGCAAACTGTGCCCAGTCGGATACATCCGCCCGCTTGTACAAAACCCAAGGGATATCCTTTATCAATTCACCCAGTGCACGGGGTTTGCCGACAAAAAGAAGGTTGTCGTATTCATCCCACGCCGTCCCGTGTATATCGGTCTGCATCCGAAGGATCAGCTTTCGGATAGGGTCCACATGCTTTCTGGGAATAAGGTCGTAAGACAACCATCCACCCTCGTCTATCCCAAACTGGAACAGGCTGCCTCCCCACCAGGCCGTATCGAGCAGGTCCGAAAGGAAGTCGAGGAACCAGGGGGATTCAAGCATTTCCCCGATGGCTTTGTCCGGCTTACCGTCACGGCTGAACTCTATCTGCGAAGACAACACGGCCGACTTTCTTTTTTCCAGGACGGAAGAGAGGTGAGTATCGAGCAGGATGGTATCATACAAATCGTATAACCTGGCACGGTTCGGAAAATCGATCCGTTCAGCCTCCGTTACGGCTCTCATGTAATGACTGATATCCATTTGCCAGCGTCTGGCCTGGGTCAATATGATCGTATTCCCGCCTGCGGGCTGGTTAAACAATCCGCCAGATGTGATCGGTTTGGTTATGTTTCCGGTTTTGGTTCTCCGTCTTAATTTCTTTTTCATTTGAATCGGTTTTGTTTGCTGTTTATATATCGTTAGAAATGGTTGCATCGTTTCCGGTTTCCCCCGAACAGGTAGGATACCGTCTTATTCTCATCCTGGAGGGTCGGGGCTCCGTTTATCACGACATTGCCTTTCTGTATTCCCTTTAACCACTCCACTGCCCTTTCATAGCGATTTTCCCTCAAAGAAGACATTTTCGCGGGATTGCCCAGTGAATAAATATGGTATACCGCTATATCCAGGCACATCATAAGGATCAGCGGATGCCGTTCTTCGCCCCTAGCGGCAAAGATCCTGTCCACGTCATAACGTCCCGCCATATATGATTTCATTTCCTCTATGGCCCGGTCCTCGCAAATGTCCAGGATCGAATTGTCCTCCCTTGTTATTGCGTCAATGATTTCCCGGTGCACGCTTGCATCATAGTCGTTCGGTTCAATGTACTGCGTCATAATCTGTATTTGTTTTTACTTCTGAAAGCCTTTACCGGTATTCTTATCATCGGTTGAAGCTCCAGGCACTTGTTGTCAATAATACGTTTGGCTCCCTCTATGCAGTCCGGCCCGTCGGCGGGATATGTCAATTGGAGGTTGAACAGGAGGAACTGTTCCGCAAGGCGGACCATATCCGGATTCTCTTTCTCATCCTGGTTGAAGATGAGACGTCCTTCACGGTTGAGCGGCTCCAGGTTGGCTTCTATGCGGGTGGCTTTTTCCGTTTTCTTCTCTTCATCGGGACGGATATTGATCCGTTTGCCTTTTTCTTCGCACTTTGCTTTAAGAAGGGGACGGAAAACCTGCTGGAAGAACGGGTCCTGGAGTGAGTTGTTTTCCATATAATGATAGACGGATACTTTCCCACGGACAAAATCGTCCAGAAAGAAATACCAGTCAATAAAATCGGAGTTCAACCCGCGATTTAGGAATCCCTTGATGACATAATATATGCCGTCTTTCTCACCGACCAGCCAAACGGCTTTATAGGAACTTTTCCCCTTCTTGCTTTGTCCCGGTGACGGGTCGCCGTAAACGACAAGAAACTTGAACCGTCCAAGGGGCGGAACCTTCCCCCAATGGAGTTCCTTAAATATTTCCCCCTCACTGACCGGGTTATTGAAATATTCGGTTTGCCCGGATGCTGCACTGATTTTTCCCAGGATTTCATCGATCATTTCTTCCGTGTTCTTCTGGGGCCAGGTACTGTTCCCTTTCTCATCCCGAATATTGACAATGTCCCAATGATCGGCCATCTTGCCGGCCCTGACGACACAGCAATCCTTTGCAATGATGTTGCCACAGAAAATAATGGTGACCGGTACGGCCGGGTCCCGGGTTCCGTAAACGGCCTTTTCCCAAAAATTCCACATGTCTTTTATACGTTCGGCATTCCTGCACGCTTCGTCGGTATCGAAGTCGTCGACCAGCAACATGTCCGGACGGTAGGATTTGTTTCTCGATCCGCGCGGGGCGTTTCCGTAGCCGATGGCCCGGAAGGCCACGTCGCATTTGGTGATAAATTCTTCATCCGTCCATTTTGCTCCGATTTGTTCCCCGTAATAAGCCCTCAGACGCGGGTTGCTTTCCAGTTCTTTCCTGTACGGATCAAGCAGGCGGACCGCCGCTCCCTGGGTGGCGCTAACCATCATTATATTATGCTTGCGTCCGGTCAGGACCAGGTAAAGCACGATAAACATGACGACGGTACTTTTGGCCAGGCTTCGCGCCCAGGAAAGGACCTCGAACCATTCATCGTTTTTTATGCACCGCTTGATCGCTTTTATATGAAAAGGGGCAAATTCATATTTTGCATATTCAGGAAAGAAAAACGTGATCCATTCCAAAACGTGCGCTTCCAGGTAAGCCCTGTGCTCATCCATTTCTTTTCGGTTCTTATGGATGACGGGTACATCCGCCATCAAGGACTCAAAATAATTTTCCCACCTGCGTAACGCTTCTCTGTCTTCCGTCTTCATAGCGTGGTTTTAATGAACGTGTCCCATAATACGCCGAACTCCTTGGCCTTTTCGATATCTTCGCTCCTTAACCATGAAAGGAACCGCATTCCCGACGAAATCAGGTCTTTGAGGCCGGCGTCCTTTTCCAGCCGGTCAACGGCCTGGGAAAGTTTCTGAATAGTGGCGGCCTCTGATGCGTCTGCGAACCGTTTCCCTTCCGGTTTGGCAGAAATGACCTGGTTAATTTCCGCGATTTGCCGGTGCAGGTTGTTGATCTGCTGTTCACGGGTCATGGTCATGCCGACTTTCAACTCGGCCCACTTCCCCTTATCGCACCAGGATATGATCGTACGGCGACTGACCCCGACCTTTTCGGCAATCTCCGCCTGGGTTAAATCTTCCCGGATATACAGGACTTTAGCCCATTCCCTTTTCTGTTGATTGGTTAAATCTGTCATTTTCAATGTTGATTTTGGTTATGAAATTTTCCTCAAAATTCGACTTTATATAAGACTCCGGCAACTTTTATCCGCATGATACGGCGGTGTGGCGGCATGATACCCGTGCGGGAGCGGCATGATAAAAAACCGATTTGCAGGGGTGGTTTTTTGCCCGGAAATTTGCACCAAAACATGACGCAAATGGCAAAGCAATTTTTCAACATGATAGCTTCCGAGGACGGTACGGCCTGTATCTTACTGTATGGTGACATTGGCTGCGGCACGGATGAGATACGGAGCTCGGAGATAGTCAGGGAGCTTATGGAACTGACATCCCTTTATAAAAAGGTGGATATCCGGATCAACTCCATGGGCGGTGACGTATTTGCCGGACTTGCCATATTCAACGCGCTTCGAAACAGTGGCTCGAATATTACATTATATATAGATGGCGTGGCAGCCAGCATAGCCAGCGTGATAGCTTCCTGCGGAAAGCCGGTATATGCGAGCCGTTACGCCCGCCTGGTGGTACACAGCGTATCGGGCGGATGTTACGGGAACAAGGAGGACCATAAACGTTGCATAAACGAACTGGAATCCCTGGAAGAGACCCTGGCCGATATCTATTCCGCAAAATCAGGGAAGGACCGGGAAGAGATCAAATCTTCTTTTTTTGACGGGAAGGACCATTGGTTCACGGCGGAAGAAGCCTTAAAGGAAGGCTTGATCGATGGCATATACGATACGGAACCCGTCGAAGAGGCCTCTTCCCCTGAAGAAATATACCATGTTTTCCAAAACCGTTTAAAACCAAACCCAAATACAATGTTTACAGACGAATTAAGAAAGAGACCGTCATTCGCCAATCTGGCAAGTGACGAAGAAATGCTCCGGCACATCGGACACCTGGAAACGGAAGCCGGACGCGTATCCGGCTTGACAGCCCAAATCACCGAGCTTCAGAGTTCCCTCCAAACGTATAAGGACAAGGAAGAAAAAGAAGCCGAAGCCAAAAGGAACGCCCTGGTCGACGCAGCCGTAAAGGACGGCCGTATCCGTGAGAACCAGAGAAAGATGTACCAGGACCTTTTAGTATCCGATCCGGAAAATGCGGAGGCGGTGCTTAAATCCCTGAAACCGTCCCGCCGTGTGCTGGACGATATCCAGACTACCCGTGAGGAGGAAACCTCCGCATGGGAAAACAGAATGAAACAAATCAAAGACAACTTAAAATCTTAACAAAACGATGATTAAAGTAACCAATACCAACTATGCGGGTGAAGTGCTGGAAATGCTTCTTACCCGGGCTGCGACAAGCAACGAATTAGTAGAAAAGGGACTGATCCACATGGAACCGGGTGTGGAAAAAGCGTATTTCCTTCCCCGCATGAAGACGGGAAAGATGCTTCAAAAGCGCAAGGAAATGCCAACCAGCCAGGACAGCAAGGGGGATTTCACGTATGACGAACGTGCCTTGACCCCGGTGGACTTCATGGCATACACGGAGTTCAATCCCCGTTCCTTTGAAAATATCTGGCGCAAATGGCAACCGAAAGGGAACCTTGTGTTTTCGGAGCTTCCGGCAGAGGGACAAAACGCGTTGCTGCGTGAAATGTCCAAACAGGTAAATTTCGAACTGGGATTCCACTTCATCAATGGCGTACAGGGCGATGACGACGACCACCTCTTTAACGGCATCGTCACCCGTATGTTAAGCGACAAGGACGTCATCTATGTGGTTTCCGGTGAAACGTCCATGTTGAAGAAGCTGAAAGCCGTGAAGGACTCCATCCCGACCACCATGAGAAGCAATCCGGGACTTAGAATCCTGATGAGCGTAACGGATTTTGACCAGTATGACGAAGAATTGACCCAGCAGCCCAACAAGGGAGCGAACTATACGGACATGAACGTCGAACGTTACAAGGGCATCCGTATCGTTCCGCTTTCTTCGTGGCCGGAAGGTCTCATCGTGGCCACCGTCTGTGGAATGGATTACGATACGAACCTCTGGGCCGCCGTCAACCTTGTGGACGACATGGACGTAATCCTGATCGATAAAGTGACGAATGCCGGTGAAAAGTATTTCTTTAAAATGCTGATGAAGGCGGACACGAATATCGCCTGGGGTGAAGAAGTCGTCCTGCTGGATTCCAGGGAGGTGGAAGATGCGGAACTTAGCGGTACGACCATTACGCTTAAAAGCCCGTCCGGACAGATCGAGATCACGCCGGAAGCAGCCGCAACCTACAGTATTACCGGCGGCGGCGTTATTCTGGGCGCTCGCTTGTGCATTGCCAATAAGGCCACGGAAAAGGAAAATGTAATCACTATCGGAACATTTGACATAGAAGCGGGCAAAACCGTGACTGTCGGATATGACGGCAAGAATTGGTTCAAAGCGGCAGGAGGCGCTAAGGCGTGAAGACTTCGGAGAAAGGAAAAGCCCTGATCCGGGAATTTGAATCGCTGCGCCTGGAGGCTTACCGTTGCCCCGCCGGAGTCCTGACCATCGGTTACGGTCATACGGCAGGCGTAAAGGAAGGCGACCGGATCGATAAAAGGTGTGCCGAGTATTTCCTTGATAAAGACCTGGAAGATGTGGAAGCGGTCATAAACCGCGAATGTCCGGGGGTGAACCAGAACCAGTTCGATGCGCTTGCATCATTCGTTTTCAATCTGGGGGTAAAGAAATTTCTTTCCTCCACGCTGCTTAAATGCGTGAAGGCGAATCCTGGCAATCCCAATATCCGGGGCGAATTTTTAAGATGGGTAAAGGCGGGAGGCGTCACCCTGTCGGGATTGATGCGCCGTCGCCGTCGGGAAGCGGAACTGTACTTTTCATAAAGGAAGGAGGTTTTCCCGATGGACCATTTCCTGGACATACTGCAAACGGTATTTAGCGCCAGTGGCTGGATTTGGGGTGTCCTGTTGTTTTTCCAGACCCGCAAGCTAAAGAAGGCGCAACTGGTAAAAGATACCCGGGCGGTATGGCAGGAAATAGCCGAATCGAACAACGAGTCACTTTTAAAACAAAACGAAAGACTGATAGAATTGCATGAAGAATTTTGGAAACTTAAAGACACTCTGGAAATGGTGCTGCACAAAATTGTTGTCTGTCGCCATTATGATCGCTGCCCTGTCCGCATTCTCGTGCAGGAGCACGAAGGGAACTTCTACCATAGAAGGGGCGGACAGTCTCCGATGGGACAAAAAGGTATCCGTCACGCTCGCGACAATCCCGTCGAGCCTGGCCAGGATGGAGATACCGATCGACAGCCTCCGTAAGCTCCCCGAGGATGCCGTCTATGAGAAGAAAGAAGGCAAGGCAACCGTAAAGGCTGGTGTAAAAGACGGGACGCTTCTGGTTTCCGCCTCCTGCGACAGCCTCCAGGCGCTGGTCTACAGCCAGCAGGAAGCACTGGTGCGTATACGTGATACGCTGGAGCAGTACGAAAGCCAAAAAGGACCGGATGTATTTACATTTTGGATGCAAATCAAATGCTATTTGACCGGTGCTTTAATAGGATTTACGTTGACATATTTTATAACCAAAATCAGAAAATAACAATGGATAAGAAAAAGACACGTTCCATCGGACTCAAGAAAGCGATGTTCGGGGATGTAAATCCTGAAGGGGGAATGCCTTCGGCTGAAAACCTCCTGCAATTGGGGAATACACTGAAAGGGACGGCTTCATTCAATACGGAAGAAGACAGCGCCCAGGATTTCTACTCGGAGGAGAACGGTTCCACCCCGGAAGAATCCGTTCTGACGGAACCGGGGCTGAAGCAGGTTAAACTGAATCTTATGGAATGGGACAACGAGACGCTGAAAAAAGTATTCGGAGGTACGACCAAAACGGAAGATGTCACTGTTGAAGGCAAAACATACAGTGTCGAGAAGTTCGTAGCCCCCAAGGACATGGTCACTGTCGAAATGGCCGTAAGGGTCATCAGCCTTTACAACGTATGTATCGACATTCCCCGTGCCCAGGTCAAGGCCCGTTTCGTATGGAACCTGACACGCACCGATATCGCCCAGATCGAAATCACGGCAAAGGCAATGGCGCCGATCGGAGCGAACGACGGTCCGTATGAGGTGTATAAGCTGGGTGAACCCAAAACGGAAGAAGGAGCATAAGGATGGGACGCAAACTTCGTGAATCGGATGCGGCCGGGGCAATGCTGGATGACACGATAGCGATAGACATTCCGGCGCCCTGGCTACTCCGAAAGTTCGGGCAGAAAAGCATCCGGGCATATTTCCGTCTTCCGGTTTATGCGACTCTTTTAAGGGTCAGTAAGATGTATACCCGCCTTGGAATAGACCTGACAAAGCTTCAAAAAGGGGAACTGCATGAGGTGATGCACATCATCGCCAAACATGGAAAGAGGGTTTCCCGTATTGTTGCGACAGGGCTGCTTAGGGGCGGAATAACGAATTTTCTATTTTGCCGGCTGCTGGCCTGGTATCTTAGAAATCACATGACATCGCTCGGCATGGCGCAACTGGCAAAGATCATGTTGTTGCTTTCAGGCGGTGAACATTTCGCCAGTATTATCAAATCGGTCGGTCTGATGAGCGTGACCAGTCCGGTTTTGAGCCAGGAGGAAACGAGGAGTTAACGGTGGAATTTATTCCGCCCCATAGCCCGTTTGGACAAATAAAACAAATTATGGAGGCCGGTTTCACCTATCATGAAATCATGTATGAAATTCCCTGGTGCGTGATACTTAACATGATTAGCGACACCGGAGAAACCAGGAAAAAACAGGAAAACTCAGATTTAGAAGAAGGCGAACCGATCAGTTCCGAACAGGAGGAACTGGAGTTCCTCGGCTTAGCTTGAAAAGTGTTATGAACGAGACAGTACAGGTTACATATAAATTCGGTGGGGACCTCGACAAAAAAGTCGAGGAAGTAACGCTGGGTATCAAAGGACTGCGGGACGAGTCGGAAAGCACATTCCGCCGTTTACTGGAGTCCAGCGATAACACGTTCAATTCCATGAGCGAAAATAACCGTCGCCTTGCTGTCAGCATTCAGGAAAACATCAATACCCTCCGGCAATTATCGGCAACGGAAGAATCCCTGGAGAACAGCAGGGCGCAGGGGAACATATCGACAGCCGCCTATCTTGAAACCAAAGCCAAATTAGTAGTAAGGGAAAATGAGCTCCGTGAGGCGATCATTACCGGGACACATACTTTAAACGAACGGATAGGCAAGGAAAAAGAGGCAGTCGGTTCCTTGAACTCGTTGCGCGGTAGTATGATGTCACTCGTTGATACCTACCGGTCCATGAGCAAAGCCGACCGGGACGGGGAAGCGGGCAGTCAGCTACTTACAAAAATCCAAAACCTTGACAAGGAGATCGGCCAGGCAGAAAGCCGTCTGGCCGGCCTCCGCAGTGCCGGAGGAGCCACATTTAACAGCCTTAACATGTCCGTCCAGCAGGTGGCGAGGGAACTTCCCTCGCTGACCATGGGCGTGAATACCTTTTTCCTGGCCATATCAAATAACATGCCGATCCTGATCGACGATGTAAAACGGGCACGCCAGCAATATGCGCTCCTCAAAGCAGAAGGACAGGCGGCCACCCCGGTATGGAAACAACTCGCATCGTCCATCATTTCATGGCAAACGGCGTTAGTTGTTGCCATCACCATGCTTTCCATGTACGGGAAGGATATTATCGCCTGGGGACAGGATTTGTTTTCCGCAAACAAGTCACAACGCCTGTTGACCGAAAGTTTGCAGGAATTTAACGAGGAACTGCTGAAGGAACACCAGTCACTGGAAGAAGTATTCAGCCGGCTGAACAAGACAAAGGAAGGGACGGAAGGCCGGAGAAAAGCCATCAACCAAATCAATGACCTGTATGGAAAATACCTTCCTAATTTGTTGTCGGAAAAAAGTTCACTGGATGAAGTAAACGCCGCTTATAAACGGATTACCGCATCGATCAGGGAAAACGCGGCGGCAAAAGCCCAGGCTTCGGCTACAAGCAAAGTTGCGGACAAGGCGCTCAAAACACAGGCGGAGGCTTTAACTTCCATGCGTAACGAACTGAAAGGTCAGGATACGGGGTTTATAGACCGACTGATCGGCGATATCATGGACCTGACGGAAGAATCCGAGCGTGCCGGATTAGGCTTCCAAAAAACATGGAGCACGGTCCTGGGAAAAGTACAATATGAAACGAAGGGTATAAAAATAGACAGTGATTTTTATGGATCACTCGAAGACTATATCAAAAGCTACCTGGAATCGGAAAAGAAGATAAAGGATATCCAAAAGCAGTATAACCCGTTTTTTAACAAGGAAGAGGCTGAGAAGGCGATCACAGAAAACAAAGAATACTGGGAAGAGGTAAAGAAACAGGCGGAATCCGTACTGGAAAATATATCTGCGGAACAGAAAAAATTACTGGATGCGGGAAAAACTACCGGCATAAGTGAAACGACGGTTGCAACATATAAAGAAGCGCGTAAAAATATAGAGGAAGCCACCGCCGCCCTTAAAGCGTACGATTCGTACGACAAGCAAGGGAAAGAAGCGACCCGGAGCATGAGCAAGGAACAACGGGAAAAGGAAAAGGCCAATGCTGTCAAGGCGGAAGCCGCCATGCGCCTTCTGGAGATCGAAAGAGGGGAACAATCCATTGCAGAGGCAAAAAGCGAACTTGAATTGAAAAACCAGGCTTCGGAAATAGCCAGGATGAAAGACGGGGCGGCCAAGGAATTAAGACAGATCGACCTGGAGTATCAACAGAAATTGTCCTCGATCCGGAAATATGAACAGAATTTGTTACAGGCACAGCAGGAACTGGAGAAAAAGAAGTGGGAAATGGAAAACCCCGACTGGAAGAAAAAGGGGCTGGAATTTACTCCGAAAACGACTTCGACGGACCAGTTACCTTCAGGGATCAGACGGGAAGTAGATGATTCCAGGGATAACGCTGCACTGGCTGCGGATAAGGCAAAGGAAGATGTCTTAAAAAAAATGCTGGAAAAATATCAGGACTATGACAGCCAGAGGCGGAAAATCGAAGAAAAATTTACAGCGGATTACCGTTTTCTTTCTTCCCAAAGGACCGAGACGAACAGCAGTGACATAGATGCGGCACTCATTCAGCTCGAAAAGGATAAAAAGAAGGCTTTATCGGCAATATCATTCGACGAGTTGAAAGATTCCGATTTGTGGACGGCCATATTTTCCGATCTGGGTAAAAAGTCCCTGCCCCTCCTGGAAGAACTCCAGGTCAAAGCCAGGGAGGTTAATACGTCTACCTGGACACCGGAGAATGTAAAGGAATACCAGGAAGCGATCAACCGGCTGGAAAAAGAAATAAGGTCCCGCAGCCCGTTCAAGGCGATCCGGGACGATTGGAACAAACTTCTTAAAGCTATTAAAGGCAAAGACGGGAAAGTCGATAAGAATGCCATATCCGAGGCACTGAGCAATATCGATGAAGAAATACAGTCGGTGCTTTCTTCCCTTTCCACTGTATCGGGCGGAGTCGGTGATATTTTCGGAAGTGATGCCGGATATGCGGCGGAACAGACTATGGAGCTCGCATCAGCCTTGGGCGGGGTTGCCACAGGCGCGGCCCGCTTTGCTTCGGGGGATATCCTGGGAGGTGTCACCAGTGTTGTCAGCAGTATAAGCAAGGTTTTCGCCATGGGAAAGAAAGTAAAGGAAATGAACCGTCTGGCCCGGGAGGAAAACCAGAAATTCTATGACAATGCCATGGAAGGGGAAAAGGAATACCAGAAGATGGTTCGGGAGCGTTTACGCCTGGAACAGCAGATCGGGGAAACATCCTTAAAATATAATAAACGTATCACGACTGAACTCAAACAGCAATCAGGAGACGTTCAAAAGGAGTATGAAAAAATATGGGCCGAATTGCAGGGGGAAGAGTTCATTTCAGGAAAAGGTTACAAACACGGTACATGGTTCCGTAAGGCCAAAACATGGAATATATATTCTTCCCTGGCAGGCAAGAGCTATGACGATATAGAAAAACTGTATACGGAAGGCCGCCTGGAAGAAAAGGTCGCAAAGTTGTTCGAACAGCTTAAAGCCTTGAAGGAAGAAGGTGCGGATATTGATCAGATGCTCGCCGACCAGGCCGAGAGCATGCGTGAAGCCTGGACGGGAACCACCTCTGACAGTATCGCGGACAGCATACTTCAGGGATTCGCCGAAGGGAAACGCTCGGCGGCGGATTTTGCGGACAGTTTTGAGGAAATGTTGAACAATGCCGTGTTGCAAGGAATAAAGCTAAGGGCTTTGGAAGAACCGCTCCGCCAATGGTACGAAAAATTTGCCCAAGCCAGTGAAGGCGGTCTGACAGAGGACAAAATCGCTTCTTTGAAGGCTGAATATGACAAAGTCATAGAAAATGCGGCCCGGCAGTTGGAAGAGGCCGAGAAAATTACCGGACTCGATATTTCCGGTGTAACGGGAACCAGCCGGCAGGCGACAGCTAAGGGCATAGCATCCATGAGTCAGGATAGTGCCAACGAACTTAATGGTAATTTTTATGCGTTGCTTATAATGGCGGATAAGACCTGCCAGGGAGTAAATTCGATTCAGTCAATGATTACGGAAGGATTGAGCGTTCTGGGTCGGATCGAGGAAAATACGTCCCATTGCAAGCGTCTGGAAAAGATTGAAAACGATATGGAAGGTACACGTCGTACGCTTCAGGAAATATTGAATAAGGGATTAATTTTAAGGAAAGCGGCATGATCGACAACTGTTACATAGACGGGATCAGTATCTGTAACCGTTTCGGGGTATGGGTGACCAAAGGCGGGTATAACGGCCTGCTTGCCTTCCCGGCAATGAAGGAACCGGAATCGAACGACTGGCCCGAAGAGGACGGCATCGAAGTGGATTTGTCCGATCCCAAGTTGAAGCCGAAAGAGGCGGCCGTCTCTTTCCTGTCTGACACGAATGACAGGGCGACCGACCTCGTAGCCTACCTCTCCGGACCGGGTTACCACTGCGTTCGCATACCTTCGCTGGGGCGCGAATGGCAGCTACGGCTGTCGGTCCATCCGGCAAACAAAGTCTATCCGCTGGCGACCGCCTTCAGCCTGAAGTTTGTCGAGGACAATCCGGTACGTCCGGCCTTGGAGGGATTGCCCGCGCCGGGGCTTTGGATGCCGGAGAGCCGCTACCAATTAGACGGCACACCGTTAGCGACGTATGGCGTGGTGGTCGACGAAAGCCGGAACGCCCTTCTGAAAGCCCCGACGGTGAAGATGAACCTTTGCCGGAATATAGAGACGGAGGACGGGCAGATTTACGACGCCGACCATTTAGTCTTCCAGAAGAAGGAGGTAACGTTCAAATGCCATTTGAAAGCCGCTCGAATGGCGGATTTCTGGCGTTGCTATGACAGTTTCCTCTCTGCACTGATTCAGCCGGGCGAACGCCGGTTGTATGTGAAAGAGATCGGCAAGGCATACCCTTGCTATTACAAAAGCGCGGCTGCCTGGAAATTGCTGACGCTGTACGGCCCCGTGGTAGCGCAGTTCGACCTGACATTGGTCTTCACTAGTTTCCGGCTTTACGAGACAGATTACTTCCTGGCTACGGAATCAGGTGACTGGATCGTAACCGAAGACGGGGAATTTTTTATAGACATGAAATGATATGACGGGACAAGAAAGAAAAATAAAGATCAGCGAGCTTCCTCCGTCCGTGACGTTCAACGGGCTTTGGACACTTGGCTATCTGGAAACCAAAGGAAAGCGGATGAGTGTGAAAGTCAGCTTGAGCGAAATACAAACGGCTTATGACGATATGCTTTCCGCAACGGAAACGGCCCGGACGGCAACAACCGATATGCGCCGGCTTGAAGCGACGGTAGAGGAAAAAGAGGAAGAACGGGAAAATTTCTATTCCCGTTCCCAGGCGATGGTACAAGGTTGGAGTAATGACGAACAGGCAAGAAAAGACGCGGAAGCCTCTCGCCTTGAAGTGGAAGCTGAACGGGTGGAGGCCGAGACGGAGCGTAAAAAGGCAGAAGCAGCCAGAGTTGAAACCGAAGGAGTTCGTATTGTCGAAGAACAATTGCGTATAAGAGCGGAAGATGAACGTAAAGCTGAAGAGCTTATTCGCCAAAAGCAGGAAGAAGACCGAGAAAACGGGACATTGGAAGCGATACTCGATGCGGAAGCCGCTACAAACCGTTTGAATGCTTTGTCCGACCATCGTGATGAAATCAGGGACGGATACTGGTGGCGTTGGAACGAAGAAACGGGTGAATGGTACAATACGGGTGAGATCGCAAAAGGGAATGTCATGTTTGCAACGTTCGAACTCGACCCTTTCACCGGGATATTGACAATGTTCACGGATGAAGAATATACGGGCGCAAATTTCTTTCTTGACGAAAATGGAATATTAACAGTAGTAATTTGATTATGACACAGGTAAGAACGATACTTGGCAAAGTGGGTTTTACACCCAAAGGGGCTTGGGATGCAAAAAAGAAATACGACCGTCTGGATGTCGTGTCGCAGGCAGGAGCCAGTTTTTTGTCGCTGTCGGATGAAAATACGGCTTTGCTTACGGATGCCACGAAATGGATGGTGATAGCCAGTAAAGGGGATAAAGGAGATCAGGGATATACCGTACAGCTGAAGATCGGCACAGTCGGTTCGGGGGATCAGCCCTCTGTCAGTTTGACCGATGCCGGTGTGGATGAGCAGGGAAATCCCGTCAAAGAAATAAACTTTGTCCTCAAAAGAGGAAAAACAGGATATACCCCTATAATTGAAGTAGGTACGGTTACCACGGTTGATCCTAAAAGCGAGGCTTCCATAGAGTTGATCGACAATGGCTTGTCAGAAGAGGGGGTGCAAAAGTATCTCCTGAATGCCTCAATACCCCGAGGAGAGACCGGATTGCCCGGCAAAGGAGCCGGGAACGTGTATGTTATTGGTGACAATCTGGAAGTCGGGAAAAAATACTTGTTTGTCCCGGCGGCTTCCGGCAGTACGGAAGGGTCTTTTATTGAATATGTCCCACCGACCATACCGGAACATCCGTCTTTCCCTGCCCGATCTTCTGGTCTTTATAAGATCACGGTAAACAACCAGGGACATGTTACAGACGTGGCAGCAGTAACAAAGGCAGATATCACTGCTCTGGGAATACCCGGGCAGGATACCAATACCGTCTATACCCATCCCGGCTTTACGGCCCGCTCTTCCGGCCTTTACAAGATCACGGTAAACAACCAGGGACATGTTACAGACGTGGCAGCGGTAACAAAGGCGGATATCACGGCCCTGGGAATACCTGCACAGGATACCAATACGACATATACCGCCGCAACGACACAGAAAGACGGCTTAATGAGTAAAACCGATAAACAGAAAGTCGATGACTCCCTCAGGTTGAAAGAATATGTCGATGTCAGCTCTCTGGAGTCTCTTCCTGCTTCTCCTTATAACCTGCGTTTTGTCTATACCAACAATTCGCCCCAGGCGATCAATTTCGCCAATATTGCAAGTGTTCCGGAGATGCAGGAATTTTACCTGTCGATTTTGAACAGTTCCGGATCGGACTTCGACCAGCCGATACCCAACGGCTCCGGCTGGCAGTCGGAAGAATCGAGCGTGACGTTACCCAGCGGTAGGCCGATCGGAATAAGTATAAAAAAAGAACATGGGGTAATGGTTGTCAGGTGTTGATTTTAATATAAGTGGATAAATATAATGATACGCAGAGTCATGGGGTCGAAGCAATTAGTTTCGAATTTACAGAGAATAACAAGTAGTCAAACGATCATTGCCGGAAACTGGCATTCACTCGATCTGTTCCTGGTCGGTGGTGGAGGAAGCGGGGGTGCCTGGAGTACTTGGGGTTATGGACCCGGCGGCGGAGGTGCTGGCGGAGAATGTGTAACCCAAAAAGGGATGCGGGTATCCAAAGGGAGTAGGATAACAATCGTTATTGGCAAAGGAGGTGACAGGGTTGCTTATAACTCGGGCACTGCCGGTAATAAGGGCGGAGAAACAAAAGTCACATTTTCAGATACAGGAGAGACATATATAGCAAGAGGAGGAAATCCTGGATTAAAACCCATAGGTGACAGCAACCCGTCTTCAAATAACCCTAATTTAGTCGTGAATGCCGTAGGTTATGATAAACGGAACGATGCTATAGGGCGTATTTATGAATCTGGCAGTACCGTTTCCGATATTTACAATATGCACGGTGATTGTTTGATACCAAGATTTGATCACGGAAAGTATCCATATTCTGAGCCATATAAGTTAAGACTGGGTGTGCCCGAATTTCACGAAGAAGGGAATCCTACACATGCCGGTGGTGGAACCTGCTTTAGTGGAATACAAGTATTGACCTCTTTTGCAGAAAAATCCGGAGGAAATTTTAACAACACTGGAGAAAGAATTCTAATTCACGGTGGAGGTGGATATGGTGGAGGTGGCGCTGGTGCATTCTATCGATCCGGATGGTCCGGTGCAGGAGGAGATGGTTGTGTGGTATTGAGATACTATACTTATAAATAATAGAATTATTAAAACTTATAGTTATGGTTTATATACACAAGGAAAACGGGTTCTGGCATCGTGAAACAGTCCTTCAACCCTCATTCAAGACAGGTACGACACTTGAAGAATATGAGAATGAAGCATATCTCCTGCTTAATGCAGAGCAGGAACAGTTTTATAATGACCATCCAGATGCGTCACAGATAGAGTGTTGGAATATGGCACTCACTTCCAAAGAAGAACAACCGGTTATTCCGGTTCCCGATCCGGTGGAAACAGCCCGGAGTCAGAAAATATGGTCAATTATAGAATATGACCGGTCCGGTGCGGTGAATGGCTTTATAGTAAACGGTATTTCTACATGGCTGCCCCCTGATGTCCGGGCTAACTATAAAAATAGCATTGAAGCGGCCGAGCTGTTAGGAGAGTCAAATATTACGTTCTTCATAGCTGGCATAACTGCAACATCAGCATTGCAAGATGCACGTGTAATGCTTGCGAAGATACAACGTTATGCCGATAGGTGTACGATTGTAACGGAGACCCATAAAGCAAATGTCCATTCGTTATCGACTATCCAGGAAATCGAAGCGTACGATTACATGGTCGGTTATCCGGAGAAAGAAGAATTCATTGTTACGCCGGTTCAAGGGTTCACAATTTTGAATTCAAGGGAGGAGGTAACGGTATGAAAACAAAACTGTTAATTAATGTAAACGGGGGGGGGGGTGAATTCTCCTTAATCCACGGAAAAAGTTCGCTTCTGAAAGGAGGTGAACTATGATAAGGGCCATGATGGGTAAGAAAAAGATAGAATATGTCCTTTATTGTAATCAGGGAACCCCGGACGTATTTGTGGATGGGAAAAAAGTCGGAACCGTAAAGGATGGGGTTTGCAAATGGCTTGCCAAACGTTATGACAAGGATGTTACCGTCACGTTAACGGGAGTATCCGTACAATCGACAAGTGTAACAACTGGTTGGGATCATGGCAACGAGGTGGACGGGGTATATGTTGGGTGGAAAGGGCAATACCCTAAATTCTATGGTTACAGAGGGACACATACATATCGTTTTATAAGTGGCAACTACCGTGATACTTACCGCAATACAGCCATGACAAAAGGAATATTGACAAAAGGAGCAACAACGATTACCATAAACCAGTCCAGCACCAAATTGTCCAGGGAATGGTACAATACAGATACCGTAACTTATAAGGATAATGGGGAACAATCAACTTCTGGAACCTGGGACGGTAGTATAAATATCTCCGGAGATACGGTTACAGTCAACTATGGAACTGACGGTATGTGGAGTGTTTTAATATATATCAATGGAAAATATGACCTAAAGGCTATGGACTTTATTGCAAGTTGGTAGTAAAATATAATAGACTGGAGAATGCTTATTTTAAGAGCTAATCTAAACAAAACGTACTGATTTTTAACTATGTAAAATAATGACAATTTACGATAAGACAGGTAAGCTTATACTTGATATCCCGGTAGACGATACCAGTTATCGCTACCGGTCCATCCGGCAGGGAGACAAGGTGTTCCTTTATTATTCCCTCTCGGAACATGTTGAAGTTCCCTTGTACAGCTATATAGAGTTTCAGGGACAACGTTATACGCTTTGGCGTCCTGAGAACTTCACCAAGCACGGAACCCGTAATCTGGAGTACACCCTTGAATTGGGGAGCTATCTGGAACTGCTTGGCGGGACCAAATACAAGCACTTGTCGACAAAGCCTCACAGGTTAAAATTCTCCCTGACCGGCAAGCCTCGCTTTTTTTTACAGCTTTTGGTTGACAATATGAATCTTTTTGATGAGGGATGGACGATCGGAACCTGTATCGATGCCCCGGAAAAGACACTTGCTTTCAGCCACGAATTTTGTCTGGACGTCCTTGCACGCTTTTCCGATGAATGGGATACGGAATTTGAGGCCATCGGCAAAACCATCAATTTCGGGAAAATAGAGCGTTTCAAGGATGATCCGCTTCCCCTCTCGTACGGGCGTGGAAACGGTTTTAAGACAGGAGTGGGAAGACAGAACCAGGGGGACAAAAGGCCGGTCTCAATCCTTCACGCCGAAGGCGGAGAACGAAATATCGATCCGACGGTTTACGGTAGTACGACATTGTTACTGCCCAAATCCCAAGAACTGGAATACCAGGGACGACGCTATCGGACAGATGAAGACGGGACATATATCGTACGTGCCGATCGGGAACTTTTGAACAACAACGAGGATAGTTATGACGCCTCTCATATCTACCCTTCAAGGGTCGGAACCGTCAGTGGGGTGACCGTGGTCGATGCGGAGAGCAACCTGTATGACATAACGGATTCTTCCATCCCCCAATCCCTGGATTATTCCGATTGTCGCATCCCCGGAGAAAAAGCGGTGATTATATTTCAAAGTGGAACTTTGACAGGCGAGGAATTTGAAATAAAACAGACACAAGAATCTTTAACGGGTTATATACATGCCCAGAGGAGATTCAGCCTGGTTCCGGTACAAAAGAACGGGACCGTGATACCGAATGCGAACCGTCGTCCGTCAGTCGGTGACAAATATGCCGTATTTAATATATCACTGCCTGAAGCCTATGTTTCAGACGATGCCACCCAGACCGGGGCTTCCTGGGATATGTTTCGTGAGATGGTACGATACATGTACGAACATGAGGAGGAAACGTTTACGTTCAAGGGCGAACTGGACGGTATCTGGTCGAAAACAAGATGGATGGAGATCGGAGGGAAATTACTGCCGGGCGGTTACATATTCTTTAGTGACACCCAGTTTCAACCTGATGGCGCCCTGATCCGGATCATCGGAATCAAAGATTATATCAACCGCCCGTACAGCCCGGAAATAGAACTGTCAAACACGCCTGTGGCTGGGTTCGTCTCATCCGAACTGGGAAAGATCGAAAGCAACGAGGTGAAGAACGAAGGGCGTTATCAAGGCGCGTTGAATTATACCAAGCGTCGCTGGCGTGATGCCATCGAGGCACAGGAAATGCTGGAGAAGGCCTTCGACAACTACTCGAAAGGGATCGACCCGATCTGGGTGCGCACCATGTCACTGCTGGTCGGTGACGAAAGCTTGCAATTTCGGTTTGTAGACAGTCGGACGAACCCGCAGACGGTGGAACCTGGCTTTGTTTACAACGATGATACGGAAGTGTTCACCGCTCCCAAGTCCATCCTGCAACACATGACGCTGGGTATCTCTGAAATCAAGGGCGAACACCAGGCCGACGAGTACAAATACTGGGACCTTCCGGTCTACATCAGTCCGCCGTTGGGTGACTTCGGGAAAATGTATCTTTATGCCAAATGTAGCAAAAGCAACCAGAACGGGAATTTCCTCCTATCCGAAACGCCGCACGGAATGGATGAAGGAAGCTATTATTACTTTCTTGTCGGCTTGCTGGGCAGCCAGTTTGACGGGGCACGTTCGTTCGTGACGGTTTACGGATTTACGGAGGTGTTGCCGGGCAGGGTTACGGTGGACAGGATCGTGTCGACCGATGGCAATTGTTATTTCAATTTGGGAATAGGGGAAATCGGTGGAAACCTTCGGGTCAAGTCCGGTTCCAGCGGATTGAAAAATTTCAATGAATGGAAAGATTTCAATTACGAAATCACAACGGAACTGACCGTTTTGGGTGACCGGATCAGCGCACAAGTGAAACGGGTGGATTACATCAACAACACGATCGAGACGGCCGGATGGATCACCAAAGCGGACGGGAATACATGGTGGGCAAGCAAGACGCTTGAAAACGGGAATACGATCATCTCCTACATCAACCAGTCCTACGGAAGCACGACTATCCATTCAAACAGGATCAACCTGGAAGGGGCCGTCTCTTTTTCCTCCCTGAACAGCAGCCTGCAAAGTGCCATCAACGGGAAGGCCGACCTGTCAGACCTTGGAGAGCTTGCCTACAAAGACGCTGTGGAAGCCGCCCAGCTGGGAAGCACGATCGTTATCGGCGGTTACCTGAACACGGACCTTATCAAAGTCCGGAGGCTTGATGCCACTACCGGGTTTATCGGCGGGTTTACGCTCGATAGCGGTCGCCTGAACTGGAAAGCCAGGGACTACTTTGCCAACGATTCCCGCTCTTTGAAGCTCGGTGTATCGACCACCGACACGGAAGGTGTCGTGGATGTCGCGTTCAATGCGGCCACAACCGGAAGATTCGGAGTGAAAGCGGTCGGATCAAACATGGGAGGGGCGGCCATCTACGGTTCGACCGGGGCATTGACTTACCCGTCTTATGGAATGACATACGCCGGATATTTCGTCGGTCCGGTGGACGTGCGCGATACCTCAAACGGGCTGATCAGCGATGTCTGTGCCTCCAAAAGCTTTCGGGTTATCCAATCCCGTAACGCGGACGGCACTTACACTTATCATAACGGGGTCAATTGGAACAAGACGGTAGGCAGTCCGGACCTTGATAAAATCCGCCTGATCGTGGAGGGCGGAATTATCACCGGATATTGGAGTGAATAAAAACAATGGATAAAAACAAAAAAAGTACAAGTATGAAAGTAAATTTTAATCGGACAGTCAAAGATTTTAAAGGTAATTCAACCGACATCGTTATTTCAGACAAACTGGCGGAACTGTTGTTCTTCGCCGGAAATTCCGACTTCCGCATGACGCGCGAAGAAAAATGGCGTGCCTACAAGATCAGTCAGAAATTGATTGCCGGAGGTGGGATAATCGACATGGAGGCCGAAGATGCAGCCATGATCAAAGAGGTGTGTGCCCAATGCCTTGCCGCCGGCGTATTCGGGCAAATCTGCGACCTGATAGAAGATGTTGAACAACGGGAAAAGAAAGGGAAATAAAATGAAAATCAAGAACACGAACCAGAATGGCGTATCCAAGGTAAACGGCCTGCTCCGGATCAAATACGCCATCTCCATCAAGGAGGACGAGGTCAGATCATTTACCGGGCAAATCATGAACGAGGATGTCTGCGTGGGCTTTTGCAATGCCTCCAATACCGGGGTGATCGGTTTTTCACTGTCGGAGGACAACGGGCTGACCGATGAAGAGATCAAAGCCGTCGCCTGTAAGTTTATCGAAGATGTCACCGAATCTTTCGGCAAGGCGGCAAACCCGAAAACCGATCCGGCTCATACGGATAGTCAGGAACAACCCTGACAATTAAATTCATGAACAAACGTCGGGGGAAGAAAAGAAGCCCCCGGTTTGTTAATAGTTCTCTGACCTACATATTAACAAACAATGCGACACTCCGCACGACCGGGGGCTTTATGCCTTCAGTCGCGAAGTGTCGCATTTTGTCTTTATGTAAGTCAGAGGTTGCAAATATACCTTATATTTTTCGAATCCCAATAACCAAATCTTAAAGTTGAAATGAATAAGTATCATAATATTTTGGATAAAATCATTACACACGGTAATATACAATGTAATAAGAAAGGTAACATTAAGTATCTTTTAAATGAACAATTAATATTAACTCCTGCCGATCTACTTGATATTTTTGAAGGTCACAACATTGCCAGAAAAAAACTGAGAAATGAGTTAACACTTTTCATGCAGGGAGAAAAAAATGTCGAAAAGTATCGAAATGTCGGTATAAATTGGTGGGATTATTGTGGGCAAGTTCTTATAAATAGTTATCCAACGTATTTTGAAAAACTACCATCTCTCATAACAAAGATCAACAAGGAGAAAAGGTGTAGTAAGAATTATGTGCTATTTTTAGGTTCGACAGGCCTGGAAAGTAATCAGGCTCCTTGTTTAAGCCTAATACAGTTCCAAATAGATGAAGGAAAACTGGTTATATCTGCATATCAACGTAGTTCCGATGCTAATCTTGGTTTGCCATCCGATATTTATCACCTGTATTTGATCTCAAGATTTATTGATTTGCCTTTAAAGTCAATTACTCTTAATCTCGGAAATGTTCATATCTATGAAAATAATTTGGAATCATCTTGTGATCTAATTAAAGGTGGTAAAGATGTCTTGTTTAAACTCAATGTGTGATCTCTCAAATGGATACAAAATAACTGAATGAAAAAGAGACGTTCGAACTTCATTTAAAGAGTATTCGAACGTCTCTTCTTGTACTTTTCGTTTGGAAAATTCGTACTTTTCGTTTTGCCGATTATAAAAAGGACTTTCTGCTAAATTTTTATTAAATTATTATGATCAAATTAGTTATGTAAAACTATTTAACAGACCTTCGACTTTTTATAGATATGATGTGGCTAGTGATACATATATAAATGCTGGAGGTTTTGGAAATTCAGCTCAATTGACACAACGGGATGATCGTAGTAAAATGTTAACTCGTCAATTTTCGGTTAATTATGATAATACATTTGCCGAAGATCATTCACTATCTGTTTTAGCTTTGTATGAAGCCATTGATTATTCGGGTAATTGGATGTCTGCAAGTAGGGAAGATTTGTTAACTCCTTCTATTGAAGAATTGTTTGTTGGTAATACGGAAACAATGAAAAATGATGGAGCTTCTTCTGAAATGGGACGTAAAAGTTTTGTAGGCCGATTTAATTATTCATATAAAAATAAATATTTATTGGAAACGACTTTGAGAGCCGATGCTTCAGCTAAGTTTGCGCCAGGACATAGATGGGGTGTTTTTCCAAGCGCATCTGTGGGTTGGAGAATATCAGAAGAATCTTTTATGTTGAATACAAAATCTGTTGTAGATGATTTAAAGATCAGGGCAAGTTATGGACGTTCCGGAAATGATGCAGTAGGTAATTTCCAATATTTATCAGGTTATAAATTGAATGGTTATTATTTGTTGGGAGATAAAAGCATGTTGGGTATTGCTACAACAGGGTTGGCTAATCCCAATTTAACATGGGAAAAGTTTGAAATATGGAATCTCGGTTTGAATTATTCTTTCCTGAGTCGACTTATTTACGGAGAAGGCGATGTTTTTTACAGGAAAAGAACGGGTATTCCGGCAACAAGAACAATGAGTATGTCTCCTACATTTGGAGCAACTTTCCCTCAAGAGAATATTAATAGTCTAAATGATAGAGGGTTTGAATTTATGGTTGGTAGTTCTAAAAGTTTTAAGAATTTCAGCTATGATATCAGTGGTAATATTTCCTGGTCAAGAGCCAAATGGGATCATTATGAAGAACAAATTTATACAGATCCGGATCAGAAAAGAATTAATCAGAAATCCGGACAATGGGTAGACAGGCAATTTGGTTATATATCTGATGGATTATTTACTTCTCAGGAAGAGATCGATAATTTGGATTTTGATCAAGATAATAAGCAGAATACATCTTTACGTCCTGGTGATATTCGGTACGTAGATGTAAACGGAGATAAAGTATTGGATTGGAAAGATCAGGTTGAAATAGGAAAAGGAACGATGCCTCATTGGATGTATGGTTTAAATGTAAATCTTAAATATAAAGATTTTGATTTAGCAGCTCTTTTCCAAGGAGCTTTTGGATATAGTAGCTATATCTCTTTATGGCATAATACATTGACATATCCTCAAGAACTGTTCGATCTTCGTTGGAGTGAAAATAACAATGTGGCTGATGCTCTTTATCCACGTTTGGGGGGAGCGGCAACAAACGGTCATATGTCTGATTATTTTTATAAAAAAGCAGGTTATTTGCGCTTGAAGTCATTTGCCCTTGGATATAATTTGCCTAAAGAGCTTTGTACAAAGTTATTAATACAGCAGTGTCGAGTTTATTTTGCTGGGACCAACTTGTTTACACTTGACAAATTGAGTAAATATCATATTGACCCGGAAGCTCCTTCCGGACAGGGAGGTTTTTATTATCCTCAGCAAAAAACACTTTCTGTTGGAATTAATTTGTCGTTCTAATTTTAAATGCTAATCAAATGAAAAAATATTTTTTATCGATGTTAATTATTGCTTCATCCTTTGTTTCTTGTTCTGATGTATTGGATAAGACTCCTTTGGATATTATTTCAGATGAAGCTGTATGGAATGATGAAGCTTTGATAGAAGCTTATCTGGTTCAATGTTACTATCATATGTCTTATTTTGGTAATGAAAGTGTTGGTACTGGATGGCAAGGAGATGCTTATTTTCCTGCATTTGTAGTAAATCATGTTTCTGATGAATGTTTATCTTTATGGAGAGATTGGGGAGAAGCTATGGCTGGATATAATTATAAATTCGGCGGATTGAAGATAGGAGGCGGTTTGTTGGAATGGTGGGGATATGATCCTATTCGTAAGATCAATGAATTTATCGAGAAAGTACCAGACTCACCATTAAGCCAAGAACTTAAAGATACCCGAGTGGCAGAAGCTCGTTTTTTGAGAGCCTTTTCTTATTTTGCCATGGTAAAACGCTATGGCGGTGTTCCTTTGATCCTGAAAGCACAACAGTTGACAGATCCAGAGGAAGAGTTATTTCCTAAACGAGATACAGAAGAAGCTGTTTATAGTTTTGTAATATCAGAAATTGATGAAATTGTAAATGACTTACCAGAAGAGACAGCGAGTACAGACCTGGGGCGTGCAACAAAATATGCTGCTTTGGCATTAAAGTCACGGGTTGCTTTATATGCTGCTAGTATCGCGCAGTACGGAAAGGTACAATTGGATGGAGTAGTGGGAATTCCTTCAGAAAAAGCTAAAAATTATTATCAGATATCTTATGATGCTTCCAAAGAGATTATAAATAGTGGGAAATTTGCTTTATATAATCAGGATGCCGATAAAGTAACAAACTTTAAAAATATATTTTTAGTTGAGAATAATAGTGAGGTTATCTTTGCTAAAAGACATGATAGTTCCAACGGTTTGATCACTGGTGGAAATGGATGGGCTGTTGATTTCTTCCAATGCCCTCGTCCTCAAGGTTGGAACAGAGGTAACTTGGATGCTCCTTATCTGGAGTTGGTGGAAGAATTTGAATATATGGATGGTACTTCCGGAAAACTAAACCGTACAGAAGTGGAGAATGGTCTGTGGACTATGGATGAGTTGTGGGGGAAAAAGGATCCTCGTTTCTTCGCTACAATATATACACAGGAAACACCTTGGAAGGGTAGCTTTGTGGACTATCATAACGGTTTACTTTTACCGGATGGTACAATCATGACAAAGGATTCTTATAACGGGGTGTTGTGTACTGGTGATCAGGATCTGGAAGGAACTTGTTTTGGTGTAATGAAATATCTGGATGAATCTCATGATAATATGGGAGGAACTAATGCTGCATGGGCAACTTCTTCGCAAGATTTCCTAATATTCCGGTATGCAGAAACTTTATTGAATTTAGCTGAGGCGGCTTATGAATTAGGTAAGAAAGGCGAAGCATTGGATGCTATTAATCAAATACGAGAACGTGCAGGTATTGCTTCGTTAAAAGACATTAGCCAGGATAAGATACGTCATGAAAGAAAAGTGGAATTAGCATTTGAAGGACATCGCTATTGGGATGTTAGACGTTGGAGAACAGCAACGACAGAATTATCTAGAAGTTTTTCTGGTCTTCGGTATATCTTGGATTATTCCAGCTATATGAATGGAGAGAAAAAGTATAAATTGGAAATTTTGGATAATATAGATGGAAGTGTTTCTACGCCATTATTTAAAGAGGAAAATTATTATTTGCCTATCACTTTGAGTAGAACTTCTAGTAATCCTAATATGGTTGAGAATCCTGGATATGAGTAAATGTTAGTAAAGACGGTCAGTTTCAGGTAATAGATCTGAACTGATCGTTTTTATGAAAGTAAAAAATATAAAAAATGAATCTGAAAGTAGTTATTTGTTTGATAGTGCTGGCTTTTACTGTTTCGTGCATGAACCAAGCGAAAGATGTAGATGATGAAATTACAGTAGCGTGTTATTATTTTCCTAATTATCATACACGTGATACAACTGATTTACGTATTAGCCGTCAGCATTTTGAAAATTGGTCGGAATGGGAGTTGGTAAAGAATGCCAAACCTCGCTTTGAAGGACATTATCAGCCTAAAGTACCGATGTGGGGGTATACCGATGAGAAAGATCCTAAAGTGATGGAGCAAAAAATACAGGCTGCATCGACACATGGTATCGATGTGTTTATTTTCGATTGGTATACTTATGAAGGGAAACCTTTTTTAAACCGTTGTCTGGATGAAGGTTTTCTGCATGCATCGAATACAGATGCCATTAAATTTGCACTTATGTGGGCGAATCATGACTGGATGGACCTATATCCTTATACAGGTGGTAATAAACATGATTATTTATACGATGGAAAGGTTACTTCTGAAATGTTCGATCGTATTGGTGATAATTTGGTTGAGCAATATTTTACCAAGCCAAATTATTGGTTGATAGATGGAAAAGCTTATTTTTCTATCTATGATATTCAAAATTTTATCAATAGTTTCGGGTCTTTAGAAGCTACAATAAAGGAAATGAAAAAATTGGACCAGAAGGCTATCGATGCCGGATTGAAGGGGATACACTGGAATCTGGTCGCTTGGGGTACGGCTATTTTACCCGGTCAGGAGGCACCGCTTAATAATAAAGAATTATTAGAAAAACTTAAGTTTGATTCTGCGACATCTTATGTTTGGATTCATCATGCCGGGTTGTCAGAGCTTGAAACTGATTTTAATTATGTCAGGGATAAATACATGGAACATTGGGATAATGCTAAAAAAGAGTATGGAGTTCCTTATTATCCGAATGTGACTATGGGATGGGATCCGAGTCCGAGAACAAATCAGGAAAAGGAATGGAGTGGTAGCAAGTATGGTTATCCCTATACGAACACTATGTCGAATAATACTCCGGAAAATTTCAAAAAAGCTTTAGAAATGACTCGGGATAGATTATTGGCAGATCCTGATGGCCCTCGTATTTTAAATATTAATTGTTGGAATGAATGGACGGAAGGTAGCTATCTGGAGCCTGATATGAAAAATGGAATGTCCTATCTGGAAGCGGTTAAAAAGGTTTTTAAATAAAGATATAACAATGAATATATCAAAGAAAAACACATTTCTGATTGTAACATGTAGTTCACTGGTTTCCTCAATAGTTGTTGCTCAAAATATCTCCGAAAAAGATATTCATCCTGAATGGTTGAAAAAATACAGCGACAAGGAAATTTATGACATGTTTGATAATCCTCCTATGTTTTATGCACCTCACACCTTTTGGTTTTGGGATGATGTGATCAAAGACGAACAGATGGCAGCCTCAATGGCCGAAGAGATGGCTAAACAAAAATTGAATCCCGGATATGTACATCCTCGTTCTGGGTTTGATAACACGGTAACAGCTCTTCCTGTTGAACAATATCTTGCTGAACCCTGGTTCAACAGCTTTAATAATGCACTACAAAAAGCAAAGGATAACGGATTCACACTTGGATATTGTGATGATTATAACTGGCCAAGCGGGCAAGCTGCAGGTAAGATTCTGCAAAAGCATCCGGAACTGGAAGCGACCTATCTTTCTCCAAAGCGTTATTATGTAGAGGAGAAAACAGAGGTAAAGTACGACTCGGTTGACTTTGCTGTTGCCGGAAAGGTGGTTAACAACCAGCTCGATGCCTCATCATTACGTGTTATAGGTGAAGGGAATAATATCAAATGGATCACTCCTTCCGGTGATTGGATTATTTATACATATACAATAAAGAAACATCCAGGTGTTGATGGCGGTAAAGTAAATTATCTGGACCCTAAATTAATGGAAGTATTCATACCAATGGTCCATGAACAATACGACAAACATTTCAAAAAAGATATGGGCCGTAGTATACCGGGAGTATTTGTCGATAATGAAGGCGATTACGGATGGAAGATGGCCTGGTCCGAACATTTGGCAATCCAGTATCAGAAGAAAAAGAAACGTGATATAAGAACATGGTTGCCCTTATTAACCGAAAAAGACAAAGACGGCTTGTTTGTTGTGGCCCGATGTGACTGGTTCGATGTGGTTTCGGATGTATATAATGAGTGTTATTTTGAACCATTGGTTAAATGGCTGAAAGAACGTAATATGTATTATATTTCCAATTTGTGGGAAGAATCGTTACAGCTTCAGACAATCGCTGTCGGTGATTTGATGAAAACGACACGCTGTGTAACAATGCCCGGTAACGACTGTCTGGAAATGAAATCTCAGGATGTACATGATTTTAAAGAAGTACAATCAGTTGCAGAATTTGAAGGCCGTCCTTTCATGAGTGAGATCATGGGAGTTGCGGGATGGATACAATCTCCGGAAATGATGAAAATGACCATAAATTCAGTCACTTCATTCGGGGTCAATCATGTTGTTCCTCATGGTATTTATATGAACAGGAAATTGGAGACAATCCCTTTTCCCAGTGACTGGTTTACAGGAAATCCCTATTGGAACTATTTATCCCAATGGACTGATTTTGCCAGACGTGCCGCCTTCATTACCCGGCAAAGCAGTCTGGTTGCAGATGTTTTGCTAGTCCATCCGATTGAAACCGCCTGGTCTTTTTCAGAAAACTATTTTTCGGAAGAAAAAGGTGTACAGAATGCACCGTGGGATCCTCGTGTAGTTGAAACGGACCAGGTCTATTCGGATGCCATGAGAAAGATGAATCAGGAAAATATTGACTTCTTGATAGCCGACAAATATTATTTATCGAAAGGTACAATACAAAAATCCGGTAAAAGTACAACAATAACGATCAATAATCATGATTTTAAGGCAATCGTACTTCCGGTGACTTATATTATTCCTCAGTCATCATTCAAAAAAATCGTTGAATTTGCCAAACAGGGAGGGTTAGTCGTTTTATTGGGTGAATTACCTCAGGGTTCTCCTGAAAAAGGACTGAACGATAAAACAATTATGACCCAGGCTAAAGAATTAAAACAACTTCCGAACGTTATTAATTTAGCATCCGATAAAAATAGAATGGAAGAAATGATCACGGTCTTAAACGAAAAGATGGCACCTCAGATACGTCTTGAAAACTCCGGTAGATTATATACGGCTCAAAGAAAGGTCGGTAATACCAACTTATACTGGTTTGCAAACAATACCGATACATTAAAACATTTCACCGCCTGGTTGAGAGATGGAAAAGGAGTTGCTGAAATATGGGATTGTGAGACAGGTCAGAAAAAGAATATTCCATCGACAACAGAGAACGGATATCAGAAAGTATCCCTGACATTGAATCCGTTTGAAGCTTATTGGCTGGCTTTTGATCCGGATAAAACAAATTCAACAGAAGTGAAGCCGGATATCACCACCAAAGAGAAACTGGTCAATACCACATGGAGAATAAGTTATCCGAATGAAAATACTGTTTATAAAACAACGGCAAAAGTATTATATTCAGATAGCCGGTTGAAAGAAAATGAGTTTTTACGATTAGGATATGATGACTCGAACTGGAAATATTATTCCCGCCAAGACGAAAATAATATTAAAAGCATCTATGGCTATTGGAGAATGAATATTCCGGTAGGAGCAAAATCGGTTATAGTTCCATCCTATATGTTGGGAAAAGAAATCTGGCTGAATGATAAAAAGATAAAGGTAACGGATTCTTTAATCAACCTGGCTCCGGAATCAAAATTACTATCGTTTGTAATAAACCGGAAGGAAGAAAAAATAACTGTTGCTCCTTTTAAATTTACAGTTGGTACGAAAGAGAATCAAAAACTGGTTTCCTGGTACACCTACGGGCTTCAACAATACACTGGATTTTTAGAATATGAAACTTCCATCACGATAGGCGATGTATCTTCATCAGTCTTCCTCGATTTAGGTGAAGTAAAATACATGGCTGAAGTTTTTGTTAATGACCAATCTGTAGGAGCTCGTTTATGGCCTCCTTTCAAATTTGATATTTCCAACACATTAAAACCGGGAGAGAATAAAATCAAGATTAAAATTGGAAACCTGATAGCCAATGAAATGTGGATGAAAGAAGATATGGGAAAACTCCGTACCTGGGGATGGAGAGGGATACCTGATCTGAACCAATACGGCGCAGGACTGTTCGGACCGGTAAAATTGGTTTTTATTTCTAAGTAGATACTAAAAGAATGAAAATATGAAAAATCGATTGTGTTTATTATTTGTGTTTTTGTGTTGCTCTATCCTTTTGTTTGGACAAGGAAAGAAGCAGAAGTATGATATAGCAGCATTCCTCTATCCAGCGTATGCTTCCGATGATCCGCGTTTGCGTCCGTTTTGGCCGATGGGGATAGGTGAGTGGGAAACTGTTATGACGATGCAAAAGAGAAATCCCGGACATTATTGGGAACGCAAACCTCTGTGGGGGTATATTAATGAAGCAGATCCTTCGGTTATGTCAATGGAAATAGAACAGGCAACAAAGCATGGTGTGAATGTTTTTATTTTTGACTGGTATTGGTATGATGGTCGTCCGTTTATGGAGACAACATTGGATAATGGTTTCCTGAAAGCTGATAATGTGGATAAAATGCAGTTCTATCTGATGTGGGCAAACCATGATGTGGTGAATGTCTGGGATACCCGTTTGGCCAGAGTCAAAGAAGATAATGTAATCTGGACCGGCAAGGTGGATCGTCAGGAGTTTGAAAAGATCTGCAAACGTAATATCGAGAAATATTTCAAACATCCTCAATATTATAAGATAGATGGAAAACCTGTTTTTATGATTTACGATATACCACAGCTGATAGCAGGTTTGGGAGGAATCGAAGAAACAGCAGATGCTTTGGATTGGTTCAAGAAGGAAACGAAGAAGGCCGGATTCCCAGGACTTGAGTTGCAGATAACGATGTGGTCCATTAATATGAACTATAGTGGGTTCGATGCCGGGAAAACAACGAATCCCGAGAATTCGTTTGTGAAGAAATTAGGATTTACTAGCGGAACTCATTATCAGTTTGCCCATTTTACGAATGTAAATGAAGATTATAATGTAATTATGGACGCTGTTGAAAAAGAATGGGAACGCATTGATTCTTCTTACGACTTTACTTACTATCCTCATATAAGTGTGGGATGGGATAATAGTCCCCGTACGGGTGTAAGTGCAGTTGTGAAGAATAATACACCCGAAAATTTTGAAAAAGCACTTCGTCGTGCTAAAGCTTTTGCCGACCGGCATCCGAAGCAGAAACCGCTGATAACCATAAATAGTTGGAATGAATGGACGGAGACTAGTTATCTGATGCCTTGTAATGTATTTGGCTATGGTTATTTAGAGGCAGTTAAAAATGTATTTGTTGATTCTAATTAATAAATGAATTATCGAATGAAAATTAAATATTGGGCAGGATTTATTGTTCTGCTTATTCTTGCGTGCGTTAATGTACAATGTGATTCTAGTGTAAGATCCACCGGAGATGCATTAGAAGAAGGATTTAAATCACCTCCCAAAAGTGCAAATCCGGGAGTTTATTGGTATTTTATGGATGGGAACCTTTCGAAAGAAGGGATAACGAAAGATTTGGAATCAATGGCCCGGGTGGGGATTTCGCATGCAATTTTTCTAGAAGTGAATGCCGGAGTTCCTCGTGGAAAAGTAGATATGCTCAGTCCGGAATGGATGGACATATTTAAACATATGGTTTCAGAGAGTGAAAGGTTAGGGGTACGTTTATCTATTGCTACTGGGCCGGGATGGGCAGGAACTGGTGGACCATGGGTGAAAATAGAAGAAGCTATGCAGCATTTGGTTGCCAGTACAGTTATAGTAGAAGGATCTGATATAACAAATGTGGTTCTTCCCAAGCCTGTTGCAAGAAAACGTTTTTATGGTGATTTTGTGTTTACACCGGACCAAAGGAAAGATTGGGAGGATTTTTATGAAGATGTAGCAGTTTTGGCATTTCCTACACCGGAAGGAAATGAAATGATTGGTGATGCAGATGAAAAGTCTCTTTATGGCAGACATCCTTATAGTTCCATGTTTGGAGTAAAACAATTTTTATCTACATCCGCATCTTACCCGACAGCGGAAGGTTCAGTTGTAAATCCTGTAGACATTATAGATCTTACCTCCAGACTGAGAGCAGATGGTTCTGTTGAAGGAAAACTTCCGGCAGGGAAATGGACTATAATGAGATTTGGAGTGCGTAATACCGGTGCTGTTACAAGTCCAGCTCCGTTATCGGGATTAGGTTTTGAAACGGATAAAATGGATACGACAGCAATCTCTCATCATTTGAATAATTTTGTAGGAGAAATCTTCCGTTATGCAGGTTTCCAAAAAAGAACACCGCAGTCTCCTTATGGAGGTTTGGCTATGCTTCATTTTGATAGTTGGGAGATGGGATCGCAGAACTGGACATCTAAGTTTCGTGAAGAATTCAAACAACGAAGAAAATATGATCCGCAACCTTTTTATCCGGCTTATACAGGCTTTATTGTAGGAAGTCGTGAATTAACTGAAAGATTCTTGTGGGATTTGCGTAAAACAATACAAGAACTGATATTGGAAAACCATATCGGATATATTAGAGAATATGCTCATGAACATGGGTTGGAACTTTCGATAGAACCTTATGATATGACTCCGGTAGCTGATCTGGAACTTGCTGCTGCTGCGGATGTTCCTATGTGTGAGTTCTGGAGAGCCGGATTTGGATTTAATACGACTTTTAGTTTGACAGAGGCGACTTCCGTTGCACATCTTAAAGCTCAGCCCGTAGTTCCGGCCGAGAGCTTTACTGCCCTTAGTGATGGTTGGGATTTATATCCCGGTTTGTTGAAGAACCAAACAGATTGGGCTTTAGCGGCGGGTGTTAACCGGCTGATGTTCCATACATTTGTGCATCAATGTTTTCCTGATAGTGTAAAGCCGGGTATGACAATGGGAGGTATTGGAGTTCAATGGAATCGTAATCAAACCTGGTGGGAGATGAGTAAGGCTTATCATGACTATCTTTCCCGTTCTCAATTTTTATTACAACAGGGGCGTACCGTTTCAGATATTCTTTATCTCTGTCCGGAAGGAAATCCCCATGTTTTTAAAGCACCGACCTCCGCTTATAGTAAACCGGATTCTGCGTATGATGTGCTTTATATTCATGCGAATGAGACTTTTGAAAGAAGACCGGCATCAGAAAATCAGGATATAAATATCCTCCCGGATAAGAAGGGATATGCTTTTGATGCATGTCCACCCAGTCTTTTGTATAAAGCTACAGTGAAAAATGGTCAGATTGTATTTCCTGGTGGAGCTGAGTATCGTCTGCTGGTATTACCCAATTGGGAGACAATGACGCCGGAGATGCTCAAAAAAATAAAAGAGTTGATAATGGATGGAGCTACAATTGTAGGCATCCCCCCGGAAAAGTCTCCTGGTTTACAAAATTATCCTCAGTGCGATAATGAGGTGAAAACATTAGTAGAAGATATTTGGGGGAAAGAGGGAATGCCCACAACAGTAGGAAAACGAATGGTTGGAAAAGGACAGGTTATCTGGGGGCAAGATCTTATAAAGAATCAGGATAATTCTTATCCGGCTTATGACTGTATAGCTGGTTTACTTTCAGAAATGAATATTCCGGAAGATTTTATCTCTAACGGATGTTTACGATATACACATCGTACAGTGAACGAATGTGATATCTATTTCGTTTCCAATCGTTCCGGAAAGCCGGTTCATACGGACTGTATTTTTCGTGTAGATAATAGAATTCCGGAGTTATGGGATGCTTTAACAGGTGAAATCAGGGAACTTAAATCTTTCTCAACAGACAATGGACAAACGATCGTTCCAATGCAGTTTGATACGGATCAGAGCTTTTTTGTAGTATTCCGTAAAGACGGTGAACCCTCTTCTGGGAAAGATAATTTCCCATCATTTACTACAGTTCAAGTTCTCAATAAGCCATGGTCTGTTTCATTTGAACCGAGTATGGGTGGTCCGGAAAAGGTTGTGTTTGAAAAATTGACAGACTGGAGTACAAATGAAAATGATAGTATTAAGTATTATTCCGGTATTGGTATATATTGTCAAACATTTGATATGAAAAAGACTTCTGATAAACAATTTTATCTTGATTTGGGAGAAGTCAATGTCATGGCTAAAGTTTGGCTTAATGGGGAAGAGGTCGGAACAGCCTGGACATATCCGTGGCAACTTGATATTAGTAAGTATATTAAGTCAGGAGAAAATCAATTAAAAATAGAAGTTGTTAATCCCTGGGTTAATAGACTGGTAGGTGATAAGGTGTTGTCTGATAAAGGTGTACGGGAACAGTATACCAATACTACTTATCAACCTTATAACACAGCATCACCATTATTAAAATCAGGTTTGCTGGGACCTGTGAGAATTTTAGAAGTCGTAAAATAGATTTTATAAGTAAATGTATTATTAAAAAAGTAGAGAATATGAAAAATCGATTGTGTTTATTATTTGTGTTTTTATGTTACTCAATTTTTGCATTTGGAGAAGGGAAAAAGCAACAGTATGACGTCGCAGCTTATATTTGGCCAGCTTACCATGATGATCCTCGTTTTAAAGAGATTAATATTTTTCCGGAAGGAAAGGGTGAATGGGAGGCCATTTATAAAGCTAAACCGAAGTTTGAAGGACATCGGCAACCCAGAGTTCCTTTATGGGGATATTTGGACGAGGCAGATCCGAAGGTTCAGGAGAAAAAGATTGATATAGCTTTGGAATATGGTGTTAATACGTTTATCTTTGACTGGTATTGGTATGATGATAAACCTTTTTTGGAAAGAGTTTTGAACGAAGGTTTCCTGAAAGCCCGGAATAATGAAAAAATGAAGTTTTATTTGATGTGGGCTAATCATACGCAAACCGGTTATTTAGATCCGAATGAACCGGATAAAAGTAAAGTGTTCTGGAAAGGAGAAGTGGATTTTGATATTTTCGATCGCTTTACCGACCATGTTATCAAAGACTATTTTATGAAACCTAATTATTATAGAATAGATGGAATGCCTGTGTTTGCCATTTATGAATTGAGTACATTCATTAATGGTTTGGGTGGTATGGAAGAGGCTAAGAAAGCCTTAGATCATTTTAGAAAAAAATGTGTGAAAGCTGGCTTGAAAGGTGTTCATTTGCAGGCAATTTTGTGGCATGCTCTTCCAGCGACATTATCAGGAGTTCCGGGAGATAAGTCGGACACTCAGGATAATACAGTCAAATATTTAGGCTTTAATAGTTTGACAAATTACCAATGGGTTCATTTTGTTTCGATTAATCAGGATTATGCTTCATGGGGAGAAAAAGCTATTTCCAAATATAAAGAATTCAGTGAAAGTTTCTCTATCCCTTATTTTCCGCATGTTTCTATCGATTGGGATAATAATCCTCGTTTCCCTGGTGGTCCACAACCTGCTGTATCAAATGTTACACCTCAAAAATTTGAGAAATTCCTATATAAAGCAAAAGAGTTTATAGATAAACATCCGGATCAGACTCCTTTAGTAACGATTAATGCCTGGAACGAATGGGGAGAAGGTAGTTATCTGGAACCGGATACAGAATTTAAATATGGATTTCTGGAAGCAGTTAAAAAGGTTTTTAAATAAGACTTCCCGATCCTAATCATATAATTCAGCTCAAAAGGATATTGAAATGTCCCTTTGGGCTGATTTTTGTTTGTATTGAAAATCAGTGAACTGGTTGTATCTTATCAAAGATGCATTTTACTATATAAATTAGTAGCAGAAAAGGATATACTGCCAGATCCATAGTAATGAATAGTATGTATTTCATTTCTTTTTTCTTTTAAATTCCACCTGTAAGACAGAAATATATCAAAAACCCCTATCGGCCTGACAGATTTTTTGTATTTGTATGAAAAGAAGATGAGCAAAGGCTCTAAAAAGATGCATCTGGGTTTGAAATTGGGGTAATTTAACAAATAAGCTTTTTTCGGGAGATTGAAAATTTGTTCTCAACTCATCCTAAATCCGGGATGGTAGATATATTGACTTTTTATTATTAATATTGTAAGCCAATGCTGATAGCCTGCTACATCCGGCAGGTTACCGGCATGACTCTATAACCTATGAAATTTTTAATATGATGAACAGACGCTTATTTTTAAAAAAGGCATGCGGAGGGGTGTTGGTCCTGGCAGCTTCTCCTTCATTTGTATCCTGTGGTGGACAACGGCCTGTCCGGTTTGGGGTTGTTACCGATCTGCATTATTCGCGGCGGGAACCTTATGGGACCCGTTATTTCCCTCAGACAATGGATAAGTTGAAAGAGGCCATGGAGGTCTTCAACTCTTCCAATCTGGATTTTGTGATCGAAATGGGCGATCTGAAGGATCAGGATAACGTCTCTCAGCGGGAACAGACAATTACTTATCTGGATGAAATAGAAAACGTCTTTCAATCGTTCCGGGGACCGGTTTATCATGTCCTGGGAAATCATGATATGGATAGCATCTCCAAAGACGATTTCCTGCAACATACCTCCAATCAGGGGGATGCCGACAAGAAAGCTTATTATTCATTTGCCTTTGATAATATAAAATTCATAGTCCTGGATGCGAATTACAATTTGGACGGTACACCGTATGATAAAGGTAATTTTGACTGGACAAAGGCATATATTCCTAAAGACCAGATAGACTGGTTGAAAAAAGAATTGAAAGGAAATAACAAACCGGTCATCATTTTTATCCATCAGTTGTTAGACCGCTTCTCCGATATCAGTAAATCGCTTTGTGTAAGTAATGCGGACGAAATAGTTCCTCTGTTGGAAGAAAATGGGAATGTGCTAGCTGTATTCCAGGGACATCATCATGCGGGACATTACAGTTTCCGTAATAATATCCACTACTGGACAATGAAAGGGATGATAGAAGGAAACCTTCCCGATAACAACAGTTTTGCTGTTGTGGAGATCGATACGCAGAATAATATTCATATCGATGGTTTCTATAATTGTGAAGATAAGGATTTGAATCGCTTCACGGTGTAAAGTTATTCAGTTGATCTGCGTAAAGCAATCTAATGTTTTTTCAGACAGAGGTAGGTCTAAATAAATTTAGAGGTAGGTGTAAATCGAATTAGAGGTACGTCTAAATTCATTTACACCTACCTCTAATTTATAAGACATAGTAATGTTCTCCGGATTTAGTCAGTATTATGCTTTTTATCCAACCCGTTGTCTCCTGGCAATCGATTAGTTCCACCAACGGTTTTAATATACTTCTTTCGCCACTTTATAAACACTATCCGTAGCCATCATCGTATAAAAATGCAGGCTGGGGACACCGTGGGCGATCAGGTCTTTGCATTGCTGGATGCACCATTCGACACCTACGGCTTTTACTTCATCATCATTTTTACATTTCCGCAATTCGGTAGCAAACGGTTCGGGAATGTCTGAACGGAATATTTTAGGTAATACGGTCAGCTGGTTTTTAAAGACAACTGGCTTGATGCCTGGGATGATCGGGACATCGATACCTTCGGCACGGCAGCGTTTCACAAATGAATAATATTTTTCATTATCGAAAAACATCTGGGTAACCAGATAGTCGGCACCGTTTTTTACTTTCTCTTTCAGATAAAAAATATCCGATTCCATATTCGGTGCTTCCTCATGTTTTTCCGGATAGCAAGCCATACCGTATGAGAAGGGTGTTTCGTTTGCTTCGAATGTGGAACCGTCTACGGCAATACCTTTATTGAAATTGTTTACCTGTTCCTGAAGGTCAGTCGCATGTTCGTGATATAAATCCGTATTTTGTCCGGCTTCCAGTGTTTTTACATCACCACGCAACAGCAGCAGGTCGTAAACTCCCAGGAAATTAAGATCGATCAATGCATATTCCGTTTCATCTTTTGTAAATCCCTTACATATAATATGTGGAACTGCCGGAATACCATATTTGTTCTGGATGGCAGAAGCAATGGCAACCGAACCCGGACGCTTGCGGATGTTCACTTTTTGGAAGCTGCCGTCGGGCAAGGTCTTATAGATATATTCGCTGTGGTGAGAAGTTATATTAATGTATTTAGGGTCGAATTCTTTCAGTTTATCAATCACATTATATACCTTCTGTATGCTGTTCCCTTTCAGAGGAGGTAGAATTTCAAATGAAAAAGCAGTCGTTTTACTGCCGTTGATCAGATCAATAACTTTCATATTTTAATTATTTTTGCTGCAAAAGTAACAATTATCATCCGAAATAGCTTACTTTTGCGCTCATAATCTAATTACGACAAGATATGGAAAATATGAATTGGTCTGATCTGGCATTCGGTTATATGAAGACAGACTACAATGTACGGTGTTACTATCGTGATGGTAAGTGGGGTGAATTGGAAGTTAGCTCTTCTGAAATTATTAATATTCACATGGCAGCTACTTGCCTCCATTACGGACAGGAGTCGTTTGAAGGTTTGAAAGCATTCAAGGGAAAAGACGGTAAAATCCGTGTGTTCCGTATGGATGAAAACGGCAAACGTATGCAAGCTTCCAGCCGTGGTATCAAGATGGCTGAACTTCCTGTGGAAATGTTTGAAGAAGCAGTCCGTAAAGTTGTGAAGTTGAACGAGCGTTTTGTTCCTCCCTATGAGAGTGGAGCAGCATTATATATCCGCCCGCTGATGATCGGTTTGGGTGCGCAGGTGGGCGTAAAACCGGCTCCCGAATATATGTTTATGGTATTCGTAACCCCGGTAGGACCTTATTTCAAAGGTGGTTTCAAACCGTCAAAGGTTTGTATCATGCGTGAATACGACCGTGCTGCGCCTTATGGGACTGGGACGATCAAAGTCGGTGGTAATTATGCAGCCAGCCTGGTAGCCGGAGAAATAGCGCATGAAAAGGGGTATGCCGCCGTATTGTATCTGGACCCGAAAGAAAAGAAATATCTGGACGAATGCGGTCCTGCCAACTTCTTCGGTATTCGTGGAAACAGTTACATCACTCCGCAGTCTCATTCTATTCTGCCGTCTATCACTAACAAGAGTTTGCAGCAGCTGGCTGAAGATATGGGACTGACGGTTGAACGTCGTCCTGTTCCTTTTGAAGAAATAGCTACATTCGATGAAGCAGCAGAATGCGGAACAGCTGCCGTTATCGCCCCGATTTCACAGATTGATGATTTGGATGAAAATAAATCATACGTGATAGCCAAGGACGGTAAACCCGGACCTGTTTGCGAAAAACTATATAACAAACTGCGTGGCATCCAATACGGTGACGAACCTGATACATACGGTTGGGTTACGGTAATTGAATAATCAGATAAAAGATGTTGACAGTTAATGTTTTTAGATAAACCGGAAGCATTAACTGCCAACTCTAAATTCTCAAACGTCAATACGCTTTGCCAACTTTGGATTGCCAACTGAAAATAAAATTGCTATCTCGGTATTGCAAAGTTGAGGATATTTTCTATCTTTGCGGTCTATATAGTAAGACAGTCAGGTGGAAGCATTCTTTAAAACACATAAATACCTTGTAGAACATTTGCATGCACCGGTACGCCGGGGGCTGATGGATGAGATTGATTGGAATGACCGGTTGATCGGGATCAAAGGCTCTCGTGGAGTAGGGAAAACTACTTTTTTGCTGGATTATGCCCGCGAACATTTTGGTGCTGATAATAAAGAGTGCCTGTATATAAATCTGAATCACTTTTATTTTACGGAACGTACGCTGGTCGACTTTGCTTCTGAGTTCAGGGCAAAAGGAGGGAAGGTGTTGTTGATTGACCAGGTTTTCAAATATTCCGGATGGTCGAAAGAGTTACGTTATTGTTATGATAATTTTGAAGATCTGAAGATTATCTTTTCCGGTTCGTCAGTGATGAGGTTGAAAGAGGAAAATCCGGATCTCTCAGGTAAAGTTGTTTCATATAATTTGCGTGGTTTTTCTTTCCGAGAGTTTTTGAATCTGATGTCGGGAAACAGTTTTCCGGCTTATACGTTTGAAGAAATAATCGGGAACCATCAGGAGATTGCGAAGAATATTTGTTCGGTAGCCAAACCGATGGCTTATTTTCAGGATTATTTGCATCATGGTTTTTATCCGTTCTTCCTGGAGAAACGCAATTTCTCAGAGAACCTGTTGAAGACAATGAATATGATGCTGGAGGTAGATGTCTTGTACATCAAGCAAATCGAGCAAAGTTATCTGCCCAAACTCCGCAAACTGTTGTATCTGCTGGCTATCAGCGCACCGTGTACGCCGAATGTCAGTCAGTTGAGCAAAGAAATAGAAACGTCACGGGCTACAGTGATGAATTATATAAAATATCTGACCGATGCCCGTTTAATGAATATGTTATATCCGGTAGGCGAATCGTTTCCGAAAAAACCATCTACTGTGTATATGTACAATTCGAATCTGATGTACCCCATCCGTCCGATGGAGGTAAATGTGCAGGCTGTGCGCGAATCTTTTTTCTATAACCAGCTTTTGAAAGACAATACGCTAAATGAGGGAATGAAGAACGCACACTTTTTGGTAAACGGAAAGTATAATTTCAGGATAGAGGAAAATATGAAAGTAAAAAACAATCCCGATTTATACTATGCTGTAGACAAGGTCGAAGTAGGAGAAGAGAATATGATCCCGCTTTGGCTGTTTGGCTTTTTATACTAAGAAATTCTTTTAAATACTAATAGTAAAAGTCTATGACAAAACAGAAGAAATTTTTGACCTGTGATGGTAACCAGGCTGCTGCTCATATTTCATATATGTTCAGTGAAGTAGCCGCTATCTACCCCATCACTCCGTCGTCTACAATGGCAGAATATGTAGACGAATGGGCTGCCGCCGGACGTAAGAACATTTTCGGCGAAACTGTTATGGTACAGGAAATGCAATCAGAAGGTGGTGCTGCAGGTGCAGTTCACGGTTCTTTGCAGGCTGGTGCCCTGACTTCAACTTACACGGCTTCTCAGGGATTGTTGCTGATGATCCCTAATATGTACAAGATTGCCGGTGAGTTGCTTCCTTGCGTATTCCATGTATCTGCCCGTACACTGGCATCTCATGCCTTGTGTATCTTCGGCGATCATCAGGATGTTATGTCTGCTCGTCAGACTGGTTTCGCAATGTTGGCAGAAGGTTCTGTTCAGGAAGTTATGGACTTGGCGGGTGTAGCTCATCTGGCAACTATCAAGTCTCGCGTTCCTTTCGTGAACTTCTTCGACGGTTTCCGTACATCTCACGAAATCCAGAAGATCGAAGCATTGGAAAATGAAGATTTGGCTCCGCTGATCGACCAGAAGGCGTTGGCTGAATTCCGTGCACGTGCTTTGAATCCGGAAAAACCGGAAGCTCGCGGTATGGCTGAAAACCCGGATCACTTCTTCCAGCACAGAGAATCTTCAAACAAATACTATGAAGCAGTTCCTGCTATCGTAGAAGAATATATGAACGAAATCTCCAAACTCACAGGCCGTAAATATGGTTTGTTCGATTACTACGGAGCAGAAGATGCAGAACGCGTGATTATCGCAATGGGTTCTGTAACCGAAGCTGCCCGCGAAGCTATCGACCACCTGACTGCTCAGGGTGAAAAAGTTGGTTTGGTTTCTGTTCATTTGTATCGTCCGTTCTCTGCTAAGCACTTCCTGGCAGCTGTTCCTAAGACTGCAAAACGTATCGCAGTTCTTGACAGAACAAAAGAACCGGGTGCAACTGGCGAACCTTTGTATCTGGATGTAAAAGACTGTTTCTACGGACAGGCTGACGCTCCGGTTATCGTGGGTGGCCGTTATGGTTTGGGTTCTAAAGATACTACTCCGGCACAGATTCTTGCCGTTTACGAAAATCTGGCATTGCCGATGCCGAAGAATCAGTTCACACTGGGTATCGTAGACGATGTTACATTCACTTCTCTTCCTCAGAAAGAAGAAATCGCTTTGGGCGGCGAAGGTATGTTCGAAGCTAAGTTCTACGGATTAGGTGCTGACGGTACGGTGGGTGCTAACAAGAACTCTGTAAAGATTATTGGTGACAATACAGACAAATATTGCCAAGCATACTTCTCTTACGACTCTAAGAAGTCCGGTGGTTTCACTTGTTCTCACCTGCGTTTCGGTGATCATCCGATTCGTTCTACTTATTTGGTAAATACTCCGAACTTCGTTGCTTGTCACGTTCAGGCTTATCTGCGTATGTACGATGTTACTCGCGGTTTGCGTGAAAACGGTACATTCCTGTTGAACACTGTATGGAATGGCGAAGAGTTGGCTAACCACCTGCCGAACAAGGTAAAACGTTATTTCGCTCAGAAAAATATTACTGTTTACTATATCAATGCGACTCAGATTGCTTTGGAAATTGGTTTGGGTAACCGTACTAACACAATTCTTCAGTCCGCATTCTTCCGCATCACAGGTGTAATTCCTGTTGATCTGGCTATCGAACAGATGAAGAAATTCATCGTGAAGTCTTATGGTAAGAAAGGTGAAGATGTAGTTAACAAGAACTATGCTGCTGTTGATCGTGGTGGCGAATATACTCAGCTTGCTGTCGATCCGTCATGGGCAAACCTGCCGGACGATGAAGTTGTAGCAAATAACGATCCTGCTTTCATCAACGAAGTGGTTCGTCCTATCAATGCTCAGGATGGTGACTTGCTGAAGGTTTCTGCATTCAAGGGTATCGAAGATGGTACTTGGCGTCAGGGAACAGCTAAATACGAAAAACGTGGTGTGGCTGCTTTCGTTCCTGTATGGGATGGTGAAAACTGTATCCAGTGTAATAAGTGTGCATATGTTTGTCCTCACGCTTCTATCCGTCCGTTCGTGTTGGATGCTGCTGAACAGGCTGCTGCTCCGTTCTCTAACTCTTTGAAGGCTACTGGTAAACAGTTTGAAGGTATGCAGTTCCGTATTCAGGTAGACGTTCTTGACTGTCTGGGTTGTGGTAACTGTGCCGACGTTTGTCCGGGTAATCCGAAGAAGGGTGGCAAAGCGCTTAAGATGGTTGCTTTGGAAGGTCAGTTGGCTGAAGCTCCTAACTGGGAATATTGCACTGAAAAGGTTTCAAGCAAACAACACTTGGTTGACATCAAGGCTAACGTGAAGAACTCTCAGTTCGCAACTCCGTTGTTTGAGTTCTCCGGTGCTTGCTCCGGTTGTGGTGAAACTCCGTATGTGAAGCTGATCACTCAGTTGTTCGGTGACCGTGAAATGGTAGCTAACGCAACAGGTTGTTCGTCTATCTATTCAGGTTCTGTTCCTTCTACTCCGTATACAACAAATGCAAAAGGACAGGGTCCGGCTTGGGCTAACTCATTGTTCGAAGACTTCTGCGAATTCGGTCTGGGTATGGAATTGGCTAACGAAAAGATGCGTGCCCGTTTGCAGGCAGCAATGGAAGCTTCTATCGCAAACGAAGCATGTCCGGCTGCAAATAAAGAGTTGTACACAGAATGGATTGCTAATCAGAATGATGCTGATAAGACGAAAGAGTTGGCAGAAAAGATCATTCCGATGGTGGAAGCAAACAAGGATAAATGTCCGAACTGTGCAACAATCGCTGAACTGAGCCACTTCCTGGTAAAACGTTCACAATGGATCATCGGTGGTGACGGTGCTTCTTACGATATCGGTTACGGTGGTCTTGACCATGTAATTGCTTCAGGTAAGAACGTTAACATCCTGGTATTGGATACTGAAGTTTATTCAAATACGGGAGGCCAGTCTTCTAAAGCTACTCCGGTAGGTGCAATCGCTAAGTTTGCTGCTTCCGGTAAGAGAATCCGCAAGAAAGACCTGGGTCTGATGGCTACAACTTACGGTTATGTTTATGTTGCTCAGATCGCAATGGGTGCCGATCAGGCTCAGACGTTGAAAGCGATCCGCGAAGCTGAAGCTTATGATGGTCCTTCATTGATCATTGCTTATGCTCCTTGTATCAACCACGGTTTGAAGAAGGGTATGGGTAAGAGCCAGCAGGAAGAAGCTGATGCAGTAGCATGTGGTTACTGGCATTTGTGGCGTTACAACCCGGCTTTGGAAGAAGAAGGCAAGAATCCGTTCTCTTTGGATAGCAAAGAACCGGATTGGAGCAAGTTCCAGGACTTCCTGAAGGGTGAAGTACGTTTCGCATCTCTGACAAAACAATTCCCGGCCGAAGCCGCTCAATTGTTCCAGGCTGCCGAAGACAACGCTAAGTGGAGACTTAACAACTACAAGCGTTTGGCTAAACAGCAGTGGGGTGTTGAAGAATAATTGATTATTTGATCATCTAAATAGTAAAACGGAATCTTCGAAAGAGGGTTCCGTTTTTTTGTATAAGCCAAATAAATCGTACCTTTAGCGAAACTAAACAAATAAGCAAATGGCAAAAAATAAAAGCAAGCAGAATCAGTTTCAGTTACTCTCTCCTGAAAAGTATATTCGTTTGAAAGCTAGAAATTTACCGATAGAGGTGTGTTATGTTTCCGATGACTGGAAAGATGAAAGAGGGGCTGTAGCGGAAGTGATCGTAGTTCGTCGTCATGCCGGTGGAAATTATACATTCGGAGTTTACGTCGTAGATACGTTGTGTCTGGGAGTGAAACATTCTGTATATAGGTTTAATGTGCCACCGGATGAGTATGACGATTTTGTTGAAAGAACGGTAACTGATTGCGGTATTAAAATCAGTTATAATGAAGCTCATAATTTTATTTATGGGGCTATAGCGTTTGCCGAAGAGTTCGGGATCAAACCGGATAAGAGTTTTGCCCTGACGCAATATATACTGGAAGAGGATACGGAAGAGATTCCTTTGATTGAATATAAATATGGGAGAGGTGGCCGCCCTCACCTGGTTGCCGAAACATCTCTTGAGGCAAGTAAGTATATCCCTATACTGGAAGAATCTACAGGCGGCGATTTCGGTCTTGAGATATTGGAAGATCGTGATGTGTTTGATGATGATGAATTCGACGACGAATTCGATGATGACGAATTTGATGATGAATATGACGAGGAGGATAATAAGACAATGTAAGAATATTACAATAATAATATAGAGGGAATTGGTTCAGTTTTTATCAGATTTGAATGTTACTTTTCTCTTGATAGAAAAGTAACCAAAAGATCAA